>Ga0082207_1001294_pt1 | contig 12111 bp, 8 predicted proteins | sample LakMenEpi10Aug09_FD_71540 | JGI IMG/M metagenome (GOLD analysis project Ga0082207, IMG submission 71540) | reverse complement strand
AAACAAAAGGCGAAGTATATATACAAACTGCATTTCCAAATCACCCCATATTTGAAGCATTAAAAACACATGATTATGAACACTTTGCGAATGAACTTTTAAAAGAAAGAGAATTAGCAGAGCTAAGTCCTTTTGCATTTCTCGTTCTTCTCAAGGGAGAGGCGCATCAATTGGCGCATGTGATGCAATTCCTCAATGATGCCATGATCCATGCACAAAATTTAAGTGCTCACGTGACTGTTTATAATCCAGTTCGACCTATGATGGAGCGTTTAAAGGGCATGGAGCGAGCGCAGTTAGTCCTTCAAGCAAGTTCTCGCGTAGCATTGCAAAAATTACTTAATGATTGGGTGCCTTATTTACGTGAAAATAAATTAGCCCAGAAAGTAAAGTGGGTTGTTGATGTTGATCCGCTAGAGTTTTAATTTTCACTATGACCGAATCTCTAATCCCACTAAAATAAAGATATGAAAAAAAATCCTCCATGCGTCATGACATTTTCTGCGACGGACCCAACAGGTGGAGCTGGACTTCAAGCTGACGTTTTAACGCTAGCCAGTTTGGGTTGTCACCCTTTATCAATCACCACAGCCATTACCGTGCAAGATACTTCCGGCGTTGAAAGCATGATGGCTTTTGATGCTGACTGGGTGAATGATCAAGCGCGCACTTTATTAGAGGACATGGAAGTCTCCGCATTTAAATTGGGTTTATTAGGGAGTGTTGAAACGATCGCGATGATTGCAGAAATTGTGGCGGACTATCCCACAATCCCACTCATCATCGATCCTGTATTGGCTTCGGGTCGAGGTGATGCATTAGTCACCAATGAAATGATTAATGCGATGTCAGACTTATTGTTATCTCAAGCCACACTTATTACACCGAATAGCATTGAAGCAAGACGCTTAGCATTTAAAGATGGAGACGATTTTGGTGAGGCAAGTTTGGATGAGTGTGCTGAGCGACTTCTTAATACGGGTTGCCAATTGGCTTTAATTACAGGTACCCATGAAGTGACGACCGAAGTCATTAACACTTTATATAACGAGAATGGCAAAGTGAAGAGTTACAACTGGGAAAGATTGGCAGGGAGTTATCATGGCTCAGGCTGCACTTTGGCTTCAGCGATTGCCGGTTGTATGGCGTTAGGATCCACATTAGAAGAGGCGATACAAGAAGGACAGCGCTTTACTTGGCAGTCTCTAAAGCATGGATATAAGCCTGGCATGGGCCAATTTATTCCAGATCGACTCTTCTGGGCTCATGATGATGAATTGGAATATGCGCGATTCATTCATCATTAAAGGTTTATACGTCATCACTCCTGATATGACGGACTTAAATACACTTATCCACAAAACGAAATTAGCCATTCAAGGTGGCGCTTTTATGGTGCAATATCGCAGTAAAATGCAGGATCGTGTCGTTAAAATGCAACAATGTGCTGCTATTTTACGTCTTTGTCGCGAATATGATGTGCCATGCATTATAAATGACGATGTGGAGATGTGCCGTATTTTGGAGGCTGATGGTGTTCATTTAGGTGTAAATGATGACAATATCGCCGAAGTTAGACGCATTTTAGGCGAAGATGCTATCATTGGAAGCTCATGTTATGACCAATTGGAACGTGCAAAACAGGCCCAAAAAGAGGGTGCGAGCTATGTTGCTTTTGGCGCAATGTTCCCAACTCCCACAAAACCTAATGCTCCGAGAGCCTCGTTCGAACTTTTAAGTGAAGCAAAACGTGAGATTCATATCCCCATCGTTGCAATTGGGGGCATCACCGTGAATAATGCTCATGATGTTATTGAAACAGGAATCGACGCGATCGCTGTCATTACAAGTCTTTACGAAGCTAAATCAATAAAGGAAACTGCAGAAACATTTTTAAAGATGTTTCATTAAATCGATATGAGTCAAAATAAAACGCTATTTGAACGCTCACAAAAAGTCATCCCAGGCGGCGTCAATTCTCCCGTTCGTGCATTTAAGTCTGTCGGCGGTACGCCAATTTTTTTTAAAAAAGGCTTAGGCAGCAAATTATGGGATGAAGATGGGCGCGAATATATCGACTACATCAATTCCTGGGGCCCCATGATATTAGGCCACGCACACCCACAAGTCTTAAAAGCAGTTCAAGAAGCTTCATTCGATAGTTTGTCATTTGGCGCTCCCACAAAACGAGAACTCGAGATGGCGGAATTACTCGTGAAACTCGTCCCCAGTATTGAACAAGTGCGACTTGTGAGTTCAGGCACTGAAGCTACGATGAGTGCGATTCGTGTCGCACGTGGATTTACCAAGCGAGATACTTTAGTTAAATTCGAAGGTTGTTATCACGGTCATGCAGATGCGCTATTAGTTAAGGCAGGTTCAGGACTCTTAACCTTCGGAGAACCAAGTTCAGCAGGCGTTCCAGAAGATGTCGCAAAACATACTTTAACGTTACCTTATAACGATGTCGAAGCTTTAAGAGCGCTCTTTAAAGAAAAAGGCGACACGATTGCGACTGTCATTATTGAGCCAGTCGTAGGTAATATGAATCTCATTATTCCCCACATGGAATTCTTAAAAACACTTCGTGAGTTATGCACCAAACATGGCGCTGTGCTCATTTTTGATGAAGTAATGACAGGCTTCAGAGTCAATATAGGTGGCGCTCAGGCGCTTTATGGCATTAAGCCTGATTTGACAACACTTGGTAAAGTGATTGGTGGTGGTTTGCCCGTGGGTGCTTTTGGCGGACGACGCGACATTATGCAATGTTTGGCCCCCATAGGTGCGGTATATCAAGCGGGCACATTGTCTGGAAATCCTGTGGCAGTTGCAGCAGGACTTGCAACACTGAAACTTGTGCAAGCTCCGAATTTCTTCGAAGACTTAACGAAAAAAACAAAATCACTTGTGGATGGTTTAACAAAAGCCGCACATGATTTAGATGTTAAATTCAGTGCGCAATCAGTAGGTGGTATGTTCGGCATTTATTTCAGTGAAAAAGCCCCAACAAGCTTCGATGAGATCATGAAAAGCAATAAAGAACATTTCAATCAATTTTTCCATCATATGTTAACGTCAGGTTTTTACTTTGGCCCATCAGCATTCGAGGCAGGCTTCGTATCTATAGCCCATACAGATCAGGACATTCATCAAACGGTTGAAGCCGCAAAAGAAGTCTTTCAAGTCCTTAAATAAGCTCAATAATTGTTGAATTACAGGGCGTTAGGCTTTATTATTGAAGGTTCCGTTTAATCTTTTTAATGCAGTTTATGACTCAATTCGAAAGACCTGAGCAACAAGGTCTCTATAACCCTAAAAATGAGCATGACGCCTGTGGCGTTGGCTTTGTGGCTAACATTCATGGCACCAAAAGTCACACCATTGTGGCTCAAGGTCTTCAGATCTTAACCAACCTAACGCATCGTGGTGCGACAGGCTATGATCCAAAATTAGGTGACGGTGCTGGTATCCTCATTCAAATGCCAGATGGTCTCATTCGAGATGAGGCTAAAAAATTATCTGTTGATTTACCTCTATCTGGTCAATATGCATGTGGTCTTATTTTCTTTCCACAATCAAATTCGCATCGCACTCAATGTGAAAAGATCATCACTGACATTATCAAAGAAGAAGGCCAAACATTTTTAGCTTGGCGTGATGTACCTACCAATAATTCTAATATCGCAGATGCTGCGAAAGCACTAGAGCCTAAAATCAAACAAGTCATCATTGGTCAAGGCGGCGACATCAAAGATCAAAATCATTTCGAACGAAAACTATTTGTCATTCGTAAACGCATTGAACATAGCGTTAAAAAGTTAGGGCTTGACGATCCTGCACAATTTTATATTCCATCTCTTTCAAGTCGCACCATTGTTTATAAGGGCATGCTCCTTGCAAACGAAGTGGATACTTACTACCCAGACTTAAAAGACGAGCGTGTGACATCGGCATTGGCTTTAGTTCATCAACGTTTCTCAACGAACACTTTCCCTGCATGGGATTTAGCACATCCATTTAGAATGATTGCGCACAACGGAGAAATTAATACGGTACAAGGCAATGTCAATTGGATGCGTGCAAGACATGAAAGTATGCAATCCGCATTATTAGGTGATGACTTAGAAAAGTTATGGCCACTCATTGTCGAAGGCCAATCTGACTCCGCATGTTTTGATAATTGTTTAGAGTTGTTAGTTGCAGGTGGTTACAGTCTTCCGCATGCAATGATGATGTTAATTCCTGAAGCATGGTCAGGTAATCCTATGATGGATGAAAATCGTCGTGCATTCTATGAATATCACGCTGCATTGATGGAGCCTTGGGATGGTCCAGCAGCAGTTGCATTTACCGATGGTCGTATGATTGGTGCCACCCTAGATCGAAATGGATTACGTCCCGCACGCTATTTAATGACCGATGATGGTGTCGTCATGATGGCATCTGAAATGGGTGTACTGCAATTCCCACAAGAAAAAATTATTAAGAAGTGGCGTTTGCAACCAGGCAAAATGCTTCTTATCGATATGGAAAAAGGCCGCATCATTGATGATGAAGAAGTGAAAAAAGAACTCGCAACACATAAGCCTTATCGCGAGTGGATTGATAGCTCTCGTTACTTCTTAGGTGACTTCCCAAAAACAAATAGTAAGACTGAACTTAAAGAGACCTTACTCGATACACAACAAAGTTTTGGTTACACACAAGAAGATATTAAATTTATTTTGCAACCTATGGTGGCAAATGGGGAAGAGAACTCAGGTTCGATGGGCAATGATGCTGCACTTCCAGTACTCTCAAAAAAACCAAAACTTATTTACAACTACTTTAAACAATTATTTGCACAAGTTACGAATCCACCGATCGATCCTATTCGTGAAGAGTTGGTGATGTCGCTCGTGACATTTATTGGACCCAAGCCTAATTTATTAGCAGTCGATGAAACAAAACCAACTACAAGACTTGAAACAAGTCAGCCTGTTTTAACGCTTGACGATTTAGAACAATTAAAAAATATTTCTAAACTCACAAAAGATGCATACAAATCTTTAGTGCTTGATATTACATACGATGTGAAGGGCCTTAAAAAAGACGACGCGTATGGTATGAAAAAAGCAATCGACACTCTTCGGCAAGATGTCTATAAAGCAGTGAAGGATGGTTACAACATTCTGATTTTATCGGATCGCAATCAATCCAAAGATCGTATGGCGATCCCAGCATTGTTAGCCACTTCGGCTACACATCAACATCTAGTGCGCGAAGGTTTGCGCACCAATACAGGCCTAGTGGTGGATACAGGTTCTGCTCGTGAAGTTCATCACTTTGCTCTTTTAGGTGGTTATGGTGCGGAGGCAATTTGTCCTTGGTTGGCATATGAATCTATGCATGCCATGACAAATGACCATGTTCTCGCTCATAAGAACTTTATTAAATCGATTGGTAAAGGTCTTTACAAAGTCATGTCTAAGATGGGTATTTCAACCTACCAATCTTACTGTGGTGCACAAATTTTTGAAGCAGTAGGTCTTAACTCTCAGCTCATTAATGCTTATTTTAAAGGAACAGCCACCAATATCGAAGGAATCGGCATTGAAGAAATCGCAGAAGAAACCATGCGTATTCATCAATCCGCTTTTGGGACTGATCCTGTATTAGTTAATGCATTAGATGCAGGTGGTGAATATGCCTTTAGAGTCAGAGGCGAAGAACATATGTGGACACCCGACTCGATTGCAAAATTACAACATGCGACAAGAACGAACCAATATAGTACTTATAAAGAATATGCAGCCTTAATTAATGATCAAACGAAACGTCAAATGACTTTACGTGGATTATTTAAATTAAAAACGAATGACAAAGCAATTTCCTTAGATGACGTAGAACCTGCGAAAGAAATCGTCAAACGATTTGCAACGGGGGCGATGTCTTTAGGATCAATCTCAACAGAAGCACATACAACATTAGCGATCGCGATGAATCGTATTGGTGGTAAATCGAATACCGGCGAAGGTGGTGAGGACGCAAAACGCTTCTTAACTTTAGATAAAGATAATACCGTTGCAAATGTGATTGGCCTTAACTTAATTGAAAGTGATATTAAACTTAAAAAAGGTGATTCACTTCGCTCGCGAATTAAACAAGTCGCTTCCGGTCGCTTTGGTGTGACAGCAGAATATTTAAGTTCAGCCGATCAAATTCAAATCAAGATGGCACAAGGCGCAAAACCAGGTGAAGGCGGCCAATTGCCAGGTCACAAGGTGAGCCCTTACATTGCAAAACTTCGTTTCTCTGTTCCTGGTGTCGGTCTTATTTCACCACCACCGCATCACGACATTTATTCGATCGAAGATTTAGCTCAACTCATTCATGATTTAAAAAATGCAAATCCAAGTGCAAGTATTTCAGTCAAACTTGTATCTGAAACAGGTGTAGGAACTGTCGCTGCGGGTGTTGCAAAAGCCAAATCTGATCATATTGTGATTGCAGGCCATGACGGTGGTACAGGAGCCTCGCCTATTTCATCGATTAAACATGCTGGCACGCCATGGGAGATTGGACTCGCTGAAACACAACAAACGTTAGTATTAAATCGTTTACGCGGACGTGTCATTGTTCAAGTCGACGGACAAATGAAAACAGGTCGCGATGTCGTCATCGGCGCCCTGTTAGGTGCAGATGAATTTGGTTTTGCGACAGCACCGCTTGTGGTTGAAGGTTGCATCATGATGCGTAAATGTCATTTGAATACATGCCCAGTCGGTGTGGCAACTCAAGATCCAGAATTACGTAAACGTTTCACTGGTCAACCTGAACATGTCGTGAACTATTTCTTCTTTGTGGCTGAAGAAGTGCGTGAGTGGATGGCATCACTTGGCATTAGAAAATTTGATGATCTAATTGGTCGCACCGATTTGCTTGATACACAAGCTGGTATTGAGCACTGGAAAATTCAAGGACTTGATTTCAGTAAAATTTTCTATCAACCCAATGTTGAAAAAGAAGTTTCACGTCGTCATACAGAAGAACAATCCCATGGTCTTGAACATGCACTTGATAATGAACTTATTAAATTATCAAAACTTGCATTAGATAAACGTCAAAAAGTATCGATTAATTTACCGATTACCAATACAAATCGAACTGTGGGTACCATGTTGTCGCATGAAATTGCAAAACGTTTTGGTCATGAAGGTTTACCGCAAGATACTATTCAAATTACTTTAAATGGTACCGCTGGACAAAGTTTTGCAGCATTCTTGGCACAAGGCATTTCCATGGAATTGATTGGCGAAGGTAACGACTATGTTGCTAAAGGTTTATGTGGCGGCAGGGTCGTGATCAAACCTCCAAAAGCATTTAAAGCGAAATCACATGAAAATATTATTGTAGGTAACACGGTGATGTATGGTGCAACAACAGGAGAGAGCTATTTTAGTGGCGTGGCAGGGGAAAGATTCTGTGTGAGAAATTCAGGAGCCTCCGCAGTGGTAGAAGGCGTTGGTAATCACGGTTGCGAATACATGACAGGAGGTACTGTCGTAGTCTTAGGTAATACCGGACAAAATTTTGCAGCAGGGATGTCAGGAGGAGTAGCCTACGTATATGACGAAGATGGTTTGTTCAGCAAACGTTGCAATCCATCTATGGTGTCATTAGAAAAAGTAGAGACACAACAAGCACAACCCAAAGTGCCTCAACATTTAAATCAGCCTGATGAAGTCATTTTAAAAACACACATCGAAAAACATCTCAAATACACTGAGAGTGAACGTGCGAAATTTATTCTAGATAACTGGGATAAAGTAAGACCTCAATTTGTTAAAGTCATGCCAAACGAATATAAACGTGCATTAAATGAACTTCATGCGTCACTTACAAAGGAAGCTGCATAATGGGTAAAGTCACTGGCTTCATGGAATTTGATCGCATCAGCGAACAAAACATACCACCACAAGAACGTTTAAAAAATTATAAAGAGTTTGTTCTCCATCTAAGTGATGACGAGGCTAAAAAACAAGGCGCGCGCTGTATGGATTGTGGCATTCCATTTTGCACAACAGGCTGCCCAATTAATAACATCATCCCTGACTGGAATGATTTAATTTATAACCAAAATTGGGAAGAAGCAATAGAAGTTTTACATTCTACAAATAACTTTCCAGAATTTACGGGCCGTATTTGTCCCGCTCCATGTGAAGCTGCATGTACACTTAATATCAATGATGATGCTGTTGGAATTAAATCGATCGAACATGCCATTATTGACAAGGCTTGGGAAAATAATTGGGTAAAACCTTTAATTTCAACATCAAAAACTAATAAAAAAATTGCTATTGTGGGTTCCGGCCCAGCAGGTATGGCAGCAGCACAACAGCTCGCTCGCGTTGGACATACAGTGACTGTATATGAAAAAAATGATCGCATTGGCGGACTTCTTCGTTATGGTATTCCTGATTTCAAAATGGAAAAAACTCACATCGATCGCCGAGTTAAACAAATGGAAGCTGAAGGCGTTGTTTTCAAAGTAAACCAAAATATCGGTGAAAATGTTAAGCCTGAAGAACTTACAAATAACTACGATGCAGTCATTTTGGCTGGCGGTGCAGAACATCCTCGCGATTTACCTGTACCTGGACGTGAACTCAATGGTGTCATGTTTGCGATGGATTTTTTACCACAACAAAATAAAGTGGTGGCAGGCGACAAATTACAAAATCAAATTTTAGCGACAGATAAACATGTCGTTGTCATTGGTGGTGGTGACACAGGCTCTGATTGTGTGGGCACATCAAATCGTCATCATGCAACGTCAGTCACTCAATTCGAATTGATGCCACAGCCTCCAGTAAAAGAAAACAAGGAGATGGTATGGCCGAATTGGCCACTTAAACTCCGCACATCAAGCTCTCATGAAGAAGGTTGTGAGCGTGATTGGTCAGTCACTACAAAAAGTTTTGTAGGTGAAAACGGCAAGGTTAAAGAAATCATTGCAGCTCGTGTTGAATGGAAAGACGGCAAGATGGTGGAATTACCCAATTCAGAATTTACATTGAAAGCCGATCTTGTATTACTCGCAATGGGTTTTGTCAGCCCACAACAAAAAATGTTAGACCTTTTTGGTGTAGATAAAGATCAGCGGGGTAACGTGAAAGCTTCGACAGAAGGTAAAGATGCTTATATTACATCGAAAGCTAAAGTCTTTGCAGCAGGCGATATCCGTCGTGGACAATCTTTAGTTGTATGGGCGATTCGCGAAGGTCGTCAATGCGCTCGTGCAGTGGATGAATTCTTGATGGGAACATCTACCCTTCCACGTTAATTTTTAAAACTTTATTTTTAAGTTTTAAAATCATCTATGACACAACTCAAAAACGATAACTTCTTAAAAGCACTTCATAGAGAACCCACACCATACACACCTGTATGGATGATGCGTCAAGCAGGAAGATATTTACCTGAGTATCGTGCCACACGTCAAAAGGCAGGTGACTTTTTAAGCCTTTGTAAGAATCCAAATTTAGCGACTGAAGTTACATTACAACCGCTTGATCGTTATTCGCTTTTAGATGCATCCATTTTATTTTCGGATATTTTGACAGTGCCCGATGCGATGGGATTAGGCTTGTACTTTGCAGCTGGTGAAGGCCCTAAATTTGAAAGACCTTTACGTATTGAGGCAGATATTCAAAAATTAAAAATACCTGATATAGATAAAGACTTAAAGTACGTTATTGATGCAGTTTCACAAATCAAAAAAGCATTACAAGGGCGTGTGCCTTTGATTGGATTTTCTGGAAGCCCGTGGACGCTTGCGACTTATATGGTGGAAGGCCAAGGTGGAACTGATTTTTTAACGATCAAAAAAATGGCTTATAGTCGTCCTGATTTACTTCATCACATTTTAAAAACAACGACAGAAGCCGTGACACAATATTTGCACGCGCAAATTCAAGCCGGTGTTGATACGATTATGATTTTTGATTCATGGGGTGGTGCACTATCTCATCAAGGCTATTTAGAATTTTCATTGCCTTATATGAAAGTGATTTTGTCCAATTTGAAAATGATGAGTGACAAAAAAATTCCATCGATCATATTCACCAAAGGCGGTGGCCTCTGGCTAGAAGATCAAGTCTCAGTAGGATCTGATGCCTTAGGCCTAGATTGGCAAACTGATATTAAAATGGCAAGAGAAAGAGTGGGCAGTCGATTGGCTTTGCAAGGTAATTTAGATCCAGCAATTCTGCTCTCGAAACCTGAAGCCATTGAGAAAGAAGTAAAACGAATATTAGATGGATTTGGAAGTGGGTCGGGCCATATTTTTAATTTAGGCCACGGTATTACAGAACACACACCACCAGAACATGTAGATGTAATGCTCACCACTGTGCGTGAATATAGCGAGCAGTTTCATGCTCAATAATTAATTTGTATTTTGTTGAAGTCTGGCAATACGATTATCTAGGCTTGGGTGAGTCGAAAATAACTCTTTAAGTCCCATCCCCTGTTCGCCAGAAATGCCCAAAGCTGCGATTGATTTTGGTAAAGCACTTGATTCGTATTGTGATTTAAGGCGTTGAAGAGCAGCAATCATTTTTTGTTTTCCTGCAAGTTGCCCGCCGCCAATATCAGCTCGATATTCGCGTTGACGAGAAAACCACATGACAACGATTGAAGCTAGAACGCCCAACAGTAATTCCGAGATAATCATCGTGATAAAAAATGCAGGACCAGTGCCTTGTCTAGTTTTGAAAATGACTTTATCTACCGTATAACCAATAACACGAGAAAAGAATAATACAAATGTATTCACGACACCCTGAATTAAAGTCAGTGTGACCATATCGCCATTTGCAATATGTGATATTTCATGACCTATAACTGCTTCTGCCTCGTCTTTTGTCATCATTTCAAGTAAACCGGACGAAACAGCTACAAGAGAGCTATTGCGACTCATGCCTGTTGCAAACGCATTGACCACCGGAGAATTAAATATAGCCACTTCCGGCATCTGAATACCAACAGCTTGAGATTGTTTTTTGACTATATTCATTAGCCAAATTTCGTCAGGCGTCTTTGGGTTTTCAATTGTCACAGCGCCCGACATTTGTTTGGCTGACCATTTTGAAATGGCGAGTGAAATGAAAGCACCACCAAAGCCCATCACCGCTGCAAAAATTAATAGGCTATTTAAGTTAAGTCCGTTCGCGTTAAGAAATGGCTCTACACCAAGCAGTCGCATGGTGATAGAGAGTACTAAAACGATTGCAAGGTTTGTAACAAGAAAATAAAAGATACGCTTCATCTTAAAAATACGCTTTCTTTAGTTAAGTTGATCAATAACTGCATTTACTTGGACTGGTACCTTCTGACCTACACGGTACTTTGTTTGTGTTTCTTCTTCAAACTCATGACCATGATATGAAAATACAGTGGTATAGCCTTCTTGAACTCTTTGATAATTGTCACGCTGTGTGCAACGTTCTACATTGCGAGTGTCCGCAGTTGTATCGTCATTTTGCATACGGTCACCAACGACGGCACCAACTGCTGCACCTACTGCACCCGCAGCTACTTTTCCATTCCCTTTTCCTACTCGGCCTCCAGGTAAGCCTCCAGCGACACCACCAATAATGGCTCCTGCAATACCTTTTTCTTTTGGGGGCGCAGCTTCAGTCGAAGTTTGGCATGAAGAAATAGGATTGTTCACTTCGATATAACGAGGCGTCACCCTTTTTACGGTTGCCATATCTGAAAATTCAGCTGCATTCGCAAAGCTTGAAGCTAAAACCATAAGAGCGATCGATAGCTTTTTCATGATGTATCCTTTTTAAAAGTAATTTTTAGATGCGTTTTTAAGATCTTAAGTTCAATTCTATAAAAAATTAAGCCTCTTCAACAATAATTTTTTCCGATAGACGAATCATACGTTCAATGGGAGTAACCCATACCAGTCCATCGCCTTGCTGTCCTGTATGTGCAACTTCGACAATAATTTGTAAAATACCTTCTACTAGATCATCAGGCGTTAGCATTTGAATGAGAATTTTTGGTGTGTACTCTGTTAATTCTTGCTTTAAATCATCGGTGCCTTTTTTTAAG
>Ga0082207_1001292_pt1 | contig 12127 bp, 8 predicted proteins | sample LakMenEpi10Aug09_FD_71540 | JGI IMG/M metagenome (GOLD analysis project Ga0082207, IMG submission 71540) | reverse complement strand
GCAGGGGCTCGATGGTCTTGCGGTCGTTTTGAGCGTCTCCCTTTCGCGAGTCTCCCAGCCTGTCTACAATATCGAAGTCCACGGCGAGCACGTCTACCAAGTCGGCGAGCTGGGATTGGTGGTGCATAATGTGAAGGGGGGCTTGCGTGCGCCAGTTAATGCAGCGGGCGGATTCAAGGGAAGAAAAGGTTTCGAATTAGTCAATCATCCGCTTCAACCCGTTCGAAGCGTTGCAACGACGATCAATGGTCGTAGGTTCTCTGGTCATGCTCTCGACCAAATGCAGAATCGAGGAATACCACCATCGGTTGTGCAAAATGCGATTGAACACGGCATTTCGTCCCTTGGCAACAAGCCTGGAACGCAAATATTTACAGATATGGTCAACAAGATACGAGTCGTGATCAACTCTACGACGGGCAACGTCATTACCGTGATACTAGGAATCTAAATATGACTAATGATTTAGTTGGGAAAGTTCGAAAGATGCTTTGGGAGCAATGGGACCCGATTGGTGTTAACCAGTGTTCGGAGGCAAAGGATGAGTACGATAATTACGTACTGATGCTATGTGAGGCGGTCGCAAATTGCGGAACAGAAGACGAATTATTTCAGTTGCTTTGGTCAATCGAGACCCGCTACATGGGGCTCGATGGAGATGAGCATTCAACAAGACTTTTTGCGAAGTCTCTCGCAAATGTTGCGTGTCAGTTTCCGTACATCTCGAAGTGAGGTGACGAATTGCGTTATCGAGTTTGTTGGAACTGAAGAACGATGGCAGGATGCCATAGCAACTCTTAGCAGGATGGGCCCCTTGATTGAAGTGAATAGGCCGTTGATACAAATGCCAAATTTGGTGCCAGGCACATGACGAACGCACTACGATATCGAACGGCGTGCTACGCAGAAGAGCCATAAGGAGCGAGGCGAATAGCCGAAACACGTCGGCGTGCAACCTAAAATCGCTCCTTACTCGACGTTGATTGCTTGGCCATCACTAATGTGGCCAAGCCTCGCGATAGTGTCCAGTTCGATGTCATTCGATAGTGCTTGATCTGAGCCGTCGCATCGTACAAACACCGTTATCCCCGGGTGCGATCCGCCGAAAGGCCCGCCTCCTTCCCAATTAACTGCGTCGGTACCTAGCTTCTCACCCACGAATTCTCCCAGGTCGTTGTAAATTCGGCCAGTGAAACGTATATTGTCAAAGCCAAAGCCAGTCAGATAGGGTTGGTCGTCGGCGTCTAAGCTCCCTCCTCGAGTGTGCCATTTGTCACTGCATTTTTCCCCGAGCAATATCGTATTTGATAGTCCATCGGTGACATCTTGGCTCTTTCTGGAAAATCTTCTGCGTGCAATTCCCCTCTCTATCTCGTCGGGCCATTGAAAATCTGGAGACTCTGCCTCTTGAAGGGTTTCTGGACCCGGAAAGCCCGATGCATGCGCTGACGTTCCACCGCTGAGCGCATAATCAGGGCGGACACATGGCCCCACAACACCAAAAACCATTCGAGCCTCACTTAACAAAACATCCTTTGTAACTTTTGACGGACAACGAAATGCCGGTATGGGAATCTTTGCTTGCTCTCTGAAGAGTTCGAATCTACCTATTCTAAGATCGTTTGTATTCGGCGTTCGTGAGTAGAACGTCTGTTGTTCCATGTAAGGCAAAATAGGATAAATCCATCCACCAGGTTGAGCGGCCCCTGATCGATCGGATAAGGTGTACCAATAAAAACCCCAACCACCTGAGGGATAGGCCTTACGTACACTCTCGTGAGCGTTTAAGGCAGCCCCGATTTGGAGAATATTGTTCTTACAGGAGGCTAATCTCGATGCTTCGCGAACGGCTTGGATTGCCGGAAGCCCAACTGCGGCCAAGATTCCCAAAATTGCTAACGCAACCATGACTTCTACCATCGTCATCCCGTTCCTCTTCGTGAGACGAAAACCTTGACTTCCAGACAAAGACCGCACACCGCGAGTGATTGCGTAGATCAGTAATAGTACGAAAAAACCAACCAATGGTATCAAAAAGGCGATCGGCATGTAGAAACGTTGATGCTTGATACCATACTCTTCCATGGTGAAAGCAACATCCTTGGGATTCACATCGGATTCCCATGTGTCGAAGACAACCTCCTTTCTTAAGCCCCATGGTTCGCTTGACCTATTGCGCATCTCCCTCCGAACCGATCGCAATCGATTATCTTCCCAAAGAAAAAGCGACCGTCTCGTAACGATTGGAGATATATTTATAACCTCGATCATATGCCCACTTTGATTGAATGAAACAATCAGTTGCTCTCCGTTGGCATCCGGGCCAATTGCAAGAGAAATACCATCCATCGGCTTTGAGATTTCAATAGAGCGTTTGTTCTCAGAGACTATCTTCTTTATTAAATCCGCTAATTCGTTTTTTGCGAAAAACCCGGAATCAATCCACAACAAACGCGAGTATATACTGGCTCCTCCAGCAAATGCCGTTTCGTAAGACGCGTACTTATGGTTTGGAAGCTTTCCTTGACTGTATAAACCAATACGATTGGAACCATCTTTACTGCCTATCGCGGAATGCAACGTACTGTTTTTCACCATGTAAGCATTTTTTCTGCTGGACGAGTACTCAAAAATAACACAAAGTTCATCACCGTTTCTTTTGTATTCGAAATTGCAGTTTCTTGTACTTTCGGTTTTGTCGCGATCGAAATACATTCCGGTCGCATGGACGGTTTTCGGTTGCCGTTCTAAAAAACCCAAAATTCTATCGATGTCCTCGCGGGATTCTTTGGCTTGCATCACGAAAAAGCATACGAGTACACTAAGCATTTTTAAAAAACCCATAAAATAATAGGAGCGAGCTCGGTTGGGTAGGGTAGACAAATACCACGTATACCTTGAGTTCGACTTGGTCAATTAGACCGAGCATGGAAAAAGTCGATTAATTGTACGTTGGTCTTCCATTTGCCTGAAGGAGTTTCACTCTACGCCTGCATCTGCCGTCTTTGAATTCCAATATTGTGGTCCTTGCGTCATGAATTTTTCCTCGTCCCATACGCATGTTGAAACACCACCTGACCAGGATGTATCTGAGCATATGCAGTAACAACCAACAGGAACACTATAACGTATCCCTTGGTATACGACTGTCACGCGGACATTGTTAGTTTCATCTTGGCAAGTGATTGAAGCAGCAGGTGCCATTATACTTCGGTTGCAATTGTCCCTGCAGTTGCAACCACCAGGAATTTGGTCTTGGTTTATTATCGCTTGTTTGTATCGCCGCACCGGGTGCCTGGCACTGATTTGGGCTCCCTGTTTGCTAGCTATCCGGCCTGGCGCCGTACCGGGTGCCTGGCACCGATTTAGGCCCCTGTTTCCTGGCACTGATTTGGGCTCCCTGTTTGCTAGCTATCCGGCCTGGCGCCGTACCGGGTGCCTGGCACCGATTTAGGCCCCTGTTTGCTAGCATCCCTCCTGGCGCCGTACCGGGTGCCTGGCATCGATTTGGGCACAGCCAAGAATTTCTCCCCTTGGAGCTCAATTGCTATCAATGGGATCGGGCTTGACGCCAGTGCCCCAAAATGCGATTCCTTAGGTATGGTTTTCTCTCGTACCCAAAGGATGGATCGGCGGAGGCGGATAGTCCGCGAGTCGGCGGCTAACTATGCCACCCCGACTGCCGACACGGCGCGCTCGGCAAGAAAAATCCGAAGGGACCTACCAAGCCACCACGCTGCGATCCTCTCAGGAATCCAGACCCCCAACTACAGCCAAGACGTTCGCAGAACTTGCCAACTCCGCGTCGTTCAATGGATTCCCATGCGCTCGGGAGCTCTCGCAATCCTGATCGCCGCGGGTTGGGCTATCTGGTGCATTCTGCTTCTGTGCCACTACTTTTTCCATTCAAATGCCAACTCGGTCGGTCGCTCGCCAGTCCCCTTTTTGCAATTGCTCGACCTGCGAAGTCCCCACAGTATCGCCAATTGGATGACCTGCCAGTTGTGGTTCCTGACCGCATTTGCTTCCTGGTTGGTCTACAGCATCCGACAGCACCGACTCGATGATTTCTCAGCCACCTACCGAATATGGTTCGTGATGATCGGACTATCGGTTTTCTCATGCTTCGATACGGCCACCTCAGCGATGTATCTGCTCGGCCAGTCGATCGATCCATGGACGAAACGCGAGATCGGATACGGTGGTTGGCCGTTGATCCTTGCGGCCTATGCATCCGTCGCCGCGTTGGTAGGGTTGCGATTGTCGACCGAAATACGGATTTCAAAAGCCGCGCTTGGCCTGTGGTTCGGCGGACTGCTCGCATGGGGAACTGCCGCGTTGCTCGGTACGGGACTGCTGAAAATCCAATGGGCCCCCGGAACCATCGATCTGATCGTCGGTGGCCTTTGGCTCGGTGGGGTCCTTGCGATCTTCCAGTCGGTCGGACTGGTCTTAAGGCAATGCTACTTGCAAGCCCAACGCCGATTCATCGAACGCGCCGTACTGACAAAATCGAAATTCGATTGGGCCGATCCACCGATCGAAAAAGACGGCTCTGACAGTTCGAAAGATGCTCCATCGAACCACGATGACACCGCCGAAAAGAAATCTTGGCTCCCTTGGCGTCGCAATCGCAGCGAGGATCAAGAGGATGCAGAGGATCAGGACGACCAAGCCGCCAAAAAGAGCATCGATCCAGTCGAGCAAACGCCCAAAAAACCGATGCGGCTTTTCGGACTCTTTCCTCATCGATCCGAACGCAACGAACAACTCGATGGCATTGAACCGGATCGCATCGATGAGCAAGTCCAGACCGATGAAGGCTTGACCAAGAAACCGAGCTGGTTTGCTCGCCGGAAATCCGCCGACATACCAACACCGCCAAAGCAATTGAAATCTACTCCAACAGCGAGCGACGAAACGGCCGATCCGAAATCGGCAGGGAAACCGAAACGCGCTTGGTTGGGTGCCTTGGCCCGCAAAACAAACACGACAACCACAAGCACAACCACCGACACTCCGGCACAAGCAAAGCAAACTCAAGAGGCCCCCGAAGAGACAGCCGTCAAGAAAAGTTGGTTCTCGCTAGGCAGGAAACAACAACCGACCAACAGCGATTCCCGAGCGACTCCATCCAAGTCAACGGCTTCAACCAAAGCCCCTACACCAGTATCCGCCAAGGCCCCAATCGCTCCTCCTGCGAAACCCCTTACCGCTGCTCCTGCCAAAGCAGCAGAGCCTGAACGTGTCGAGTCGTTTGAAGTACTCGAAGAGCTTCCACCCAAATCCGCAAAGCTCACCAAGAGACTTTTTGGTTGGATGGATGGATTGAGATTCAAACCCCCGAAAGATTCAGGAGCTTCACAAGACACAAAATCCACCTCAGGCTCCACGTCGAGTCCTGCTGCTTCCAAGTCCAGCAAATCCTCTGAATCCGGTACCTTTGCCGCGAGTCCCTCCTCAAACGACACAAACAAATCGCAGCCGGTACCAAACGAATATGAAGAAGAGGGATCCGACGAAGACTACAACGACTATCGGAATCTAAGCAAATCCGAACGCAAGAAAATGCGAAGGCAGCAAAACGATCGCGGAGCGGCCTAGAAAGCTGAGATTTCATGTTTTTTAAGCTTTCCTCGCAAGGGTCCATCCCCTATAGTTTTGTCGTGTGAGTTGGAAAAACTCGCACGCTTGCCTCCGATCGTTTTTCCGGCTGAGGGACCATAATTATGCGTTGGCCCGAATCGTACCAGCGAGTGCAGTAGCACGCTTGATTCGCGTCAGTCTCGCAGCGGCTCCGTGTCGTGCCGCAAACGGTCGGAGGATTTTCTTTTTCTAGACCGACTTCTTGTCGTCTCCTCGCAAATAACACCGCCCGCCTAGGTGCTCTCGCGACCTGCTCTGAAAGGCACGACCACAGAGCCCTTGGCCCACCCCCGGCTTTCCCTCTCGGCCCAACCGTCTGCCCTCTTCTCGGCTCCCCCGTCTCCCCTCTGCTCCTCCTTCCTTCATCCACTTTCTTCTCTTGGATTTCCTCTCTCTTCTCTGTGCTCTCTGCGTCTCTGTGTTTCAATGTCTCTGTATTTCAATCCCTCACCCCCCCAAAAACCACCCCTTCATCCCAAAAACCCTCGATCGGCTCTTGACTCTTAACTGCACCTGTGTAATACTTAGGTGGTACACTAGTGTCGTACTTCAGCAACGGATTTACCTCCATGTTTTTTTCGATCGACCCCAACAACGGCATCTCGATCTACGAGCAGATTGTTCGGCAGGTCAAATTCGCCGTGGCCGATGGGGTGCTCATCCCCGGCCAGCTCCTACCGAGCGTCAGGACCCTTAGCATCCAACTGGCGATCAACCCCAATACGGTCGCCAAAGCCTTTCAGATCCTTCAGTCCGACGGAATCTGTGAATCTCTGCGCGGACGCGGATTGACGATCCGTTCGGCGGCCGTCGAGGCCTGCGGCCAAGCGCGTCGGACACTCCTCGAGGAACGATTACGGTCGGCCATCAGCGAGGCCCTTCATGGCGGTTTTTCGACCAAAGAAGTACGGCGATTGATGCTCGAGCAGCTTGGGCTACTCGACGGCAACGTAGCGACCGTCGGTTCGGCACCCGAGCAGGCAGTCCAAGTCGATTCGGCTTGATGCTCCCCGGTATCCCTCGCTTGTCTTGTGCTTTGCACTTCTGTTTTGAGTCCACTTATCCAAACCCCTTGTCTACGCAGAAACCATCCATCGGAGATTCTTTATGAACGATGCGATCAAGATCCACGGTCTCGAAATGCACTTTCCAGGTTGCGATGCGCTCCGAGGGGTCGACATGTCGGTCTGCTCTGGGACAGTCATGGCCCTCCTCGGCGAAAACGGTGCCGGTAAAACCACCCTGATTCGAATCATGACCGGCTTCCAAAAACCCTCTGCGGGAACCTGCTCGATCCTCGGGCTCGATCCGACGCAAAGCGCCCAAGCCTTAGAACTGCGCAAGCGAATCGGTTACGTCTCAGACTCTCCAGCACTCTACGACTGGATGACCATCGGAGAGATCGGTTGGTTTGCAGCTTCCTTTTATCCAGAAGGTTTCAAAGAACGCTATCAGGATTCCATCGAACGCTACGATCTTCCAGCGGGACGCAAAATCAAGCAGTTGAGCAAGGGGCAGCGCTCCAAAGTCGCCCTATCGCTGGCGCTTGCTCATGATCCTGAACTGTTGATTCTCGATGAACCGACCTCGGGGCTCGACCCGATCGTGCGCCGTGAGTTCCTCGAAAGCATGATCGGTGTGGCCGCCACTGGGCGGACCGTTTTTCTTTCAAGCCATCAAATCTCGGAAATCGAACGTGTTGCCGACACGATCGCGATTCTCCACAAAGGAAAAGTTCAGCTCGTCGGCCCCCTGGCGGACCTCAAGGAGTCGATCGCCATGGTAACCGTATCGCTGAGCGATCCTCTGATCGCTTTGGCGGATTTGCCCGAGCCAAGTTGTATTCTGGCGGAGATCTCCCAAGGCCGCCAAAAGCAAATGATCGTTCGAGGGGATGGCCAAGCGGCGGCAGCCTACTGGAAAGAAGCCTCCGGGGTCTTGGCTGCTCAGTCCCGAGCCGCGAGTCTTGAAGAGCTTTTCGTCGCTTGCACTCGTGGCGATAGCATCTACAAACGCACTTCAGGCCAGGGGGAAGATTCCGCCCAAGCTCGCAACTCAAGCACGATCGAGGCAAGCCGATCATGAGTAGCCACATGAGTAGCCGATCGATCGATTCGACGTCAACACGTTCGGCCTGGGTGCCTCCGTTGCTTTGGAAAGAGATTCGACAAGTCGTCCCGCTGATGACGGCCGTCTTGATCGGAGGCTTTGGACTTTTGCTTATGATCCTGGTCCTATCTGCCCTGACAAATAAAAAATCGTTTTCATACGATCGCGGGTATTGGTACCTGTTTCTATCGATGCCGATGATGTACGCAACCGGCGTGGGAATCATGTTGGTCGGAACTGAAAAAGAGTCCCGATCCTTGCAGTGGATGCGATCATTGCCTATCTCTTCGAAGCAGATCGCTTGGAATAAGCTCGTCGTTGCGATGGGGACCCTGGCCTTGGTCTGGCTCATCGCCTTGACGGCCTGGTGCGCATTTGCATCTGCCATCGGAGGGGACCCTAGGGCCATCGGCTCGATCGACCCGGGTCAGTCCGATATGGCCGGTTGGCAACTTGTGACCTATTTCTTGATGTCCCTGTTTCTGAGTCTGGCCGGATTGGCATTTGCTTGGCGATTCCAATCGCAGTTCCTCGCGCTTGCACTGCTTGTCCCGGCCGCCCTTGCTTTGTGGCTTCCGGCTTATGGTTTGGCAAACTATCTATCCAACAAGAATTATAGCCTGGAGACCCAGCGATTCATCGATGCAGGGCTGTACTTGTTGAGTCTTGCGATCGGCTGTGTTGGTTTCCTAGCCTATGGATGGCGAGTCAGTCAGCGGGAACTTGCGGCGATTGAGCCACCTGTCGGAACCTCTGGAGTCACCTCCTTGGTTCAAGATGCCTCGGCGTCCGAACGTCGATCCTCGGAGGCTTGGATGCTTTGGCCGAGAGTCTCGCCGATCTCTGGGATGCTTTGGCAAATGGTTCGACAAAACGGGATCTGGTGGATCGCTTATGCGTCCGTAGGCATCGTGCTGTTGGTCCTGTGTTCCCGCAGTTCTTTGCTCAATAGATCCAGCGACCTCTCGGAGACTCTTTTGGGTTTCTTGTACATCCCGATGGCGATCCTTTCGGGCTGGTTGGGGATCTTGGCCTACCATTCCGACGGAATCCAACAGCGGGTTCGCTTCTATGCCGATCGCGGTGTGTCGCCAAGAGACTATTGGTGCACAAGGCACTGGATTCCTGTCACGTTGATGCTTGGATTGTGCTTGGTCCGCTACCTAACCAACTTCGGCGTCTCTGGGACACCGTTGGATTTGGTCGATGCATTTGGCTTTCTAGCGATCCTCTTGGCATCCTATAGCGTTGGCCAATGGGTATCGCAGTTTGTCAAGAGCCCAACAATTGCGGCAATCAGTGCACCGATGGCGCTCTTGGCCATGTTCGCTTACTGCCTCTTTGCAATCGTAGGGATGGAGTCGCCATGGTGGTTGCTCTTTGCGACATTCGGGATTTTAGCGATCTCGACGCTTTGGATGATGCGACCTTGGATGGAACGGCGAATCGATTGGAAGTACTACTTGCAACATAGCGGATTTCTCTTCGCTGCTCTGACGATCCCACTTCTACCGGGCTTGTGGAAAATTTGGAACACGCCCGGGATCTCCGCAGAATTGCGAGCAACGCTGAACCAACTGGCGATTGCCAATCCTCACACACAAAAAAATCAAAGCCGGCCGAGCTTCGAGACCGGTCTTGAATCGGCCGGACTCTCTGCCGGTGTCGATGGCGACATCGGCAAGATCCAAGCCCGACTCGAACGCAATGAGCAAGTTCGAGCGTACTATCCTCAGGAACTCATCGACCAAGCAAGCCGCAGTGCCTTCTGGCAATCCTACCGAGATCCAGAGTCGCTCTTGCGAATGTACATCGCAGAGTTGGCTAAATTGCGCAGCGAAATCCGAGCCGATAGCCAATCCAAGACCGAACCTGCGGACAAACAACCCCAGACTGCGATTTCAAATTATCGCAAGATACTAGCAGGAGTCCCGAAGTTAGTGCGAGAACTCCGAGCGACACATGCTCTGAAAGACTCCGATCTGGCTGAAAGGATCGAAATCGTAGTCCTCAGCCACTGCCTCGATCCGTCCGCCTCAGAATCGATGGGCCAAGCCGTCTTCGAGCCCCTGGTTGAACTGCTGACCGATGATCGCGCTCGCGACGAATCGAGAAGAAGCGCACTGGCCAATGCCTGGCGAGAGGGGTTTAAAATCTTTGGAACTGATGCAAGGGAGTACGGGGAAAACCAAGTCCAAGCCTACTCCGGCTCGATCCCGTCATCGATCCAGATGCTCAACAGCCGCGATCGGTTCGTATCGGATCTTTGGAAACTGCTGGAGTCAAAATCCGCCAGCGCAGAGTCTGTCTCCCAACGGGAAATCATCCGATCCAAGAGTTATTACGACTATACCGGACCGACCGACCTGATCGATGGGACCATCCTATTGGGCCTCCCAAGCAATATGCCCGCAAAGTCCTGGCGCGGGAACTGGGAACATCTGACCAAACAACTCCGCTCAGAGGCAAAAGACCATGAGTAACATGAACAAAATCCCATTTCCATCGTGGATGATCGGATTGCTCAGCACAAGCATCATTGCAGTGCTAGCCGTCGGAGTCCTGGCTTGGCAGTGGATCGCTTGGGAACGAACGATCGCCGAGAACGAAAACCAGCTTCGATCGGCCTCCGATGCCCTTTACAAGACCCCTGCAGCACCGCTAGCTGAAAAAACCACAAAGCCCCAAGCGATCGATCCGGCGCTCAAGTCCCAATGGGAGGAAATCCTCTCGCAGGTCCAGCATCCTTACTTCAAGAACCAGATCGATCTGTTCTTCGAAGAGCCTGACTTCAGTCCTGATCCGCAGGTTGGGAGTCTCCAAGACAAACCGAGGGTCGTTTGGTCAATGCTCCCTGAGAACCTTGGGAAATTCGTTCTTGCGAATCGCACGTTTTTAGACTCAATTCATGATTCAATTGCCAAGTCGGCTGAACTGGTTCCTTTCTATACGAACGACTTTAGGTCGTTCCAAGCCCTGTGCGATTTGATCTTCCTCGATGCTGCCAGTTGCTTGGACTCTCAGGATCAAGCTCGATTCGACAGGGCACTCGAGACGGTCTATCAAGTCCAAATCATAAGGAAGCAATTCTTTCGGTTGGATAGCGTGATTTCGGCGATTGTTTGTTTGCTACATCGCGGGTTAGATGAGAACCTCATCAGCCCCACCCAAGCTAGCCGGTGGCTTGATCGAATCTACCAAGATACTAAACCCGCTTTAGGCGATGCGATGGTGGCGCCGGACAAAGTTAGCTTATTTCGAAGCTACGACGAACGAATGGGCCACTGGCAATCCCTACCTAGCCTACGAATGGCGATGTTTGATCGTTACTTCCAAGAAACTGCATCTCAATATCATCCGACGGCTCTTAGTCGAATGGTATTCGACGATTCACTCAGGTACTACACGCTCGCTGTCCGTGTGGCCATGCAGAACGCAATCGCACAAAATCCAGGCCTTTCGCGGTTACCCGATGGTTTTGCTGAGCGATTGCAAGTTCCGAGCGATATTCGTCAGGCCATGGCCGCATCCAGGTGGGTCCATCTATCTGTGTACTCGATCGATCGGACGACCTATGAGCTCAAAAGTGCCACCGAAGGCCAACTGAATTTTGTGCTTCCAAGTGAGTTGACCTCCGGACGTCATCCCATCGGCAGTAAGTATCCGATAGCTATAAAGGCTCCTTGAAGTTTTGGTCCGTCACCGGCTATTAGTTTAACTTGTAGCCGACGGCAGAAAGCTATACCATCGGGCTAGGGTCCGTGCGGGGTAGCCTGCGTCGATGCATAGCGAGTTAAGTCAATTCGTTCAGGAATGGAATCTGAGAGGCGTTTCAGTTGGTAAATGCCCCACTGCTACGATGGATGCTGTTCCTGCAGCAGTGCCTCCCAATCGTTCGCAGTCTGATCTGCTGCAGCGTGACGTAGCGACCTACCATCAATTCCCTAAAAACTCGGGGCCTAAAAACTCGGGGCCTAAAAACTCGGGGCCTAAAAACTCGGGGCCTAAAAACTCGGGGCCTGTCCCTAGTCATGTCAGTGAAAAACTCGGGGACTGTCCCCAAGTTAGGTCCCCGAGTTAGTTAAGGAAACGACCGCGATGAATTGGGCAGTCGATGGTGGAATCGAGCGGTGATTCCACCCAAATTGGGAGTTAGAAGCTAATTCAGGCGAGTTTATCCCGCCTCGGGGCGCACCGCACGCGCTGAGCCACTCCGGCCCTTCAAAAGAAATCCGTCAGCGCTCCCTCAAGCCCCCTTCTCGCCCCCTAACTGGACTACCATCTCGTCCGTTTCAGAACGAATCCCATCGGTTCAGCAGCTTATCTTCCCCTCCCCTTGCCTCCCGTTTATCTCCCGCTTGAGGCCTTTGCT
>Ga0082207_1001291_pt1 | contig 12128 bp, 14 predicted proteins | sample LakMenEpi10Aug09_FD_71540 | JGI IMG/M metagenome (GOLD analysis project Ga0082207, IMG submission 71540) | reverse complement strand
TATCCTGTCATGGCACTCCGACGGTTCAGCGAGCAGGTGTTGATGCTTCGATCACTGATTTGCTACTTCGTTGATGCCCGATTCGTATACGATCAGACCGCGTACATGGCCATTTTGCGGCCTGTTCGCAGACATGGAGACAGTTGCAGTCAGTACGCGCCCAAGGAGCAACGCAAAATGTTTGACGGCGGACCGGCATGCATGCTACATTCCTATCTGCGGCCAATACATCTTCTAATCCGTCCCTAGGAAATCTGCTGTGTTCGACCCAACGATTGGCCGCTGGCAGACGAAAGACCCGAAGAGCTTTGATGCTGGGGATACGAATCTGTATCGCTTCGTAGGCAACCATCCTAGCTATGCGACGGATCCGAGTGGGTTGGAGGAGGATTACCGCAAGATCTTTTTTGATGCTGCGAAACGTTCTGCGATGAATTCTGTTCCCTTTCTCACGGAACTGGAACAAAAAGAACTAAGCTCCGTAGAAACCCAAAGAAGAGGGAAAAGATCAAAATTCTGGGAGGTACATCATCGGTACTCTCAGGATTCTACGATGGGTAAATGGCTCACGAAGCAGCTTCCTGATATTGGGAGTGTGAACGACCCAAGGAATCTGTCACTGATTACTTATCACATACACACAGAAATTACCGAAGAACAAAAACATTTTCGGGAGAAGATTTCAAAAAAATACGAACTTGGATACGATCGAACCAAACCCTATTTTTTAATGGTAAGCAACATTGAACTGCTGAGCAATATTGATCAGACTGCAATTGCAGAACAATACGACGTGTTCGTGAAAGATCAAAAATACCGATTCTCGGGATTCTATCTAGACACGTCAATGACGGCGATTGACATTGTAAATATTACTCGCAGATCTAATCATTCATTACCGCTTGGGCTCACTGAAAAGGCGATAGAGAGACTCTTGACGCGTCAGCCCGAATTCCTAGGTCGCATTAGGGATATATCTTCTAGTTTAAAGGACTCTGCCAAATGGATTAAGGACGGTGGAAAAACGCTTGGCCTACCCTTTTTGGCGTTTATTGCTGTGAGTACGGGCCCTATTGTTGGCGTTGCTACAGCCAAGGAAGATGCGATTGAGGATTTGGTTGATCACTATGCACGCTGCCTTGATCGCTGTAGACGAGGCACCGACGTAAGTGCTCAGGGAATGATGGATATCCAGGACCTTAGTCCAAAGTTTGATGCCGTTGCCCACTTATTTGGCCTTAACGATGAGATTCGTGGTTTCGCAACGTATTACTTTCATGCTCTCAGCGTCCGAAGAAAATGAGCTGGATAACTTAATTGCGAATCATTGAAATGAAGAGTGACTTATGACTATTCGATGGAGCTATAATTCGGCCGGAATGTTCACTACCGACTTGCTTTATTGGTTGTGGGGCGGGGTGGATTCCGAATACTGTTTTGCGAGTGAACGGAGTTCTGTTCCTGAATTGCTAGGGACTTTCGTTGGTGATAATCGAATCATTGTTGAGGATATCGATGCTGGATTGTTGGACCAATGTGATGTCGACACTACTTTTACAAGGTGCATAGGGTGCCGACGGATTTTGCGGGAAAATTACAGCAGTGCAAAATTTGTCGTGTATTCGAAGTATCGAGAGAGTTTTTTAGGATCATCGTTCCTGAATGGATTGGTGATTTGTCACAGGCGTGTGTTGATGGCAGTGGAAACAACCGGATTATCTGGCGCTCGATTTCTTTCGCAACAAAAGATCGAGGCTGGAAATCGTCGCAGCGCGAGTGGGCAATGGTCGGACGAGAACGATCTTTCTGGTCAACATTTTGGTGAGTACTTTCTGCTTGTCGGTTCAAGTTGGATTTCTGAGGCTGCAAAGGTTCGGTTAGACGATACAGATTGTCCTGTTTGTGGAGAAACGAATCCGTATGTCTGTTCAATGTGCGGTCATCTGACCCGGACCTGTTCGAAGTGCAAAACATCAGATGTTTTCGATTTTGATCCATTGCCCGCTACAAGACCATATCGATTCTCATTAGATTTGCGCGACTGGACGGGCGAGGATATTGTGCAGTCAGTTTTTGGTGTCTGTGTCACTGGAAGAGTCATTGAGGTCCTGAGGCAGTCAGGGCAAACGTGTTTTTCGTATGGACCTTTGCGATGCGACATTTCAAATCTTCCAGCTAGATTAAAATCGAGAGTAATTGAAGCGTCCCGCTCGCATGATCAACTAGATCGAATGACTCTTCCCTTCTTTTCGCCTTCCGGTGACGGCAGATAAATTGGGCACCTCCGGTGAGCGTACGCCCCGCTCCGCGCCACAACATTTAGCACTTTTGTGTACGAGAACTCGGCACAAGCAGTAGGACTTATCCTGCTCTCGGCTTTGAAGAAGCATGGATCGATACTTCGATGGCTGATTTGCTCGTTACTTCATACTTCTTTTTTGCCTGATCTGACCGCGTAAATGGCCATTTTGCGGCCTGTTCGCAGACATGGAGACAGTTGTCGTTTGGACGTTAGTCAGCGTGCGTCTGAAGAGCCACGCAAAATGTTTGACTGCGAGCCTGCATGCATGCTACATTCCTATCCGCGGCAACTCCATCTTCCAATCCGTCCCTAGGAAATCTGCTGTGTTCGACCCGACGATTGGCCGCTGGCAGTCCAAAGACCCCAAAAGCTTCGATGCTGGGGATACGAATCTGTATCGCTTCGTGGGCAACCATCCGAGCTACGCGACCGATCCGAGTGGGTTGGAGGAGTTCGATGCGGTATTGTTCAACGAGTTTCTAAGTTCGATTGATCCGTATGCGGCCTTTGCATTCAATCAATATGCCCAGATTGGCCAATTCCGACGCGGGCTTGGTGGCTGGATGCGAGGTCTAGAAATTTACGAGTCTGGCAACGTAGAGGACGATAACCTCAAGTTTATGGTGCCCGACCACTTATCCGAGTATCAGGCCGCACAGGTCATTGCAAAGCACATTCAAAGCTCTTGGTTTGGTGCGGCAGCAAGAAAGTACCAGGAACAGATTATTCTTGAGTCAGAATATGGTTACTCGCGTTGGCGACAAACAGTCCAGCAAAGATCTGCGTTGGCAGCCAGAATTGGGACGGAGGCATATCTATCGTTCTTGAGCATCACGAATGAGGGCACTGACTTGGTAGTTACCGTCTCCGATCTTGCCGACGGAAATTACATGTCAGCAATTGGCCTACTGCCTTTTGTTTCGAATGGTGGTATCAAATTAGTTGACGAACTTGGCAACGCTAAATATCTTGACAACTCACAAGCTAATTCTGCAGTTGCAGCGTCGTTCGCGGGCGATGTTGGCAAAATAAGAAAGATAGTTGAGAATGCCCCAAAGGGAACAGTATGGGCGAACGGCGTTACGGGTTTAGCTGATGATCTTGCGAAACATGCAGGTAACATCACTCCGAAATCGGGCTTGACGGATGTGTTCATACACAGCACTTCGGACAGCTTCCACGTTCTTCATAACGGAAGTTGGATAAAGCTCAGTCACCGTGACATCGCAAACTTCCTTAAGTCGAAGGGAGTAAGCGGCGACTTACGATTGATCTCGTGCGACGCGGGACAAGGGCAACTCGCGCAGAATCTCGCAAACAAATTGGGCGTCACGGTCGAAGCTGCGACAACGAAAGTAGGCGTGCCGATCGATTTCAAGAGCGCGCCGCTTTTGGAACCCGGGGGAATATGGATTCCGTTTAAGCCAGGAGGAGGAAGATAGTCATGGCAAAAGAGTTTGGCTTTTACGGGAAGATGGCGAAAGCCGAAGTCATTGCTGAGCTTGAATCGTTGCGTAATAGCACACCGCAAGAGTTCGAGGATAGGATTTTGAATTACTTGCAACGTGGCAAACAGATCGTTGCCGTTGCAGGGCTCGCATCCGATGCTCTGAGCGGTGATATTATCGGCCCGCCGAACATCTTTAGTGATGGTGAATGGACTTGGACCAGCGAAGCGATCTACTACGTAAAGCGGTATCACGTCCGCGTGCCAGAAGAGTTTGTTCGCCAGATGCAAAGTAACAACTGGGAACCACCACAAGTACTCGATCCAAAATCAATGGTTGCAAATTCGTGGGTCACTTAAAACCGCCGGACAGTGAACGTTACCGAAGTAAAACGGCTGCAAGTCCGGCGGAATGTCAGTGGATGTTCCAACGTGTGATGCTCGAAGCGTTCCGGCGCTGCTCCGAGCCAGAACATTCAGCACTTTTGCGTTCGAGAACTCGGCCAGTCGCGACGTGACTCGAGAGTAGAGTTGTGAGAGTGGATTCGGGAATCCAGAAGGTAGAGGGTAACGGTTTCATAGGCGATTGCATTTCGCGGGGCAATTCCATATTCGTCGAGTGCTCCTGTCCTCCTTTCTGGAAAAACCAGCGCGCGTCGAACGAGAAGGTCGCGTTGAGAAATTCGGCTACTGGGGGACTTGAGGTCGGTTGGTTGCATGTCGATCATGGAACTCAGAAATTACTTTGGACCAATGGGGAGCTTTCTCGATGGTGACCGCAGGACGCAATTTATCTGTATTGGGCCAATGGTTCAGCTGCTTTACTACGTCTACGAACGATGTCTGTAGTGCACAAGACCTTGCAGCAGTGAACTTGCGCTGCTCCCTTGGTCTCAACGAAAGTATCGACCATCTCTATCTTGAATGCCTAGACTTGGTGTCCGAATGGTCCTGTCAATTGCTCGAATTCACAGAACGGAATCACCATCATTTTCGGAAGGACCCTGGGTATTTTGATCATTCGGAAGACGTCTACAGGGCCATCGCGATGGTTCAATTTGTCCAAGAGGCGGTACGTGTCCATTACAACACGACTTTCGCAGAGGGAGAGTACAACGCAATCGATTCTCGAAATCTCTTTTTGACTGGCGTACTCACTGGCTTTGGTGGAACATGCGTATCGTTACCGGTGCTCTACGCTGCGCTCGCTCAACGAATCGGCCATCCGGTTGAGCTCGCCCACACATGGGAACACTACTACTGTGTGTGGAACAGCCAGAACGGCTTTTGCTTTGAGGCGGCCGGCAGGGGTTTTGACAAACGCACTCACGAATACTATCGCCATTTCCGTAGGATAGTGACTGAAGAAGATGAAAGTACTTTTGGCTTCCTTAGACCCCTAAGTCGCAAGGAACTTTTTGCTTGTTTTGCGAAAGAGCGATCCCATTGCCTACAAGAGCAATTTCGTTTCGACGAGGCACTCGAGGCGGATTATCTTGCCAAGACGATAGCCCCTCATGTTGCACAGTTTTCGATGGCGTATGCACTCACGAATTACTCAAGTCGGCTTTTTCGAGTGCTCGGTGCAGTCCCTTCACGTTCGATGCTCGCTGACCTTGAGCACCTTGAGAAAGAACTTTCTTCGCAGTTGGTTGGCCCTGATTTGAACCATTGCAGCAGTGCCGCAATCGCGAACCTTCGGCGAATCTTGCGAAACAGATATCAATCCACGATTCAGTGCGAACACGACGAAGTGCTCGGCGAGTATACTGACTTCACGTAATGTCCCACATGCAAGGAACTCGATCGTGTTCGACCCGGCGATTGGCAGCCACATGAGCTTTTGCATGTCCTGCCATGATGCTACTAACCATGCATCCCGCCTGAAAATGGGGATCGCGAGTGATACATTGAATGGAAGCTGGGCTCACTTCGAAGCAGAACTAGCGATTATGCTTGGCCCATCTGCCGTAGGAGCTGCTTCCAAGGGCGGAAAGATATCGTCTACGGCCTTTAGAAGGCTTCTTGCTTCTCGAAATGTTCCTCAATCCGCTGAGTCCGCGGTAGTAAATGTAGGCGGCAAAGCACATCTAAAAGTAGCGATGCTGGAAACGCCTGAGGCTTCGGAGTTGTTGATAGGTGCAGTCGAACCGCTGACAATTGGCACTAAGAGTGTAGCTGTTAGCCCCTTGGCAGAAGGAATCAGCAGATTCGGACTTTGGAATCTTCCCGAGACCGTCTTGCAGGCCGAAATTACTTCGATGCAATCTGTTTTTCCGAGTACAGGCAATTTCGCTTTTGCCGTTGAGGAACAATCAAGTGGTGCCCTAGCAATCGTGCGGGGCTCTAGCGGCCAGAAGGTGACTGCTGGCCTCGTTTCGGCGCCAGTCGAAGGTGAGAACTTATTTGCTCGGATGCTTGTACCATCGAGGTCAGGTGCGCTCAGAGAGCACTGTTTCGATCCAGAAACAAAGCTACTTGAGTTTTTTGGTCGGAAGAGCAAGCCTGGGCAAATTTTGCTTTATTCTGAAAACCCAATTTGCCCAGGATGCGCATTTACAGCAGACCAGTTTCAAACCGTATACGGAAACATCCTAAGCATTGGTGAGGGTATTCCGCGATCGCAAGTGCCAAAATAGGGTCTTACGATGGATAGGTTGACTCAAGCAATTATGGCCCAGAACTCGGCAGATGTGAAATCATGTCTGAATCAGAGTATCGATTCTTCGGTTCGCGAGAAAGCATTGCTTTTTGCTATCAATGAGCACGCCGGATATGACATACTGAAGTTGCTTCTCGAAAGTGGTGTTGACCCAAACTCAGCTGATGAGTTCGGGCAGACTGCACTACAACTTGCTGTAGACTGCTCGATCGATCGATACGCATTTGAAGTTGATGACGAATTGGATTTGCGAATGATTAAGTTACTTCTGCAATATGGAGCCAGTCCTTGTTTTGTCAATTTGCGTGGCGAAACAGCAATAGATTGGGCTAGAAATCAACTTCCTCTAGCTTCGCCAATCCTACACATCCTAGAAATGAGCCGTGGAGATTCTGAAACCGCCGGACAGTAAACGTGGCCGAAGTAGAATGGCCGCAAGTCCGGCGGAACCTCAGTGGATGTTCCAACGTGTGATGCTTGAATCGCGTTGATGCGTTGCGATGCTCCGAGCCAGAACATTCAGCACTTTTACGTCCGAGAACTCGGCGCTATGAGCAAGATTAATCCTGCACTCTCGATTCGAGTCAGCAAGGAATTGGGATCGATACTTCGATGGCTGATTTACTCGTTCCTTCATGCTCGATTCTTGCATGATCTGACCATGAAAATGGCCATTTTGCGGCCAGTGCGCGGACGTAGTGACAGTTGTCGTTTGGACGCTAGACAGCGTGCGTCTGAGGAGCATCGCAAAACATTTGACGGCGGACCGGCATGCATGCTACATTCCTATCCGCGGCAACTCCATCTTCCAATCCGTCCCTAGGAAATCTGCTGTGTTCGACCCGACGATTGGCCGCTGGCAGTCCAAAGACCCGAAGAGCTTTGATGCTGGGGATACGAATCTGTATCGCTTCGTGGGTAACCATCCGAGTTACGCGACGGATCCGAGTGGTTTGGTCGAGAGATCACCCGTCACGGTGATGTTTCGGTCTAGACGCGAGTTTGAGGTCGCCAACGAGGAATTCACGCAATATTGGATAGGACCCTGGTATGGCCGCCAAATGAAAAACCCAACCTACGATAGAGCGCTACAGTATAACTATGGCGTTACAAATGAGTCAGTCATATATGCGTTGCTTGGGATTGATGTTGAGACAGCGGAGTCAACTTTACGCACAACAACAGTATACGGCGAGCGATTTGGATACCTTGAGGTCAAAGGCACGACAAATGACGGTGAAGAACGGACATGGTATGGAATGTTCGAAGGCGGTTACGGAGGAAAGGAGCATATTGGGTACACGTTTTACCCGTCTGAAGAAACGCTGCGCTATAACTTGTCGGCAATAAACAAGCTAGAAGCACTACAATCCATAGCCAACTCCTGGGGGATCGCAGCCTCAGCCGCACAATTGGCCTCGATTCCACTCAATGGCAAGCTTATCCCTTCTAAGTTCTCACAACAAATTGCCCCAAGGAGTACAGTGAGGGTATTTCGAGTTGAGGGTACTCCCAATACTCGCATTCTGCTCGGCGAAGGCGGAGCAGTTGGTATCGTCGAAGACGGCACAACTCTATGGCTGAACTTCGGAAGTAAAGCTCGGGCAGAACAGTATCTGTCCCAGAAGATCGCGAAAGGGCTTCCGGATGCAACAGTCAAGTCTTTTGACGTGCCGAAGTCATTGCTAGATGACATTCGTGCATCAGCCGTACCGGAAAGTATGGCAAAGCAATTCCCGAATAGGCCAATTATTTCTCGCGATCCGGCCCCAAATCAATTCGGGCTACGGCCAGACCAAATCAAGGAGTTGCTCGACAGGATCATTCAAGGTACCGGTAGGGAGGGCTTCTAATGCTTGACGCGCAGGATTGTTTGGCAGAGATTCGGCGTTTGACGGTGGGACCGCAAGAAGATGAACCTGTTCCTGGCGTGGGACTGGTTCAATTCGTGGTCAATTGCACGGGCAATTCCGACGAGGTTTTAGAAACTGCGGTCGATGTAATGAGGGTGATTTGTACGACGTGCTCACAAGGGTGGTCAGAAGAAATCGATTGGCGCAGTGTATTGCCGAAACGATTCGTCCGCACCTGCGCGAAAGAGATGTCGCTTGAGGAGTCCGAAAGGTGGTTGCAACGATGGCAGACACTCAGTGACAATGAGCGAGAGGAGGACGAACGCACTCGCGCTTGGTCCGTCGACAACTGGATGTATTGGATGAACCCCAACGAACGTGTTTGGCAGTGGTGGGACGCAAAGGTTGTAAGCAAAGAACGAATTGAAATTAGATTGGCCGTTGATGGATGGCCGTTTGGATGGGGCGCGGTGACTTGGTTGTTCCGTGGTTCTGGCGCAATTGACGCAGTACCGATAGCGCAAGCCGAGGGTTAACGCAGCGCTTCGGCGCTGCATTTCGGCGCTGCAGAACATTCTGGAAAAAAGCGCTGCTCCGAGCCACAACATTCGGCACTTTTGTGTGCGAGAACTCGGCGCTAGCAGCGTCGCTTATCCTGTCATCGCACTCAGACGGTTCAGCGAGCAGGTGTTGACGCGTCGATCACTGATTTGCTCCTCTATTGATGCTGGAGTCGTATACGATCAGACCGCCTAAATGGCCATTTTACGGCCAGTGCGCGGAAGTAGTGACAGTTGTCGTTTGGACGCTAGACAGCGTGCGTCTGAGGAGCATCGCAAAACAATTGACGGCGGACCGGCATGCATGCTACATTCCTATCTGCGGCAACTCCATCTTCCAATCCGTCCCCAGGAAATCTGCTGTGTTCGATTCGACGATTGGCCGCTGGCAGACGAAAGACCCGAAGAGTTTTGATGCTGGCGATACGAATCTGTATCGCTACGTAGGCAACCATCCTAGCTATGCGACGGATCCGAGTGGGTTGGAGGAGCCTTATGTAGGCCCGTCAATAGAGATCTTGAATTCCCATAAGGATGCCGGAGGCCTTGATTACCAAATACGCAAAGTTTCCTCGAGTGAACTTGATCAGTTGTATGCAGCGGGATTAGTGAGCCAGTATGCCTACATTGAGGCACAGGACCTACTTTCCCTTCACTCACGAGTTCGAGTTGCCATAAGCCGAAGGCTCAGAAACGGAATAAGGGCGATTGAGGGCGCCACGAGAGTAAATGGAGCGATCGAAGCCGCTGCAGGTGCAGTCGAAGCAGCCGAAGGCGTCGTGCTGCTAGTTCCAACAGTTGGGGGCAGCTTTGTAATGGTCGTCCACGGATTGGACCACACGCAGGCTGGAACTCGAAGCATGTTTACCGGCATCGATCAAAACACTTTTGTTGCGACAGGGGCAGAATATGTTGGTGAGCATGGCCTTGGACTAAACAAGGAAAGCGCACGCTCACTCGGCCAACTGACAGAGTTTGGTAGCGATATCGTTGCACCAATCGCAATGATTCGATCCGCTAGGATTGGAATGCTCAATTCTGAAGTTGATGATCTAGCCCCAAGTAGTGCAGCGTTCGCAGATCAGCTCGCAAGAGTCGCAGCGAGGACACCCGAGGAGCTCGCCGCGCGAGCAGAACGGGCAGCTATGCTTCGTCGAGTGCATGCAGATTCGTCAGGGGCTCTCCATCGCGCAGCAGAATCGCGAGCTGCATATCAATTTCAAGGGACCGTTGCTCAGCGATACCGGAAACAACTGGTCCAGTACGACGAGAAAACTTTTTTCCCTGGAGGCGGGCAACTTGGAGAAGTCGATATTGAACTACGATCGGTCATTCTGGAAATCGCAACAAGTATTAAGGGAGCTCCTGGCAAGTTCAATCAACTTCGAGCCTATTCGTCATTGATTCAAAATCCTAATCAGAAGTTCGTTGGACTATTCTCGAAGCATCGCGTACCAGTGGATACGACATATCAGTACCAGACACAGTTCCCACTCGTAAGCGTCATAGATGACTCCGACTGGGCAATGTTGGACGCGTTCGTGTATCACGGAGCACGACACTAACATGGACAACCTGTCAGTGGTTTTTGCGAAATCGATCGACGTAAGTGATCTTAGGGAGTTCGTATCTCAGAATTCTGGCGTTTGGCAGGATGCGGAACCATCATTGCTACAAGCTCACTTCCCACAGAACGACGGCGGAGTGTTTTTGAGAGGAATAGGAACACAGGAAAATGATGTTTCCTTTTTGTCGTCAGAGGAACTAGCTGCGGCTACGAATGCTCTGGGCGTTCCAAGAGCGATACTGACCCTCGACTATTCGAAAAATGCGACGTGTCGCGAATCCGCGAGTCGGATTGCGCAGCTCCTTGCAACCAAATGGGGAGGCTTCATCGTGCCAAGTGACTAGGACTTGCCCCAAATAGTGGAGTACTGCGAAACTCAAACAAGCTAAACAGCGTGGAACGGGCAAGCTAAACAGCGTGGAACGGGCGACGCCAGAGCTATTGGACGCGAATCGATCGAAGGGACGTACGATCAACATCGTCAAGGAAGGTTCTGAAGAAGCAAGATACTTCGACTTCATCGGGGCTGAGGCCAATGTTGGAGGAGAGACTATGACTAATATTCTTCTCCGTCCGAACCCAGGTAAAGCTGCTGCACTCGAAGAGTTCTTACACGGTACGCAGCATAGGCTTGGCATCATTCAACGATTGGGTACGAATGGCGCGGAGCGACACGTCAAGGACTTCATGATTCGGCACCCTGCTCCGCGCCACAAAATTGTGCACTTCTGTGTGCGAGAACTCGGCGCTTTGTGTGAGTAGTCGGCCAGAATGTTGTCTCGGGAGCGATCCGTGACTTCCGAACCAGCAACTGCAAAATCCTGTCTGCGGAGTTGGGACTGATTTGCGATCAGGACGATGTGATACGAAGCGGAGGTCCGGGGTATCGATTGAACGAGTGGATCCGCATTGAAGACGGCAGCCAGTCCAAAACACAGACCGTAGAGGACGAAGGGCAAAGTCGCCGCGATCGGATTTTGGAACTGCTCGCCGGTGGCAAGCGACTTCGAACAGCTGCGATTGCTGATTCGCTTGGATGCAGCCAAGCGACCGCAAAGCGTGAGCTCGACTTCCTTCGAAGCACGGGAGCGATCGAGTTCATCGGTCCGAGCAAGACCGGTGGCTATCAACTTCGGAAAGTGATGAGCGAGTAAATGAGCGAGTAAACCGTTTACTCGTTAACGAGTAAATGACCCTGTAATGTGTGGATGAGCGAGCAAACGGTTTAGTGTCCAAGAGAGAGCCGCAGCGCGCGCATGCAACAGGCAGCGAACGAAGTGTTTTGCGGCGCGCGTCGGATTTTGCGTCGCCTCATTTTGGAACCCCCGTTTTTCCCAGGGAATTTGTGGGTTGTTCGGTTCCTGTCCTCTCCGCTCAAAAACCCTGGTTTTCCCAGGGTTTTTCGCATTTCTGGGCAATTGCTTTGGCTTTCCTGCACGTCCATGCACGTGCATGCTTGCACATGCTGCGTCGTCTAGTGCGCTGCCTTGGACGCTGGTGAGTCGTCCAGTGAGTCGCCAGAGTCGCCTCGAAACCCTCGTTTTTGCAGGGAAAATACACTAGTTTGCAGCAGAGGTGGCAGGATTCGAACTAGGTTAGGGATTTTTGACGCGCAGGGGCGGTGAGAATAGGCCGAAGCTGACTATTGCCCGATCTGAAAGTTGCTCCGTCTGTGGGTGTCCGATATCGTTAGGATTCCAGTCTGGACAATCAGACATCGCCACCGCTTGATTTATA
>Ga0082207_1001290_pt1 | contig 12128 bp, 7 predicted proteins | sample LakMenEpi10Aug09_FD_71540 | JGI IMG/M metagenome (GOLD analysis project Ga0082207, IMG submission 71540) | reverse complement strand
AAGTGATCGTCGTCACCGGCGGAACAGATGGCATCGGAAAAGCCCTGGGAGAACAATTCCTGCAACTGGGTGCCCGGGTTGCCACCTGCGGGCGAAATGCTGATAAACTGTATCAATTTCAAATACAACACCCGGATGCATCACTCCTGACGCTAACGGCTGATGTCAGTAAAGAAAATGATTGCCGTCTGTTCATCGAACGAACCATCTCCTCATTCGGCCGAATCGATGCACTGATAAACAACGCAGGTATTTCCATGCGGGCCATGTTTGAAGATGTTGACCTGGATGTGATCCGACAAGTGATGGACATCAACTTCTATGGCAGCGTGTATTGCACTAAATACGCCCTCCCATCACTTTTAAAAACAAAAGGGACGGTAGTGGGTATTTCCTCCATTGCAGGGTATAGAGGACTTCCCGGAAGAAGCGGATATTCTGCCAGCAAATTCGCTTTGCAGGGATGGATGGAGGCCTTGCGAACAGAGTTGCTCGACAACGTGCATGTAATGTGGGTCTGCCCGGGTTTTACAGCTTCCAATATTCGTCAGGTTGCTTTGAATAAAGAAGGTCAGCAACAGGGGGAAACGCCAATGGACGAATCCAAAATGATGTCGGCCGATACCTGTGCTCAGCATATCATTCAGTCGATGGGGCAGAAAAAACGCACCCTGGTACTTACCTTCACCGGTAAACGGGCCGTGTTCATGAATAAATTCTTTCCAGCCTGGACAGATCGTCTCACACACCGATTTTTCTTCAAAAACGGTGAACTGATCAAATAAACCCAGATGCGCGCGCCACTGATCACACTTAGCTCAGATATTGGCCAGCCCGACTACCTGGTGGGTGCCATCAAGGCGACGCTGCTGAAGATCAATCCCGATTTTCAGCTCATAGACATTACCCATCAGATACCTCCCTTCAACTACACACAGGCCGCCTACGTTTGCGGTACCGCTACCCAACATTTCCCTGAATTCAGTTTTCACCTGCTGCTGGTCAATCTCTATGAGCAACGATTAAAACAATTGCTCCTTGCCTACCACCAGCAGCAATATTATCTATGTTCCGATAACGGATTACTAACAATGATGCTGGGCGAACGGCCGGAGATCGTCATGGGCTTGCCCATACCCGAAGGCATAACACCCAATACGATCGAGATCGCCGCGATGATGGGAAAAGCCGTGCAGCAGCTGGTTGATGGAACCCCCATTCTGTCGATCGGCCAACCCGACGTGAACTACCTGGAGAAACATCCCCTTCGACCGAGTATACACGCTGATTACATTGAAGGGCAGATCATTTTCATCGATAGCTTTGAGAATATCGTGGTCAACATCCGAAAAGAACTTTTTGAAGAGCAACGCAACGGCCGGTCGTTTCGAATCCATTTCAGAAGAGATGAAACCATCGACCGGATCAGTAATAGCTATGCAGATGTGGCACAAGCAAGCAAACTGGCGCTTTTCAACAGTGCAGGCTACCTGGAGATCGCCATCAACAAGGGTAATGCTGCCGGATTATTCGGACTAAAAGGCTATGTTGAAAATAGCCAACAAAGCCAATTGGCCTACCAAACCGTGCGGATCGTTTTTGGGTAAATTCCCCGCCGGATTGCCTTTTTTTAACAGAGAAGTTCTCACCCAAGCCCGTTATTTTTGTGAACCTGTCTACGGCCTAGGCCGATATATAATTCTAACCCATACAGTGTATGACATTCAAAAAAGCGAATAACCTCACCGGCTGGATCGTATTTTCCATCGCCCTGATAACATACTACCTGACCCGTGAGGCCAGAGGCAGTCTGTGGGACTGTGGTGAGTTTGTATCCTGTGCTGCGAAACTTGAACTCCCCCACCCGCCGGGCGCCCCGCTATTCACCTTGCTGGGTCGTTTCTTTATCATCCTCTTCGGCGATCGTCCGGAAACCATTGCCAGCGCCGTCAACTTCATGAGTGCATTGGCTAGTGCCGGTACCATCCTTTTCCTTTTTTGGACCATCACGCACTTCGCAGGCAGATTGGTGCGCAATCAACAATATGAGATCGAGGCCGGTCATTGGTGGACCGTTCTCGGCGCAGGTGCCGTTGGTGCACTCGCCTACACCTTCAGCGATTCTTTCTGGTACAGTGCCGTAGAAGGTGAAGTATATGCGCTGTCCTCTTTCTTTACAGCTCTCGTGTTTTGGGCCATCCTGAAATGGGAACAGGCGGATGAACGCGCTGGCAACGACGCGCAAGCACGTATGCAGAGCGATCGTTGGATCGTGTTACTTTTCTTCATGATGGGACTTTCGATCGGTGTTCACCTGCTGAACCTACTTACCATCCCCGCTATCGTGATGGTATATTACTATCGTCGCTTCCCCTTCACTATGAAAGGTGCGATTTATGCATTCCTGATCGGTTGTGCGATCACCGGACTGGTGCAAGTAGGCGTGATCCAGTATTCCATGAAGGCAGCCGGATTATTCGATGTTTTCTTTGTCAACGACCTGAGCATGCCTTTCTTCAGTGGCTTTGCTGTTTACTTCCTCTTATTGGCCGCTCTCATCGTTTGGGCGCTGGGCTTTCAAGCAAGTTCCTTCACCCGCAATAAAATGATCGGTTGGTTCATCGCTTTTCTCTTCCTCACACTCCTCCCATTTATCATCGCGCCGGGAGAAGGATGGAATTTTCTGTCCCTAATCGTTGTCATCGCCCTTGCCGTATTTATCGGCATGAGAATCCGTTCAAGTGCATTGGCCTCACTCAAATTGGGACTCTGGTGCTTCGCGTTCATGATGCTGGGTTATTTCATGTATTTCACGACCCTGATCCGATCGAATGCCAATCCGCCGATCGATATGAACAATGTCGACAACCCGATCAGCCTCGTAGAATATCTCGGTCGTGAACAATATGGTAGCGCACCCTTGATCTATGGACCTCATTTCGCCGTTACACAAGAGGACATTGATGAAAACGATCCATACACTAAAAATCCCATGCGCTATACCCGTCAGGGAGATAAATACATACAATACGACGGCGGTGTAGAATACAACTATAAGTCGGAAGCTAAAATGTTATTCCCTCGTATGTGGGATAGCAACAACGATCAAGGGCATGCCGATTTCTATGCCAGCTGGCTTGGACTCGGCCAAGATCAACGTACACAAAAATTTGAAGCCCCCTCTTTCGGTGATAACCTCAACTGGTTTTTCAGCTACCAAATGAGTTTCATGTACATGCGTTATTTCCTCTGGAATTTCAGTGGTAAGCAAAACGACGTACAAGGACTGGGCAACTACCGCGATGGCAACTGGATCACCGGTATCAAATTCGCAGACGACAAGCGTTTGGGCGATCAAACACAACTGCCACAAAGCCTGCAAAAGAATCAAGCCAACAACAAACTCTATCTCCTCCCCTTCGTGTTGGGCATATTGGGTTGCATTTACCAGTATCTCAACAACAAAAAGGATTGGATCGTTAGCTTCTTGTTGTTCTTCTTCACCGGCGTAGCCATCGTTCTGTATCTGAACCAGCCTGGCAACCAGCCGCGTGAACGTGACTATGCATATGTAGGATCTTTCTATGCCTTCGCGATCTGGATCGGTCTGTCGATCGTAGCGCTGGTACAGATAGCGCGCAGCCAACAAATTCAGCAATCACTCAAACCTGTATTGGTTAACGGGGCAACCTTGAGTTTCCTCGTGATTTTCATGAGTTGTTTCCCGGGTCCGGGTAAAACCGCCCTGTTGATGGGTGCTATCGGTGCTGCCATTTTCGTAGCCGCTACCACTGCCGGTGTTTTCCTGAGCAGACTCGTATCCGGCAATGGAACAAAGCTGGTGCCCGCAGCAGCATTTGCAACAGTATTGGGACTCTGCGTGCCCACCTTAATGGCACAACAGGAATGGGATGACCATGACCGCAGCAAAAAAACAACCGCACCAGACTTGGGAAGGGATTATCTCGAAAGCTGTCCACCCAACACCATCCTTTTCACCTTTGGTGACAATGACACCTATTCACTTTGGTATGCCCAAGAGGTCGAAGGTATTCGACCTGATATACGTGTGATCAACACCAGCCTTCTACAGAGCGATTATTACATCAATCAGCTTCGTTACAAGGCAAATGATTCGGATTCGATTGATGTGATCTACCGACCCGATCAACTCGCTGGACTGAATCTGTATATGGTCGACTATGCACCACGTCCGGAAATTTCTAATTCCCAGTATTATTTCCTGGAAGACATCCTGCGACTTTATGTAGCTACAGACGATCCCGGAAAAATGGATAACAGCCGAGGCGTACCCCAACCCGTTATGCCAACCCGTAATCTATCCATTCCGGTAGATAAAGAGTTAGTACGTAAGTCCGGATGGGTAAATCCAGAAGACAGCATCCTTAGCGAAGTCAAATTCACCTTACCCGGCGAACGCGTAGCCCTCAGCCGAAGCGACCTCACCATCCTGAGTACAGTTGCTACAACCAAATGGAAACGTCCGATCTGCTTCACTTCTCCTTATGGCAAATTCGGATGGGGTCCTTATTTCCGTAAAAACGGATTGGTTTATCAATTGACTCCGGTCGATAACCGATTCAACTACAGCGCCTGGGAATTAGAGAACAGCATGCGAGCCGGACGTCTGTGGGGAAGTGGCATCAGCAACATGAATCTCCCATTCACATACGAAGCGCTGACTAAACGCTATCGCTTAGCAGGAGCGGAAACACCGGGGGTATACTTTGATGAAGAAAACCGTCGCCATCTGTTACACATCCGTTCTACCTATGCAGAAACAGCCGGTAATTTGGCTGATGCCGGCAAAATGGAAGAGGCTGGCAAACTTCTCGACATGATCGATCAGGGCATGAAAGATATAAATATGCCGTATGCCATGACGAGTCGCGAAAACCAACACAATCAAACCGGCTTGTTGATGCTGGAGGCCGCATTCAAAGCGAATAAGACAGCATTAGCGGATCGGATCGGAAAAGCATTGCGTGCCGATCTGGAACAACAGAAACGATATAACAGTTACAATCAGGAATTCACTGGTGTTATGGTTGAATTCGACCGTGACGGAATCATCAACGAAGTGATGCTGATGGCACTGAACAACATCGAGGCTAAATACAAAAAAACAACACCTCCAACACCCGGTACGCCACCGGCCGAAACAAATCCTAAATGACTCACAAACCCGGAATGATCTTCCGGGTTTTTTTTAGCTGACAGGATCGACATCCAGTATAACATCCACCCGTGCGATAGCTTTTATCTGTCGGATTTGATCGACCGCCTGTTGGATCTGTAGCTTAGCTTTATTCCAGCCGGTGGAGGCTCTTGGTAAACGCAACCAAACTTCCATTCGATACTGATCCCGCACCCGTGCAATCAGCGGTTCTGCAGGCCCCATGAGATAGGGTCGCCAGCTAGGCCCCATGGCCTGCATCCAGGCTTGTGCGGCTTGCTCGGTAGTTGAAGCGTGTTTATGTCGGAAAAGGATTCGGATCATTCTAAAATGAGGCGGATAGCCAAAATCGGCCCGCTTCTTTAATTCAGATGTATAGAAGCCGATGTAATCGTGCCGCTCCACCCATTGCAAAACCGGATGGGTCGGATCGGATGTTTGTACGATCACTATTCCACCTGCCTCTTTACGACCGGCCCTGCCGCTCACTTGTTCCATCAACTGAAAGGCGCGTTCATTGGCTCTGAAATCAGCAAAGTGCAATAAACCATCCGCATCAAGTATGCCGACTAGATCCACCCGCTCAAAATCCAGGCCCTTCACCACCATCTGGGTGCCGATTAATATGTCGATCGATCCGTCTTCGAATTGACGGATGAGTTTATCGTGCGCTTCTTTACCCCTGACCGTATCCACATCCATGCGAGCCACACGAGATCCCGGAAATTGTTCCCGGATCTGCTCCTCGATGCGCTCTGTACCGAAACTGCGTTGACCGAACCGAGGATTTCCACAAGAATGACAGCGGGGCACTGGCGGGTATTGAGTTCCGCAGTAGTGACATCGGAGCTGATGATTTTTCTTGTGGTAGGTCAACGATACATCACAATGTTCACATCGGGGAATCCATCCACAAACCGTACAGATCTGATAAGGAGAATAGCCTCTTCTGTTTTGAAAAAGTATAATCTGTCTTTTACGCGACAGTACCTCTTTGATTTTCTTGATCAACAAGGGCGTAAGCGAAATGCGTGTTTTATCCTCTTTCAACACAGCCCGCGTGTCGATGAATCGCAACGTGGGTAATTCGCCGGTACCAAATCGTTCAGTCAGTTCAACATAACCATATTTACCCGTGTTTGCCAAGTAAAAAGACTCCAGGGAAGGTGTCGCACTGCCCAGCAATACGTTGGCTCCATGCTGCTTGGCCAAATAGATCGCTGCATCGCGGGCATGATAACGGGGTGCGGGATCCTGTTGCTTATAAGAGGCATCGTGCTCTTCATCGCAGATGATCAGTCCGAGTGATTGAAATGGCAAAAACAACGCTGAGCGGGCACCTAATAGTACCCGGATCTTACCGGCTAATACTTCTTTCCAGATTTCCACCCTTTCGTTGCCGGAAAAGCGGGAATGATAGACGCCGACGGCGCCCCCGAAATGTTTCTGTAAACGTCGAATGATCTGACTCGTTAGCGCAATCTCCGGCAGCAAGTAAAGAACCTGTTGATTTTTTTGGATCGCGTCTGCGATCAATTGAATATACAGATGGGTCTTCCCACTACCGGTCACGCCACGGATCAAACAAACCTCCTTGTCATGCCATTGATAACGAATCGCCTCGAGAGCCTGCTGTTGCTGTGCACTCAATGAAAAATCAACTTTACAGAATGAGTCCATTCGTGCGATCCGATCGATTTTCTTTCTCACCGATGTCAGTATCCCTTTTTCGATCAGTGCATTCAATATGGATGCGGTGAAACCGGTTCTTTTGAGATATAAGGATCTTGTAATCGGCTCATCTCCGGTTCGTAAATCTAAAAAGGCAAGTAATCCTTCCAGTTGCTTGGGGGCTCTCCACTTTTCATTCAGCAAGGCGGACAATGCCTCCTCCGAATGATAACGTGGATCCAGATCGATGAAGGTTTCCTGTTTACTGGTGTATTTCTCTTGGAGTGAATCGACCAGTTCCGCGATGCCCAGATCCGCCAACCGTTCGATGGCTCCGTAAACATTGCGTTGCTGAATGATCTGTTGAACCTCAGACAAGCGAAGCTGTTTTTTGATCTCCAGCGCTTCCGCCAGTAGATACGATGCATCATCCAGTGTAGAGAGGTCAGCATCATGCTCTTCCAGATACCGAAGCCAGGTTTCGCTCGATAATTTGAAATGGGTAGGTACTGCTGCAGCCATCACCTCTCCTTCTGTGCACAGATAATACTGCGCCACCCATGACCAAAAGTTCAATTGTTGTGCAGTGACGATCGGTTCCGAGTCCAACACTTGCAAGATGGACTTTGGCTGAAACCCGGTAGGAGTCTCCTGGTGTAGTCGCTTCACGATTCCTGCATAGCGTCGTCGGGTGCCCAGGTTCACTTCTACCCGCTTACCGATGGCAACCTGATCTCGCAAGTCAATCGGAACCGACCAGGTATAGTTTTGCGGAACTGCAATCGGCAGGATCACCTCTGCGTACAAGCGATCATGATTGTTCGTTGAAGAAAACAGGTCTTGTCTGGCTGCGGGCGACATGGACAGCAAATCTAATCATCGTCCGCTACCTATGGAACTAAGGTCGAACCCATGGAACCTGTCGGGCCAACAATTCTTTTTCCATCTGCGCATAAACCTGATTTTTCAAGGACTCCAGGTCATCAAGGGTTAACCCCTCCACCGAGATTTCCTCCAAATAAAAAGCCCGACTTTTCCCCGGATTGACAGAAAAAATAGAATCATAGTGCATGCGGTCGTATGCATCCAAAAACAGCAGCGGTTTGATGGGCGTCTGTGTTTCGATCGCCAAGCGGAACGCTCCATTATAGAATTCGGAAAGGGGTGTTGTTCCCATGTTGAACGTGCCCTCTGGATAGATCAGTACAGAAATGCCCTTCCCTATAAACTGACGCAGGGCCTCTACACTTTTAGCGCGACTCTCCGGGTTTTTTCGGTGTACACAGATCACGACCAATTGATAGACATACCCGAATATCGGGTAGCGACCGTATTCAGCTGCACCCAAGGCTCGAAAGGGCTGGCGTACACTGGTGATGATCAACGCGGCGTCGATGTAGGAGATGTGATTGCCGACAAAAATGTAGGATCGGTTGGGGTCGGGACGGTTCGATGGATCGACCCGGTGCCGCACGCCTGTAAAAAAAAGCCAGCAATCGCCCCAGAAACGGCAAAGGGCCATGATGGCGTTGCCGCCCTTGACCTTACCCCCGAGTGCTGCGATCATAAACAGCGGGAATAATAAAAACAATAGGCCTAAGAAAATAACAAAGGCATAAAGGGAAAAGAAAAACCGAAAAATAGTTCGTGCAGATTTCACCCGGCAAAATTGAGGTATAAAGGCCGAAGTTTTGGTTTCGTGTAAACAAATGTTATTCGCTGTGCTGTCCTCAGTATTTTTGCGGGATGCTTGAAACTCCTACCAAGTCGGTCGCTTTCCATACGCTGGGATGCAAGCTGAATTTTTCGGAGACGTCCACCTTATCCCGCATGCTGGAATCGGAGGGATTTGAAAAGAAGGAATTCGACGAGCAGGCGGATGTATATGTGATCAATACTTGTTCTGTCACCGAGAATGCCGACAAGGAATGCCGTCAGCTGGTTCGTCGGATTCAGCGAAGGGCCCCGGAAAGTCTGGTGGTGATCACGGGGTGCTATGCTCAATTAAAACCGAAAGATATTGCGGGGATACCCGGCGTAGATCTGGTTCTGGGGGCCGCTGAAAAATTCAATCTCGCTACCCATCTGCGGGAGTTAAGCAAGGGTGACTCTGCCCGAATATCGAGTTGCGACATTGAGGAGGTGGATCGTTTCCATGCTTCTTGGTCGATGAACGACCGGACTCGTACTTTTTTGAAGGTTCAGGACGGATGTGATTACAGTTGCTCATTCTGTACCATTCCGATGGCACGTGGGAAAAGCAGAAGTGATACCATTCGAAACGTGGTGGCCAATGCCACTGAACTTGGTCGTGCGGGTGTGAAAGAGATCGTGCTTACCGGAGTGAATCTGGGGGATTTCGGTATTTCTGAAGTTGATCCGGAAGGCAAGTCTGTTCGAAAAGAAACATTTTATGAGTTGGTTCAGGCGCTGGATGAGACCCCGGAGGTGGAACGTTTTCGGATCTCTTCCATCGAGCCAAACCTGCTGACCAATGAGATCATAGACTGGGTTGCAGAAAGCAAGCATTTCATGCCGCATTTCCACGTCCCCCTGCAAAGTGGCAGCGATCGGGTGCTGGGATTGATGCGTAGGCGGTACCGACGTGACCTGTACGCTGAGAGAGTCACTCGCATTAAAGAACGCATGCCACATGCCTGCATCGGCGTGGATGTGATCGTGGGTTCACCCGGTGAAACGGAGGCTGATTTTCGGGATACGATCGAATTTCTGACGGAGCTGGATATCTCCTATTTGCATGTGTTCACCTACAGTGAGCGGGCACATACACATGCACTTACGATAAAGCCTGTGGTACCGGTGCCGGTTCGTCAAGAACGGAATAAAATTTTACGACAACTCTCTTACCAGAAGATGCAGCATTTCTCCAGGGGATTTGAGGGAACGATCCGACCCGTTCTATTTGAGAAGGCAGAAAAAGGAGAAATGATGGAGGGCTATACAGACAACTACATTCGCGTTACGACCCCCTACCGGGCTGAATGGGTGAATCAGCTCGTAGATTGGAATCTTTAAACCTTAAACAAAAACGGCACTTTCGTGCCGTTTTCAAGTGGAACGTACTGGACTCGAACCAGTGACCCTCACGTTGTCGACGTGATGCTCTAAACCAACTGAGCTAACGTTCCAGAGGAGAGCAAAAATACGTGTTTTTGACAGCCAAAAAGATGGGGATATTTTACACCGAGTTCGTTTTCCACAAATACCCTCTGAATTTTAGGGGACGTTTATATTTGTCCCGAACCATGAAATCGTTTCAGGCCACGATAAAATTTGAGATGAGTGAGGAATTCATGCAACGAGTTCCGCCACATCGCACCTATATCAATTTCTTGATCAAAAAAGGAGTAGTGGAACATTATGCTGTGAGCATGGAAACACAGCGGGCCTGGATCACCTTGAATGCAGAGGACCGGGATGCTGCTCGAAAAGTCCTGGCCCAATCCCCACTCTTCCCTTTCTGGATCCTGGAGATCGATGAGCTTTTTGTGCTGGATGGCCAGCAGTACCGATTACCGGAGGTGCATCCGAACTGAGCATAGACATCAGTCGTTATACGGTCTGACTTGCTTGATATACAGCTGTCTCTTGTCTCCAACGAGCTTGAATTCCAGGTCAATAGCATAATCGGCGTATGTTTTCGATCGGGGGTTCCGTCGATAGAAATACGACTTGATCCGTTCCGTCTCTTTGGCCAGGAGTTGAATCTCTTTTTCGGAGAGAATGAGACGGTTTTGATTGAGGTTGGAGAATGCAATAATATCGACTTTATTCATGGAGGGATTGACCTCTCCATCGATGGGCGGATAGCAAATAAACTGATCGGTAACCTGACCAGGTTTGGGTCGTACGACCGGCTCGTCGCCCAACTGTGCATTTACTACGAACCCGTAATAATTTTCCCGGTACAGATTTTTACTGATCACCACTCCATTCGCTATTTCATCAGGAAAAGACCTGTGCACCAGAACCCCCATGAATACCGCTCGTTGATCGATCCCAAAGTAGCGGCGCTCCAAAAAAGCGTCGTAGGACCAGAGGCTGGCCCATACTTCCTTTATGGCCCGTTCGATCGGACGCTTGGGATTTCCATGCTCTCCGGTTTCTGATGTATATACACCCGCACCGGAAAATCCATTGGCATCCTCGGCGTTGGTAGAAGAACGAAAGCGCATCCGTCGATAAGGACCCAAGGCAAGGATCCGAGACTCCACCTTTTTCAATAACATCGAATCCAATGGAGTGGCTAGGATGAGTTTCCGAATCTTTGCCAGTTTCTTCCGAAGTATGCTATCAGGTAAAGATCCAGCAGAGAATTGAACCAGACTATCGATCCGTTCATATACAACGCATCTCTTGAAGTGCTGGTCCGAAAAATAAAAAGGGATAACAAAAGCCGATTCAGGGATTTTAAATGCGGCCCGTTTGCTCAATTGGAATAAGGTGGCGAAATTGGCCGCCTTGTTTCCGGCATAATAGCTGACATTCTTTCCCAAACGCTCTATGTTGATCAACGAATCAACCCGGAGATCAGACTTAAGTTGAATATTGGCTAATGAGGCCTTTTTCTGACCGGGCTGTGTACTCTCCTTAATCTTGAAACCCGACTGCGTCACTTCATATGAAACCCATTTCCCATTCAATTTTTTCAGATTCACATCGGCAAATGCCTGTTTATTTGCACAAACCGGAATACGCCGATTTTGTCCCAAAATGCTCAAATGACTCAAAGGTGTTTGAAAGGCTTCCACCATTATGCCAGCGACCGGAGGTAAGAGTAAAGGCGCCTCCTTGATCACTAGAATCTCCTGATCAGAGAATTGGGTCTTACTTAGATCGGATTCATCCACAAATCGCAACCGGCCATATGCTTTTTGCTTACTGATCGCCTGATAGGATAAATTCCCATAGACCTCGAAAGGCTCAATAACCGGCACATACAGAGCGATGAGCTTTTTCTCTTGCTGCAAACGAAGACTACCTAAGAGAAATCGAACCTTTTGTCCAGCAAAACAGCTGCGACTTACCGCCTCGTACAGCAACTTAATCTGCTTCAGACTCATCAGGTCGACGGCTGATATTTCAAGTACATACCAACCCAAGGACTCGAAATAATTCAAATTGGCCAGCAGAAAAGAACGTTGCTTGTCTCCGGAATAATTGATCTGATTGAATGTGTAGAGGTCGGAATCGTAGCGAAGCACTTCCTGACAAAAATTGTAATGCAATACAAATTGCT
>Ga0082207_1001287_pt1 | contig 12155 bp, 9 predicted proteins | sample LakMenEpi10Aug09_FD_71540 | JGI IMG/M metagenome (GOLD analysis project Ga0082207, IMG submission 71540) | reverse complement strand
CAAACCCTTCAAGGACTGATCCAAGCGCTCCGATGCAAATGCAAAGCGTTCGCGCAAATCAATCGGCGCAGTTTTGTGGTTCAGCCCTAAGGTCCAAACAGCCATCAGCCCACCACCCTCAAGAAAGGTGCGGCCTTCACATCGGGCCAGCAGTCTTCAATGCGTTTTTGAATGCCGGGAGCAGTCAGGCCATAGTGCTGCATCAGTTTTTGCGGGTCACCATGCTCGGTAAATTCATCTTCAAAGCCCACCACCAACACTGGCATTGCAATGCCCATGTCTTGCAAAGCTTCCAGCACAGCTGCGCCTGCACCGCCCTTGCGAGTCGCATCTTCAAGCGTGACCAAGCGATCGTGTGAAAGCGCAATTTGCTTCAAGGTTTCAACATCCAAGGGCTTGGCCCAACGCATGTTGACGACCGTGGCGTTCATGCCTTCAGCCACTTTGAGAGCTTCGTACAAAAGAGGGCCAAATGCGAGCAGTGCCCCGCCTTGGCCTTGGCGCCTGATTTCGGCTTTTCCAAATGGCAAGGTCTGTAAGTCAGTTGCCGCTTTGGCGCCCACACCTGCACCCCTTGGGTAACGAACTGTGACCGCATGATCTTGCGCATAAGCCGTGCTGAGCAACTGCCGACACTCTGCCTCGTCGGCAGGGCATGCAACACTCATGTTGGGAATGCAACGAGTGAACGCAATGTCGTACATGCCTGCGTGTGTAGGGCCATCGGCACCCACCAAACCTGCACGGTCAAGTGCAAACACCACGGGCAAGTTTTGCAAGGCCACATCGTGAATCAGTTGGTCGTAGGCTCGTTGCAAGAAAGTGGAATAGATGGCCACCACGGGCTTCAAGCCCTCGCAGGCCATGCCTGCGGCAAAGGTGACGGCATGTTGTTCTGCAATGCCCACATCGTGATAGCGATGCGGGTACTGTTGACTGAAGTTCACCATGCCCGAGCCTTCGCGCATGGCGGGTGTGATGCCCACCAAGCGCTCGTCAACTGCAGCCATGTCGCAAAGCCATTGGCCAAAAATTTGGGTGAACGTTGGTTTTGGAGGCACAGATGGTGCAACACTCACAATGCCCACAGCGGGATCAAATTTACTCGGGCCGTGATAATTTACAGGATCGGCTTCAGCTCTTGCATAGCCCTTGCCTTTGCGGGTAACAACGTGCAAAAACTGTGGGCCAGGTTTGTTGTACAAACCTCTCAACGTATCCACCATCTCTTCCACATTGTGGCCATCCACAGGACCCGTGTACTCGAAACCCAAATTTTCAAACATGGTTTGAGGTTTGATGAAGCTCTGTGTTTGCTGCTCAATCATTTGCGCCAGGGCATACAAAGGCGGCGCGTTTTTCAGCACCTCTTTGCCAATTTTTTTGGCATCGGCATAAAACCTGCCGCTCATCAATTCGTGCAAATAATGGTTCAGAGCCCCAACGGGCGGGCTGATGGACATGTCGTTGTCGTTCAAGATGACCAGCAAGTTGCAATCGCTCGCGCCAGCATTGTTCAAAGCCTCGTAGGCCATGCCAGCTGTCAGTGCGCCATCGCCAATGATCGCGACTGCTTTACGGCGGCTGCCCATTTGTTTGGCGGCCATGGCCATGCCCAATGCGGCCGAGATGCTGGTGGACGAGTGGGCGGTGCCAAAGGCGTCGTAAATACTTTCTTCACGGCGCGGAAAGCCACTCAAACCACCCATTTGGCGCATGCTACCCATCTGTTCGTTGCGGCCCGTCAGCATTTTGTGAGGGTAAGTTTGATGGCCCACATCCCATACCAAGCGGTCTTCAGGGGTGTTGAAAACGTAGTGAAGCGCCACAGTCAGCTCAACCGTTCCCAAATTGGAGCTGAAATGCCCGCCCGTTTGCGAGACCGACTGAATCAAACGCTCCCGCAACTCTGCGGCCAAAGGGGCCAAGTTGTCTCGGGACAGTTTTCTAAGCTGCGATGGGGACTTAATCCAATCTAGCAGGGCACTCATCATTTGCCTCAATATCTGTTCAATGAAGCGATAATTTAACTGGATTTGACAAAACGTCAAGTTAAATTGACACTTTGTATAATTTTTTAAGTTGACACTTTGTCATTCGGCCCGTTTTAACCTTCACATTGAACCAGATGTCTTTGACCTTTCCCTTCTCTGCCATTGTTGGCCAAGACGACATGAAAATGGCCATCATGCTGACGGCCATCGACCCCAGCATCGGGGGCGTTTTGGTGTTTGGTGATCGCGGCACTGGCAAATCAACAGCCGTCAGGGCATTGGCTGCACTTTTGCCCAAAATGCGCGCCGTAGTGGGTTGCCCCTATGGTTGCGACCCTGAAAACGCCAAGTGCCCAGACTGCTTGGCGAAGGCGGCAGCGGGCAGCAAAGCGGGCGCCGCCACAAAAACCAGCCATTTGGTCTCGGTGCCGGTGGTTGACTTGCCCCTCGGTGCCACTGAAGACCGGGTGGTCGGCGCTTTGGATCTTGAGCGGGCCCTTTCACAAGGCGTGAAAGCCTTTGAGCCAGGACTGTTGGCGCGCGCCAACAGGGGTTACTTGTACATCGATGAGGTCAACTTACTGGAAGACCATTTGGTCGATCTGCTGATTGATGTGGCCGCTTCAGGCGAAAACGTGGTGGAACGGGAGGGCCTGAGCGTGAGGCACCCAGCGCGCTTCGTTCTCATTGGCAGCGGCAATCCGGAGGAAGGCGAGTTGAGGCCGCAGTTGCTGGACCGCTTTGGCTTGTCCGTGGAAGTGAAAACACCAGACACGCTGGCACAGCGCGTGGAAGTGGTGAAACGCCGAGACGCCTTCGAGCAAGGGCTACAAGCCTTTACCGACACATGGAAAAAAGAAGACGACCGCGTCAGGCGCAGCATTGTGGCGGCCCGCAAACGTTTGCCAGACGTGGCCATTCCCGATAAAGCCCGCGAATTTGCCGCCCAACTCTGCATGAGCTTAGGCACCGATGGCTTGCGTGGCGATCTGACACTGGTTCGCGCGGCGCGGGCCGAGGCTGCTTTGCAAGGCGCATCCAAAGTTGAACAAAAGCACCTGATTCGGGTGGCGCCCTCTGCGCTTCGTCATCGGCTTCGCCGCAACCCCCTTGATGATTCAGGCTCTTCGACGCGCGTCGAAAGAGCACTGACAGAGCTCACGGCACCCAAGCCCCAACCCAACAACACCTAATCGAACAGGCCCTCCCCTCCTATGCAAGGCGACGCCGCAACCATCGCTGCACTTTTTGCAGTCGACCCAGTGGGTCTGGGCGGTGTGGCACTTCGCTCACCTGCCTGCGACAACCGAGACCAGTGGTTGGCGCTTTTAAAAAGCCTCTTGCCAACACAAACTCCCCTGCGGCGCGTGCCCCTGAACATCAATGACACGGCCTTGTTGGGCGGACTTGACTTGGGCGCTACCCTGCAAGCGGGCAAGCCCATCGCCCTTAAAGGCTTGCTGTCACAAGCCGATGGTGGCGTGTTGGTTTTGGCCATGGCCGAGCGCATGAGCTTGTCTTCAGCGGCTCGCTTTGGCAGCGTGCTTGACACCGGCATGGTGGCTTTGCAACGAGATGGTTTAGACACATCGGCCAAGGCCAGTTTAGGCTTGGTGGCCCTTGATGAAGGCGCCAGCGACGACGAACAAATGCCAGCCAGCCTGGCGGATCGACTGGCCTTTCGCTTGCTGATGGGCGCGCAAGACGAGGACGAAGAAGGGCCCGAATGGTCAGCTCAAGAAGTGCTGAATGCACGCGAGCGTTTGTCACAAGTGACGATAGACGACGAAGCGGTGCAGGCCCTGTGTGCAGCCGCGTTGGCGCTGGGTATAGATTCTCTGAGAGCCAGTGTGTTTGCAGTGCGCGTGGCGCGGGCCGCTGCTGCGTTAGCTGGCAGCAATATCGTCGAAGAAGAACACACCGGCGTCGCTGCCCGATTGGTGCTTGCACCACGCGCAACACGTGTGCCGCCAGCAGCACCGCCAGAAAATGAGGCGCAAGACACGCCTGCAGAAACTCAAGAGCCACCAGAGCCGCCGCCCGAGCGACCTTTTGAGCCTGAGTCCCAAGATGCTCAGAACAAGGACAAATCCAAAGCAGATGACGATCAAGAAGAAGACCCTGGCCTGCCTGAAAATTTAGCCGAGTTGGTGCTCGAAGCAGCCCAAGCCGCCATCCCTTCTGGCCTGTTGGCCAGCTTGAAAATTGGTCAACTGCAACGTGCCAAAACACCCACCTCGGGGAGTGCAGGCGCTCTGCAAAAAAATGCATTGCGCGGCCGGCCTGTGGGCGCACGCAAAGGCGAGCCGCGTGCGGGGCAACGCATCAATGTGCTTGAAACGCTCAGGGCTGCAGCACCTTGGCAAAAACTTCGGCAGCGACAACAAGCCCCCACTGATGGGCAGAAACAACGCATCGTGGTGCGCAAAGAAGATTTCCACGTCACGCGCTTTCGCCAATCAGGGCAGACCACCACGGTGTTTGTGGTCGACGCTTCAGGCTCCTCTGCGCTCAACCGTTTGGCCGAAGCCAAGGGCGCCGTTGAATTGTTGTTGGCCGACTGTTATGTACGGCGCGACAGTGTGGCGGTGCTTGCATTCAGAGGGCAGACAGCGGAGCTGATTTTGCCGCCCACTCGCTCTTTGGCACGTGCCAAACGCAGCTTGGCCGGTTTGCCGGGTGGTGGTGGCACGCCGCTGGCGCATGCCATTGATGCGGCCATCTTGTTGGCAGATCAGCTGAGAAAAAAAGGCGAGACACCCATCGTGGTCCTGCTGACAGATGGCAAGGGCAACATTGCACGCGATGGCAGAGCCGGTAGAGCGCAGGCCGCCACAGACGCTTTGGCAGCCGCTACAGAAATGCGCTTGCGAGGCTTTAGCACTTTGCTGGTGGACACCTCGCCGCAAGCGCAAGATGCAGCCAAAAATCTGGCCCAAGCGATGGGCGCGCAATACTTGGCCTTGCCTTATGCCGGCGCCAATTCCTTGAACCAAGCAGTTCGCGCGGTGGCTGGCCGGTCTTGAAAAGAAGCTGATTGTGAGCCAACGCCAAGCTTTAAATTGGAACACCGATGGCCGCCACTGGCCTCTGCGACAGCTTTCAAGTTTCATTGACACTACTCGGCTTCGCTGGCATGTGCAATGCGCCCATCACCCCAACCCGCAGGCCAAGAGCATTTTGCTGTTGCACGGCACAGGCGCTTCGACCCATTCATGGCGCCATCTAATGCCTTTGCTGCGCGACCACTTCACGGTGGTCGCAATCGATTTTCCAGGCCATGGTTTCACCGCCATGCCAAAGGATTCTGACGTTGCCACTTTGTTTTCGATTCAGGGCATGGCCGCAGGTGTGGCCGAGTTGTTGGCACAAATGCAGTTCAAGCCTGACATCTTGGTTGGCCATTCTGCAGGCGCTGCAGTGGCTTGTATGTTGACGCTCGACGGGCATCTAAAGCCGCAACGCCTGGTCTCTTTGAACGGTGCTTTGCTGCCCTTGGATGGCGTAGCTGGGCAAGTTTTTTCACCCTTGGCCAAGGTGCTGACCAAGGCACCTTGGATGCCCGAGTTGTTTGCATGGCAAGCGGCGCGTGCCACCGTTCTGGATAAGCTGTTGGAGGGCACTGGCTCAAAGTTGGATACCGAAGGCACCCGGCTCTACCGAGCTTTGATCAGCAACCCATCCCATGCACAAGCTGCGCTTTACATGATGGCGCACTGGGATTTGCGCACTTTTTGGGACCGGCTTCGTACGCTGCAAGACCCTCTCACCTTGGTTGTTGGCTCGCAAGATTGGATTGTGCCGCCGTCAGTGGCCTATCGGGTGGCCGAATCACTGCCGCATCTGCGAAGCCAAGACATCATTTCACTGCCCAATCTGGGGCACCTCGCGCATGAGGAGCAGGCGCAGTGGGTGGCCGATGTGATCGTGCCCATGGGCCAGTCTGCCGACAGCCCGCTTTGAATTTAATTTCAAAAAAGCAAGGCAAGCCCTGTTGACAGACACATTTGATGTGTCTATATTTGTTTACACATACATGTGACAACCGAAATTGTCACTTGTCCCGTGTTTTACATTGATTGGAGACAAGCGCATGAAGGCCATCACAAGAATCGAGCAGTGTCTGGCCATGGCCTTAGCGTCTGCCGAAGACCCAAGTTGCCCTCCTAAATTGGCTGGTGCGGTTCGCCATGCGGTGTTTCCTGGCGGCGCTCGTGTTCGCCCCCAGCTGACCTTGGCCGTTGCCCAAGCTTGCGGTATGGACGATCCTCGCCTGAGCGAAGGTGTTGCAGTGGCCATTGAACTGATGCACTGCTCCTCCTTGGTTCACGATGACCTGCCCTGTTTTGACGATGCCAAAACGCGCCGTGGCCGCGCCTCGGTGCATTTCGCCTATGGCGAGCCTTTGGCAGTGCTCACAGGCGACGCCCTGATCGTTTTGGCCTTCCAAACTCTGGCTGCAGCCGCCAGCCAATCGCCACTGCGCTTGCCCGGTTTAATGCACATCGTTGCCTCTTGCGTCGGCATGCCCTCTGGCATTGTGGCTGGCCAAGCCTGGGAATCTGAATCGCGCGTGTCTCTCATGCAATACCAGCGCGCCAAAACCGGCGCGCTGTTTGTGGCGGCCACCAGTGCGGGCGCGTTGAGCGCTGGCGCGGATCCCAAGCAATGGCAAGCCTTGGGCGACTGTTTAGGCGAGGCTTACCAAGTGGCCGACGACATTCGTGACGTCATGGGGCAAGCCGATCTGTTGGGCAAGCCCGTCGGTCAAGACGCGCAACACGACAGGCCGAATGCCATTGCCAACCTCGGACTGTCAGGCGCCATTGCCCACTTTGAATCGCTGATCCAAGCTGCTTCTGATTCCATTCCAGAAGGGCCTAACGCCCAGTCGATGCGTGAGTTGGTGATGCAACAGTCTGAGCGTTTGGTGCCCCGTGCAGCTTGCAACGCTTATCGCGCCGGCACAAGTACTGGCAACAACCAAAGCGTCTCTCATTGATATGAAAACCCTGGATCTGGCCTCATCAGCTCAACGCGTGGGCCGTAAGACGCCTTGGCGAGACTCGCTGGAAGCGGTCTGGGATCGCATGATGACCAGCACGTCTTTGTACCGCTGGAGTGTTTCCAATCCTCTCACCCGATGGATCACACAGCGCCGTGCGCGCCAAGTGTTTGACCTGATGGCGGGCTTTGTGTATTCACAAGTCCTGTTGGCGTGTGTGCGTTTGCGCATTTTGGAAACGGTTGCCGAACGCCCACGCACCCTCGAAGAATTGGCCCAGCTCACCAACCTGCCTGTCGCTGGTTTGCAGCGTTTGTTGCAATCGGCACTGGCTTTGCGCTTGCTAGATTTGCGCAGTGAAGGGCGCTATGGCTTGGGCGCATTGGGTGCCCCTGTGGCGGGCCATGTTGGCATTCGCGCCATGATTGAACACCATGCTGTGTTGTACCAAGACATGCAAGACCCTGTGGCCATGCTCAAAGGCACAGACCAGCCAGGCGCCATGTCGCAGTACTGGCCCTACACCATTGAAGACCAAAACGCCCAACGCGCGGCAACAAATGCAGCCCAGGCCGAAAAGTTTGCACGCTATTCCAACCTCATGTCAGCGTCGCAGCCCTTCGTGGTGGATGAAATTTTTGCCAGCTACTCGTTTGACGAGCACCGCTGTGTGCTCGACGTGGGCGGCGGTCAAGGCACCTTCTTAGGCCGCTTGGCACAACATGCCAAGCACTTGCAGTTGCATTTGTTTGACTTGCCCGAAGTGGCGACCCTGGCCCGCGCTAACTTTGAGCGCCAGGGTATTGCGGATCGCGCAACGGCCAATCCTGGTAGTTTTTTAGAAGACGCTTTGCCCCGTGGCGCCGACTTGGTCACTTTGATCCGAGTGGCTCACGACCATCCCGATGCCGATGTGAAAACTGCGCTTCGCGCCATTTTCGAGGCGCTGCCTGTGGGCGGCACTTTGCTTTTGGCAGAGCCCATGGCCCAAGAGCCTAACGAAACGCCTCACGGCGATGCGTATTTCCATTTTTACCTGTTGGCCATGGGCGCTGGCAGGTTGCGTACAGCCCGTGAGTTGATGGCCATGATGGCAGAGGCTGGCTTCTCGAATTTGGAACTTGTGCCAAACCCCATGCCCCTGCAAACGCAGATCTTGGTGGGGCGAAAGCCACAGGGTTTACACCCGTAAATTGATTTATTTGTAAATATTTGTTGACACAAATCAGTGTAAGAGTAAATATACAGTCATGCAGTCCACCGCTATCGTTTTCCAGCAACCCAAGTCATTGGCTTTGACAAGTTTGTCCTTGCCTGAAATGGGCGCGGCAGACGTCAAAGTTGAGGTTGAGTTCAGTGGCATCAGCACGGGTACAGAGCGCCTTCTTTGGGATGGCACCATGCCCGCATTCCCCGGCATGGGCTACCCCTTGGTGCCAGGCTATGAAACCGTTGGCCGCGTGGTCGATGCAGGTGATCAAGCCACATTGAAAGTAGGCACACGGGTCTATATCCCTGGCTCTCAATGTTTCCAAGAAGCTAAAAATTTATTTGGCGGCTCTGCCTCCAAATTGGTCGTTCCTTCTGCACGCGCTTTGCCCATCCAAGAATCATTGGCCGAGCAAGGTGTCTTATTTGCTTTGGCTGCCACGGCCTATCACGCTCACAGCGCGCCCGGCACAAAGCAACCCGATTTGATTGTGGGTCATGGCGTTTTGGGTCGAATGATTGCCAGACTGGCTGTGTTGGCAGGTGGCCATCCAGTGGTGTGGGATACCAACCCTGCACGCCGCTCGGGTGCTGTGGGTTACGAGGTCATTGACCCCAGCACAGACACCCGCAAAAACTACAAATGCATTTGTGATGTCAGCGGCGTCAGTTCACTTCTGGATGAACTCATTGGCCGCTTGGCCCCAGGCGGTGAAGTGGTTCTGGCGGGTTTTTACGACACGCCGCTTTCTTTTGTTTTCCCACCTGCTTTCATGCGCGAAGCGCGCATTCGAGTGGCAGCACAGTGGTCACCCCCCGATTTAGCCGCGGTGATTGCCTTGGCAGGCGATGGCCTTTTATCCCTAGATGGCTTGATTACGCATCGCCAAGATGCAACGCAAGCAGATGCCGCATACCGCACCGCTTTTGGCGATGCCGATTGTTTAAAGATGGTTCTTGATTGGAGACAAGTCACATGAGCTCGAGTTCAATTCCCTCTGTAGCCCCCGTGAATTTCATGCGCGATATTTTGCGCACTGAAGCGGCCATTGAACCCACCCCTGTATCGACCTCTGAGGTCACAAAGGAAACACAGATCATTGCCATCTATGGCAAGGGCGGCATTGGCAAAAGCTTCACGCTGGCCAACCTCAGCTACATGATGGCGCAGCAAGGTAAAAAAGTTTTGCTCATTGGCTGCGACCCTAAAAGCGACACCACCAGTTTGTTGTTTGGTGGCCGCGCATGCCCCACCATCATTGAAACGTCTTCCAAGAAAAAATTGGCGGGTGAAGCGGTTGCTATTGGCGATGTTTGCTTCAAACGCGATGGTGTTTACGCCATGGAATTGGGCGGCCCTGAAGTGGGACGCGGCTGCGGTGGTCGCGGCATCATTCACGGTTTTGAATTATTAGAAAAACTCGGCTTTCATGAGTGGGGTTTTGATTACGTCTTACTCGATTTCTTAGGCGATGTAGTGTGCGGCGGATTTGGTTTGCCGATTGCGCGTGATATGTGCCAAAAGGTCATCGTGGTTGCTAGCAACGATTTGCAATCACTCTATGTAGCCAATAACGTTTGCTCGGCGGTTGAGTACTTCCGCAAACTCGGCGGTAACGTCGGCGTTGCTGGCATGGTGATTAATAAAGACGACAGCACGGGCGAAGCTCAGGCTTTTGCAGAGCGCGCTGGTATTCCGGTCTTAGCAGCAATTCCAGCGCATGAAGATATTCGTCGCAAGAGCGCAAGTTACGAGATTATTGGTCGTCCTGGTACACAGTGGGGCCCACTTTTTGAGGAGTTGGCTAAGAACGTTGCCGAAGCACCCCCAATGCGTCCGAAGCCACTGAGTCAAGATGATTTACTAGGACTGTTCTCATCCGACATCACGGGGCGTGATTATGTGCTTGAGCCCGCAACGACAGTTGACATGATGGGCAAAGACACAGTGATTAAGAAGAGCTTAGAAGTGGTTTACGACAAAGTTTAAAACAGATGACCAAGCCAATCATCCCCATCGTCCCAGAGCAATTGGTGGCCGACCCATCCAAAGGGGATGGTATGGGTTGTCATGCTGGTGAGAAACAAATGATGGCTGCCGCAAAGTCGGCTGGCAAAGGAGAAGTATTACAGCGTTATGCGCAAGACTATCCAAAGGGTCCGCATGATCAACCACAAAGTATGTGTCCTGCGTTTGGTTCACTCCGTGTTGGTTTGCGTATGCGTCGTACTGCAACGATTTTGTCAGGCTCGGCATGCTGTGTCTATGGCTTAACCTTTACCTCTCATTTTTATGGTGCACGCCGCAGTGTTGGTTATGTACCGTTTAATTCTGAGACCCTGGTAACAGGAAAATTATTTGAAGATATTCGGGACTCGGTGCATGAGCAAGCGGATCCTGAAAAATATGATGCTATTGTGATCATTAATTTATGTGTACCGACTGCCAGTGGTGTCCCACTGCAATTGTTACCAAAAGAAATTAATGGCGTTCGCATTATTGGCATTGATGTTCCAGGCTTTGGTGTACCAACTCATGCAGAAGCCAAAGATGTCTTAGCGGGCGCTATGTTGCAATATGCACGCAATGAGATTATGGCTGGCCCAGTGCAGGCCCCACGCACCGGAGTGCAAAGCAAACCCACCATCACTCTATTGGGTGAGATGTTCCCAGCCGATCCTGCAGTGATTGGTTCGATGATCGAGCCGATGGGTTTGGCTGTGGGCGCAACTGTACCTACGAGAGAGTGGCGCGAGTTATATCAAGCCCTAGATTGCAAAGTGGTTGCAGCAATCCATCCTTTTTACACCGCTAGTATTCGTGAGTTTGAAGCAGCAGGCCGTTCGATTGTCGGTTCTGCACCAGTCGGTTACGAAGGCACGGCTGCATGGTTAGAAGCCATTGGTAAAGCAACCAATACTCCACAAGAAAAAATTAATGCCGCTAAGCATAAGATACTTCCTGCCATTAAAGCAGTGCTTGGGGCAACTCCTATTAAAGGACGTATTACCTTAAGTGGCTACGAAGGATCTGAACTCTTGGTTGCTCGTCTTTTAATTGAGAGTGGCGCAGATGTCCGTTATGTGGGTTCAGCATGTCCTCGTACGGTTTGGAGTGATGCAGATCGTCAATGGTTGGAAGCAAAGGGCGTGCAGGTTCAGTTCCGCGCATCGCTTGAGCAAGACTTGGCTGCGATGGCAGAGTTTCAGCCTGATCTCGCAATTGGTACAACACCTGTTGTGCAGGCAGCCAAGCAGGCATCTATTCCTAGTTTGTATTTCACAAATCTTATTTCGGCAAGACCGCTGATGGGTCCCGCAGGAGCTGGCTCATTGGCGCAAGTAATTAATGCGGCGATTGGTAATCAAGCACGCTTTGATGAGATGAAGGCTTTCTTTGGGGATGTAGGCGCTGCTCACAATGCAGGTGTTTGGGAAAGTATTCCAAAAGATCGCCCTGAGTTTAAGGCCGAGACCCGTCGCAAACTAGAAAAGGCAATTAAGAAGCGCAAAGCCGAGGAGATGATCTGATGTATGTGATTGATCACGATCGTGCTGGCGGCTACTGGGGAGCTGTGTATGTCTTTACAGCTATCAAGGGATTGCAGGTGGTTATTGATGGCCCGGTTGGATGTGAGAACTTACCAGTCACTTCGGTCTTGCATTACACCGATGCGTTGCCTCCCCATGAGTTACCGATTGTGGTGACTGGCTTAGCTGAAGAGCAATTAGGTCGTGAGGGAACTGAAGGTTCGATGAAGCGTGCGCATGCAACCCTCGATCCTGATTTACCTGCCGTAGTGGTGACCGGATCGATTGCCGAAATGATTGGCGGCGGTGTTACTCCAGAAGGCACGGCGATTGCGCGCTTCCTACCCGGAACAATCGACGAGGATCAATGGCAATGTGCCAATCGTGCGATGTATTGGTTGTGGTCAGGGTATGGC
>Ga0082207_1001286_pt1 | contig 12157 bp, 15 predicted proteins | sample LakMenEpi10Aug09_FD_71540 | JGI IMG/M metagenome (GOLD analysis project Ga0082207, IMG submission 71540) | reverse complement strand
CCCCCCCCTCCGCAGAAATATAAATAGAAGGGGCGGGTGTCCCTTCCGTACTCCCCGCCATTTTCTAACTCAGTTACTACTTGGTCTTTGTGAATCCGACCTTTGTCCAGTCGATTGAGGTGAAACCGAATGCGCCGAAGTTGGCAACATTCGTTGGCACACCAACAACGTTATTGCGCTGGAACAACGTGATCGAGTGAACGAGCTTGTAAACCTCTTTGTCGGCTTGGTTTGCAAGTTCGCAACGCTTCTTGGGATCAAGAATGTTGTTGGCCTTTGCAAACAGTGCGTCGATTGCTGCACTGCCGATGTTGCCGAAGTTTTGCGCTCCGCCAACTTTGTAAAGGTTTGGCGAGCTTGCAATTGGGAAGTTGGTGCCAACCCAAGCGAAGATCGCCAGTTCGAAGTTCTTAACCAGAACATGCTTGCCAAAGTAGTCAGCCGTAGGAATAAGAGTCGGCACCAATTCGATACCGGCTTCTTTGGCCATTGCTGACGCAAGAAGCACCGTGTCACGGCGGTTGTCGTTACCACTTGGGTAGATCAACTTGACCGAGAGGCGAGTGCCACCCTTGGATCGAATGCCATCGGAACCCTTGACCCAACCCGCACCATCAAGCAACTTGTTCGCGGCAGCCACATCTCGCTTGCCGAGTGTGCCTGTGTTGTCTTGGGTACACGCTGTGCCGTCAAGGAACACGTGGTTATTGTTCGGCTTAACTTTGCGGTCGACGATGCCTTGAATCGCAGTCGCGATTTGCTGACGGTCGATCGAAAGCATGATTGCCCGACGAACCGCAACGTCTTTTGTTACTTCAGTTACAGGTCCGAAAGTGAAGTGTTCATGTGTTGGCGCTTTAGCAACCCGAACCTTGACCTTTTTGCTTTCACGGGCTCGCTTAAGAGCGTTGGTGTCGTTGCCGACGTCCATGTAGTCAATTTCGCCGTTAAGCAAGGCATCGATCTGAGCAGCCTGTGGCAATGCCTTGAAAATGATCGTGTCAAGCACTGGCTTGTCACCCCACCACTTATTGTCACGCACAACGGTGATTATTCGGGTCACTTTGTCAAGAGCCTTGAACTTGAATGGACCGGCAGTTACCAATGGTGCTGCTTTCCATGAAGTGTTAAACGCATCAGGTGAAGCAGTCAACGATGCTGGCTTCAACCCACTGAAGAGTGGTTGCCAGTCTGGGTAGGTCTCGCTGAAGGTGACGACGATTTCATTCGCTGCCTTGCCCTTCTTGACCGACTCAATCTTTTCGTATCCTGCGCTCGATGTGATGTTGAAGCCTTGGCCAGACTTTTTCAGGGCATTCCACATGCCTACGAAGTCTGCAAGGCCAATTGTTTTTCCATCGCTCCACTTTGCTTCAGGGTTAAGTGTGTATGTGACGGTTTGCTTTCCGTTTACACGATTTGCCTTGATGTCGAGTGCGTAGTTCTTGTCAATTTGAAGAACTGCATTCTTGTCAAAGTAGATAAACCTCGGCAACATTGTGTCCATTACTTGGCTGCAGTTGAGGAGGTTTCCTTCAATTGCGCTGGTGTTGAAGTTTGGGCAGATGTCAACTTGAACGAAACGGAAGGTTCCGCCTTGTTTGAGATTGGCAACTGGAACTTCGTTAATTTGACGCGAGCCGCCATCTGTGGCAGCACCGGCTTGTGTCGTCATACCGAATGGTGCAACAACGGCGCCAGCGATAGCCAAGGCTAAAACGCGCTTTACCAATTTCTTGTTCATTTACTTCCCCTCTAAGTTGTTTTCCAGGGCTATCGCCGAGGACTGAATGCCATAAAAACTAACAAGGAAAAAGATGAATTGTTCACTGCTTGTTCTCTTTTTGTTTACCAAACCTGTCGCGCTGCTACACTCCCGTTTTGCCTTATTTGACGGGTTTTAAAGGGTTCTAAATGTTGGGATACATTGCCAAGCGCTTCCTGAACTTTGTTGTTCTGGTGCTCATTGCGTCGACAATGGGTTACGTGTTGGCGTCGGTTGCGCTGAACCCTCGCGGCAACTATGAGGCGGCGAACCCACCTATACCTAAAGAGTCGATCGACGCGGTCTTGAATCGTGGCAATGTAAACGACGAAGTTCCCTTGGTGACTCGTTATGTGAAGTGGGCCGGCAATGTTTTGCAGGGTGATTTCGGTGAAGACCTAGATCAGAACCGCGTTAGCGAAGAATTCTCTCGCCGAGTGTGGGTAAGTCTTCGACTGTTGATGCTTGGCACACTGTTGGGCGCAACAATTGGCGTGATAGTTGGTGTTGTTAGCGCGGTTCGGCAATACGAATTATTTGATCGAAGCTCTAGTTTGTTTGCTTATTTTATTCTGTCAACACCAGTTTTCTTGCTGGCTATTTTGCTCAAGTTTCTCGGCATTAAATTCAATGATGCAATTGGTTCGACTTTTTTCTTTACTCAAGGCGAATACACGCCCGGCTACGAAGGTTCATCCCTAGGCCGACTTGGTGACAGACTTCAACACCTCATTTTGCCGACGCTCTCAATTGCGCTCGGCAGCATTTCTTTTTACTCTCGCTATCAACGCAATACCATGCTCGATGTCTTGAGCAGCGATCACTTGCGCACGGCACGAGCAAAAGGCCTGACTAAGCGTCAGGCTCTGTTCAAGCACGGTCTGCGAGTTGCAATTTCTCCGATGGCAACTTTTTTTGCGTACGGTTTCGGGCTGCTGATCGCCGGTGCGGCATTCACCGAAACGATTTACGGGTGGTATGGCATGGGCCAGTGGTTCATTGCTGCTGTTGCCAAAAATGACATCAACTCAGTTAGTGCAGTCGTAACCTTCACCGCTGTACTCGTTTTGTTTTCGGGTTTTCTAGCCGACGTAATTTTGGCAATGCTCGACCCTCGGGTTAGGTCGCGCGCGTGACGACTGATCAATTCACTGGAGCGGTGGCATTAGAGAGAATCTCTCGCGGGCAACTAATTCGCCGCAGATTCTTTCGCAACAAAACCGCTGTGTTCGGTCTTGGTGTCATCGCGTTCATGTTTCTCTTTGCCTTTGGTGGTCCGTATATTGGCCAATGGAGCTATTCAGAAAACGACTTCTCAAGTCTGTTGCAGGGCCCTTCGGCCTCGCACTGGTTCGGCACAACCCAGATTGGTGTCGACGTGTTTGCTCAAACAACGAGAGGCTTACAGAAGTCGTTAATCATTGGTTTGTTGGTCGCCGTATTTTCAACCGGGCTTTCGGCGATTGTCGGAGCGTTTGCCGGCTATCTCGGCGGGCGCACGGACAAAGTAACTATGTGGTTTGTTGACCTTTTGCTCGTTTTGCCCTCGTTCTTGGTGTTGGTGATTCTTTCGCGCTTTTATCAGGGCAAAACGTGGTTGCTGCTAGTGATTGGTTTAACCATTTTTGACTGGATGATCACCGCTCGAGTCGTTCGTGGCCTGGCAATGAGTTTGCGTGAACGTGATTTCGTTCGTGCCGCACGATACATGGGTGTGCCAACGCGAAAGATTATTGTCCGACATCTTTTACCGAATATGGCATCCGTTCTGATCATTGCTGCGACCCTGAATGTCGGCGGTGCAATTTTGGCCGAGACGGGTTTGTCTTATCTCGGTTTCGGCGTTGCGGCACCAGATGTTTCGCTGGGAACACTGATTGCAGAAGGCACGGGTGCGGCGTTGACGTATCCGTGGTTGTTTGCGTTCTCTGGTTCAATCCTTGTGTTAACAGTGTTGGCGGTCAGCTTTGTTGGTGACGGCCTACGCGACGCGTTTGACCCAGGTTCGTTACGCGTGAAGAAAAGTATGAAGGCATGACTAATTCACTGATCCAAATTCGGGATCTCTCGGTCACGTTTCCGAGCGAGGTTGGCACAGTTCAGGCCGTTCGCAATCTTTCGCTCGACATTCGTGCAGGTGAAGTGCTCGGCATCGTCGGTGAGTCTGGTTCTGGCAAAACAGTAACTTCTCTCGCCACAATCGGTTTATTGCCAGAAAGCGCAACTGTCTCGGGCTCGGTCATGTTCAACGGCGTAAACCTGCTTGAACTTAATGATGATCAGATGTCAAAGTATCGCGGAAATCAAATTTCGATGATTTTCCAAGATCCGCTTTCGGCGCTCAACCCTGTGCATACGATCGGACGACAAATTGCCGAAGCATTGTCGATCCATAAAGACATTTCAACTGAGGCCGCGCGTAAACGCGCAATTGAGTTGCTCGAAATTGTTGGCATTCCGCGTCCCGCCGAGCGCGCTCAGTCATACCCACACGAGTTTTCTGGCGGCATGCGTCAGCGGGTGATGATCGCATTAGCTATTGCCAACGAACCAAAAGTATTGCTTGCCGACGAACCGACGACTGCCCTCGATGTCACCGTTCAAGCACAAATTCTGGATGTTCTCAAGACCGCGCGCGACATGACCGGTGCGGCAATTGTCTTGGTTACCCACGATCTTGGTGTTGTTGCGGGCATTGCCGACCGAGTGGCGATCATGTACGCGGGCAAAGTCGTCGAAGTTGGACCAGTTGAAGAGGTTTACGCCCAACCCGCGATGCCGTACACAATCGGTTTGCTGCAATCGATCCCGCGACTTGACATTGCATCAGGCTCACGGCTTGCATCAATTTCCGGCGCGCCAGTATCGCCGGTGAATCTGCCGATCGGTTGCGCTTTTGCTCCGCGTTGCCCAGCAGCGAGCGAGGTTTGCACGACGACGACGCCCGAGTTGGTTGCACTCTCACCAACTCGAATGACTGCATGCACGCGACAAAGTGAAATTTTTGGCATGCAAAATTCTGGAAAGTTGTTTCAAGAGGGCCCCGCACATGTCGGTGTCTCATCGACGAGTGATGCCGTCACGCTCGAAGTTCATGGCTTACAAAAAACTTTCCCTCTTCTAAAGGGTTCGCTGATGCGCCGTCGGGTCGGTTCGGTGTATGCCGTGGACGGTGTCGATTTGGTCTTACGCCAAGGTCACAGTCTTGCGTTGGTTGGTGAGTCAGGTTGCGGCAAGACAACTACATTGCTCGAAATCTTGAACATGGTCGCACCTGAGGCCGGCACGATTACTGTTCTCGGTCGCAATGTCCAGAAACTTTCTAAGTCGGAGCGACTCGAGATGCGCAAGGACTTGCAGATTGTCTTCCAAGACCCATTTGCTTCGCTGGATCCGCGTTTACCGATTGGCGATGCAATCGCAGAACCACTTGAAAACTTCGGCATGTCACAACAAGATCAAAATAAGCGCGTTGTCGAGTTGCTTGAACTTGTCGGTCTTAATAGCGAGCAGGCTAGTAAATATCCAAACGAGTTCTCGGGTGGGCAACGTCAGCGCATCGCGATTGCGCGCGCTCTTGCATTAAACCCCAAAATTGTTGTACTTGACGAACCAGTTTCAGCACTTGATGTCAGCGTGCGTGCAGGTGTACTCAACTTGCTCGCCGAATTGCAAGAAAAACTTAATTTGAGCTATCTGTTTGTGTCGCACGACTTGGCTGTGGTGCAACACGTCGCCGACGACATCGCCGTAATGTATCTCGGTTCTATCGTTGAGTCAGGCTCAGTGCGCGATGTCTTCGCAAATCCACAGCATCCGTACACGCAGGCGCTTCTATCGGCGGTTCCAATTCCCGATCCAAAGATTGAACGTGGTCGCAAACGTATTTTGTTGCAAGGCGAGTTGCCTAGTCCAGCGAACCCGCCGTCAGGGTGCCGTTTTCACACTCGTTGTCATGTGCGCGCGACATTGTCGCCCGAACTCGCTGCACGATGTGCAAGCGAGAGGCCGTCGCTTAATGCCAGCAAGCACGGCGCTGTCGCATGCCACGCCCCGCTCAACTAGTTTTTCATCGTTGGTGCCATCTAGTGTTAGCCGGTGGCTGAACCGTGGCAAGAAGTTGACGACGCGCTTTATAAAAAGTTTGAGTTCGCCAATTTTCTTGAGGCTTTTGCATTTATGACCAAGGTTGCTCAATTGGCAGAGGAACATGATCATCACCCCGATTGGTCAAACTCCTGGAACATTGTTGAGATCAACCTCTGCAGTCACGACAAGGGCCGAACAGTGACCGACCGAGATCATCGGCTGGCAGAATCAATCAACGCAATGTTGAAAGAAGGCACCAAATGAGCGATGTACACCCCAATGTTGTGCGAGTAGTTTCCGCAGCTAAAGAGCGTGGCCTCGAAATCAATACAAAACGATTTCCTGAAGGAACCAAAACCGCCGCAGATGCTGCAGCAGCAATCGGCGTAACCGTCGGCCAAATCGTCAAGAGCCTGGTGTTCGGCGTTGACGGCGAAATAGTGATGGCACTCGTAAGCGGATCAAACCAGCTCGACGAAAAGAAGCTTGCCCTTGCCGCAGGTGGTGCAAAGTGCGCACGTGTAGATGCCGATGCCGTACGCGAAGCAACGGGCTATCCCATCGGTGGCGTGCCTCCCTTTGGTCACAGCACACAGTTACGTGTGTTCGTTGATCCGGACTTGTTGCAGTACGACGAGGTGTGGGCAGCAGCAGGAACATGGAATGACAACTTCGGTGCTGCACCGGCTGACATCGTGCGCGTCGCCGGTGGAGTAGTCACCGATCTCAAGCGTGGCTGAGGCCTTCGCGAAAGTTTTCCAATGTCTTCGAGTAATCAATCAAGGGGAACTCTCGTCTCTGTTGAGAAGCATAGTTAGGCTTCTACTATGAAAATACTTGGATTACTTGGAGGAATGTCCTGGGAGTCTTCCATAGAGTACGAACGACTTATCAACCAGGCTGTTCGCAATCAACTTGGTGGCACCAGTTCAGCAGACCTGATTATTCGGTCGTTCAACTTTTCTGACATTGAGGCCTTACAGTCAGCTGGTAAGTGGGATGAAGCAGGTGCTTTGCTGGCACACGCAGCTAAGAATCTAGAGAAAGCCGGCGCGGAGGCAGTCGTATTGTGCACAAACACGATGCACGTCTTGGCTGATTACATTCAGAGAGAAATCTCAATACCTTTTCTTCATATCGCAGACGCCACCGGACAAGCCGTTGCTGATAAAAGGATAAAGAAAGTTCTGCTTCTAGGCACAAAATACACAATGGAAAAAGACTTTTACAAAGGTCGGTTGACTGAAAACTTCGGGCTCGAAGTCATAACGCCAAACGAGATACAGAGGGATGAAATCCATCGCGTGATATACGAAGAGTTGGTGCGCGGGATCATCAAATCCAGTTCCAGAAGTTATTTCATGGACGTGATTTCCGAGTTCACTGAACTTGGCGTTGAGGGCGTGATTGCAGGTTGCACAGAGATTGAACTTCTTGTGAGACCAGAAGAACTGGGTGTGGCCTACTTTCCAACCACGTCTCTGCACTCGGCCGCCGCCGCTGAGTTCGCGCTTTCCTGAGTTGGCGTAGAAAGATGGCGTAGAAAGTGATTGTGAACCTCGTGAAGCCAGTAGTTGCCTCTGGTTGCCTAAACCAATAACGGCGTCCCTCCCTTCGGCCACAGCACTCAACTGCGTGTGTTCGTTGACCCGGACTTATTGCAGTACGACGAGGTGTGGGCAGCAGCCGGAACGTGGAATGACAACTTCGGTGCTGCACCTGCGGACATTGTTCGCGTTAGCGGTGGAGTGGTCACCGACCTGAAGCGCACCTAAATCATCGATTCCTAAAGGCTCGTTGAAGTTATCCTCGACACATGACCGATAGACCTGTGCTTCACCTCTCGTTGCCAGTGGATGATCTTCTCGCTGCAAGGTCTTTCTACGAACACACACTCGGGTGTCGTATTGGACGTGAGCGAGAAGACTGGTTTGATGCCTGGTTCTACGGCCTACAGCTAACGCTGCAGTTGAGACCGCTTGAAGTAATGACTGTCAGCCAACAGGGTGTTCGGCATTTTGGAGTCGTCCTTCCCTCATTGACAGAGTTTGATGAACTTGTTAATCGCGTTGCTGCATCCGGGCATGCTTGGATTTCAAAACCTGAGAAACACGTCGATGCCGAGTTAAACGGAAAACTTGGAGGGAAACTCGCAGATCCCAGCGGAAACATCATTGAAATCAAGTTCTATGCGGATAGCGCTGACTATTTGAGTTGAGTTGCTTAAACCAAACTTGGCGTGCCTCCCTTGCGCGAGTGACACAGATCAGATGACTTAGAGGGAAGTGGCAAGAGTTGCAGCGCTGATTGCGAGCATGCCAATGGCTGGAAGGATTCCCTTGAGGCGATCCTTCACTCGGATGTGAGCCCCAACGGCGAGGACAAAGTAGATCGATAAGCCCACGGCGGCGGCAGTTCCGATTTTGACGACCGTGAGACCGACAATCAATCCAGTCGCTGCTGCGATCTTGATCAGGCCGAGAACAGTGCAGAGGTTGGGCGGACAATGAACTGTTTCAGCCGCTTTCATGACGCTCGGTAGCTTGAGAAAGTCTCCCATCGCCGATGCTGTACAGAGAACAGCAAGTACGACACTGAGGAAAGAGTTTGCTGAATCCACTATTGCGAATAATAACGCATGAGCGATACTCGCCTTAGTCAGTTGTTTACGAAATCCATTGTTGGATCGTTGGCTGGCCGATTCGTAAGGGGTTGTTTAAACCAACGGTGGCGTGCCTCCCTTTGGTCACAGCACACAACTGCGCGTGTTCGTTGATCCCGACTTGTTGCAGTACGACGAGGTGTGGGCTGCGGCAGGAACATGGAACGACAACTTCGGCGCAGATCCGAATGACATCGTTCGCGTTGCCAGTGGCGTCGTCACCGACCTGAAGCGGTGCTAAGCAAGAGCGTCGGTAAGCGCTTCTCGTGTGCGCTGAATAGTTGCTGTATCTGAAGCACCAATCATGATGCGGAGATCAGTTACGCCCGCTGCTACGTATTCGTTAAGGCCCTCTTCGATTTGATCCCATGAGCCAAGCAGCGACAGATCGGCGCCACTTGCGACGCCCTCAAGATCAAGAGCGCGCCTGTAAGTCGGGAGTTGATCGTATCCGGCACCTGCTCGTCGTTGTTCTTCGCGTAAGGCATCAGCATTATCGGTTACAGCAATCGAGACCATCGCCTGAATGCGTGGCGACGGTCGGCCCAGAACGGAAGCTGCCTCATTAATGACGGGTGTGACGTGATTCCGAATCATTTTGGGACCACAGGACCCTAGAGAGGTTCCGTCCGTGAGCGCGCCAGCAAGTCTCAACATCTTGGGACCGAGTGCGGCGAGAAGTAACGGACATCGAGGTGAATCGATGGTGAGTGAACCATGAGCACTGATGACTTGGCCTGAGACGTCTGCGGGTTGGTCGTTCAAGAGCGGAGAAAGTGCCTCAACGAACTCTTTCGTCCAGGTGAATGGGCGTTCGTAAGACTCGCCAAAGATGTGTTCGACAACAACCTTGTGGGATGGACCTATGCCCAGAGTAAAGCGCCCGTTTGTTGCGGCACTGGCTGTGCGAGCTGAAGATGCGAGCGCCAGTGGATGACGACCGGCCAGTGGAACCACGGATGTGCCGAACTCCTTTATTTCTGGAACCTCTCGTCCGATGACGGCGAGGGCGACTATCGGGTCAACACCAAAAATTTGAGAGATCCAGAAACTTTCGAATCCGACTGAGGCGCCCCACTTTGCTTCCTCGAGTGCGCTCTCGATGTTGCGTACTCCAGTCCCGAGCCCGTAACCGACAGTTGCTTTGATTTCTAATGCCATCTCTACGAACTCTATTTGATGAGTCCTTGAAGGTGGGACGACTTTCTTGACTGTTGAGTTGTGTCGTTCGTGGCCAGTTGGGTTTCCAAAACCAACGGCGGCGTGCCTCCCTTTGGTCACAGCACACAGTTGCGCGTGTTTGTAGACCCGGACTTGTTGCAGTACGACGAAGTCTGGGCTGCTGCAGGAACGTGGAATGACAACTTCGGTGCTGCGCCTGCAGACATTGTTCGTGTCGCAAGTGGCGTCGTCACCGACCTGAAACGGGTTTAGCAACTTGTTGACTGGTTTCGGGCGGCCAACTTATGATTTTTAAATGGCGAAGTCGATTAGGGATCAGTTGACCGGCGGAACAAGAACATCCGTTGGCGAATCTGAGGCAGTGGTGAAGAAGGCTCTTTCCTCTGCCGCATTGCGAGATGAGATTTACGATTTATTCCTCGATGATGATCCTGTTGTCGCGATGAGAGCAAGTTACGTAGCGATGAAGTTGGCGCAAACTGATCCTTCGACTGCTCAAGAATTCAAGAAGTTGCTTCTCAAAAATCTTTCTCACTACACGCAACAAGAAGTTCGGTGGCATGTGCCGCAGTTGTTGGTTCATTTGAAACTCACTGCAGCAGAGCGACGTAAGGCCTATGAGGTTGTGATGGAGTGGTCCGAGACCGACGCGAGCAAGATTGTGGCCTACTACGGGTTGCAGGCGGCAGCGGACTTCGCAGATGTTGACGATGCGTTACTTGAAGACTTCATTCCGAGGTTGCGAAAACTAAACGCTCGTGGGGCAAAGTCGGTCTCAAATCGTTGTAAGAAAATCGCCAAACAGTTGGAGATTGAGCTCTAGCAACTTTATTTTTCTCAACCGACCGCTGCGTGCCTCCCTTTGGTCACAGCACACAACTACGTGTATTCGTAGATCCGGACTTGTTGCAGTACGACGAGGTGTGGGCAGCTGCGGGAATGTGGAATGACAACTTCGGTGCGGCACCAGCAGATATCGTGCGTGTTTCCGGCGGCGTAGTCACCGACCTGAAACGGGCCTAGAAAAAGTCCGTAGTTGCGAAATAAAGTACTTACATGGCAAAAAGTGACGAAACAAGCCGAGTGCTTCGTGCCTATGCCGAAGCTTGGCTTGCTTCAGATCTTGAAAAAGTATTGGCTTCGTATCACGATGACATTGAATTGCATTACATGGGGGAGAGCCCTCTCGCTGGAACGCATCGAGGTCGTGACGCTGCATTCACTGTTCTCGCACAGGCGTCAGCACGTACTGCACGCAGGTTGATCAATGTTGAAGATGTTCTTGTTGGCGAATCGTTAGGCGCCTTGATTGCTGTTGAAGACCTCGGCAGCCCAGCTCGGCGTGTGAAGCGTGTACTTCTCTATCGAGTGCAAGACGAGAAACTTCGTGAATGCTGGCTCTTCGATGAAGACCAGCGCTTTATTGATTCAATGTGGTCCAAGGAAGGATGAACAAATGTTAGAGATGCGTGGTGTGTGTGAAAAGTGCTCGGTTGAATTGACCGATGCAGGGGAAGCTCTCATCTGCAGTTTTGAGTGCACCTTTTGTGTGAGTTGTGGAAATCACATGGACAATCGCTGTCCGAACTGCGGTGGAGAACTAGTCAAGCGTCCGCGCCGCGTTGCCAATTGACTTCATGTAATTCGATTACGTGTGTTCGCGGGTCCTGACTTATTCCATTAAGTCGGTGTGTGGGGCCATGCGGGAACTAGGGCTCAACCAAGTAGCGTCTTCAATCAACGTTGATTGAAGAATTTATGAACGCTGAGACTCGAATAGGAGCATGAAAATGGTCACGAAGACTTTGAATGATTACATGGGCTGGCGCTACGCCACGAAGAAAATGAATCCTTCAATTCCAGTGCCAGCGGAAAAAGTTGAAGCAATTATCGAAGCAATTCGTATGGCCCCAACGTCAAGTGGTCTGCAGCCATTTGAACTGTTTGTAATCACGAATAACGATCTCCGCGCAAAAGTCGCTGAGGCGGCTTCAGGGCAGGCTCAAATTACTGATGGGTTTCCCCTTTTTGTCTTCGCGGCATGGGATAACTACACCGCTGAGCGAATTGATGAAGTTGTTCAAATGAACGTGGAACTGCGTGGCGATTCACCAACATTGCGCGGTTATTACGACTTCCTGAAAGGCAACTATCTGTCGCGTGATCCAGAAGTCAACTATGCGCACGCTGCTCGCCAGGCCTACATTGCGGTTGGATTTGCATTGATGGCAGCTGCCGAGCAGGAAGTCGATAGCACGCCGATGGAAGGTTTTGATCCAGATGCAGTTGACGCCATTCTCGGACTAAGGGAGCGCGGACTGCGCTCAGTAGTACTTATGCCATTGGGTTTCCGAGATCACGAAGGTGATTGGTTGTTGCCGATGGCGAAAGTTCGCAAGTCTCGAGATGTCATGGTCACAGAGTTGGCCTAAGTCGCTGAGCGGCTTGATGGTGTATCC
>Ga0082207_1001280_pt1 | contig 12169 bp, 5 predicted proteins | sample LakMenEpi10Aug09_FD_71540 | JGI IMG/M metagenome (GOLD analysis project Ga0082207, IMG submission 71540) | reverse complement strand
GGCGCCCACCGCCGGCAAGCTCCGCGATCCCGACGTGCTCGCGGCCCAGGGGCGGCGGATGCTCGCCGACCCGAAGGTCCGCAGGCTCGCGGCCGAGTTCGGCTGCGAGTATCTCCACGTGGGCGACGTGGCGACGCTCGACGAGAAGAGCGAGACGCACTTCCCGACGTTCAAGGCGGTCCGCGGCGACATGCAGGAGGAGGTGGTCCGGTTCTTCACCGACCTCTTTCAGGCCGACCGCTCCGTGCTCACGCTGCTCGACGCGGATCACACGTTCGTCAACGGACCGCTCGCCCAGCACTACGCGCTCCCGGGAATCGACCCCAAGCAGGCGGAATGGAAGCGGATCGACGGCTTGAAAGCCCGCGGCCGCGGCGGAATGCTCGGCTTCGCCGCCACCCAGGCCCGGCAGGCCGGGGCGTCGCGGACGAGCCCGATCCTGCGGGGCACTTGGGTCTGGGAGGTGGTGCTCGGCCAGAAGCTGCCCAAGCCGCCGCAGGGGGTGCCGCAGCTGCCGGAGGAGACGCCCGCCGGCCTCACGGAGCGCGAGCTCACCCAGCGGCATTCCAGCGACGCCCGGTGTGCCGGCTGCCACCGGCGGATCGACCCCTACGGCTTCGCGCTCGAGGGGTTCGACGCCATCGGCCGCAGCCGCCAGAAGGACGCGGCGGGGCTGCCGATCGACACGGCGACGGCCCTCGCCGACGGCACGCCTCTCGCCGGGCTCGACGGCCTGCGGCAGCACCTGCTAGGGACCAAGCGGGACGAGGTGGTGCGGCAGTTCTGCCGCAAGCTCCTCATGTACGCCCTGGGCCGCCCGCTCTTGATTTCCGACAAGCCGCTCGTCGAAGACATGGTCCGCACGCTCGCCGCCCACGACTATAAAGTAGGCATGGCGATCGATCGCATCGTCCGCAGCCCGCAGTTCCGCGAGGTGCGGGGGATGGACTACGCCGGCGTGGCGGCGAGTGCCACCCGTCCCTGATCCGTCGTTCGTTTTTCACCGGAGCCCCGCCATGACGACCACCTCCCGCCTTTCCAGCCGCCGGGCCTTTCTCCGCGGCGCCGGCGTCACGATGGCGCTGCCCTGGCTCGAGTCGGTCGCGGTGCATGCCGCCGACACCGCCGCGGCCGGCACGGCCGACGGGCCGCCGCTCCGCCTGGCGGTGCTCTTTTCCGGCAACGGCTTCCACAAGGAATGGCAGGCGAAGGGAGACGGGGCGAACCTCGAACTGGGAAGGGTGCTCGCGCCGCTCGAGAGCGTGAAGGGGAAGCTCACGCTCGTGAGCGGCCTCTACCACGAGCAGGCCCGCAAGGGAAACATCCACAGCTCGCAGACCGGCAACATGCTCTCGGGGGCGCCGATCGCCTCCGGCGGCGAGATCCGCACGGGCACGAGTTTCGACCAGGTGCTCGCCGCCTCGGTGGGCAAGGCGACGAAGGTGCCGAGCCTCGTGCTCGGCTGCGAGCCGGCGAACCCGTCGGTGCACAAGAACTACTCGATGCTCTACAGCTCGCACATCTCGTGGAGCTCCCCCACGACGCCGACGCCGCTCGAGCTGTTCCCCGCGCTCGCCTTCGACCGGCTGTTCAAGGACGGGGCCGCGGCCGGCACGAAGAGCGTGCTCGATGCCGTGCTCGCCCACGCCAAGGACTTCCGCCGTGGCGTGAGCGTCGCCGACCGGCGGACGCTCGACGAGTTCCTCGAATCGGTGGGCAGCGTCGAGGCCCGGATCGCCGGCGCGGGGAAGCGGGGCGAGCTGCAGGGCTGGCGGCCGACGCTCGAGAAGCCCGACCGGGAGCGGCCGGCCGACGGCATCCCGCAGGACATCGCCGAGCACATGCGGCTGATGTGCGACATCGTGGTGCTCGCCTTCCAGACCGACACCACCCGGATCACGACGCTCAAGCTCAACAACGACCACAGCGCCCTGCGGTTCCCCAACCTGCCGAAGCACGGCGGCAAGCCGGGGGAAGGGATCGATTACATGATCCACCACCTCCTGTCGCACTCCGAGACCGAGGACTGGCTGACGGTCAACCGGTTCTTCGTCGAGCAGACCGCGGCCATCGCCCGCCGGCTCGACGCCATCCGGGAGGGGGACCGGACGCTGCTCGACAACACGATCCTCATGCACACCTCGAGCATGCACACGGGCACGCACGACAACTCCCGGCTGCCGATGGCGATCATCGGCGGTGGCGGGGCGGGCATCCGCGGCGGCCGCGTGCTCGACTACGCCGGCAAGCCCGACCGGCAGATGTGCCGCCTCTTCCTCTCCGTCATGGACAAGATGGGCCGGCGGCTCCCCGAGTTCGGCGACGCGAAGACCGGGCTCGAGGAGATCTGAGCGGGGGTGGCCCGGGCCGGCAGCCGATACAATAGCGTACGGAGTGGCCGTTTCCGGCCCGCGGCCGCAATTTATACTCGGTGCGATGAAACTCGTGCGTTTCTCATCATCCGCGTTGCGGCTTGCGTGGGCCGGCTGGCCGTCCCCCAGCCTGGCTGCGATCCTGCTCGTGAGCCTGCCAGGCCTGCTGGCCGCCGGACGGATGGCAGCCGCCGCCGAGATCGACTTCGAAAAGCAGATGCGGCCGCTGCTCATGGAACGCTGCGGCGACTGCCACGGGCCCGACACGCAGGAGAGCGGCCTGCGGCTCGACGTGAAGCACCGGGCGTTCAAGGGGGGCGACTTCGGGCCCGTGATCGTCGCCGGCAAGGCCGACGAGAGCGAGGTGGTGCGACGGATCAGGAGCACCGATGAGAAGAAGCGAATGCCTCCTGACGGGCCGCGACTCTCGAGCGCCGAGATCGAGCTTCTGACCCGCTGGATCGACGCGGGGGCCGAGTGGCCCGAGACCGACGTGGACCGCGTGGCCCGGGAGACCGACCGCGATCCCCGGCTCGGCCACTGGGCCTGGCAGCGGGTCGTGCGGCCGGCCGTGCCCGCCGCCCGGCCCGAATGGCCGGCCCGCAACGAGATCGACCGCTTTGTCCAGCAGGCGCTCGCCGAGAAGCAGCTCGCGCCCTCCCCCGAGGCCGACCGGCGCACGCTCATCCGCCGGCTGTCCTTCGACCTCCTCGGCCTACCGCCGGCGCCGGAGGACGTGGCCGGGTTCGTCGCCGATCCGGCTCCCGACGCCTACGACAAGCTCGTCGATCGCCTCCTCGCCTCGCCCCACTACGGCGAACGCTGGGCCCGGCACTGGCTCGACATCGCCCATTACGCCGATACGCACGGCTTCGAGCGCGACAAATTGCGGCCCCACGCCTGGCGGTATCGCGACTGGGTGATCAAAGCCCTCAACACCGATCTCCCCTACGACGAGTTTCTCCGCAGGCAGATCGCCGGCGACGTGCTGTCGCCCGACGACCCCGACCACGTGATCGCCACCGGGTTTCTCACCGCCGGCCCGTGGGACTTCGTGGGCCAGGTGGAGACCAAGAGCGACATGCTCCGCCGCCAGGCCCGGGCCGACGACCTCGACGACATGGTCACCCAGGTGATGACGGCCGCCTGCGGCGTGACGATCAACTGCGCTCGCTGCCACGACCACAAGCTCGACCCGATCTCGCAGAAGGAGTATTACTCGCTCACGGCGGTGTTCGCCGGCGTGAAGCGGGGCGACGCCGCCACGAGCCGAGCCGCCGAGGCGGCCTACACCCGCAGGCACGCCGAGTTGACCGGGGCCGTGGCGGCGGCCCGTGCCGAGGTGCATACGCTCGCCGGCAAGCCGATCGACCTGGCTGACATCGTGGGAGGCGGCGACGGCCGTGGCACTGGCAAAAGAGGGTTTGGCATCGATTCCCGCAACGGCAAGGAGGCCGACGAGCGGCCTCGCAACGTCCTTTCCGACATCCGGGTCAACCGGCCGAAGCCGGGGCCGACGAAGCTCGTAAACGCGGTGTTCGTGCCGCACGGCCCCGGCCCCGTGCGGGTTACAACGACCGGGCTTACGGTGGAAGGGATTCCCGAGACGAGCAAGGCCGGCTGGGACGCGATCCGCAACGGCCCGGCGAGCGACCAGCATTCGACGAAACTGGGCGACATCGACTACGCGAAGGCCGGCCACACGATCCTGACCCTCCATGCCAACGCCGGGATCACGTTCGATCTCGCGGAAATCCTCGCCGCCATTCCGATCGCCAGCCCGCGGTTCCGCGGCGTCGTCGGTTACGGTGGCACCACGCCCGAGGCGGGCGCCGACTACTTCGTGTTCATCGACGGCAAGCTGCTCGCGCAAGGGAGACTCGGCTTCGACGACGGCGGCAAGCCGTTCGACATCGCGCTGCCGGCGGGCGCCAAGTTCCTCACGCTCGTCGCCACCGACGCCGGCAACGGCATCGCGCACGACCAGATCTTTTTCGGCGACGCGCGGATCGAGGAGGAATCCCCGACGCCTGCCGCCGGCCCGGAGCGGCTGGAGTTGGCGCAGGGCCGCCTCGCGGCACTCGAAAAGGAGCTCAAAGACCTCCGCCCGCCGGACAAGCTCTTCGGGCCCGTGGTCGAACCGCCTCCCGTGGTCAAGGTGCACATCCGTGGCAACCCGGAGGCCTCGGGCGACGAGGTCGGCCCCGGCACGATCACCGCCGTCGCCGGCCTGCCGACGTCGTTCGGCAATGCGAGCACGGCGGAGGGAGACCGCCGCCGGGCCCTCGCCGCGTGGATCACGGCGCCCGAGAATCCGCTCACGCCCCGTGTGGTCGTCAACCGGCTCTGGCACCACCACTTCGGCACCGGGCTCGTCGACACGCCGAGCGACTTCGGCCTCGGCGGCGGCCGGCCGACGCATCCGGAACTGCTCGACTGGCTGGCGAGCGAGATCGTGACCCGCGGCTGGTCGCTCAAGGCGTTGCACCGGCTGATCTGCACGAGCCACGCCTACCGGCAGCGGAGCGTAGGGGTGCCCGGCGCCGCCGCCGCGACGGCGATCGACGCCGACAACCGTTTCCTGTGGCGGCAGTCTCCCCGGCGGCTCGACGCCGAGAGCCTCCGCGACGCCACGCTCGCCGTCTCCGGCTGCCTCAATGCCGAGATGTTCGGCCCCGGCTACCGGGACTTCGAATACACGGAGGCCTACGCGCCTGTCTATCGCTATGTCACCCCCGACAAGCCCGAACTTTGGCGGCGGAGCATCTATCGGTTCATCGTGCGGAGCACGCCGCATTCGTTCATGACCACGCTCGACTGCCCGAATCCCGCCAACCTCACGCCGGCGCGGCTGGAGACGACCACGGCCCTGCAGTCGCTCGCGCTGCTCAACAACGACTTCATGCTCCGGCAGGCCGGCCGCTGGGCCACCCGGCTCGAGCGCGAGGCGGGGGCTGACCCCGCGGCGCAGGTCCGCAGGGCCTATGCGCTCGCGCTCGCCCGCCCGCCCGAAGACGGCGAAATCACCGCCGCAGTGACGCTCATCCGCTCGCACGGCCTCGTGCAGTTCTGCCGGATGCTGTTCAACTTCAACGAGTTCGTCTACATGGACTAGCCGATGCCGCACGACGCGTTTCCATGTCGCCTGCACCGCGCCGCTGTCTCACGCCGCGACTTCCTCTGGGAGCTCGGCGGCGGCCTCGGAGGCCTCGCGCTGTCCGCGCTGCTCGCCGACGAGGCGTCTGCGGCGGCCCGCACGGCCAACCCGCTCGCGGCCAAGCCGCCGATGTTCGCCCCCAAGGCGAAGGCCGTGATCAACATCTTCTGCCCGGGCGGCATCTCGCATCTCGACACGTTCGACTACAAGCCCGAGCTCGTGAAGCGGGCGGGCACGCCGTTCGACACGACGGGCAAAGTGCAGTTCTTCGCCTCGCGGCCGGGTGACTGCCAGCCGAGCTACTGGCCGTTTCGGCGGCACGGCGAATCGGGCCGCTGGGTGAGCGACCTGCTCCCCGGCCTCGCGGGCCACGTCGACGAGATGGCGTTCGTCCACTCGATGCAGAGCAAGACGGCACTCCACGGCCCGGCGATGTTCATGGCCAACTCGGGCTTCATCCTTCCCGGCTTCCCGTCGATGGGAGCCTGGGTGACCTACGGCCTCGGCAGCGAGTCGGAAGATCTGCCGGCATTCGTCGTGCTCCCCGACCCGCGCGGGCTGCCGCCGGGCGGGCCGGTGAACTGGGGCGCGGGCTTCCTGCCGGCGATCCACCAGGGTACCGTGCTCGAGACGGCCGCGGGGAAGCCCGCGATCGCCGACCTGTTCGCGGCCGAGGATCACGCGGCCCTCGTCGCCGGGGATCAGGCGGGCCGGGATTTTCTGGCGACGGCCAACGCCCGCCATCTGGCGGCCCGCAGCGACAACAGCGAGCTCGCCGCCCGGATCGCCGCCTACGAACTGGCCGCCCGCCTGCAGCTCTCGGCGCCCGAGGTGACGAATCTCGCGGGCGAGCCGGAGAGCGTCGCACGACTCTACCGTCTGGACCATGCCGAGATCGGCCCGTTCGGCCGCCAGTGCCTGCTCGCACGGCGGCTCGTGGAGCGGGGCGTGCGGTTCGTGCAGATCTACTGTGGCGCCGAAAACACGACCGCGAAGAAGATTCGTCCCAACTGGGATTCCCACGAAGACCTGGTCCGCGACCACGGCTACTGGGGCCCGATCCTGGACGGCGGTGCGACCGCTCTGCTCACCGACCTCAAGGCCCACGGACTCCTCGAATCGACACTCGTGATGTGCCAGACGGAGTTCGGCCGCCAGCCGGCGGCACAGGGCAAGGGCCGCGACCACAATGCCGGGGCCTTCACCGTCTGGATGGCTGGCGGCGGCATCAAGGGGGGCACGAGCTACGGCACGAGCGACGATCTCGGCTTCAAGGTCGCCGACAACCCCACCTTCTGCTACGACCTGCACGCCACCGCACTGCACCTGCTCGGCATCGACCACACGAAGCTCTCGGTCTACAACAACGGCGTTCTGCGCCGCCTCACCGACGTCCACGGGCACGTGATCGACGCCATCGTGGCATGACGATCGTGGCCGGCCCGCGCGGCAAAGCCGGGAAGCCGAGCGGCTGGGGTTGGCCGGGGGCACTGAGAGCCTGCCCGCGATCGGCGTCGGCACGAGATCGGCGGGAAGCCGGATCACTGCTCGAAGAGGTGGATCCCCATCTTGTTCGACACGAGGATGTCGGTTCGGCCGTCGGCATTGATGTCGCCCACCCAAAACTGCGTGCCGATCCCCGAGGCATTGTCGATTTTGTGCGGGAGAAACTCGACGCCGCCTGAGGGCTTCGTCGTCGCCTGGAACCAGTAGAGCACCGGCGGGTCCATCGGGTCGGCGTCCCCCTTCGGCCCGTGCGCCCACCGCCGTTTGCCCGTGACCAGATCCTTCATGCCGTCGCCATCGACGTCGATGCAGCACAGGGCGTGCGATTGCGAGAAGAGCTTGGGGAACAGGTTCTGCCGGATGAAATCGGGATCCGCCCCCTCCTTGGGCCGCTGCAGGCAGGCCCAGATGCCGTAGCCGTGCCCCGAACTGCCGATCGTGTCCATCACCCCGTCGCCGTCGACGTCGTACGGGATGATGTCGGCCTCGCCGCTGAGTCCGCTGGCGACATGGAGCCGCCAGGCTGCCGTGCCGTCGGCGGAGGCCTCGCGGCCGTACCAGCCGCCAGGGGCGAGCACGTCGAGCCGGCCGTCGCCGTTGACGTCACCGACCCCGAGGCCGTGGCCGGATCCCCCCGGCCCCTTCTCCGGTCCGATCGCGACGGTCTCCCACGGCTGCGTCGGATCCTTGCCGGGCGTCGCGAAGACGACCTGCGACTTCGCGTTGCCCATGACGATCCCGCGCCGCCCCGTGCCGAGCAGGTCCACGTATTGCGGCGTCTCGTTTCCCGCCACTGGCGCGACGAGGTGCTCCTTCCAGCGGCCCGTGCCCCCCTGCGGGTTGGAGTACCAGTGGGCCTTCTGTCCGGGAAACCCGATCACGACGAGATCGACCCACGAGTCGCCGTCGATGTCGTCGGGCCAGCAGAGGAAGCAGCGGCTGTAGCCGCCGGCACCGTCCTTGTAGTCGGCCGGCTCGCGGATTTCGTGCGGCTTCCAGGCCGGCCCCTCGTACCAGAAGTCGCCGACGAGGATGTCGAGCTTCCCGTCCTTGTTCACGTCGGCGACGGCGACCCCCTCCGACCGAAACACCGGGTCGACGACGATCCGCTTGAAGGTCACCGGCGGCCGCTCCTCCGCGGCCGCTGCGACCGACGCGAGCGTGGCAATGATGATCACGGCATGCCCGAAATGGAAATCGGCGTGCATGGGCGGAGTCCCGGAGTGGAAGTTGTGAGTCGCTGCACCGAATTCGCCGCGACGAGAGACCCGAAAAGTATCGCCCTGCCGAGGGCGTTTCCGCAACCATGGTTCCGGCCGACGAGCATCTCGTCGGCCGCAGGATCGGCTCTCCCGCGGAGGCGGAACACGGAAGCCCGCCTCGCCCCCTGCGGTGGCGATTGTGTGGGGTCGGCGCAGCCCGATCAGGGGGCCGCGGGGGACTGCTGCCGCATCAGGTATGCGAGCAGGTGCGGCAGGTTTCCCTCCCCCACCTGGTCGAGCATGTTCGCCGGCATCGGGGAGACAGGCGACGTATTCGTCTCCTCGATCTCCCCCTTGGGGACACGCACCTCTTTCCCCGTCGCATCGGCGAACACGACGTCGGCCGCCTCTTCCCGCAGCCGCAGCCCGGAAATCACCCGACCGTCGGCGAGCGCGACCGTGGTCGTGCGAAACGCCTCGTCCACGTTGCGATTCGGATCGAGGATGTCCTCCAGCAGCCGTTCCGGCCCCCGCTGCCCGATGCCCTCGAGCTGCGGACCGACGAGACCGCCCCGGTCGGCGAACCGGTGGCAGGCCGCGCAATGCTTCGTGAACAGTTCCGCTCCCGTCTCGGCCGTACCGCCGGCCTTGTGAAACTGCCCGGCCACCTTGCCGATCGCCTGCTGGATTCGTTTATCCGCGGCCGGCATCCCGGCCGTCAACGTCTTGATCTGCTCGTCCACGCCGGCGATGCCCGCCTGCCTGATCCGTTGCACCACCTGGCCATCCTGCAGCAGCAGGGCCGAGGCCTTGCCGGCGGCGATCAGTTCGAGGAGCAGTCCGGCCCCCTCCTTCCGCGACAACAACGCCATCGCCAGATCCTTCTGCTGGCTCGCAGTGGACGGCTTCAATGCCCGACCGATGGCAGCGCGGACATCGGGCGAGTCTTCGTTGCCGAGCACGCGGGCGAAGGCGATCCGCACCGGATACGGCTCCGAGACTTCGCCCATCAAGGGCAACGCCAGCGCCAGCGCACGATCCCGATCGGCCGCCACCGCCGCCGCCGCCGCACTCTCGATCAGGTCGGGCGGGCGTTTCGCGTCCCGCGCGATCCGCATCACGGCGTCGAACGCCGACGCGATGCCCTGGCGTTTCACAACCGAGACGGCCAGCCGCAGCGCGCTATCGGACGGGGCCGGCTTCACACCGTCGGCCAGCACAGCCGCGGAGTACGCCGCCGCCCAGCGACCGAAATCACCTTCGGCGGCGATCGGCCGCTTGGACTGCGTTACCCGCTCCAGCATCGGCTGCAGCAGTTCTTCCTGCAGCCGCAGGTCGTCGCCACAGGCGGTCCGTGCGGCACTGGCCGCCTCGTCGATCCGTGCGGCGCCGCATCGCGCGGCGACACCGTCGAGTGAACGAGACCATGCCTTCACCGGCGCCCCTGATCCGCGAACCAGCTCGAACGCCCGCCAGGCCGCGACCTCCCCGGGGATCGTCGCCAGGATCTCGGCCAGACGGATCGCATCGTCCCCGTTCGCCACGAGCCCCGCCAGTTGATCCGGCGTGGCCGTCACCAAGTGCTTCCGCAGGGCGATCCGCACCGCATGCACGAGCTGCACGTCTTCCGCGGGAGCCGCGGCCCAGCACCGCAGCAGCGGCGCGACCGACTCGATCGCCGGATGGGCCGCCAGCGCCTCCGCCGCCGCCCGCCGGACGAAGGGATCGGCGTCGGCGAGACGCCCGCGGACGAGAGCGGCCCGCGATTCATCCCAGCCGGGAAGCGCCTCGAGCGCCTTCACCAGATGCACCCGGACGAGCCGCGACTCGTCGGCCGCCGCCGCCGCGATCGCGGCCGGATCGAGCCTGTCCAGCAGGGCGAGCGCCCGCAGGGCACGGGCCCGACGGTGCTCGGCTTCACTCCTTTGCTTCAGCGCGTCCACGACCGTGGCGTCGGTCCGCCCGCGCTCGACCAGCTGTTCCATCGCCAGCCGCCGCACCGTCTCGTTCGGGTCGGCGAGCCGCTCCGCCAGCGCAGGTGTCGGGAGCTTCGTCAGGTCCACGATTGACGCGGAGCCGGCCGGGGCGGCCCCCGCCTCCCCCTTCCAGACGACCCGCCAGATTCGCCCCCGGTGCCGATCGCGACGCGGGTGTTTGAGATCGACCTCGTAGTGCCCGATGATGCAGTTGTAGAAATCGGCAACGTACAGCGCTCCATCCGGCCCCAGCTGCAGGTCAACCGGCCGGAACCAAAGGTCTTCGCAAGTTAGGAAGTTGTCCGGCTTCTGCACCCACGGCGAAGATCCGCGCCATTCGATCCGGTCCCGGTGCACGAGGCAGTTCACCACGTTGCCAACGAACACGTCGCCCCGATAGGCCTCGGGAAAGCGGTCGGTCTCACTGATCGCCACCGCCCCGATGCCGGTCGATCCGTGGGCGTCGGCCGTCACGGCGGGCGCGTCCCCGAGGCCGCCGTGGCCGGCCGCACCGATACCTGGATAGTTACCGCCCGCCAGCAGCATCGTCAGCGGGGAACTGTGGCAATCGGCGTTGAACCGGTTCCCGAGCGGGTCGAAGCACATGCCGAACGGGTTGGTCTGCCCAGAGGTCACGTGCTCGATGGCGGACCCGTCGGGACGGAAGCGGTAGGTGTTGCCGGAGTTCAACTGCAACACGACGTCCCCCGCGCCGCGAAGTTTCACCCGCGACTGATTGCGGAAACCGTGGTTCGCATACACCCAGCCGTCGGCGGCCAGCCGGAACGCATTCTGGTTGCCGTGCGTGTCGGCGAAATCGAACGGCCCGTAGAGCACCTCGCGCAGGTCGGCCTTGCCATCGCCGTCGGTGTCGGTGACCTTCCAAATATTGGGGATCGACCAGATGATCGCCGCCGTCTTCCCGCCCGGCGGGACCGGAAGCGGCAGCACGCCGATCGGGATGTTGAGCTCGTCGGCGAACAGCGTGGCCTTTCGCGCCCGCCCTTCGGGCCCGAAATCCTCGAGGATCGTCAGGCCGTCCCGCGGCTTCGTCCCGGCGGCCGCCGCGAACGGGTATTCCACAGAATGGGTCACCCAGAGCCGGCCGCGGGCATCGAAGGCCATGTTCATCGGCTTCTGGATCTGCGGCTCCGCCGCCACCAGCTCGATGGCGAATCCGGCGGGCAGCTTGAACTTTTCCCGCTGCTGCTCCGGGGCCAGCGGTTCCGTATTCACCACGGGCGGCGCCGCGGTCGCCATGGCCGCGACCACCAGCGCCGCGCATGCGGCACCGGCGCAGGCAAGCCGCGGAGTGAAAAAAGCCGCGTTCGCCATGCGGTGTAACCAATCAGCCGATCGCATGCGTTGGCTCCTGTCGAAGCAAAGCGAGGAAGGCGAGCGATTCGCGGGCGGTATCCAGCCAGTGATGCGACTGCCGCGGCAGTTCCACATGCATACCTCCACGATAGCCGGCGGCAGCGAGCCCGGCCAGGAACGCCGGAAAATCGACGTCGCCCGCGGCCAGCGGCAGGTGCTCGTGCCGGCAGGCGAGCATGTCGTCCACGTGCACGTTCACCACCCGGCCCGCCCAGGGCCGCAGGTCGGCGGGCCGCTCGCCCATGCACTCGAGGTGGCCAAGATCCACCGTCAGCCGCAGCCCGGCGGGATCGCCCGCCCGCTCGAGCAGCCTGCCGTAGCGGGCCAGCGTGTCGATGAACATCCCGGGCTCGGGCTCGAAGCCGAGCGGCATGCCGCGGGCGGCGGCCCGGTCGAGGACCGGCGCCAGCCCGGTGACCAGCCGCGACCAGAGCGTCTCCTCGTCGGCCGCGTCGCGACCCACGCCCGACCACAGCGACACGCAGCCGGCGCCGAGCTCCGCCGCCACGTCCACCGCCCGGCAGAGGAAGTCCACCCGCCGCTCCCGGGCCGCGGCGTCCGCCGAGCCGAGCGTCGGCC
>Ga0082207_1001277_pt1 | contig 12194 bp, 10 predicted proteins | sample LakMenEpi10Aug09_FD_71540 | JGI IMG/M metagenome (GOLD analysis project Ga0082207, IMG submission 71540) | reverse complement strand
CCCCACCGGCTCCCCTTCCACCAGGATGGCGTTATTGACCCCATGGACACCGGCCAGGGGGGGGCTGCGCGGCAACAGGGTGGGGTGGACGCGCACATCCAGGGCCACGTCGTCGCTGGCGGGGACGGGGGCTGGGGGCGCGTCGGGGCTGGCGCTGGCCTCGAAGCGTTCGGCCACGGCCAGTAACTTGACGACATAACCCAGCTGGCTGGCGTAGGTCACATCCCGCGCTTCCAACCGATCAATGCCTTCGGTGGGGATAGCGGAGCGCTCGATGCTGCCGCCATAGGCGAGACCGGCCAGGATGGCGATCTTGTCGGCGGCGTCGCCCCCCTGGACATCGGCGGCGGGGTCGGCCTCGGCGTAACCCAGGCGCTGCGCTTCCTTCAGCACGACGTCGAAGTCCAGCCCCTTGCTGCGCATCTCCGACAGGATGAAGTTGGTGGTGCCGTTGATGATGCCGGCGATCCATTCAATGCGGTTCGCCGTCAGGCCTTCGCGCAGGGCCTTGATGATGGGGATGCCCCCGGCCACCGCGGCTTCGAAGGCCACCACCACGCCTTTGGCGCGCGCGGCGGAGAAGATTTCCGTGCCGTGCACCGCCAGCAGCGCCTTGTTGGCCGTGACCACATGCTTGCCTGCGGCAATGGCCTCGAGCACCAGGGCCTTGGCGATGCCGTAGCCGCCAATGAGTTCCACCACCACGTCGATCGAAGGCTCGGCAATCACCTGCCGGGCATCGGCCACCACCTGCACCCCGTCACCGACGATTGAGCGCGCGCGCGCAACGTCCAGATCGGCCACCATCGAAATCTCGATGGCCCGGCCCGCACGGCGCTGGATCTCCTGCTGGTTGCGCTGCAGCACCCTGAAGGTGCCGCTGCCGACGGTACCGATGCCCAGGAGGCCGACCTGTATGGGTTTCATGGAAGTCTCTTGCTGTCGTGCCAGCGCCGGGGGCGCTGTCGGGTGTGGATTCAATGCGCGTGGCGCCGGCGGTAGTGCGCCAGAAACCGCTCGATACGGCCGAAGGCTTCGTGCAGGTCGTCGGAGTTGGGCAGGAACACCACCCGGAAATGGTCAGGCTCGGCCCAGTTGAAGCCCGTGCCCTGGACGATCAGCACCTTCTCCTCGGCCAGCAGTTCGTAGGCGAAATCCTGATCGTTGGTGATGGGGTACATCTTCGGGTCCAGGCGCGGAAACATGTAAAGCGCCCCCTTGGGCTTGACCACGCTGACACCGGGGATGGCCGACAACAGGTCGTAGGCCAGGTCGCGTTGACGGCACAGGCGCCCGGTGGGCGCCACCAGGTCCTTGATGCTCTGGTACCCCCCCAGAGCCGTCTGGATGGCCAGCTGGCCCGGCGTGTTGGCGCACAGGCGCATGGAGGCCAGCATGTTCAGGCCCTCGATGTAGTCACGGGCATGGCGCTTGTCCCCCGACACCACCATCCAACCGGCCCGGTAGCCACAGGACCGGTAGTTCTTGGACAGGCCATTGAAGGTGACGAACAGGACGTCGTCCGCCAAGGAAGCGATGCTGGTGTGCGTGGCGCCGTCGTACAGCGTCTTGTCGTAGATCTCGTCGGCAAACACGATCAACTGATGGCGCCTCGCGATCTCCACGATGTCCCGCAACAGGTCATCCGGGTAGAGCGCGCCGGTCGGGTTGTTCGGGTTGATCACCACCACGGCCTTGGTACGCGGCGTCACCTTGGAGGCCAGGTCCTGCAGATCGGGCAACCAGCCCGAGCCCTCGTCGCAGCGGTAGTGCACCGGCGTGCCGCCAGAGAGCGACACCACGGCCGTGTGCAGCGGGTAATCAGGGGACGGAATCAGCACCTCATCCCCGGCGTCCAGCAGGGCGTTCATGCTCATCGCGATGAGTTCCGAAGCCCCGTTGCCAAGGTAGACATCGTCCACCGTGACGCCGGCGATGTGCTTTTCCTGGGTGTAGTGAACCACCGACTTGCGAGGTGCGAACAAGCCCTTGCTGTCGGTGTAGCCTGCGGCCACCTGGGACGGCAGGTTGCGGATCATGTCCTGCACGATCTCGTCGGGCGGCATCAAGCCGAAGGCGGCCACGTTCCCGATGTTCAGCTTGATGATCTTGTGGCCCTCTTCTTCCATCTGCCGGGCCTTGTCGAGCACAGGCCCACGGATGTCGTACCCGACGTTGGCGAGCTTCGAGGACTTGACGATGGGCTTCAAGGCAGACTCCAGGGCGCTGCAGGCCATGCTGCACTGCAAAACCTAGAATTTGACCACATGAAGTTTCAACCGGATCGCGCCGAAGGCGTCAATGTCATCACCCGCCATGAGCCCGGACGGGTATGGGTGGGCACCGTCTGCTTCGAGGGCAGCGTGATCGTGCCGTGGAAGGGCGACCCTGTGCCTTGGTCAGCCAGCAGCCTGGAGGCGCTGGATGAAGCCAGCTTCTCGACGCTGCTGGAGTTCAAGCCCGAACTTGTGATCTTCGGCAGCGGCAACCGTATCCGCTTTCCCAGGCCCCAGTGGCTGCGCGCGTTGATCCAGGCCCGAGTGGGTCTGGAGACCATGGACACGGCCGCAGCCTGTCGCACCTACAACGTGCTGGCCTCGGAGCGGCGCAGCGTGGTGGCAGCGCTCATTCCGCAGGCCTAGCGCTTTCGCACAAGCGGAGGGGTCGACCGTGAAACGGCAGCCCCCTGGGCGGCGGGGAGCGTCGGGTGGCGATGTCCTTATAATCCCGGGGTTTTGCCGCCCAGAGCGTCACGCTGGTGGGGGATAGAAGCCATCGGCGGCGTCAGCTTCGAGACCAGCACGCCCATGACACCTTCCGTCAACAAAGCCCTTCCTGATTTCGAAGCACCCGCCACTGGCGGCGTCAAGTTCACACCCCATGCCTTCCTGGGCAAGACCGTGGTGTTGTACTTCTATCCCAAGGATGCCACTCCAGGCTGCACCACGGAAGCGATGCAGTTCCGCGACAAGCACAAGGAGTTCGTGAAGGCAGGTGCTGTGGTTTTAGGCGTCTCCAGGGACAACATGAGCTCGCACGACAAGTTCAAGCAGAACCTGGAGTTGCCTTTCGAACTGGTGGCCGACACCGAAGAGAAGCTGTGCCACATGTTTGGCGTGGTCAAGAACAAGATCATGTACGGCAAAAAGGTCAAGGGCATCGAGCGCAGTACCTTCCTCATCAACGCCCAGGGTGTCTTGGTGCAGGAATGGCGCGGCATCAAGGTCGCCGGTCACGTCGATGAAGTCTTGACGGCCGTCAAGGCCCTGAAGAAAGCCGCCTGAGCCTCGGCCTCAAGGGTACCCCCCGCACCCAGCCTGTCCCTGTACAAGCTCATGATTTCCCTGCCAGCGAGGTATCCGGCGCTGGCTTATAGTGGAGACATGCAAGGCACAGACTGCCCTGACGACACCCGAGATTCAATCCACAAGGCCGCGGCATCCCCGCGGCTTTTTCGTTTTTGATCGCCCATGCCACTGCCCAAGCCACCGATCCGCAAAGCCACCCTCCTCGCCACTGCAGACTACCCCACGGCCGCCAAGCGACCCAAGACCACCGATCCGGACATCCCCCTGCGCCGCGCTGAGATGCCGGTGTTGACGGCCACACCCACGGCGGCTGTATCGACCGCTCAGGTGCACCCCATCGGCAGGGCCACCCCTGGTGGCACGACCAAGCCGCCTGCGGCAACCGCGGCCTCCAAGCCCAAGCTCGACAAGCCCAAGGCGGGTAAGCCTTCCAAGGGGTTACCCACCCCGGTGGCGACCAAGCTCTTCGTGCTCGACACCAATGTCCTGATGCACGATCCCATGTCGATCTTCCGCTTTGAGGAACACGATGTGTTCCTGCCGATGATCACGCTCGAAGAACTCGACGGCCACAAGAAGGGCATGAGCGAGGTCTCGCGAAATGTGCGCCAGGTCAGTCGCGAACTCGACGCGCTGGCGGCCGACGGCCTGCCAGACCCTGCACAGGGCATTCCCCTGGCCAAGACCGGGCATCGAGAAGCCAGTGGGCGCCTGTTCTTCCAGACAACCTTCATGGACACGCGCTTGCCCGAGGGCCTGCCCCAGGGCAAGGCGGATAACCAGATCCTCGGTGTGGTGCAGGCACTTCGGGGTCAAGTCAAGGATCGCGAAGTTGTCTTGGTGTCCAAGGACATCAACATGCGCATCAAGGCGCGTGCCTTGGGCCTGCCGGCGGAGGATTACTTCAATGACAAGACCCTCGAAGACGGCGACCTGCTGTACACCGGCGTCTTGGCCCTGCCCTCGGACTTCTGGGAGCATCACGGCAAGACGATGGAGAGCTGGCAGCAAGGCGGCAGCACCTACTACCGCATCTCCGGCCCGCTGGTGCCTTCCCTCCTGATCAATGAGTTCGTATACCTCGAAGCCCCAGGGGCCACACCCCTGTACGCGCGGGTCACCGAAATCACCGGCAAGACGGCGGTGCTGCGCACGCTGCGCGAGTTCACTCACCAGAAGAACGCCGTCTGGGGCGTCACCGCACGCAACCGCGAGCAGAACTTCGCCCTGAACCTGCTGATGGACCCAGACTGCGACTTCATCACGCTCACCGGCACGGCCGGTACCGGCAAGACCCTGATGACCTTGGCTGCGGGTCTGGCGCAGGTGTTGGACGACCGCCGCTACACCGAGATCATCGTGACCCGGGTCACCGTGCCCGTTGGCGAAGACATCGGCTTTCTGCCGGGCACCGAGGAAGAGAAGATGGGCCCGTGGATGGGCGCGCTCGACGACAACCTGGAGGTGTTGGCCCGCAGTGACGGTGCAGCCGGCGAATGGGGACGCGCCGCCACCAACGACCTCGTGCGCAGCAAGATCAAGATCAAGAGCCTGAACTTCATGCGCGGGCGAACCTTCCTCAACAAGTTCGTCATCATCGACGAAGCGCAGAACCTCACCCCCAAGCAGATGAAGACCCTGATCACCCGGGCGGGCCCCGGCACGAAGATCGTTTGCCTGGGCAACCTCGCGCAGATCGACACGCCCTACCTGACCGAAGGCTCCTCAGGCCTGACGTATGCGGTCGACCGCTTCAAGGGCTGGCCGCATTCCGGCCACGTGACGCTGGCGCGGGGCGAGCGCTCTCGCCTGGCGGACTACGCCTCTGAGGTCTTGTAGGGCCTGTCGAAGGCCAGTCGTGGGCGGCCAAGGACAGGCGAAGACTACTTGGCCGCCACCAAGTCCTTGATCTGCTGCAGCGCGCTCGGGTCTTCGATGGTCGTGAGGTCACCCGGGTCGCGTCCCTCGCACACCGCCTGAATGGCCCGTCGCAACAGCTTGCCGCTGCGTGTCTTGGGCAGCAGGGTCACGAAGCGAACCCGCGCCGGACGCGCCACCGCGCCCAGCTGCTCATCCACCACCTTCATGATCTCGCCCTCCAACTTCAGGGCCGACGCCGGGTCGGCCGCCTTGGAGGCGTCCTTGAGCACCGCGAATGCCATGGCCACCTGCCCCTTGAGCTGGTCGGCCACGCCGACCACGGCCACCTCGGCCACATTGGCGTGGCTGGAGATGCTTTCCTCGATTTCGCGCGTGCCCAGGCGGTGGCCTGCAACGTTGATCACATCGTCAGTGCGGCCCAGGATGAAGTAGTAGCCGTCCTCATCGCGAATGCCCCAGTCAAAGGTGCTGTACACCTGCCGCCCGGGGATGCTCTTCCAATAAGTGCTGACATAGCGCGCGTCGTCGCGCCACACCGTCTGCATGAAGCCTGGGGGCAGCGGTCCCTCGATGGCCACCACACCCTTCTCATTGGCGGCGTGCAACTCTTCCCCCGTGCTCTCGTTGAACAGCTTCACTTTGAAGCCGTACATCGGAATGCCGGGACTGCCGAACTTGCTGGGCTTGTTTTCGACGCCATTGGCGATCGTCAACACCGGCGCGCCGGTCTCGGTCTGCCAGTAGTTGTCGATGATGGGCCGCTTGAGTGCGTCAGCGATCCACTGCGCCGTGGGCTCATCCAAGGGCTCACCGGCCAGGAACAGCGCCCGCAGTGACGACAGATCGTACTTGGACAGATAGGCCGGGTCCTGCTTCTTGAGAACCCTCACCGCCGTAGGCGCGCTGAACATGGCCGTGACCTTGTACTTCTCGACCAGGCTCCACCAAATGCCAGCGTCCGGACGGATGGGCAGGCCCTCATACATGATGGTGGCCATGCCGTGCAGCAGCGGGCCGTAGATGATGTAGCTATGCCCCACCACCCAACCGATGTCGCTGGTGGAGAAATAGGTTTCGCCGGGCTTGCACATGAAGATGTGCTGCATCGAGGCGGCCAAATTGACCATGTAACCACCCGTGTCTCGCTGCACGCCCTTGGGGCGGCCGGTGGTGCCGCTGGTGTAGAGCGTGTAGCTCGGGTGGGAGGCCTCCACCCACTCGCAGGGCACATGGGTACCCTTCATGCGCGACGCCAGCGCGGAATAGTCTTCGTCGCGACCGGCGATCATGGGCATGTCGGCCAGGCCACGGTTGACCATCACCACCTTGCTCGGCTTGCTCTTGGCCAGATGGATGGCCTCATCCAGGAGTCCCTTGTAGGGCACCACCTTGCCGCCGCGGCTGCCCGCATCGGCGCTTACGATCACCTTGGGCTCGGCATCATCGATGCGACTGGCCAGCGACACGCTGGCAAACCCGCCAAAGACCACCGAGTGGATGGCGCCGATGCGCACACAGGCCAGCATCGCGAAAGCCGCCTCGGGAATCATGGGCATGTAGATCAGCACACGGTCGCCCTTGCCCACCCCTTGGGCCTTCAGGACGGCGGCCATTTGTTGCACCTCGTCATGAAGCTGCGCGTAGGTGTAGGTCACCTCGCGGTCAACCTCGGTGGACACCCAAATCAGGGCTTTTTGGTTCGCACGATCCTTCAGATGTCGATCCACCGCGTTGTGGCACAAATTGGTGGTGCCCCCGACAAACCAATTCGTAAAGGGAGCCCGCGAGTCGTCCAGGACCCTCGTGTAGGGCGTCTTCCAATCGATCAGGCGGGCCTGCTCGTCCCAGAAGGCCTCGGGTTGTTCGATCGAACGGCGGTAGAACTCGGCGTAGCTCATCGGTGTGTCCTCTTGCGTGTCCTCAATCTCCATCCAGGGCAGATTGTCGATGGCGCACTTGCAACCGCCTGACGCCCGCATCCGGCGCGGCAGCCATCGCGCCTAGGCGGCCACCTTCACCACCACCCGACCTCGCACCTGCCCGGACATCAGCCGCTGCGCCGCCTGAACGGCATCATTCAGGTCGACCTCGGTGACCATTCGCTCGAGCAGCGCCGAAGGCAGTTCGGAAGCCAAACGGGACCACGCCTGTTGGCGAAGCGCCAAGGGTGCCATCACGCTGTCCACCCCCACCAGCTTCACACCCCGGAGAATGAATGGCATGACGGAGCCGGGAAGGTCTCCGCCCTGTGCCAAGCCGCAAGCCGCCACCGCCCCGCCATAACGCGTCTGGGCCAATGCATTGACCAGGGTATGGCTGCCCACCGCGTCAACCACACCCGCCCAGCGTTCCTTTTGCAGCGGTTTGCCCGCGGCGGCCAATTCGGCGCGGTCGATCAACTGCGCGGCCCCCAAGGCCTCCAGGTATTGCCCCTCGTGCACCTTGCCGGTGGCCGCCACCACGCGGTAACCCGCCTTGGCCAACAGGGCCACCGCCACACTGCCCACCCCACCCGTGGCCCCCGTCACCAACACCTCGCCGGAGCCCGGATTGACCCCCTGGGACTGCAGGGCCATCACGCACAGCATCGCGGTGTAGCCGGCTGTGCCGATGGCCATGGCTTGTCGGTTGCTGATCGCATCAGGCAGCTTGACCAGCCAGTCGCCTTGCAGGCTGGCCTGCTCAGACATGCACCCCCAGCGGGTCTCACCGAGGCCCCAACCGTTGTGCACCACCCGGTCACCTGGCTTGAATCCAGGGTGCTGACTGCTCAGCACCAGGCCTGCGCCATCGATGCCTGCCACCATCGGCCAACTGCGCACCACCGGCGCCTTTTGCGTGATGGCCAGCCCGTCCTTGTAATTGAGGGTGGAGTACTCCACCGCCACGAGCACGTCGCCGGGCGGCAAGGCGGCCGCATCCAGGCTCTTCACCGATGCGCTGAAGGCACCGGTCGCATCCTTTTCCAACATCAAGGCACGCATGGCGGCCCTCCTTTTTGTGCAGCGTTCGGTTGTCTGCACCATGTTATCCTCCACCACTGTTTGACGTACCAGGCTGCCCCAGACCAGGGCTGGCCGCTGCTGCCAGGCATGGCCCGAAACCATCGGATCCACTTCCTCAACGCTGAACCGTCCCGCGAGCCTGCCGTGTTCGGGTACACAGCTTGCGGTGTCGCGCGCCGCTGGAGATCGGGGTTTCAGCGGGGATGCGCGATGCTCTGTCTGAGCGCCGCGCTGTGCGGGCTCAGCCCCAACGCCTTCTCGCAGCCGGAAGTCTCCTCGCAGCCCGGCGCTCCGATCGACCCCTTGGCTGCCCTGCTTGTCGAGAAGGGGCTCCTGCCGTCCACCGCCCCACAGACCGTGCGCAAGGTGAGCGATGCGGCCTCCGAGCTGGTGCTGTCGGCCATGAACTTCCTCGGGGTACGCTACCGCCGAGGCGGCAACAGCACCGAGGACGGGTTCGATTGCAGCGGCTTCACACGACATGTCTTCGAAAACAGCATCGGCCTGCTGCTGCCGCGGCGGGCCGACGAACAGGCGCGGTTGCCGGGTCTGGCCAATGTGGCTCGCGATGAACTGCGGCCTGGCGACCTCGTGTTCTTCAACACCATGCGCCGTACCTTCTCGCACGTTGGCATCTACGTCGGTGACGGCAAGTTCATCCACGCCCCCAAACCCGGCGCGTCGGTGCGAATCGAGGACATGCGCGAGGCCTACTGGAGCAAGCGCTACACGGGCGCCCGCCGCGCGCCCATGGAAGACGGCGGCGCACTGGCTGGACTGCGCAAAACCCTGAGCGGCTATCTGACCTCCGACGAGCGCGGCACGCCCTGAAGCCGCGCGGCGGCACAATGGGCGTATGGGTGATGCCGCCATTCCATTGATCGATCTGCGCCACGCGGGCCGCAAGGCCGTGGTGCCTTCCGTTCTGACGCCGGCCAACGGCCTGTTGAGCGACCGATTGGGTCGGCCGTTGCGCGACTTGCGCATCTCGGTGACCGATCGCTGCAACTTCCGCTGCAGCTATTGCATGCCCAAGGAAGTCTTTGACAGCCAGTACAAGTTCCTGCCGCAATCCTCCTTGCTGAGTTTCGAGGAGATCACGCGCACCGCTCGACTGTTCGCCACGCATGGTGTGCAGAAACTTCGGCTGACCGGTGGAGAACCGCTGCTGCGCAAGCACCTGGAGGTGTTGGTGGGCATGCTGGCGGAGTTGCGTACGCCCGAAGGTCAGCCGCTGGATCTCACCTTGACGACCAACGCCTCCTTGCTCACCCGCAAGGCGCAGGCCCTGAAGGACGCCGGACTCCAGCGCATCACCATCAGCCTGGACGCCTTGGACGACGGCATCTTTCGACGCATGAACGATGTCGACTTTCCGGTGGCCGACGTGCTGGCCGGCATCGAGGCCGCCGCGGCCGCGGGTTTGGCCCCCATCAAGGTGAACATGGTCGTCAAGCGTGGCGTCAACGACCACGAGATCGTCCCCATGGCGCGTTTTTTCCGCGAGAACTTCGGCGCGGCCGTGGTGCTTCGCTTCATCGAGTACATGGACGTGGGCAGCACGAACGGCTGGGCCATGGACCACGTGCTGCCGTCCGCTGAGGTGCTCTCAAGACTGCAGCAGGGTTTCGGACTTGAGCCACTTGATCCCACCGCACAGGGGGAGACGGCCGAACGTTGGCGCTACCGGGACGGACGCGGCGAAGTGGGATTCATCTCCAGCGTCACGCAAGCCTTCTGCCAGGATTGCAACCGTGCGCGACTGTCCACCGAGGGGCGCCTCTACCTGTGCCTGTTCGGGAGCCAGGGATGGGACCTTCGGCCGCTGTTGCGTGAGGAGCAGGCCAGCGACGAAGAGATCGCTGCGGCCATCGGCCTGATCTGGTCCGGGCGCGATGACCGCTATTCGGAACTGCGCGGTCGCAACGCAGCGCCCGCGGAGGCGGGTAGCCGCAAGGTTGAGATGCATTACATCGGAGGCTGAGCCTTGACGATCGAACGAGCGGACATCACCGGCCTGATCCTGGCGGGCGGCCGAGGCAGCCGCATGGGCGGCGTAGACAAAGGCTTGCAGAACTTTCAAGGCGCGCCACTGGCCCTGCACGCCCTGATGCGCCTGGCGCCCCAGGTGGGGGCCCTGATGGTCAACGCCAACCGCAACCTTGGGGCCTACGAGGCACTGGAAGTGCCGGTCTGGCCCGACAGCACACCGGACTTTGCAGGACCCTTGGCCGGCATGCTCACCGGCCTGGAGCACTGTGAAACGCCTTGGATGGCCACGGTACCCTGTGACTCACCCCTGTTCCCCTTGGATTTCGTGGAACGCCTGGCGGCGGCGGCCGCAGGACACCAGGCCGAGATCGCGGTGGTTCGCGCGCCTGAAGGACCCGACTCGCAGCTGCGCGCTCAACCCGTGTTCTGCCTGCTGCACATCGACGTGGCCGAGGGCCTGGCGCAGTTTCTTCAGCGCGGTGGCCGAAAGATCGACGAGTTCACCGCCACCCGCCGCACGGTGATGGTCGACTTCGAGGACGCGCACGCCTTCCGCAACGCCAATACCCTGGCCGAACTTCAGGCGCTGGGCGCACCATGAACGACGCCGCCGCGCACCGCCGTACGCTGAGGGAGATCGCCGACAGTCTGGCCGGCTATGACCCCATGTCGCTGCGGGTGACCCAGGCGCAGGCCTTCATCGCCGGGCTGGTGCCCACCGTGCAGGGAATTGAACAACTCGCCCTCAGAAGCACGCTCGGGCGGGTGCTGGCCGCACCCGTGCACTCGCCGATCAACGTGCCGGCACATGACAACTCTGCCATGGACGGCTATGCCCTGCGCGGGACCGACCTCCGAACCGATGGCCCCAGCGAGTTCGCCGTGGTGGGCAAGGGATTGGCCGGCGCGAAGTTCGAGGGAGTGGTCGACTCCGGGCAGTGCGTGCGCATCACCACCGGCGCCGTCATGCCCGAGGGACTGGATACCGTCGTGCCCCAGGAGTTCACCACCCTGCACGAGGGCCGCGTGCGGATCGAAGCGGGTGTCGTGAGAACGGGGGACAACCGGCGGCTGGCTGGCGAAGACCTCGCTCGGGGCTCCGTCGCCCTGCCAGCCGGGCGGATCATCACGCCCTCGGATCTTGGGGTGGCCGCTTCACTGGGTCGGGCCGAGTTGCCGGTGCGACGCCGCCTGCGCGTGGCCTTCTTCTCGACGGGCGATGAGCTTCGCTCCCTGGGTGAGCCATTGGATGAAGGCTGCGTGTACGACAGCAACCGCTACACCATCTGGGGCATGCTGCATCGACTCGGGTTCGTCGACGCAATCGACATGGGTGTCGTGCGCGATGATGCAGCGTCACTGGAGGCCGCCTTTCGTGAAGCCTCATCCTGCGCAGACGCGATCATCACCTCGGGGGGGGTGAGCGTGGGCGAGGCTGACCACACCAAGCAGGTGATGGCCGCCCTGGGCGATGTGGTGTTCTGGCGAATCGCCATGCGCCCGGGCCGCCCCATGGCCATCGGCCGCATACAGGGCGGCGCCATCCTGTTCGGCCTGCCCGGCAATCCTGTGGCCGTCATGGTGACCTTTTACGCCTTCGTGCGCCAGGCACTGATGCAGATGGCCGGCGTGCAGGGCTTGCCGCTGGCCATGCTGCGCGCCCGCTGCCTCACCCCCTTGCGCAAGAAACCTGGGCGAACCGAATACCAGCGTGGCATCGTCACCCTTGGGGATGACGGCCAATGGGAAGTCCGCATCACCGGGGCACAGGGCTCGGGAATCCTCAGCAGCATGAGTGCGGCCAACGGTTTGGTCGTCTTGCCGCACGACAGCGGCGATGTTCAACAGGGCGATCTGGTGGAGCTTTGGCCCTTTGATGGGCTGATCTAAGCGACACCCGCCTGTGCCGCCCCCCGATTGGCCAGCGCGTCAGCGCGCTCGTTGCCCACATCGCCGTTGTGACCCTTGACCCAGTGCCAATGCACTTGATGCGTGGCCGCCAAGCTGT
>Ga0082207_1001276_pt1 | contig 12197 bp, 7 predicted proteins | sample LakMenEpi10Aug09_FD_71540 | JGI IMG/M metagenome (GOLD analysis project Ga0082207, IMG submission 71540) | reverse complement strand
CCAAGCACCGCCGCGCGGGGCAAGACGTTCGATTCCCGCGACTGCGCCTCGTCCCGCTGGGGGGCCATCCGGACCGCCAGCCGGCGGAGCATCGAGACCGCCTTGCCCGGGAACGCCAGGTCGCGGTAGTACCGCCGCTGCAGGTCGATAACGGTCGGGATCACGTCGAGCGTGAACCGCACCCGGTGCCGGTATTCCAGCTCCCGCTGCTGTGAGATCAGCACCCGCAGGCTCCGCTCGGCGTCGAGATCGGGCAGGGGAATCACGTGGAACAGGTCGGCGAAGGCGCGGTCGCGTTCCCGCAGCACCCGCCACGCCTCGGGAGTCTGTTCTACCACCACCCGCAGCCGGCGGTTCAACAGTTCCTCTTTCAGCAACATCCCCACGCTGATCAGCGACTGGCTTGTGATCCCTGCCTCGAACAGCCCCAGCAGGTCGTCAAAATACAGCACCAGGTCGTACCGCCGGGCGTGCTTCACAATCTGGTGAAACCGCTCTTCCCACTGCCCCACGTATGACATCCCCGAGATGAGCCGCAGAGGGGAAATGTGCCAGACCGCCCCCCGGCGATCGCCACGATGCTTGTTGTCGCGTACCTTTTGAAACACATACTCGTGCAGCACCGTGGTCTTCCCCGACTGTGGCCGGCCGAGCAGCACGAGCGGGCGACGATCTTCGGCTCGCAGCAGTCGCCGCAGTTCGGTCACCTCGGTCTCGCGGTGCGAGGCCCGCTCCAGGTCATCGGGATACTGGTGGTTGAGGCAGGTGCCCACTCGCTGCAGCTCATCCGCTCCATCAATCACCCCGCAGCACCCTAGGAACATGCGGCGGTCTTCGTCGGGCCGGGGAATCCAGGGACTGATCGTGAGTGACACCTCCAGCTCGGACAGCCACGCGCTGCCGTCAATGGCGTTCCGTTCGAGTTCAGCGATCCCCTCCCGGGGGTCCGATTTCCACTGCCGCTTGACGTACTCTGTCAACACGTCCAGCAGCCGGCCCTGCAGCTCTTCGCCAGGTCGCAGATCGAACCAGAGCCCGGGCAGGGTCGGAGTGAAGGCGACACGTCGGCCCGGCTCACCGTGCGTACCCCACGGAATCATTTGCACTACCAGCAGCCTGAGGTTGGCCGCCCGGCCTCCCGCCTCGATCCGCACCTTGATCTGTTGGGACGTCATTTGCGGCAGGTGGGTCCAGTCCAGCAGCAAATCATGCCTCCGTTCCTTGGCCAGCTCGACAAACCTCTTCCGCATCTGCCGGCCCAGCTCCCCCATCGCTGTCTGCAGACGCTCCTGGATCACCGTCTCATTCAGATTGAATAGCGGGCGCACGCGATGCACCGGCACACGGTCCCGAGGCCGTTTGAACTTTTCGACATACACGGGAATGCTGATTTCCATAGGTCAACCGGGGAACAGAGTAGAACTGGGGGAATCAACCTTCAGGGCTGCGCCGTTGGGCGACGTGGTGAAGCCGGGCGAAAGGCTGGACCAAGGCGACACGCTCACTCGATCAGCGCCTCGGCCAGTCGTGCATGCCGGCGGAACAGCAGATCCGCGACGACCGGGGTCAGTCTCTTGCTCCGCCAGGCGACTGTTTCCGAGGACGCCGAGTCGGTGACCTGGCTGGTGCGTTGGTCATAGACCCGGCAAACGGTCGTGAGCTTGGTTTCCCCCAGCCAGAGGATCGTCTGGGGTGGCACCAGCTTTTCGACCGGCGGCTGCTGGGCAAACACGTGGACCTCGAACATCCCTTCCTCTGTCAAGAAGCGATGCACGCCATCCTCGCCCGCAAACCGCTGCCATGCTCCCTGGCCGTGGATCTCGCAGTAGACCGCCAGCGTCCCCCCGGGAATCCCTCGCGCCCGCTCAGGCCACTGGCTGAATCGCCGTCGCAGGAGCACTGTCTTCGGGCTGAAGGCCCCCGCCCGTTCCAGCTCTTGCTCCAGCTCATCCTGGCGGGCCCGCTCCTGGTCATTCTCGCTCGCTGACTTGCGTTCCATCATCTTGGGCCGCGTCACCAGTCGCCACGTCTCCTCCTCTCGCGAAGCCTCCGGCTCCTCTGCCAGCTGCCATTTCAAATGCTCGAGGTCCCACGGGATGTCGGCGATCTCTGTCCGCTTCAAACCGGCGGGGAGGCAAGCCCACAAAGTGACTCGTGCCCGGGGCGGGCTTTCATCCCCCCCTCGCCCAGGGGGGCTGAGATCCTCGGCGACGTCGCTGTACGCCTCGGCCAGCCACCACATCGCCTCGGCACTTGTCGCGACCAGCAGCAGTCCCGCGCTGTGAGGGGTCTCGGTCTGGCGATCAAGTAACTGCATCAATTGCCCCGTCAACTCCCGGTTTGCTTCGGTGTTGAAGGCCCGCAGTTCCGGGTTGTCGCGAGGAGGAGTGTCTGATTTGTAGTACGCGACCAGCTCCTCCTCCTCGCGGGCGTAGACCCGCTGGGTGAGGGTCTGGTAGCCCTGCCACCACTCCTCCAGCGGGGCCATCTCGCGCTGGACGGGCCACAGCTCCTGGAATGGCCGCTCGAGCCGTTCCAGCCGGTGCTTCAACTGCTGCAACCGAAACAGCGAGTTTTCAAGGTCCACCGTCGCTGAACTCCCCCGCAGTCGGGTGACCCGCGCCTGCAACTCGCGGAGTTCCAGCAGGTCGGTGAACTGGCTCACGTTCCCCTGCGCCGACTCGAGGGGTCGCCCCCGATCGTCGGTCTGGGCCCGAACCACGTGGCCGATTCGCCACTCCGAGGGGGCCAACTCCTGCCCGGGTGGTCCCTTCCAGACCGTGCAGTCGGCTCGCAGCACGACCCGCTGCGAACTCTCGTTCAACCGCTCGGCGAGTGGCGCCAGCAGCTCCCGTTCCATCACGCGCTTGAGTGACCGGGCCCCATGCCGGGGCTCGAAACCCCGCTCCACCAAATGGTCCACCAAGTCGTCCCCCACCGACAGCGCCACCTGCCGGTACTTCAATCCGTCCCGACCACGGATCAGCGCCAGTTGCCGCTCGACCACCCGCCGGGCGGTCGCCAGGTCGAGTGGGAGGAAAGGAACAATCCGGTCGAGGCGATTGAACAGTTCAGGTCGCAACGCATCCCGCACCGACCGCTCGAAGTGGTCGCGGGCCCGGTCGGTCTCGTTCCGAGTCAGCCCGAACCCCACCCCCCGCCGGGCGTACGTCGCCCCCCCCAGGTTCGACGTCATAATCACCACCGAGTTGCGGAAGTCGGCGAGCCGGCCCCCGGCATCGCTCAGCCGTCCCTCTCCCAACACCTGCAGCAGCAGGTCGAACAGCGACTCGTGCGCCTTCTCGAGCTCGTCCAGCAGCACCACCGAGAAAGGCTGCTCGCGCACCCGCGCTGTCAGGATGCCCTCCGCCTTCTCGCTCCCCCCAATCAGCCGCTCGGCCGAGCCCGCGTCGGCGTATTCGCTCATGTCGATTCGGATCAGCCGGGGGTCATTCCCGGCACCCGCCCCAAACAGGAACTCGGCCAGTGTTTTGGCCATCTCGGTCTTTCCCACCCCGGTCGGCCCGATGAACAGCAGGTTCGCCAGGGGGCGGTCACCCCGGTTCAGCTGCGCCTTCAGCACCGCCAGCAGGTTGACCACGAGGTCGACAGCTGCGGTCTGACCAATGACCCGCGTGGCAATCCACTCCCGCGCCGCCTCGAGATCGAGAGGGATGCGGTCGTCCAGCATCCACCCGGGCAGACCTGTCTCCCGAGTGAAAGCTTGCGCCACATCGCCCGCCTCAATCGCGGGGAGCGGGAGGTCGGACAGACCCGCCTCCTCCCGTGTGGCGACCCAGTCACGCCTCAGGTTCTCCAGGAACCGCAGCGGCCGAACCGGAAATGCCGAGTAAGTCGCGAAGCGCCGATGCAGCCGCTCAATCTCGGCGATCGCCTCCGAGGTGAACAGGTCGGCCGATCGCTGCGGCGAGACCTGCGCTCCCCGGGCCAGGATGCCCAACCGGTCGGCGGTTTCAATGGGTTCACCGATCTCGAGCGTGACGAAGGCCCGCGGCAGCGCGGCATCTTCCCGCTCGATCAGGGCGAGTTGCTCGGGCGTGGCCTCGGCGATCAGCAGCAGTTCCCCCCGCGAGATGGCGGGCCGCAGGAACGACGCCATCCCCTGGGGCTGCCCCTCATACCGCCCCAACTGCAGCAACTCATACAGCGAACCCACATGCAGGATGATCCGCTGCCGACCCGCGATCTTCCGCAGCGTCTCGAGCTGCTCCTGCCACATGCCATACCCGGTGGCCCCAGAGATGAGCCGCGAGCCACTCGTCGCTCGAAACTGCCACCGACTCAACCCCAGCGACTTCCTGCGGTGGGCCAGCTCGCGCACAATCGCCGTCTTGCCGACCCCCGACGGTCCCACCAGCAGTACGCTGTGCGGTGCCTCCCCGCGCATGACCTCGGCGACCCGGTTGAGCTCGGCATCCCGGCACCAGGCGTGCCCTTCGGGTCGCTCGGGAACCGGGCTGGTGACCCGCCCCAGGAGTTCGGCATCAGTGGTATCGTTCCCCTTCTCCTTGACAGCCCACTGCTTGGGACTGAGGGGCGTGTGTTCGATGATGACCGATTCGACCGTCAATGCCGTGACACGGTTCGCCTGCAGCAGCATGCGGAGTGACGTGTCAATCCTGCGCCGCTGCAGCACCAGCCGCAGCTGGTCGGTCAGCAGTTGCGGGAGGTCCTGCTCGCGGTTGGCAAGCACCTCGATTCCCAGCGAGGGAATGGCGACGACCAGGCACTCGGGCGACTGCCACCACTGGACGGCGGGGATCTCAAGCGACACAGGATCGCGCCATGCCGCGTTGCGGTCGGGAGGATTAACCTCGAGTTGCACCGTCCGCTGCGTCAGCTCGCTGGGTAAGTGCCGCTCGGCCAGGTTCAGGTTGGGCAGGGTGGGGAGCGTTGCTCGCACCGACGCGGCCATCAGGTGGGCGGCCGCCTCATCGTCCCGGAAGCGAGACTCCTGGGGGTATGCCGCATCGGGAGTGCGGGCCGTGGCCCGCGGCTCACCCAGCCGGTTGAGTTCTGGGAAGAAGAGAGCCTCGGCACGCCGCAAGGGATTGCCCGGCTCCAGTTGACAGACCAGCAGGTGCAGCTTGAGTGCAATGGAATTCACGGTGTCACCCTAAGGGCCCCTTCCTGAAAACCAATCGGCCAGCACAGCTCTCAGCGACCCATCCCAACGCACCTTGAGAACACGCTGGCCAGGCTACCGACCATGACATCACAACCGATGCTGTTGGCGCACGCCGTTTCCCAGCACACGCCCCGCTGGAATGCTAGTTTGTCAAAGTTCGGTTCGCCAGACGGGTAGTCGCTCAGGCCCGAGGAAATCTTCGAGCGGCTTTCGCTCCTCCCGGTCACGAACAGCATCCCTGACCAGTCCGACGAGCCAACCACTGCCGTGGATTGCAGCCCGCGTGGTGACCCCTTCGGGATCAAGGTTCAGACACACACCCCAGCGGGAAGGTTCGGTTGGTTCGCTGGGGGATCTTGCCGGATCTCAGCCCCGGCCAGCCGGGAACTTTGTGAACGGGCCGGCCATGGCGACCGACGGTCTCACTGCGACTCGGGGAGATTTCGAGTCTCCGACAGCGGAGGACTGCAATGAAGGCGACGCCAGCGAGGTACGCGAGACTGCCACTTCTCCACCGCAGGCTTGGACTGATGGTCACTAAAGCCTGCTAATGGCGACATCGAGGATTGCCTTCATCCTCTTTTTTTCGATCTCCGGATCGCTCTTTTGAATGTATTCGACAGCCACGAGATCGTCGCCGCGCTTCCTGTTCTGCCGCGGCTCGAGGGCCTCAATCAAGATTGCCTCCAGCGCGGGAATCAGCTTCGTCGCCGCAAACGAGGCAGGCAGCTCTCCCAGCTCCCCGGTCTCCGACACAGGCAACAGGCCGAACCACGAAAACCGATCCCACCACACCGACATCCGGTCCAGGGTGTGCTCGTACAACCGCCGACCGAGGGGGCGTTCCGTCGTTCGACCAACATACACCACCTCGCGGCCATCGTAGAGCAGGTAAATGCCCAACTGCCCACAAAAATCGACGGGGGTCGCGTTGATCTGCTGCATTCCCAGCAGCCTCGGGGTCGAAACCCATTCGACAGCACTCCGCTGCCAGAACATCCCGAAGGAAGAGACAATGTCATACTGTTCTTCGTTCTCGTCCGTGCTACCTCCTCCGGATGTGGGGCGGGGTCGCGCCGGGCTGCTGGAGGACGCGGTTCGCAGTCCATACACCCCCGGCGCCACGCGCAGATGCGGTGAAGCATCGCCATCCCGCTTCAGCGAAGTCGTGATCTGCCCGTTGACGGTGGCTGCGGGTGTCGCGCCCAGGTTGTCGCGATATCCCTCGGCAATGATCCGCTCGACGATCTCGCTGTAATGCAGCGCCGTGCCCGACTCCGCGAGAACCTTGCCAATCGCCCTTCTCCAAGTCAGCTCTGAACCCATAGTCCCTCGGCTCCTCAACGGGACGCAGCAGCAATCACCTCAATCCTCCCAATCACGGCAGCAGGCATCCCCTCAAAGAAACCACCGTCTTCATTCAGACTGCAAAGTCAGGTCAAACCAGAAGATGGCGGGGGACCTGTCAAAGTGTGAAACAGGCCCAGCGGACGACCCGCATAACACCTGTGTTGGTCGCCTCCGCTTCGGTCGCTGCGTGCCTGGCCGCGCCGTGCATGGTTGCCACGACACTGGCTCGATGCGGAGGCACGGCCCGGCCATCGCCGCACGTCTGTGAGAGATCGAGCCGGCGCATTGGACCGATCGAGCGGTTTTTGAGCGGACTAGGGCCGCGCCCGGTATCGCACCCCAACGGTGACCCGAGGGACTGATTCCGACAGTCCATTTGGTCACCCCGAAGCTTGGAATTTCGCTCTTTGGTTGCTACGGTATCGCCCGTCAAATCTCTGGGGCTCCGCAGTCGAATGGTGGACAAGCTGCGGATGTTTCGACTCTCCACCTGGCAAGGATGATGATCAGGATGAGCACGGAACAGGTAACACAGTCTGGCTGGAGAAGTTGGCGGTCCATCGCCCTGGTGGGGGTGGCCTGGAGCATGCTGGTGGCGGTAGCGGCGGCGGGGCCCATGGAGTCCTAGGTCGCTGCGACCGATACCACCCACAATCACTGGAATGAACTGGCACTGGCCTCGGTCTCCTCCATCACCGGCCCGGGTGATGGTCATCTCTGGATGACCGATACCAACGGCGATGACCGGGTGCTGGTCACCACCCTGGTCAGCGACTTTGTCGCGGGCATTTACCGCCCCTTCATCAACCAGACCTACACCCTGGGCAACACTCGGCAAGTCTGGGTCACGCTCGCCGGCGACATGACCAAGTATCTTCAAGATCGCCGGTCGGAGTGGACCAACACCCCGCAATCGATCGCCGAACGGGCCCAGATCGCCCTCGGAACCCCCATCACCTCGAACTACACTCACTACGTCAACATGTGGGTCCGCCCGGAAGACCTGTTTCGCCCGGCGATCCAGTGGGATGTCACCGAGTCGACCATGCTGCGGCCCAACTCGGGCGAACATGACCAGTGGGATCCCGATCTTACGGCGTACAAGGCGGGACCTTCGTGGTTCGGCACGCAGTACGCCGACCGGTTCAGCTCCTCCACGGGCAGTTCCACCACCCTGTACGACTGGTACCAGGACTGGTGGAACAAGTCGGAGAACGGCGCCACCGGCCCAGGGGCGTTCCCGTTCCCGTGGACCGGGCTGGGATACACCTACGACTACTACTATCAGGCCGACACGATGACTGCGGCTGACTACGCGAATGTGGTCGGTCTCTCGGAATTCATCATCGCCCCGAAGTACTCGTTCATCGTCCACTCGGTAGTCACGCTCGACCGAGTCGTACTCCCCGAGCCCTCGACCTGGGTGCTCGTCGCCACCGCAGCAGGGCTCTTCGCCTTCCGTCACCGGCGCTCGGCCTAACTGGAGACTGCCGGCGACCACCACTCGCCTCAATGCAGCCCGGGGACATTCGCCCACGCGCTCGAACCTCGCAAGCCGGTCGAATGTCCCCCCTGGCGGGGCTGGCACACCCGCGGGAACCGCGTGCTCAGTGCCATCTCAGGATGGCGCACCTCTCCTCATCCGAGACAATCACATCCTCTCTGCTCTCAGCCCCGTCTGCGCCCCGGAGCCGAGAGATCGTATGCAAGGCGATTGACCCTGGCTCACTGCGTCATTGAGTAGCTGAATTGGCTCGGTCAGCCTGCTTGAAGATCAAAAAACACTCATCGTCGGGGGGCTTGGCGAATTTGCCCCCCCCGCCTGCCGAAGTATCCGAGATGTTCCGGCCAGTTCCGGCTGTCCAGATCTTGTACCTGCACCTCCCGCTCTGATTATCGAACCACACCCGATTTCCGGATGAGATCCAACGCCTTGTACAGCCTGGAGCAGAGATAGACGACCATTTCATTCACACGGCGGGCGCCTCGGGTCCCCATGATTTCGTCATGGACCATGTGGAAGGCTTTCATGTCACTATTCCCCGATGACCTTGACCAGCACCCGCTTGTCGCGCTGACCATCGAACTCTCCGTAGAAAATCTGCTCCCACGGGCCGAAGTCGAGCTTTCCCTTGGTGACGGCGACAACGACTTCCCGGCCCATGACCTGCCGCTTGAGATGCGCATCGGCATTGTCCTCGCCGGTCCGGTTGTGGTGATACACGCGCGGGTCGGGGTTGAACGGGGCCAACTGCTCAAGCCATTTTTCATAGTCAGCATGCAGCCCAGGTTCGTCGTCGTTGATGAACACGGACGCCGTGATGTGCATGGCATTGCACAGCAGCAACCCCTCGGTCACCCCGCTTTCCCGCACGATCTCCTCGATCTGTGGCGTGATATTGACGAACCCCCTCCGCGACGGAACCTGGAATGTCAGGTACTCGGTCCGAGATTTCATCTTTCACCTGCGCTGATCATGAGACACGCCGGACCTGGGACAGAATCGCACCCCTCGGGACCACGCCCCGCACCCAACAGGGGACGAGTCACTCGGGCATTTGGCCTGTGGGCATCGGAACGGTGATTCCCGGGAAGGCTGTTCACAGGACCGTAGCCAACTCGACTGGGGCCAACTCGGGGATCTGGTACCATTGCGACCTGACACGACGGATGCCGACCGAACTGGGGCCGGATGTGCGACAGGGGGGTCTGGGTGCTCCGATTTCAGAGTCTCGGGTCAACCGGCTCGCTTTCGAGGGCTAGCACACCGAACACGCATTCATGCACCCGTCGCAAGGGTTCGTGACGCACGAATCGCTCCAATCCCTCGATGCCGAGGGCGAATTCCCCAAGAGCGAGGGACCGCTTGTGGCCCAGCCCGCGATGCCGCAGTCGCGAAAGGTTTTCGGAGGCAGTGTAATCCGGACCGTAGATGATCCGCAGGTACTCCCGACCACGACATTTGATGGCGGGTTGAACCAGCCCGCGCTGTCCCCGGGAGATAAAGTGATCGGGTTTGACCACCATTCCTTCACCCCCGCGGCCTGTGAGGTCGGTCCACCACCCAATTGCCTCCTCGACCTGGGCCTGGTCGGTCACATCGACCAGCCTGTGGGGGGTTGCCACCAGCAGGTCGGGGGCGGCGTGGCAGATGTTCGCCAGGGTCTGCATGTGCCAAGAGTGAGTCTGATCGGTGTGGACCCGCCCCTCGCTGGCCAACAGGTGGAATGGCGCCAGCCTGTAATCAGCCAGCGACACAACTGGCCAGCAATAGTGCCGGTATGCCGCCACGAACTGCGCGATCTGCCCATGCCGCTGCTGGCAGGTTGTGAGCGCCTGCTCGAGGCTCTCGCGGGACGGTCCTGCGAGGCGTGCCGCGGCGTCGATCAACGAAGCCACCACCTGTGGAAGCGCGGCCTGTCCAGCGGCACCCACCGCCGCATACTGGGTCTTGAGCAGTTCCTGCGCCTTGGCCGACCAAGGCATGAGCTCGCAGTCGAGACAGACCCAGGATGTCTGGAGATCGGTCCAGGTCCCGGCGGCCGCCAGGGCCTCGTGGACCCGCTGGAGCAGCCCGGCTTCGAGCGCCGGGTCGTTGAAGAACCGCCGGCCAGTGCGAGTGTAGACGATGCCCGTCTCCCCGTTGGTCACGCCAAACCGTTCGCGGGCCGCCAGCTCATCCTGGCACACAATCACGATCGCCCGCGAACCCATGTGCTTCTCTTCGCACACGACCTGCGGGACACCCTGCGTGCGGAAGTAGTTGAACGCCTCGGCGGGATGCTCGAGCAGGCCGGGCTCCGCGGTTGTCTCGCTGGGCGACATGGTCGGGGGGAGATAGATCAGCCACTTGGGGTTGGCGGCGAAGCGGCTCATCACCTCAAGGGCCGCCGTCGCGTGCGCGTCCCGGATTGTGACCTGGCCCCGCAGGCGGGTGGACACGATGCGCTTGCCCAGCACGTCATCCAGATCGAGCACATCATCGTGGGCCTGCTGGGCGGTCAGCGTGTCGGCGGGCTTTCCGTCGGGCAGGAAGGGACGGGCCGGTTCGCAGTAGGTGCGGATGGCCGGGACCGAGACAAACTCCCGCTCGGGGTATCGCAGTGCGGTCAACCTGCCCCCAAACACGCATCCGGTGTCGATGTTCACGGTGCGGTTCAGCCACTCGGGTTCGGGAACCGGGGTGTGCCCGTACACCACCAGGGCCGAACCCCGGTAATCGGCCGCCCAGTTGAACCGCACCGGCAGGCCAAACTCGTCGGTCTCTCCCGTCGTTTCGCCATACAGGGCAAAATCGCGGACCCGCCCCGATCCGCGTCCCTGCATCTCGGCTTTCAGCCCGGCGTGCGCCACCACCAGCCCGCCACCATCCAGCACGTAATGGCTCACGAGGCTGTCGAGGAATGCCGCCAGTTCCCGGCAATGAGCGGACCGCAGGGGCTGGGGAAGTTTGTCGATCTCGGCCAGCGTGTTTGCCAGGCCGTGAGTGATCTGCACATCTTTGCCGCGCAGCTTCCGCAGTAGCTTGACATCGTGATTGCCCGGGACGCAGAGGGCGGAGCCGACAGACACCATGTTGTGCACGATTCCGACAGTCTCGAGCACCCGGGGCCCGCGGTCCACGAGGTCGCCCACGAAGACCGCCTTGCGGCCAGCGGGATGACGATAGCACGCCGTGCCCCACCCCGCCGTCACCCCATCAAGGTCGAACCGCTCGTAGCCCAGCTTTCCCAGCAGTGCCTCCAGCTCGTCGCAGCAGCCATGCAGATCGCCGATCAGGTCGAACGGACCGTGCTCGTGGCGCCGATCATTCCACAGCGGGACTCGTTCGACGGTCGCGGCGGTCACCTGCTCGGGACTTTCAAGCACGAACACGTGGCGAAAGCCTTCTCGCGATAGCCCCCGGAGCGAACGCCGCAGTTGCGCGTGATGATTCCGGACAACGTGCGGGCCCAGGTTGCGATCGCTGCGACCCTGGTTCCGCTCCTCGCACAGCCGCTCGGGAAGATTGAGCACGATCGCCACCGGGAGGCAGTGATGCTGCCGGGCGATCTCCACCAGGGGCTTGCGGGACTCGGCCTGCACGTTCGTGGCGTCGATCACGGTCAGCCGGCCCAGCGCCAGCCGCTGCGACGCGATGAAGTTCAGCACCGCGAACGCCTCGCCGGTGACGGCCTGGTTATTCTCGTCGTCGCTGACCAGCCCCCGGCAGGCGTCGGACGAGAGGACCTCGGTCGGAAGGAAGTGCTGGCGGGCAAATGTGCTCTTGCCCGATCCGCTGGGACCAATCAACACGACGAGTGACAGGTTGGGAATCGAGATCTTCATGAGGGCCTCGTGAACACTCCCAGCTGCGTGGGGGAACCCAGGTCGGGATGCTCTGGCCCGACCGCCAGAAACCGAACCGCGTACCCGAACCGGTCCGCCAGCCCGCTCGCCCAGTCCTGGAACTCCCCCCGCGTCCATTCGAACCGATGGTCTGGGTGCCGGAAGCTCCCCGTGGGCAGCGTCTCCCAGCAGGCGTTGTACTCACGGTTCGGTGTCGTCAGCACGACCACCCCGGGCTTCGCGAACTCGAACAGCACCCGCTCGAACGCCGACAGCCGGGGGGGGTCGAGATGTTCCACCACCTCGACCACGGCGGCCGCATCGAACCCCTCCAGCCGCCGGTCGCGGTACATCAGCGAGCCGTGGATCA
>Ga0082207_1001272_pt1 | contig 12202 bp, 8 predicted proteins | sample LakMenEpi10Aug09_FD_71540 | JGI IMG/M metagenome (GOLD analysis project Ga0082207, IMG submission 71540) | reverse complement strand
GATTGCTCTCGCAGCTTCCGAGCGTCGAGTCGGCCCAAGCCGCCTGCCTTGCGCTGCACAAGCCGATGGATCGATTCTTGGATTTTGCGCTCTGGCAAACCATGCGAGACCTCTCAAGCGTGTGGCTGCCCGAGTTTCGATCCGGTAAATTCCGCTTTGGCAACGACCCATCGGCAATCGCCTTTGCATTGAAAGCCGTCGAAGACCCCAGTACCATCGACGCGGTTTTGACCATGCTCGATGAGAAGCTCCCAAGCGATGCCCCTGCCAATGCGCAAGCGGCCCGATCGACGATGGCTATCTTGGTCGCAGAGTTGGGCAATGGTCCTCAGCAAGCCAAGCTTGTCGATCGTCTGATCGATCCTGTTTCGCCGACGGTGCTTCCCGACGAAGCTCTCCGAGGTCAGTTGCTCCAAGCCGTTTTGGATGCGTCGCTACGTCGCAAAGAAGCCTTGGCAATACAGCCAAGCACGATCGAAGCCTTGAGCAAATTGGCCGAACAAGCCATTGCCAAGGACAAGAAGAACGAAGCTTTGGCACCTTCGGATCTGGGGCTTGCAGCCCTGCGAAGCCTCGGGCCATGGCGCGTTGGGGGCGCAAGGCCTCGCATCGAAGCAGTTAGCCAAGATGCCGGCAGTTCCTCGACGGTTCGCATCGCTGCGATTCGAAGCCTCGCGAGTCTCGGTGATGATCCGGCCAAGGAACTCGTCAACCAATTGACCCAGGATCAAAACATCGATGTTGCCATCGCTGCGATAGAAAGACAAGCCGACTCGAACTTTGCAGCCGCTGCGAAATCCCTCGTCGGACGGTTGGTCAAAGACCCATCGCGTGCTGAAGCACTCAGCAATGCCGCTGCCGGTTTCCTCGGTCGCAAAGATGGAGCTCAGAACTTGCTCGGTGCCCTTGCGGGTGTCTCGATCGATGCTTCAGCAGCCCGGCAGCTTAAATCCGCTTTGCGCAAAATGAATGCACCAGGCGATCTGGTTCAAGCCATCGATGCAGCGGGTAAGCTGCAAGAGAACCGGTGGGTTCTCAACGACGAGTTGAAAAACAAATGGCTCGAACTTGCCAAGACCCAAGGCGATCCGGTTCAAGGTGAATGGATCTACCGACGCAACGAACTCCAGTGCATTCAGTGCCATAAAATCGGAGGCGTCGGTGGATTGGTAGGCCCCGATTTGACGAGCATCGGAGCGCAGGCTCCCGCAGACTATCTCCTGGAATCCTTGCTCAATCCTGCTGCCAAAGTCAAAGAAGGATACAACGCCAAGCTCGTTCGTACCGATAGCGATGAAGTCTATGCAGGAATCCCAGTGCGAGAATCGGATGATGAAGTTGTCCTGAGGCTGGCCGATGGCAAAGAGGTCACGATCGAAAAAGGTGACATTCAAGAGATCAAAGAGTCACGGTCGCTCATGCCCGATGGACTTTTGGACTCGCTGACTCAAGAAGAAGCGATCCATCTATTGCGATTCATCACCGAGATCGGAAAGATCGACGGCAAGATGCTCGTGGCCAACAACGGTGCGATTCGCCAATGGGAAACGTTGCTTTGGACCGAGAAGGCCCACGTGCTCTTTAATCGAACCAGCTTTGATTCGATCAAAGGCGATCAATCGAACTTCACTTGGCAACTCCATCCGGCTTTGGTTTCCGGAGGTGTTCCCATGAAGTCGTTGGCCAGCTTCCGTCCTCACCCAGGGGTTCCGAACCATACATTCCTGCGAACCAAGTTGAACATCGCTCGGGCAGGTGATGTGGTGCTCGATTTCGGCAATGCGCCCAAGGGGAGTATCTCACTGTGGGCCAACGGCAAGCCGGTTCCGGTCGATGCCAAGAGTGTCAAGCTCGCCATGAGCGAAGGAGAGCAATGGGTCTTTGTTGGAGTCAATCGAGACATCCTCGGCGAAGAGTCTGTGAGCATCTCGATCGATCCAAACTTGACGACGGCCAAGCAGTAGCGCAAGTGCCAGAAAGTGGTTTTCAAGGGTAGGACTTGGTCCTACTTTTTCGGTACATCCAAGCTCAAGCGGGTTTCTTGGGGTTTGGCTGGGTCGATATTTCGATCATAATCAAATGCAGAGTGAGCGTTCTGATTTCTCGATTTTCCCCCACCCACCCGTGCGAGCATCCCCATGGCTTCTTCCCACCGCGCCGATTCCCCGAGTCGAACCAATCGTTCCCGTCGTGAGTTTCTGATCCGTTCGGCCGCAGCTTGTGCAGCCGGCTCTAGCCTCTTGCAATTGTCCTCTCAAGCACTCTGGGCAACCCACCCGGTCTTGGCCGCACGAGAGACAGCTCAAGGTTTTTTAACAAGCCTTTCGAGCCAGCAGCGCTCGATGGCTCAGATCGACTTCAAAGACAAGAAGCGATCCGAGTGGCATTTTATCCCGATGGAAACTCGCAAGGGATTGCCGCTGCGTGAAATGAACGACACCCAGCGCACGGCGGCTATGGGACTCATGGCTGCGATCCTTAGCGAGTCGGGTTTCCGACGTGCTGTCGATATCATGGCCTACGAAGCGATCCTCTTGGAGCTCGAAGGTCCATCGCAAGCCAAGCGCCGCGACTACCAAAAATTCTATTTTGCCGTCTATGGCAACCCTGAACCTAATTCGGATTGGGGTGTGAGTGTTGAAGGCCATCACTTGTCGATCAACATGACCTATCAGGGAGACAAGATCGTCGATTCAACCCCTCAGTTCTTTGGCGTGAACCCAGCACGGTTGCTCAAGGACTTCGAAACACCCGATCCGCTTCAAAGTGGATCCAAGACCAAGTACACATCAGGAACAAGGCTGCTGTTGCCTGAGGAACAAGCCGCATACGAGTTGCTCGGAAGCTTGAGCAAAGAGCAACAGGCCAAGACGATCTTCGATGCTGAGAGCCCAGCGGACATTCAATGGGCGGGCGAACCGCAACCGAAGAACGATAAGCCTGTTGGTATCCAAGCAAGCGGCATGCAAGCTGAGCAAAAGGCCAAGCTCAAGGCGATTCTCGATGCTTATTTTTCGACCATGCCCCAAGCGGTAGCTCAGGAGCGATGGCAAATTGTCGACAAGGCCGGTATGGATCAAATCCATTTCGGTTGGGCTGGAGGAACCGATCCAAAGGATCAGCACTTTATCCGCATCCAAGGCCCAACGTTCATCGCGGAGCTTTGCAACTATCAGACAGATCCTCAAGGGACCAAGGCCAACCACATCCATTCCGTATGGCGCGATTTGGGTGGCGATTTCAACCTCCCGATCGGATCGAATTAGCGGCTGATGAACACGCTGTTCCTGCCAGAACTCCGAGAAATGCTTGCGGAGGATCGCACCGACGAACTCCGCGAGTTTTGCACTGCGCTTCACCCGGCGCGCACAGCAGAGTTCATGGAAGGGCTCGATAATGAGGAAATCTGGCGCGTTCTCCAGCACGCTCAGCCATCGTTGCAAGCGGAAGTCTTTCAGTACTTCGATGTGGATCGACAAGTCGATCTGATCGCTTCGCAAGACGAAAAGCAGATCGCGGTGCTGGTCACTCAGCTCCCTGCCGACGACGCGGTCGATTTGTTGCGCAAGGTGCCCGAGGCGCGTGTCGATGCGATTTTGGCGCTGGTGCCCGCACCGGATCGACGAGATATCCGCCGCTTGCAGACCTTCAAAGAAGGTACTGCAGGGGCGATGATGACCACCGAAGTGGCGTGTTTGTCCGAGACACTTACGGTTCGCCAAGCGCTCGATGAACTCAGTCGACAGGCAGAGCGGCTCGAAACGATCTACTACATTTATGTGGTCGATGATACGAATCATCTGCGAGGTGTTGTCAGTGGCCGATTGCTTATTTCCTCGATCGGTAGGCCCGAAACAAGGCTTGCCGATTTGATGAAATCCGACGTGGTTTCGGTGAACGTCAATGATGACCAAGAGCAAGTTGCTCAGAAAGTGGCTTTCTATAATATCTTGGCTGTGCCGGTGGTCGACGATGGCAATCATATGATGGGGATCATCACCCACGATGACGTCATCGATGTGGTACGCGAGGAGGCCGCCGAGGATGTCCAAAGGATCGTGGCCGTCGCGCCTTTGAGCGAGTCCTATTTGCGGACGCCTCTTTTGGTCCTTTCATGGAAGCGAGGCTTTTGGCTTTTGATCCTATTCTTTGCCGCTCTTTCGACTGCATTTGCATTGAAAATGTATCAGTCCTGGCTCGACAGCTATGCTTGGCTGGTGCTTTTCATTCCGCTGATTATCAGCAGCGGGGGAAACTCTGGGAGTCAGAGCTCGACATTGATCATCTCTGCACTAGCAACCAAGGACATCGAACTGAGCGACTGGGGTCTGATCGTCAAGCGAGAAATCGTCATGGGGTTGCTCTTGGGTGGGATCATGGGATCGATCGGTTATTGTTGCGCATTAGTTTTGGCACCTACGCACACCCAAGCGTTGATCATTCCCATTACGATCTTGTGCGTTGTGCTTTGTGGGACTTGCATGGGAAGTGTACTGCCGCTGATGTTCAAACGCATGGGTCTGGATCCTGCGATGATGAGCAACCAGTTTGTCGCGGGTCTGAGCGATTTGCTTGGGATTCTCATCTATGTCAACGTGGCACTGCTATTTCTGAGTTAGACCAGCGATGGCAAGGATCAAAGCGATTCCTCGGCAACGCACCCATGGTAGCTATGGGCACTTTTTGAATCATCGCCAAGCTCAATCGCATTGCGGTAGGTTTCTTTACTACGACACTCGCAATTCCGATCCAGAGATCATCAAGACAACACGGATCGAGTCGCTTGATTTGATCGATGATACCGTTCGGGTCGTCTACGATACCCAGAGCCGATCCGAATACGGGCCTGGGGTCGGAGCGGTCGTATGCCATCCACTTCGCTCCACTATTTTGTTCATTCATGGATTGACCAATTGCGATCAAGACCGACCGTATGGGATGACACGCCGCTTTGGGGCTTGGGCTAGCTTTGATCCGATGAAACCTTCGGTGAAGATTTCAGCACTTGAATCTCGAAGAATTGAATCCGAGCCAACTTGGGGCGTACTCTCGGGTGGCACCCATGCGCATAGTTTTTCGCCCGACGGACGCTGGGTGAGTTTCACTTACAACGATACGAAAGTGCCCGATCGACGCACCGTGGGCTTTACTTTGGTCGATGCTTGGGAATCCAAAACCAGACCCAATCCGGAGGCTGCGCGCGGTTGCTTTGAAGACCAGTTCGAGGGGAGCGGTTGGTCGGCACTGGCGCTAATACCCCAGGACGGCATCGAGTCGGCTCGGGAGGAATGTTGGGTTACCAACGCTTACGATGCTCAAGCAACTTTGAGACTTGCGATGATCGTTCGGGTTGCGACAAACCGGACAGATCCACAGTGGATCGATGAGATCTATGTAGCCGAATTTCCTCCCGAGGCTCGGCAGTGGCCCAAGATGTTGCAAGGGCCCATGGCAACCAATCGGCAGCACAATGCAGATCACTGGGTATTGGATGTGCCAACGGGGATCCGACTTCGTCGACTTACCTACAGCCAGTCGGCGGCTTATCCGGGTGTTGCGGGCCCTAGGCATTGGCTTCTGGCGTCGCGTTGCGGTCGGTGGATTTATACGATGATGAAGGATTCGCGAGGGACCGTGCGGGTCGTTCGCCTTGGGGTGGCCGATGGTCAATTGGATTGGATTTCGGAAAACCAAGAGTCCATTACCCATCCGCTAGCGATCGATTCCCAAGGGAGGCAACTGAGTTATTTGGTTGGCGATCGCTTGATCATCCTCGATTTAGCAACGGGCAAACAGACCGAAGTCCAGTGGGATACTCAGGCCTTTGGCCAGATCGTCGGAGCGGTTCAGTTTTTGAGAAACTCGCAAGAGATCTTCTGGAATGCTAAGCCTAACGGTTCGCCTTGGCTTCAAATCTGGACAGCGTCCCTACAATAGCCGGTAGAACTATCTGATCACGGGAATTTATGTGCCCGCCACGGCTTGGCCACCTACGAGGAACCTATGCAAAAACGAAGTGACATCGGCGGGATCATCCATGTCTATCAGAAATACAATCCGACGGAATTCCCAAGTCCGCTGGCCGAGCCCGACGCGGATTTGGTCTCGAATGCCTTCGAGCATGCCCTTGCCTATGGCAGCTACCGCGAGCTTACCGAAGAAGAACTCGCTCGGGCAATCGAGCTTGATCCAAGCCAAATTGCGGGGCTTGGTCCGAGCATTGACGCATTGCGAGCGATGCTCGAGGATCGCAAACGCAAAATTCTCGAAACCTATCAGGTCGATGGTCTGGACAAGAAAGCCGCCGACCACTTCGAGAAGCTTGCTCGCCGAACGCGTCCACCGGCCAAATTGAAAGGGCTCTACGATCGCGCGATACGCCAATCCCAAATCTATCTTTTGGAACAGCTTTGGTACCAAGCTGACCGGAGCGATCCGGAGTTTGCGCAAGGCGTCCTTAAGACCATGGAAGCCTTGGCCGATCGCTATCAGATCGATGATTTGGTCAGCAAGTACACGTTCACGGGACGTCAAAAGGTTGACATACCGCAGGCCATCGAGATCAAAAAAGAGCTTGAGCAGATCGACGAGCTACTGAAACAACTCGAAGAGGCCGCCAAGACCGCACAGATTGGTTTGATCGACATGGAGGCCCTTTCGCAATTCGCCCAGCCGGGGGATTTGAACGCACTTGAGGAAATCCGCGAGCAGATTCGAAACGTTGTTCGCGAGATGGCCGAGCGTCAGGGGCTCGATCGCGACGAGTCGGGTTCGTTTCGACTGACTCCGAAAGCTTATAAGACCTTCCAAGCGAAACTGCTTGAGCGAATTTTCGCCGATTTGGAAGCGTCCCGGAGCGGTCGTCACACGGGTAGGATTGTCGGTGATGGGAGTGTCGAGCTCCCCTCGACAAAGCCTTATGAATTCGGCGATTCGATCGCCAATATGGATATTGTCCAAACGGTGACCAACGCGATGCTCAGGCGACCCGATGAGCGACCGGTTCGATTGCGGAGCGATGACATCGAGGTGTTCAAGACACGCAACAGTCCCAAGTGTGCGACGGTCGTGGTCATGGATATGAGCGGTTCGATGCGCTACGACGGGCAGTACATCAACGTCAAACGCATGGCCTTGGCCCTCCAAGGACTCATCTCTTCGGAGTATCCTGGGGACTTCCTTCGATTCATCGAGATGTACTCGTTTGCAAAACTGCGGCCCGCTGGTGAGATCATCGATCTGATGCCCAAACCTGTGACGATCCACAATCCGGTCGTCAGGCTCAAAGCCGATATGAGTGACCAGAGGATCAGCGAATCGGATATCCCACCGCACTTTACCAACATTCAGCACGCTTTGAGATTGGCTCGTCAAAATCTCGCCACGGTCGATACTCCCAACAAGCAGATCATCCTCATTACCGATGGATTGCCGACGGCGCACTTTGAGGAGCAACTGCTGCTGTTGCTCTATCCCCCGGATCCTCGAACCGAGCAGCAGACGATGCGCGAGGCGATGGAGTGCGGTCGCGAAGGGATCACCATCAACTTGTTCCTCGTGCCGAGTTGGTCACAATCCGAAGAAGACATTCGATTTGCCCATCGGATGGCCGAGCAGACCAAAGGGCGAGTCTTCTTTACCAGTGGCAACAACCTCGATCGTTTTGTGCTGTGGGACTATGTCCATCGCAAACGGGAGATACTTGGCTAGTTCGATTGCCGAAGTTTGGTGAGCCAACGATGAAGGTCTGCAGGCCAAGGCATTTTGAATTCGAGCTTCTCGCTCGAGATCGGGTGATCGAAGGCTAGGGTTGCCGAGTGGAGTGCTTGGCGAGGTGCACCGCTAGAGTCCTTGTCGATCGATCCATCGGCTCGTTTGCAGTAGATTGCATCTCCGCATAGCAAGTGGCCGGCTTCGGACAGGTGGATCCGGATTTGATGAGTTCTGCCTGTTTCCAGTTGGCATTCGATCAAGCTATAGGGGCCGATTTTTTCGATCGGTCGGATATGGGTGATCGCGTGTTGCTCGGTTGCATCGGGAGTATCGATGCCAGGGGGTTTCGAGCCGCGATGGCCGTCCCCCCGATCGCGCACCAGGGTGCTTTCGATGGTTTGTTGCTGGGGGTGTCCGTGGACAACCGCATGGTACTTGCGAATCACGCGGTGGTGTTTGAACGCTTCGATCAGAGATTGAGCGACGCTGGGGGTTCTGGCAAAGAGCATCAGTCCGGAAGTGTCGCGATCCAGACGGTGAACAGCGATCACGTTTAAGCGTTTGAGTTTGTGTTCCAGGTTCTTTCGTTCCTCCGAGCGGATGTCTTTGAACTCGCGAGGGCTCACCGGAATACGCTTGGTTCGTTTGGGTGTTGGGTCTTGGTCGTCCCTGGGTTTGGTTTGGCGTTTGAAGTAGTGCATCAATGCCAGCGGAACGAGCTCTTCGAGGGTCGGTTGGAGTTGTCGGCGTTTCTCGGAGAGGTTGCGCTCTTCGAAATGACGCACGCTGGTGATCCCAGCGGGTTTCTCGACGACCACGAGGAATTCGTCCACGTAAGCGATGCGGATGTCGGTCGCTTCGATCGGCTTTGGAAGAGATTCATTCCAAAGTTTGATCACATCTTTGTGAGTTACTTTTCGAATTGGATCCAAGCATAGGTTGCCGTTGACTTGGACTTTACGCCGCCGAATCGATTCGCGGACATCTCCCCAACTCCAGTCGCTTAGCCGCTTCTTGATGACCCGTTCGAGCACGGATCCTTCGTCGGATTCGTCTAGGTGGATCAACTGAAAGGATTCGGGGTTTTGTGGTTTCATGGAGGGGTTTTTCTGGAGGCTGAGCCATCCTGCCGAGAGTCACTGGGCTTACACCGCCAGTGGGCAACCCGCTACAATACACGGCGAAAGATCCGATTTGTCAATGGATCGAGCAACAAGGTCGTTTGGAAACTCCGGGGTTCTTGCGTCCATTCTCCGCATACGAGGTATATTGTGAGTCTTCAAGTAGGTTTTGGGTCGTTTCGAGCCCGTGGTCCAAGAGCACGATTTCTAGCGGCGTTTCTCGCCTGCGGTGGCTTCGTGACGGGGTCTTGGCAGACATCCAACTTGGCCTGGGCACAGGACAAGCCCGCCGCGAGCGAATCCAAGCCGGCCAGCGATGATGACTTCAAAGGATCCGAAGCATTCGAGCAGGCCAGTCGCTTGCGAGTGACCGAATCCTCCAAAGAGTCCCTTGGAAAAGTCATTGAATTGTGCAACAAGGCGCTCGAACTCGGGCTCGATGAACTCGATACGGCCGATGCCAAAAAAATGCTCGGAGCGGCTAACTTTCAGCGGGCTCAAAAATCACTCGAGGAGCTCGCCGGCGCACGATTGCCTGCGGCCCGGGTAACGAAAGTCACCGGCGAAGCGATGCAGGATCTCCAGGCGGCCATCGAGGCCGACCCGGACCTTGTCGACGCTTATGTGATGAAAGCTCGAATCCATCTGCTTCGTCAAGAGATCGGCAAGGGTGGCGAAGCTCTCGATACGGCTAGGAGCAAACTTCAAGCCATGGTCGATGCCGGCGAGAGAGATCCGGATATCAAGAAAAAGCTATCGGAAGTCATCATCATGCGTTCGGTCTCTCGGCAGGATGTCGATGAGCGGATCGAAGACCTACTCAAGGCGATTGACGCCGATCCGGAGAACGAACGAGCCATTCAATTGACCGTCGAGTCCTTGGCATCCGTCGGTCGCAACGACGAGGCCGAAGCCGTCGTTCGTAAATTCCTCGAAACCGACCCAAACAATGACTATGCACTTCGTCGGTTGATGTTGATCTTGGTCCAAGCCGAGAAGATGGATCAAGCCAGCAGTTTCCTCAACGAAAAGATTGAAAAGCACCCTGAACTTAGCGTACTGTATTCGCTCCGTTCGAATCTGTTTTTGATGAAAGCGAGCACGGGAAATCCTGAGCCTCAGGATCGAAAAGGCTGGCTGGAATCTGGCAAAGCCGATTGCGATAAAGCCGTTGAGCTCGATGCGGAGAATCTCGATGCGTATCTGAATCGCGCAAGGATTTGCTTGGCATTAAAGGACTACGACCAAGCCAAGAAGGATCTCGATTACCTTCAGGAAAAGAGACCTGAGATCCCCGATATTGCATTCCTCAAGATGGATCTTGCCATCCAAGAAAAGCGGGTTGGAGATGCGATTGCAGAGCTTGAAAGACTCGTGCAGTTGAATCCTGAAAACCGGCTTTTGCTCATGCAGCTTGCATCGATGTACCAAATGGACGATCGGCCCCGTAAGGCACTTCGAATCGCCGACAGGCTCATCAATGCCGAACCCACCGACTGGCAGGCTCTGCGGCTCAGAGGCGATGTCCTGCTTGCCTTGGGACGCCATGCAGATGCGATCAACGACTACGAAGAGGCCGTTAAGAATATCCCTGAAGACGAGGAAGATCTTTCCGGGGTTTTGAACAATCTTTCCTGGGTCTTGTCGACCAGTCCCGAAGACTCGGTTCGAAATGGAGACAGGGCTTTGGAAACTGGCCTCAGGGCGTGCGAACTGACCGAGTACAAAAAGTCCCACATCCTCAGTACGCTTGCAGCAGCTTATGCTGAGCTAGGTCAATTCGACAAGGCGATCGAGTGGTCCTCGAAGGCCGTCGAGCTGGGTGCCAAGGAGGAGACCGAGCAGCTCGATCAGCTCAAGGAGGAGCTCAAGAATTACCAGGACAAGAAGCCTTGGCGTGAGAAGAAGGAAACCGAGGAGAAGCAGACCAAGCCTGCCAAGCCAGACGGTGGCATCGACACCTGATCCGTACTCGAAGGGTCGTATTGGGATGTCGATGACATGCGGCCCAAATACTGGGGTTCCGGCTTCCTTGTAAAGACGATCGACTTGAATAGATTCAGGCGTTTCAAGTACAAGTACGAGTACCGCGAATCTGAGTACGAAAAAACCGAGGTTCCACCCACTGAAATACCTGGAGAACCGAAAAAAAACTGACTTGCTGATTGTAACGAAGCGTAACTTTGGACGCATTATTGCGGGTTTATAACCCCTTAAAATGGCAGGAATGCTAAATGTATCCGCTTTGTTAAAAAGTCGGATTGCCTGCAATTTGGCCATCTATCAGAAAAGAGAATTTAGGCCTTGCCGACCCGTTAACCAACAAGTAATTATACGCGAGTAATAATCACGCCTTCCTTTTTTGTGTTTTCTTCAGAAGCAATCCCGGGGTTATGCCTTTTCCGGTAACCATCGCTTTTGAAGAGCAAGAGATAGATAATCGTGATGAAAAGCTGGTTGTTTGGTTGCGTTTGTGCGAGTTTTTTCGTTTTTTTGTGTGATGTGGCAAGTGCTGGAGCTTGGGCGACTTTCGGTGGCCTTGGATCAATCAACACTGGTAGGTTTGCTTCGTCTACCCCAACCTCTGGTGCGATCAACGGCAATTTATCTGCAACAGATATCAGAACCAACGGTTCGTCGCTTGAGCATTTTGATGCTTTCGCTGACTTTCCTACCTCCACGACGCTTATGGCTGGCAAGATTGATATCATCGCAAATGCGAGCCCAAACCCAAATTTTGGGCGATATATTTCTGTTGGATCAACCCAGTGGGGTCGGTTCACCGGCACGATCGTAGACGATGACGTTCCGCCTGGGGCTAGTTTGACGACTGGGCCTGGGGCTACTCGCACGATCACCATTTTTGGCACTTTTGTTGTAGGGTCGCATCCGCTTTATGAGGGTGGACCATCGGGCATGATCGGTTCCTATCTGACCATCTTTTTTAAACGGAATGCCACCAGTTTAAACCCTGCCCCCGTTCTCTCTAGTTGGTCCTTGTCCACCTATGGAGCGGTTCCGATTCCCGAGCCTACCAGTATTGTAATTTTTGGTGCTGGTCTATTCGCTTATGCACTGAGACGGCGTCCTAGGTAGGACACCGATACGATCGAATGTTTGTCGAACCTTACACGTTCGATAGAAATAGGCGGGGCGTTTTCGACTTATCAATCCTGCGAACTTCAGGTATTCCAGCAGTTTCTAAATGAATTTTTAGAAAACTCATCGAGCCGGTTTCGCTGTGCACGAAATTCCTGCCTTACTGAGGCAAGCGAAGATTCTTTCTAAAGTAATCAGCCGGTTTGAAACGAAATTAGGTGCTGGACGGCCTGTACTGCGCTGGACGGCTTGAAGGAGTCAAGTCCAGT
>Ga0082207_1001046_pt1 | contig 12216 bp, 12 predicted proteins | sample LakMenEpi10Aug09_FD_71540 | JGI IMG/M metagenome (GOLD analysis project Ga0082207, IMG submission 71540) | reverse complement strand
GGCTCGCTGCTGGCTCAGTGTCAGGAGTTTGCGGATGTTCAAATGGGAATCGGTATGGTCGTATGGGGATTGGCAAGTGTGATCATTGGGGAATCGCTGGTTGGTTCCTCTCGCTTTGGCATTTTAATAGCTGGAACGATCATCGGATCGATATTGTTTCGCATGATGATCGCTATCGCGCTTCGATGTGGATTGAACCCGAATGATCTGAAGCTGATCACGGCTGTCTTTGTCTTTTTGGCACTTGTTGCACCACGATGGTTCAAGACACTCAAATCCAGATTCAACACGGATCTAGTCGGGGAGGCTGATCATGCTCAAGGTCTCTGATGTTGTAAAAACTTTTTATCCGGGTACACCCAATGAGGTGCGTTCCCTGCGCGGTGTTTCGTTCACGATGGAACCTGGTTCTTTTACCAATATTATTGGTACGAATGGATCTGGAAAGTCGACGATGCTCAATGCTGTTGCTGGAGTGTTTCTGGTGGACTCTGGACAGATCGAATTGTCCGGGGAGGATATCACAGGTTGGTCAGAGCACCAGCGTGCACGCAGAATCGGTAGGGTTTTCCAGAATCCCTTTTCTGGTAGCGCACCGACGATGACCGTTGCAGAGAATCTTGCTCTGGCAGCCAGACGTGGAATGCGACGTGGCTTTGGCTGGTCTTTGAATGCTGCATTGCGAGGTGAAATCGCCGAGCGACTCAAGTCACTGAAAATGGGGTTGGAGAATCGTCTCGATAATCCGATCGGAAATCTCTCTGGCGGTCAGCGACAAGCCATCACCCTGCTGATGGCAACTTGGCTCAAACCAGACCTTCTGTTGCTCGATGAGCATACGGCAGCATTGGACCCCCGGTCTGCGGATCAGGTCATCCGATTGACTCATGAGATCGTGGAAAGGGATCGCCTCACAACACTCATGGTTACCCATTCGATGCAACAAGCGGTTAGCTTGGGAGACCGAATTTTGATGATGCACAAGGGTGAAATTGTCGCGGATTTGAGTGGAGCTCAAAAAGGTCGATTGCGTCCAGAGGATCTGCTGGGCCGCTTTGACGAGTTGCGCAGACGCGATCAACTAACTCCGGCAGTAGGTGAGATGCTCGAGCGACTCTATGTTTAGTTTTAAAACAAGTGTTTCCCAATTAGTTTCCGACGCATCTTTGCGGGGGGGCATCTCCTGCTACCTATATGTCGGCCCGCTGGGCCTGGAAATCCAAGCAACCATCGAGAGCCGCTGACAAAGCCCAAGCAGATCAGCAAGCTTGAGCACCAATAATTCCTTGATAGGCCGCTGTACGCTTACCGTAAAACGGGCCTCTGAGCCGTTTTACGGTAAGACAGTGAACGTTTGAGCAACGTTCGGTCAACAGTGTCTCCCTGACGAACATTGGTTCGCGAAAAAATGCTTAATTGCTTACGAGCCCCTCTAGAGGTCGATCGTCGTACAAGTGCAGCTCGCAGAAGCGATCAACCGATCGCGACTGTCGCGTATTTCGCACTCGACAAAACCGATCCGCAAACCGCGCTGCTTGACCCAAGCCTTGGCGATCAGTTGCCGACTCTTGACCGGCCGCATGTACTGGATCTGCAAATCCACTGTCGAAAAATCTTGTCCTGCATCGAGTGTCCGGCCAAAAGCGATTCCTGTGGCCGCGTCAGCAAGAGCCGAGAGAATGCCACCGTGCACCCTGCCCATCGGATTGTGGAAACGCTCATCGACGTCGAGCTCGACGATGGCTCGGCCTAATTCCTTGTCCTCCTGACTCCCCTGAGCCACCTTGAAGCCTATGAGACGCGAGACGGGTGCGTCAGAAAATCGGTCAAATGCGTCTTGGTTCATCGATCCGTGGTCTTACCTTTCGGGAATCTGTTTTCGCTAAAAGTTTGCACTCCGTGGCCGCTTAACTTTAGCTATACTTACTGATCCTCCAACTCCCTTGCCTCCCTTTCCCTAGCGGAAATCTACCACCAAATCGTGCTAAGACTCTGGCTGCTGACCTTTGGTGCTTATGCTCTGCTGTGCGTCGCGAATCCTGCAGCACTAGCCCAAGGCTCCTCGTTGGACGAATCCGTCGCACTCAAAATCCTTCCCGAAAGCCCAATCGCTACAACCCGATACCCTGCCCAATTGAGCGTGCTTGGGATCCAGTCCGATGGATCAGCAATCGATCTAACGAACGATCCGAAGCTGACTATCGAATTGCAATCCCAAGAAATAGCGAGGATCGAAAATGGCCGGATCTTAGCGATCCAACCGGGCTCGACCTCCATCAGCGCTCGATACCCATTGGCCACAGGTGAGCTTTCGGCACAAGCCTCCTTGGGTGTCGCCATGGATGCTCCTATTGCTTTTGACCGAGAAGTGATTTCGACGCTCACCCGAAGCGGTTGTAATCTGGGGACCTGCCATGGCAATCTACACGGCAAAGGGGGATTTCGATTAAGCCTCCGGGGCGACGACCCTCATTTTGATTACTATCGCTTAGCCATCGAATTTGCTCAGCGTCGGATCGATCTATTTGATCCGGCCAAGAGCCTGCTTTTGCTCAAAGCTACCACAGAGCAATCGCACCAAGGTGGTAAGCGATTTGCAAAAGATAGTTTTGAATACGAAGCGATCAAAAGCTGGATCGAACAAGGCGCTACAGAATCCAATGCATCAGCCCTTGTTTCGATCGAAGTCTTACCCGGTTACCAAAGAATCGCTTCAGGAAACCGATCGGCCAGGGTGATCGTCCAAGCTCGCTATGCGGATGGGTCGATTCGCGATGTGACCCGCTGGTCGAGGCTCGAACCGAGCCTGCCTTCTGGACTGGAGGTTACCCAAGATGGACTGGTCCAGACTCAGCATCCCATGGACGTGTCGATCGGGGCAACCTATCTCAACGGCAGGGCCGCAGCGCGACTTGTATTTCTCGGTCAATCCGATCCGGCGACGGGCGATCCAAACACCCAGGGTTCACAAAGTGCGAATAATAGCCTTGACAGAACCATTGCTCAGCAGTGCGATCAGCTTCGAATCGGGCTTGCTAGCCGAGCCGATGAGGGCACCTTCTTGCGGAGACTCTTCCTGGTGACCGTCGGACGGCTTCCCTCGCCCGAAGAAACTTTGGAATACCTTCAGGATCCAAGCCCTATGCGCACCGAGCAGCGGATCGATCAGCTTCTTGCCGATCCAGGGTTCGACTACGCTTGGGCGATGCGTTGGAGCGATCTGATCCGCAATGAGGACAAGGTGATGAGTTCGCGCGGTGCTCACCTCTTGCATGAATGGTTGCGTGAGCAGGCCTCTTCCGATCGCCCGATGAATCAATGGATTGCGGAGCTTGTTTCGAGCACCGGCAGCACCTACGAGAACCCGCCTGCTTCTTTTTATCGAACGCATCGTGACCCAGAAGTCGCCGCCGAATCGACCGCTCAGGTATTCCTAGGAGTTCGTATCGGGTGTGCCAAGTGTCACAACCACCCCTTCGATCGTTGGAAGCAAGACGACTACTACGGACTTGCCGCTCACTTTACAACTCTGGATCGCAAGCAGATTGACAACAAGCCCAGCGACGCATTGGATAAGCACGTGATCACCGGTGACGAAATCATTTCGCTCTCAGACACCAAGCCCCAGATCAACCATCCTGGACGCTCGAAGATGGTTGGCCCTTCGGGTTTGCAGTTCGTAGGTACTCAAAGCAGCGATGCGATCACTCCAGAGCAACCTCGCAATGTGTTGCAAGACCTCGCGACATGGCTTACCGAAAACAATCCAAACTTTGATGCAAACCTAGCCAATCGCATTTGGTACCAATACTTTGGTCGTGGGATCGTCGACCCACCGGATGACTTCCGAGAATCCAACCCCCCGAGCAACCCTGAATTGCTCAGGGAGCTTACGGGCGAATTTCGCTCGGAGGGCTATTCGCTCAAAAAGCTATCGAGGAACATCTTGACCAGCGCTGCTTTTGCTCGATCAAGCCAAGGTGACCGAGTCGATGAAAACATCTTGCCAACGGCCCCTTATTTCGCTTCTTATCCGCTCAGACGCTTGGCTGCCGAACCCCTCATGGATGCTATCAGCGAAGTCACCGGGGTTCCAAGTCCGATGAAAACCGGGGACTCCGAAAACACAACGGTCTATAGCGCCATGCGAATGCCTGGGATCCCCAAGAAACCCGGTTTCCTAACCACCTTTGGGAAACCCAATCGGTTGCTCGTGTGCGAATGCGAACGATCGAGTCAAATCTCCTTGGGGCAATCGCTAGCGATGACCAATGGGGTTGAGATCCGTGACAAAATCGCTTCTGGAAGCAACCGACTCACCGGATACCTAGAGCAACTGAGGGCCTATCACGCTGGGGATAGTTCTGCGATGGCTCCCAAGGGAATGATCGAAGAGCTGTTTTTGCGAGCTTTGTGCCGCAAGCCATCGGAGCGAGAGCTCAAAGCGAGCCTCGATGTGCTCATCGGAGCTCAAGATCCTCGCATCGCACTTGAAGATATCCTTTGGGCGCTGCTCAATAGCAAAGAATTCATGATGCTTCGCTGAGAATTGACCGATCCAACGACAAAGGGTTCCACTATGGCAAAAGGATGTCTTGAATTCCAACGGTCGCTCTCCCGTCGGCAATGTCTGCTGAGCGCCAGCCAATTTGGTCTCGGTGGATTGCTTGCTGGTTTAGCAGGGCCTTCTCGCGTAGCACGAGCATCAGACAGAGTCGTTCCGAAAGCTCGTGCCAAGAGCGTCATCTATCTGCATCAGTATGGGGGGCCGAGTCATATCGACACTTTCGATGTGAAGCCCAATGCGCCCGATGGGATCCGGGGGGAGTTCAAGCCGATTTCGTCGGCAGTTGCCGGCTCGCCCGTATGCGAGTATCTGCCCCGATGGGGAGCTCAACTCGATCGCTGGGCGCAAGTCCGAAGTGTCCATCACGATATGAAGAATCACAACCCAGCTTGCTATTACTCGCTGACTGGCAAGCGTCCTGCGACCGATGACATCCGACTTCGCGATACCCTGGAGCTCTATCCCGCATTCGGTTCGAGCGTGGCCCGCTTTTCAGAGCCTGTGCCGGGTGTGCCAACTTTCGTAGCTTATCCACACGTGCTACGAGACGGAGCCATTGCCCCAGGACAGCACGCAAGCTTTTTAGGCAAGCAGTACGACCCTTATTTTTTCCAAGCGGACCCGAATTCGCCTGAGTTCGGTTTGCCGGAATTGCAGCTTCCTGCGAACATCGACCTTGCTCGCCTCGAGCGCAGGCGGGATCTTGTGGAGTTGATCGATCAAGAAAGACGGCTCATTGAGCAATCCACCGACGCGCGGGGATTGGATCAACTCCAGCAACAGGCTTTGAAGATTCTTTCTTCGACGGGATTGCGCGATGCGTTGAATCTTGGGCAAGAATCGTCGGCTCTTCGGGACGCTTATGGGCGCAGCACCTATGGGCAGTCGTGCTTGCTGGCAAGAAGGCTTGTACAAGCAGGAGTGCGATTTGTGACCGTCTATTTTTCGCAGAGTATCGGGGGCAAAGGGAGCGAAGGTTGGGATACCCATCAAGAGAACTTTAAAGACCTTCGCGAAAGGCTTTTGCCGATGACCGATCAGACCGTTCCGACGCTTATCGAGGATCTTCGGACTCATGGTCTTTTGGACGACACCTTGGTGATATGGATGGGCGAATTTGGCCGCAGTCCTCAGGTTGGCGATAGGGACGGCAAGGGGCGAGGACACTGGCCTGACTGTTACACCGTCATGATGGCTGGCGGGGGAGTCCAGGGTGGAGCGATCTATGGTGCTAGTGATGCCAAGGGGGCCTATCCTGCGGCCGATCCAGTCGGGCCGGAAGACATCGCTGCGACTCTTTACTGGGCTTTGGGAATCGACCCGCACGCAGAGGTGATCGATACCCAAGGTCGTCCGCTAGCGATCTCGACAGGGGATCCGATCGAGAAAATTTTCGCTTGATGCTAAGAGCAAGCAACGAGGGCTTTATCGAGAAGCTCGGGGTCGACATCCCACCATTTGGCTAGGGAAATCAGAGCGGGCCGTAAGCGGCAGTCGGCGTAGATCTGGGCAGCTTCGACGTACAGTTGGCCGACTCGATCGGACTGCAGATGCTCAACCAATAGATCGATACCCGCTTGTTCTTTGCGATTTGCCAGGCCGATGGCCGCTTCGGATCGCGTCTGGAAATCGCTGTCGCTTAAGCGTTCCAGCAGTGCATGGCGAATGGCCGGTGAGTCTTCGTCGGTCATTGAAAGAGAGAACGTGGCCCACTCCCGAACCCGTGGCTCTGGATCTTGCATGAGTTTAACGAGTGTTTCAATGGATGTTTGGTAGATTGGAGGGTTTTCGATGCCTCCGATCGGCAACGCCCAAGCGACCCGCCAGCGAATATCCTCCGAGGGGTTAGCGGCCAGGGAGATTAGCCAAGGTGTGGCATCGGCGATTTCGCGAAAGCTTACGGCGCTGATGAGCGAGGTGATCACTTCATCGCTCTGCTCAGTTGGGAGCATCGAGCGGATCATCTGGGTCGATTCTTCTGGGTAAGCTTTTCCATCAGGCCCTAGTTGAGCCAGAATCGAGACGCCGATGGATCGATGAAACTCGTCTGGATATTTCGCCCAGCAAAGGGCACGATCCAGAACACGTTTGGTGCCTGATTTTCGGAGTGCGAAAATGCTTTCCCAAAGTTCATCGGAATCCATTTGGTGTAGCTGATCGATGGTGTCCCAATGCAGATCTTCGAAAGCAGCATCGGTGATTTGATCCATGGTTGATCCTTGCGGGAAGCGATGTTAGTAAGTCACCGCTTTAGGTTCTTGAGAATCTGATTTTCCAGTTCGCATGCCAGCGCCGAGAGTTCAGCAGGTTCTTTCGTCATGAGTTCTTCGTCGCTTGATTGCTCCATTCCAATAAGCTTTTGAAATGACTTTATCTGGCCCAGAAGCTTTCCCAAATCGACACCCTCTTTACGACCTTCTTGTAGGCCTTCTTTTCGGCCTTCTGAACGGCCCTGTTCTAGTCCCTGTTCCAGTCCCTGTTTGAGGGACGATTTGATCATCCAACGCTGATCCCTGAGTTGTTTTTCGCGAGCATCGTACATGTCTTTGTCCTCGTGGATCCTTGCTATTCGGTCGATCGTTGCGGTCGCTTGGATAAAGGCAGGCTCTGGAAAGAGCCTCTGGAGTGTCTCGGAATCGTATTGGTGGGCATAGAGTAACCAAAAAATCCACCGATCCTGGTCGCTTGCCGAGCTTAGTACGACTTGGCGAAAATTGCTTGGGTGTCGGATTGCTTACCGGTCAAGAAGCATTTGCCAGGTCCTTTGGGTGCATCTAGGGGGATGCAGCGGATCGTGACCTTGAGTTCATCCAATAGGGGTTGAACTTCCTGCTCGCTGCTGAACCAGCACTTGGCAAATCCGCCACCTTCCGAGCGACCTTGCTGATCGTCGGGTTTGAAATAATCGCGAAACTCCGCTTCGCTGTGGATTTCAACCGTATTGGCTTGTCGCATCGCCAAGGCTTTGGCAAAGAGATTGTTTTGGATGGTTTGGAGTTGCTCACCGATCGTAGAAACCAGGGTTGCAATCGGCATTCCAAGGCTTTCGCCGGTGTCCCTGCGAGCCACGAAAGCAGCTTGGTTGGCCATGTCTTTCGGACCGACTTCGACGCGCAAAGGAACGCCTCGTTTGACGTGATACCACTTCTTTTCTCCTCCGCGCATATCGCGGCTATCGATCTCGACGCGCAGAGGTTCACCGAAAGCGCTTTGGCCAGCGAGTTGTTTGCGAAGCGAGTCGCAGTAAGCCATGACATCGGCTTTCTGCTGATCGTCGCGGTAGATCGGCATGAGAACGACTTGGGTCGGTGCAAGGCGTGGAGGCAAGACCAGTCCATCGTCATCCGAGTGGGTCATGATCAGGGCTCCGATCAGACGAGTCGAAACTCCCCAAGAGGTAGTCCAAGCGTATTCGATTTGACCGGCTTGGCTTTGGAACTTGATCTCTTGAGCTTTGGAAAAATTCTGTCCTAAAAAGTGCGAGGTGCCTGCTTGAAGGGCCTTGCGATCCTGCATCATTGCTTCGATCGAGAGAGTCGTAACGGCTCCTGGGAATCGTTCGCCTGCGGTCTTCTCGCCACGGATCACGGGCATAGCCATGTGGTTCTCGGCAAAGTCGGTGTAGACATCGAGCATCTTGCGGGTCTCTTCCATCGCTTCTTCTGCGGTGGCATGGACGGTGTGTCCTTCTTGCCAGAGAAACTCGGCCGTTCGGAGGAAGAGTCGGGTACGCATTTCCCATCGAACAACATTGGCCCATTGATTGATGAGAATTGGGAGATCCCGGTAGGACTGCACCCACTTGGCATAGGTCGCACCGATGATCGTCTCGCTGGTGGGACGCACGATGAGAGGTTCTTCGAGTGGACCGGCGGGCCGAAGGCCTCCTTTGCCATCGGGTTCGAGTCTGTGGTGGGTGACCACTGCGCACTCTTTGGCAAAGCCTTCGACATGCTCAGCTTCCTTTTCCAGAAAACTCATCGGGATAAACAGTGGGAAATAGGCGTTTTGGTGACCGGTCTCCTTGAACATCCGATCCAAGCCCTTTTGCATGTTTTCCCAAAGGGAATAGCCCCAAGGCTTGATCACCATGCAGCCTCGAACCGCGCTGGTTTCGGCTAAATCCGCACCCTTAATGACCTGCTGATACCACTCTGGATAGTCTTCGGCACGGGTCGGAGAGATGGCGGTTTTCGAGGAGGACATATTTTTTTGGTTTAAATGAGAAATTTTAATTTGCCAAAATCGAGTCAAAAGTCCGATTTTTGCCTACAATAGGGTCCAAGCGGACAAAAGAAGTTTAGCCCATTGCTTCTTGTTCACCAGACCGCTAAGCCGTCGAAATTTTTTAATTCGTAGGGAACCAGTTGTAACCAAGGGCCGATCTAAACGGCATACCAACTGAGTCCTACGAAACCCCGGTCGATTTTCTTTACAAACCTCCGTACCCTTAAAGCCTCCCCCTAAAGGTTCGATCATGAAACGATCCAAATCCTACCGCAAAGTGCTCTCTCGCAGGATGTTTGTAGAGTCTCTCGAAAGCCGCACGGTGATGGCTGGAGATTGCTTCCACAATTTTGTCCTTCCCGAGGATGCAGACGCAAGTGGAAGTGTCACACCGTTGGATGCACTTGTCGTCATCAATCGCATCAATCAATCGTTTGCAGCCAATCCGACCGATCCGAATTCCGCAAATCGATCTGGGATGGTCGATGTCGATGCCGATGCGTCGGTTACACCGTTGGATGCGCTGGTAGTGATCGACCAACTGAACTCTCAGAATTCCTCTGCGGCTTCTGGGCCTCGTGCTAGCCGAGTGACAGTCCAACGCCGCATCGAACGCATCGAACAAGCGATCGCCTCGAACATTCTTCCACCAAGCATGACCCTTGAGGATGCTCAATCGACTCTCGAAACACTTCGCAAGGGTGGACGGCCCGAATTGGGCGATCAAGTCATCAGCGGAGTGCTTCGATGGAAACAAGACGACAGCCCAGCGTCGAGCGATCCTGCAGTACCCGCTCCCGAGACACCTGAGACCATCGAACAAATCGAACTTGAGCGTCTGGAAAGATTCGTTGCGGCTCTGTCCGAACGCTTGAAAGCCTTTGGTGTGTCCTCCGATGTGGTCAGTAAGATATCCAGCGAGATGGTCGAAGCCCATAAGGCTGGCTCCTCTATGGATATCGCTCAGATCCGTGACCGGTTAGCAGAGTTAGGTGTTAACATCGATGCGATCTTGCCTCAACCTAACCTTCCTCCACGTCCAGAACAGCCAGAGAGACCCGAACGTCCTGAGCGTCCTGAACGTCCAGAACAGCCTGAACGACCGATCATGCCGGCCTTGATGGTCACCGAACCGATCGCCGAATCGATTTTGGCAAGGCTCAAGAATGCTGGTGTGACTGCGGAAGTCGTCGAGACCATCAGTCGAGAGATTTGGGATGCCATCCATGCAGGGACACCTTTGGATCTGCAACAAGTCCGAGCAAGGCTTGAGGAACTTGGAGTCGACTGGGACGAGCTTCATGCTCCACCGGTCAACACCCTGCCGGTGGTTCGTCCTCCGATCTTCGGTGGGCTTGATCCGATCCAGCGCGTACTGCCTGTGCTCGGTCGCCTAGGAATCAGCCGCGAAGTGGCCCTGACGATCTACACAGAAGCTCGCCAGGCTGCCGCAATCGGCAAGCCATTGACAATCGATCAGATCGTCGCTCGGCTCAAAGAGCTCGGCGTATCGCTCGATGGAATCAACTTTCCAGCCGTGTAATTGGGAAGCACTACTTTGGTTTGCTCCGACACCCGATGGCTCTCTTGGATGCCATCGGGGGAGGCCAGCTAGACCTGGAATGCTGGGTTTTTCAGGCAAAGTTACATCGGAAACTCTCTTTGCGGTTCCTACCCTAGTGAGCTGATTTCCGTTACGATTCTTGCTTGAAACTGACGCCTGCTTCTATGTCTACCTCCGATCTACTTGAAATGAACACGACGACCGATCCATCTGGCACTCAACTTATCCGCGTTGGACACAGCCCCGATGCCGATGACGCGTTCATGTTCTATGGGCTAGCGAAAGACTGCTTTGATACCAAGCATTATCGCTTCGAACATGAATTGGTCGACATCGAGACGCTCAACCGCAGAGCATTCCAAGGCGAACTAGAACTCACGGCTCTGAGTCTTCATGCCTACGCCTATTTAAATGACCGCTACATGCTCTGCTCCTGTGGAGCGAGCATGGGAGACAACTATGGGCCGATGATCGTCACACGCAGTGCAATGTCGCGTGACGATCTGAGAGGCAAAACGATCGCGGTTCCAGGGACTCTGACGACCGCTTATCTTTCTTGCCGAATGTGGCTCAAGGAGTTTGATCATGTGGTCGTTCCTTTCGACCAGATCCTCGATGTGGTCGAACAAGGAAGTTATCAAGGCAAGAACATCGATGCGGGACTAGTGATCCATGAGGGACAACTGACTTACGAATCCCAACATCTCCATCTTGTTGTTGATTTGGGTAAGTGGTGGATGGAGCAAACAGGATTGCCACTCCCGTTGGGTGCTAACGGCATCCGTAAGGATCTCGGGTCCGAGGTGATCCGAGATGTCAATCGATATCTCTATCTGAGCATCAAACATGGGCTCGAGCATCGCAACAAGGCACTCGACTACGCGTTGGGTTGGGGACGGGGACTCCAGAGAGACAAGGCCGACACGTTCGTTGGGATGTACGTTAACGACTGGACCCTTGATTTTACCGAGCGTGGTCGCGAGGCAGTGCGTCAGTTGCTCAAACGCGGCTATGAGTCAGGGGTTATCACCAAGCTAGTCATCCCTGAGTTTGTCGACCCTCCGACGATCTAAGTATCCGAAATCTTTTGGGAGTTACCCCAGTTGCTCTGGGTCGAAGACTACGTTCCAATACGGCCAAGGGGCATAGGCGAGTCCCTTTGTAGCGTTATTTTGGACAGTTACTTTGGGTCGACTCATGAAATCTCTCGCACTTGGTATGGTCTTTTTGCTGACAGTCTGCTTTTCATCGGATTCGCAGGCGCAAACGCTCGAATGGAAGCTCGAAAAGGGCCAGTCGCTCGCGATCGAGTCGAGCCATGAATTGGTAACCATCATCAAGTGGCCCGATGGTAGCGAGCAAGAAATGCCAATGAAGCAGCAGATCGATACCGAGTGGAAGATATCGGATTCCGATGAGAAGAGTTTCGCTGTCGAGGCAATGATCAAGCGGGTGCGTACGTCGATGAAATCGCCACTGATTAACGTGGACTACGATTCTGAAAAAAAAGAGGAGCCCAAAGATCCCGCCGGTAAACAGATTGCTGCTTCGACCAAACAGACTCTTGGAATACCCGTCGCAATGAAGATTGGCCGACGCGGAAACTTGTTGGAAATGAAACTTCCAGAGACCTTCCAAAAACTTGGTTCGAGCCCTGCAAACCCGCTCCCCTCTGGTTCCTTGGAACCGTTGTTTGCACCTTCTGAGCAATTGCAACTCCCCGAAGGCGAAATGACGCTTGGAAGACAATGGGAGCGATCCATCAACTCGAACGTTGGCGGGCTTCAAACCAAGTCGCAGGTGAAGTATCGGTACGAAGGAACCCTTCAGGAGGGTGGGCGTGAGTTGGCGCAAGTCC
>Ga0082207_1001268_pt1 | contig 12224 bp, 10 predicted proteins | sample LakMenEpi10Aug09_FD_71540 | JGI IMG/M metagenome (GOLD analysis project Ga0082207, IMG submission 71540) | reverse complement strand
TGGGCGGCAAGCTCACCGACGCGGTGCTCGCGAAGTACCGGGTGGCGTGACGCACGGCTGCATCGCACGCTCTTGGGCAACAACTTGGCCTCGTGTGTCGCACGTCGCAAAAATATGTACAAACGTAGAATAGGAGTGCGCGGTGGCCATGTGGGACATGAACGATCTGGTTGAGGCGAGGTGGGTCGAGGGGTCGACACTCTTTATCCGATTCGATGACGACACCGCCGGGCACGTTGACCTGAGCGAGTATCGCGGTCACGGCGTGATCTTCGAGCCGCTTCGTGACCTCGGCTTTTTCAAGCAGTTTTCCATCGAGAGTGGCACACTCGCTTGGCCGAATGGGGCTGACATCGCACCAGAGCGACTCTATGAGATGTTGAATCAGCAAGAGCGACCGTTCGTTCGTGGTGAAATGCCTGGCCCTCGAGGCACTGTCGCCGACGCACGCTCAAAAAACGACGTTAGCGAGTGAACTCAGGATTCAATCGCGCGGAGAGATTCCGCCGGGCTTCTCCTGAGGCCCACTGGCAGTACAGTACCCGCTGACAGTAAAATATTGGGCTGTCAAGCCACGTCTGGCTGCCCGTTGCCTCCCACCAGAGACCCTCCCTCATGGTTCCCGCCCGTGGCCGCACTCGCACTGTGGAGGCGAAGTCTGACGCCTACCAGCAGCTGCGCACGCTCCTGCTCGGGGGTGAGGTGCGGCCGGGGCAGCGGCTCTCGCATCGCTCGCTGGCGAAGGATCTCGGCCTCTCGCGGAGCCCGGTGCGTGAGGCGCTTCTGGCGCTCGAGGCCGAGGGGCTGATCGAGCACAGGCCGCAGTCGGGCGTGTATCTCCGCGACGTGAGCCCGCAGGAGCTCGAAGAACTCTACGACATGCGCGAACTGCTCGAGCCCTACGCGGCCGAGCGGGCCGCCCGAATGGCCGACACGGCGCAGCTCGCAGTGTTGCGGCGCGTGTGCGACGAGTTTGCCGAGCTCGTGAAGCGGCGGGATTTCGAACGCTGGCTCGACGCCCCTGAAAACCGCCGCCGGCTCTCCACGCTTGACCGCGAGTTTCACACCACGATCCTGGCCGCCGCGAACAACCGCGTGGCCCGCCGGTTTTTCGAGAACGCTCAGATTCTTTCGCTCGTCGTGTCGTGGAACTTCATGAAGACCGACTCGGCCACGCTCGCCGCCCGGGCGATCCCGACGGCGAAACAGCATCGCGAGATCTACGAGGCGATCCGCAAGCGCGACCCAGCCAAGGCGGCGAAGCTAATGCAAGCCCACGTGGGCGGCATGAAGGAGCGGGTGCTCGACAGCCTGCATCACCCGTAAGCGCTCGAGGACCGAGATATGCCCGCACCTGCTTCCGCTCCGCTCTCCGGCATCCTCACGCCCCACATGGTGCCGCTCGACGCGCGAGGGCAGATCAACGAGGCAGAGCTCGCCCGCTACGTCTCCTGGCTCGTCGACAAGGGCGTGCACGGGCTCTATCCGAACGGCTCGACCGGCGAGTTCACGCGGTTCAACGTGGAGGAGCGGCGACGGATCACGAGCATCGTGTGCGCGGCGGCGGCGGGCCGCGTGCCCGTGGTGGCCGGTGCGGCCGAGGCCAACGTGGCCGAGACGATTCAGGCCTGCCAGCACGCGCTCGAAGCCGGAGCTCGGGCGGTGGCGATCGTGGCGCCCTTCTACTTCAAGCTCTCGCCGGAGAGCGTGTATGCCTACTTTCGCGAGATCGCCCGCGAGACGCCGATCGACGTCACGCTTTACAACATTCCGATGCTCGCCTCGCCGATCGACGTCGCCACGACGCGGCGGCTCGCCGAGGAATTCCCGCGGGTGATCGGGATCAAGGATTCAAGCGGCGACATCTCGCGCATGCAGCGGCTGATCGCAGCCGTGCGGCCGATCCGCCCCGACTTCGCATTTTTCACAGGCTGGGACGCAGCGCTCGTGCCGATGCTGCTCGCCGGCTGCGACGGCGGCGTGCATGCCACGAGCGGGGTCGTGCCCGAGGTGACGCGGGCGATCTACGACGACGTGCGGGCCGGCCGGCTCGACGCGGCGTTTGCCCGGCAGCGGCAGATCACCGACCTCCTCGACATCGCGTTTCTCGGGGCCGACTTCCCCGAGGGCTTCCGGATCGCGGCTGGCCTGCTGGGCTTCGCGATGGGCGAGTCGCGTCAGCCGGCGACCGATGCTCAGCGCGAGGATCGTAAGCGGCTCGCCGAACGGATTCAGGCTGCGATCGAACGCTGTAGCGAAGCTGTGTAAGGCTTGTCAGGTTCGTGCAAACCTGATCGGATTGCGGCCTGGGAGGGCATGCAATGCAACTTGCGGGAGTACGTAGGCGGGCAACCGCGACACGTTTGTTGGGTGCCATTGTCATGCCGACGGTCTTGACGATGGGATCCGTTCACGCTGAGCCGAACTATGACGAGTCGGCGGTGGGGCCATACACGCTGCCCGACGTGCTCGCAGGCCCCGACGGCCGGCCAGCCACCTCAGCTGCAGACTGGGCCGACCGCGTTCGGCCCCACCAGTTCGCACTGCTCGAGGCCAACGTGTACGGCCGGCGACTACCGGACGCCGTGGTGTTTCCCATCGGTGAGGCTGAGCGGGCCAGCGTGACGCTCGCCGATGGCGCGCGGGCGACCCGTCTGCAGGTGAGGCTCCGCCTCGGCGATGGCCCGAAGACGCCTACCGTCGACGTGCTCGTCTATCTGCCGAAGGCCGAGCGGCCCGTGCCCGTGTTCTTGTACCTCAACTTCAAGGGCAACGAGGCGGAGCATGCCGCCCCGGCGATGCTCGCCCGCGGCTACGGAATGGCGACCGCCTGCTACGGCGACATCTTTCCCGACAAGCCCGACGGCCGGGCCGAGAGCGTGCTTGCGGCGCTCGGCAGGCCGGTGGACGGCGAACTGGCTCCCGACGAGCCGGGCGCGATCGCGGCCTGGGCATGGGGCTTGTCGCGGATCCTCGACTGGCTCGTGCGGCTGCCGGAGATCGATGCCACGCGTGTGATCGTGGTGGGCCACTCACGCAACGGCAAGGCGGCGCTCTGGGCGGGCGCGTGCGACGAGCGGTTTGCGATGGTCGTGTCGAACGAGTCGGGCTGCGGCGGCGCGGCGCTCGAGCGCCGGAACTACGGTGAGACGATCGCCGACATCACGACGCGGTTTCCGCACTGGTTTTGCCCCGCGTTCGCCACGTATGCCGGGCGAGAGGCCGAGATGCCGACCGATCAGCATGTGTTGCTCGCCATGGCCGCACCGCGGCCGCTCTATGTGGCGAGCGCCATCGACGATCGCTGGGCCGACCCGCGCGGCGAGTTTCTCGCGGCCGTCGCGGCCGAGCCGGTGTGGAGACTCTTCGGACTCGGAGGCCTCGGCACCACCGAGTGGCCGCCGGTCGATGCGCCTGTCGGCAGCGGGCGGATCGGCTACCACGTGCGGACGGGTGCCCACGATCTTTTGGAATACGATTGGCAGCGGTTCGCCGACTTTGCCGATCGCAACCTGCCGGCTGTCCAGTCGCCGGCCACGGCACCGACTCCGAGCGAGTTTCGCCCTGCACAAGACTCACTGCCCGTGCCGCCGCCCCCGGGGGCGATCGTGCTCTTCGGCGACGGCTCCGCGCCGCCGGCGTTCACGGCCATGAACGGCGGCCCGATTGATTGGAAAGTGGAGAACGGCACGCTCGTCGTGAACACGACGAAGGGCCACGCCAACCACATCGTGTCGAATGAACTGTTTCGGGATGCCGACATCCACGCCGAGTTCATGGTCGATCCCGCGGCGCACGGCAACAGCGGCCTCTATCTCCACGGCCACTACGAGATGCAGATCTACGATTCGTTCGGCGTCGAGCCGCCAACGGAGCAGGATGAGGGTGCGCTCTACCGCTTCGGGCCACCGCTCGTGAACGCGGCCCGGCGACCCGGCGAATGGCAGGTGTACGACATCCGATTCATCGCACCCCGGCGCGATGCGAGCGGCCGGATCACGAAGGCGGGGAGCGTCACGGCATGGCTCAACGGCAAGCTCGTGCAAAACGGGCTCACGTTTACCGAGCCGCGGTCGCCGTATGTGCCGTATCGGCACGGCGTCACGGACTATCTGCGCGGCGTCGAGAAGGAGCTGCGGGCCACGGGCCGCGGCCCGCTGTTTTTGCAGGACCACGGCAGCCCGACGCGGTATCGCAACGTGTGGGTGCGGCCGCTCGCAGCGGAGTGATGTGGGGCAAGCGTCTCGCTTGCCAATGTGGGGCGAGCGTCTCGCTTGCCAAGGCGACCGGGACGGTCGCCCCACAATGGCGACCGGGACGGTCGCCCCACATTTGATCCACTACAGGCGCTTGACGCGGATGTTGCGGAAGTGGACTTCGTCGTGGTGGCCGGCGAAGCCGATGTGGCCCTGCGTGCGGGCGAGGCCGGGATGGGGCTTGCCGTCGGGCGTGGCTTGGCCGTCGCGAAAGGGCGCGACGTCGGCATCGAGGACCGTCTTGCCGTTGACCACCACCTTGATCTTCGTGCCCTGCACGGTCACTTCTTCAGAGTTCCACTGGCCCGCTGGCTTCAAGCACTTCCCCCGCTCGGCCGCGACCACGCCGTAGATCGAGCCATGCGCCTGCCAGGGCTGCAGGTCTTTGTACTTTTCGTGGCCGTCGTCGAGGATCTGCAACTCGATGCCGTCGAAGGCCGGATTGCCCTGAGCCGGGGCCCGGATCGCGAGGCCGTTGTTGGCCCCGGGCGTGAGCTTGAAGTCGAACCGCAGCACGAAGTCGCCAAACTCCTCGGTCGTGAGCAGGCTGCCGCCCACGCCCGGCTTGCTCCGCAGTTCACCGCCGACCACTACGTGGCCGTCCGTCGCCCCCTGCCAGCCGGAGAGATCCCGGCCGTTGAAGAGCGACGTGAAGCGGGTCGATGCGTCGGGCAGTTCCCGGATCCGCAGCCGGCGAAACTCGACGGGCGCGCCCTCCGACTCGAGGCACATGAACCCCATCGCCGGAAAACAGTCGGTGCCGCCCGACACCTCGCGGCCGTTCACCCAGAGCCGCACCTCGCCGTCGATCGCCCGCACGTAGTAGTGGTTCCACTCCGGCGTGCCGCGGGACCGGCGCTCCGTGGGAAAGCTCCGCTCGCCGTCGGGCGCGACCGGCGGAAACGGAGTCATGCTCGACGAGCCGACCGGGAACACGTCGCCATCAGTCTTGAACCAGTCGGCCTTCTTGCCGCTCTGCTTCTCGTATTGCTCGGTATAGCCGTGGTCGAGCACCTGCACTTCGATGCCGCCCGGGGGGAGCTTGTCGGGCGGGAGGTTCACGAACACCTCGGGCGGGGCCCAGAGAAAGACCCCCGAGTTTCCGGCTTTTTGCAGGTGCCGCCACTCGGCGGAGAGCTCGAGGTTGGTCACCGGCCGCTTCGTGCGGATCACGCCGATCGGCTTGCCCGTGCAGCGAGCCGTGCCGTTTTTCCAACTCCACGTGTCGGGAGCGCAGTTCACGTTTTCGAAGTCGGCCTCGCCGAGGTCGCGCCAGCCGGGGCCGGAGCCGTCGAGCGTGCCGAGCTCGCGGATCGACACGTTCCGCACGTGCATCGGCGCCCCGTGCGTCTGGATCTGGATCGGGCCGCGGTCGGGCGGGGGCGTCTGATGCTTCGTGAAGTAGTTCGGCATCGGCTGGTTGTCGACGACGAGCTGGTCGTTCAAGACGACGCTAACGCGGTCGCCCTGCATGCGGACGTGCAGGGTGTTCCATTCGCCGAGCGGCCGGTCGGCCTTCACGAGCGGATCCTTGCCTTCCGCGCCGGCGGGGCTGTTCCAGAGGCCGCCGGAGCCCTTCTGGCAGCCATGCTTGAAGTCGCGCTCGCAGGCCGGATCCCAGAGCTGCACCTGCGGCAGGCCGCGCAGATAGATGCCGCTGTCGCCGCACGGGGCCGGGAACATCCACTCGAGATGCAGTTCGAAGTCGGCGTAGTCGCGGTCGGTGGTGAGGAACACGCCCTTGCCGTCGTTCACGATCACGCCGTTCTCCACCTTCCAGTGGGCGGCCATGTCGGCGTCCCATTCGGCCTGCCGCTTGGCCCGCTCCTCTGGCGTGCCCTCGGAGTCTTTCGCGGGGTCGAAGTGCGGCCGGCCCCGCCAGCCCGAGAAGTCCTTGCCGTTGAAGAGCGGCGTGAAGCCCGCGGGCGGCTCGGCTCCCGCGACGGCGGCGATGAGGGCAAGGAAAACGGCAGACACGAAACACTTCATGATGCAACCTTTGTGGGCACGCCGCCGGCGGCGGCGCTCTTGTCGGCGGCGAAGATCACGTCGAACGTCTTCTTGGCCTCGGGGAAGCTCGTGAGCGGCATGTCGGCGCCCTTGTCGAGCGCGTCGAAGAACGCCTGGAACTGGGCCTGGTAGGGATGGTCGCTCACGTCGCCCGAGTCGAGCATCTTCATCGAGAGCTTGCTCCAGTGGCCCTTGTCGGCCTTGAGCTTCATCGAGTGGAACTTGTCGTCGAGCAGGCTCCCCTCACTGCCCACGAGATGCGTGTGGAAGTAGTAGGGCTGGAGGCAGTCGACGATCGCGGCCGTCTTGCCGACGGCGCCGTTCTTGAAGTGCACGATCGTCACGCTCGAGGTGTCGTATTCGTAGGGCTTGAAGATCGTGCTCGCCGACTTCGTGCTCAGGCTGGTCACGCTCGCCACGTCGTTGCCCATCAGCATGAGGAGGGCGTCGAGCGCGTGGCACCCGGCGGTGAGCAGGGCGCTGCCGCCGTCCTTCTTGCCGGTGTTCCAGCGAAACTGGCCGTACCAGGGCCCGATGCCGTGGTAGTAGTCCACTTCGCCGTAGTGCAGTTTGCCGAGCAGCCCCTCGTCGAGCAGCGCCCTCGTCACCTGCAGCTGGTTCGAGAACCGCAACTCGAAGCACACGCAGCCCTTCACGCCGTGGGCCGCGGCGGCTTGCACGATGTCGGCCACCTCCTCGGGCGAATTGGCCATCGGCTTTTCGAGGATGATGTGCTTCTTCGCCTTCGCGGCGGCCACGGCCTGGTCGCGATGGAGGCTCGGCAGGCCGGTGATGTCGACGACGTCGATCGCCGGGTCGGCGAGCATCTCCTCGACGCGTTCATAGGTCTTGATCGGGCCGCCGTGTTTCGCGGAAAGCTCCGCGGCGTCGAGCGGCCGCGACGAGCAGACGGCCGTCACGCGGCCCTGCTTCGTGGCATTGATGGCGGCGATGTGCGCCGTGGCGGCCCAGCCGTAGCCGATGGTGCCGACGTTGTAGTGCTTGGACGTGGTGTCGTGTTTCATGGGGGGCAATCTATCCGGCCGGCGGCGGTCGGGCCAGAGCTGGCCCGACACTCGCGCGGCTCGTCAGGAGAGTTTCGTCTTGCCGGGCACGGCGAAGCCGGGCGAGGGCAGCGACGACTGCCAGGTGAGGTCCTTGGGGAAGAGATCGAGCTTCGACTCCTCGGCCACGAACTTCCACGTGACCTTCTGGCCGGTATAGACGGCCAGGCGGCCCAGCACGCCCACGAGCGAGCTGTCGGCCATCTGCCGCAGTTCGACGATCGGCTTGCCCGAGCGGATCGAGTCGATCAGGGCCTTGTGCTCCTGCTTGTAGGCGTCGGCGATGCTCCCCTTCATCTCCCAGACGACCTTCCCGGCCCGGTCCACGATCCGCGAGCCGGCATTGGCTCCCAGGATGTGGCAGGTGCCCTTCGAGCCGTGAATCGAGTTGCTCACGTCCGCGAGCGTGTTGGGCAGGTGCCGCGACTGGAACGACACGAACCGGTCTCCCGGATACTCGAAGTCGACGCCGAACGTGTCCCAGAGCTCGCTGTCGTCGGGCCGCGTAAACCGGCCGCCCGACCCGTAAGCCGACACGGGGTTGTCACCCATCACCCAGTTGATCACGTCGAGGTTGTGGACGCCCTGTTCGAGCAGCTGGTCGCCCGAGAGCCACACGAAGTGATACCAGTTGTTCAGCTGGTATTCGGCGTCGCTCATCCCTTCTGTGCGCGGCCGATACCAGATGCCGTTCGAGCAGTAGCGGGCCTGGGCGCCGATGATGTCGCCGATCGCCCCTTCACGAATCTTGTCGACCGCGCCCGCGTAGTTCACCTGGCGGCGATACTGCGTGCCCGCCACGATCGCGAGGCCCTTTGCCACGGCCTCGTCGTGGGCTTCGAGGCAGATCCGGTAGCCGGCCGGATCGACGCAGGCCGGCTTCTCCACGAACACGTGCTTGCCGGCTGCGATCGCCGCCCGCGTGTGCAGCGGATGGAAGCCGGGCGTGGAGGTGACGTGCACGACGTCCACGTTCGGATCGTCGAGAATCCGCTTGTAGCCGTCGAGCCCGTCGTGGCTGGTGTCGGTGGCGGCCACCTTGTCGGGGTGGGCCTCCCGCATCGTCTTCCAGGCCCGCTCGCAATTGCGACCGTAGAGGTCGGCCACCGCCACGAGCTTCACGCCCGAGTTGATGGAGAGCGAGTCGTTGATCGCGCCGGTGCCGCGGCCGCCGCAGCCGATGACGCCGATTCGCAGCTCGCGGGTCTCGTCGGCCGCCGCGCGGGAGGAATGCACCATCGCGGCGGTGAACGAGGCTGCAGACGTCGCCGCCGCGGCGAGCGAGGCGCCGGCAGTGGTGAACTCACGGCGCGTGGGGTGTGAGGGGGCGTGGTGGCGATCCATGGATAAATGCTCCGTCGGGCGGACTGACGAGGGGACACGTCCCCGCAGCATAGCCTTTCGGGCGAGCTTTCATGAGCCGCCACCCACGCCAATGATTTCGTTCCGTAGGGCGAGGCTTTCGAATGCGCGAAGGTAGTTCTTGCCCACGGTCTGTCGGATGGCCCCCCCCGTGCCTTCAGAGCCGGCAGCAAGCCCGCGCTCGAAGGTGCTCCAGCGAACGAGCCCCTCAAAACGTTCCGGAGCGATGAGCCTCTCTTTAGAGGCGGATCCGCTGAGTGACCACCTCGGCGACCTGGGTCGTGCCGCTGCCCACGATACCGCTGCTCGGCGGCGCCGAGGGCGTGCCCTGGCTCACCGACAGCTTCTGTGGGCCGAGGGTGCCAAACACCACCCGCACCGTCGCCCTGCCGTTCACGAACGTGACGGTCGGGGGAAACTTGGCCTGCGCATCGGTCGAAGTCAGCGTCGCGATCCCGCGATGAGACGTCACTGGCCTCCCCTGGGCGTCGAGCGCCACGAGCGTCACCGTGACAGGCACACCCACGGCGGCGGCCCGCGGCAGCGTCACGGCAAACCTCGACGCCACCTGGGCGGCCGTGACCGTGGTGCTCGCAGTCCCCGACACCGGTGCGTCGCTCAGCGACCTCACGGTGACCGACTGCCTGCCGCCGGTCGCAAACGTCACCTGGAACGAGGCCCGCCCGTTCCGGAATGCCACCGGAATCATCGGCAAATTCGCCGCCGGGTCGCTGCTGGTGACCGAGGCCAATCCATTGAATGACGACAGCGGCCTTCCGGCGGCATCGACCGCGACGGCCGTGACGGTGATTGGCACTCCCGCCCGCACCTGCGACGGCATCGTGATCCGCAACGATTCGCGAATCACAGGCAGCGTCACCGGGGGATTCGAAGCGTTGCCCGACCCGGCCGCCGGCGGCGGAGCGATGAGGACGGGCGAGTCGGTGTTGGCGGGGGCCACGGGGGGCATCACGGCGATGCCGATGCCACTGAGCATGCCGCGTGATTCGAGTTGCTCAGCGAGGCACGCCGGAAAACGGGCGGCCCGGGCCTTTCGCCGGCGCGACGTGGCGTTGCCGAACACTCGATCGTTGAAAGCACTCATGCGACCTCCCGCCTATGAAATCTCTTCTGAAGACACTATCGGTGCAATCGACGGTGGTCAATAGAAATCCGCGTGTCGCAGAACCAAGAAGCACGGCAGCCTTGACTTCTGCCGGCCGAACTGTCTTCATGGTTTCTGTAACACTTCTTGCCGAATGCGAGCGATCAGTGGCACTCGACCGTGCTTCACCACGTGGGGATCGATCACGAACGGCTTGCCTACCGCTTCTCGGTTCTCGATGTCCGGCTCACGGGCATCGAGCCGGCCTTTGTCGTCAAGGAGATCAATGCATGAACCGCCTCCTCATCTTCCTCCTCGCGATCGTCGTCTCGATGCCTGCCGCGTGGCACACGCCTCTTGCGGATGGTGCCGAGCCTCGGGAGATCGTGCTCTGGCCGGCTGGCGTGCCCGAACCGCGGGTGCCAGTCGAGCCGGCCGAGACAGTCGAAAAGAAGCCCGATGGAATCTCGCGTCGCTCGAACGTCTCGAATCCCCGCCTCATGATCTACGACATTCCGCGGGCCGAGCCGGCGAAGCTCCGCAGTGCCGTGCTCGTCGTGCCCGGGGGCGGGTTCGGCGTGCTTGCCGACGAGCACGAGGGCTCTGACGCGTGCCGCTGGCTGAACGAGCACGGCATCGTGGCCTTTCTCGTGGTGCATCGGGTGCCGACGGCGAAGATGCCGGTGCCCAACGCCGCACCGGTGCAGGATGTGCAGAAGGCCGTGCAGGAGGTGCGGGGCAGGGCGGCCGAATTCCATCTCGACCCGGCGAAGATCGCCGTGCTCGGGTTCTCCGCCGGCGGCCAGGCCGCGCTCGTGGCGGCCACGAACCAGCCACGGTTCCCGGGGGCGGATCCGGCCGTGTCGGCCAGGCCCGATGCGGTGCTTTTGCTCTATGCCTGGAAGATCGTGGGCGAGGGCAATCAAGGCCTGCGGTCTGACGTCGCGATCGACGGCACCGCGCCTCCGATGTTCATCGCCCAGTGTGGCGACGATCCGGCGTCGGTGCCGCAGGGCTCCGCCAACCTCTACCACAAACTCGTGGAGGCGAAGGTGCCCGCGGAGATCCACATCTACGAGGCGGGGGGCCACGGCTATGGCCTCAAGGCCGGAAACACGCTGCCGGGCCAACTCGACTGGAAAGCCCGCGCGATCGACTGGCTCCGCGCCCGCGGGTGGGAGTGACCGCTTGCGGGATGGCCACCGACCTCGATGAACACGTCCACCTGCTGGCCGACGAACAGGCCCGGCGCATCCCCTTCCACGGCATACACGACCTGCAGGACGCGGGTGTCGACGCGTTCGCGGTTGTCTCCCGTGAGCGACTGCTTGGGGATGACGTAGGGCTCCACGCGCACGAACCGGAGCGGATATGACCGGCCGGGATCGCCGCGGACATGAGCCCGGGCGGTCGCGGTTCTGTCGAACCGCGGAATCTCGCTCTCGTCGATGTCGGTGCGCACGCAGAGCGGCTGCACGCTCCCCAGCACCATCAGCCGCCGGTCTGAAGCGGTGCCCACCTGCTCGCCGGCCCGCACGTCGACCTTGAGCACGTGGCCGTCGATCGGCGACGCGACGGTGAGCCGCGCAATCTCGGTGCGGGCCTGCTCCACATGGGCCCGCGCACGCCGCACGGCGCTTTCGGCGACGGCGATGTCCTCCTTCCAGGCACCGGCCTTGAGCAGCTCATGGTCGGCCATCGCGGCCGCCAGTCGTTGCCTGGCCCGCTCCAGCTCCTGCCGCCGCGAGATCAGTTCGGCGTCGGGCACCGTTCGCGCCTCGGCGAGCCGCGCTGTGCGGCGGTGGGCGTCGTCGGCGGCCACCACCTCCGCCTGCGCCTCGTGCACGCGGGCGGCGCTGGCCGGCAGCGCCTCCGGCCGGGGCAGCGACCGGAGGCGGTGGAGCTGCGCCTCGGCATCCGCGAGGCCCGCCTCACGGACGGCGAGCTCCGCGTCGGCCTGCCGCGTGTCGATGCGAAACAGCGGGTCGCCGACCGCCACGCGATCGCCGGCCGCCACGTACACCCGCTCGATCACGCCGGAGACATGCGTTCCGATGGCCACGTCCTCGGTCGTGGGCTCGACGACTCCCGATGCGGCCAGGGCGTGGCCCTCCGGCGCGACGACGGGCGGGATGGGCGGCGTGGCCTGCGGCAGCGGCTGGTTGGCCCGGTAGACGTGCCAGCCCGCGTAGGCGAGGGAGCCGACGGCGAGAAGTGGCAGAACGAGGGGCCCGATCCTGACAGTCATGAGGGTGACTCCCGCGGGGCGGCCTACCTGAACACGCTCGCCGGCTCGAGCATCCACACCCGGCGGATGCTGAGGATGCTGGCGAGAAACATGATGATCACCACGGCCGCCGCCGTGCCGACGGCCACCTGCCAGGGCAGGTAGAAGCCGCGGGGGGGGGAGATGTCTTTGGGGACCTC
>Ga0082207_1001267_pt1 | contig 12229 bp, 13 predicted proteins | sample LakMenEpi10Aug09_FD_71540 | JGI IMG/M metagenome (GOLD analysis project Ga0082207, IMG submission 71540) | reverse complement strand
CATAAAAGGAGAGAACCAAAGGAATAACAGGCTTATCTTTCAAATTATACGCTCGAACGGTTGCCGAAATTTGTTCTGTGGCTTCGTGAAATCTCATATAAAAATTGGCTAGTCCTTCAGGATGAAAACAGGCGCTAGTGTCAGCAGACATTAGCGAATTCTTGCATTCGATAATAATATAGGCATTAGGAAGGCATATCAAAAAGTCTGCTCGTTTTCCCGCTTTATTGATCGAGTCTGTTTCGTCAACAGGAATTCTTTCAAAAGATGTCGGAGCAATCTGGGGCAAAAAAACTGCTTCCAGATATGTTTCCACCGCATCACTTAAAATACCATCTCGTTTTTTTCGATTCTCTTCGTAGGGCGTAAGAATATTTGTGTTAATCTGGTTCCAGCAGGATTCAGACAAAGAAAAAGGATCGGGAAGACAGTATTTTTGTTTGCCAAGATATATAAATGGAATATCTAAAAAATAATTATAAAAGAATGGTTGATAAGGTTCTGATACTGTTTCTATACTTCGCTCAACTTTTGTCCAAAAACATTGAGAACCTTTTTTTGTAGATAGATTAAAAGGCAAGCTATTGAGTGAAATAAATTTTTCAAGATTCTCTTGAGTAATTCCCTGATCTTCGAGTTCTTTATCTATACTTATAGTCCGAGAAAAGTCGATAAGACCCCATTGCTCTCCATTGCTCATTCCCCATCCAATCGCCGACATAAATTGATTAAAGTAAACCTGGGTTGATAATCCCGCTCGCTGATAAAAAAGCTCAAGAATAAGAGGGTGTGATTGATGAATAATCTCCAATAATTTAATCGTGCGCTGAATACGAGCTATTGGTTTTCCAAATCCCGAATTTTGAAAAGCCGCCGAACGCTGACAGAAGAGTCCTGACGAATGGCGGCGCACTTTCTCTTTTGTGATAAAATCACTAGGCTTGATCGTCCAGTTACGAACTTTGTTTATATGATTTTTCTCGTATTTTGCAATGTTATTTACGATTTCTTCCGATTCTTTTTCCAACAGATTTTTGTCTGAAATTGTATGGTTCGGCCAACCAAAATAAACTTGAATCAAAGAATAGAATTCTTCTGGAATTATTTCTTGATCACGATGTATGTTTCCCGCACTAGCAAGAAGGATCAATCGAATCACATAATTTCGTGATGCGTTACTTTTTACCCATTCATAAGGACTACTCTTCCAGCTTTCCCACTCGCGCCAACAAATACTTGCTCCCATTTTTAAAATTGAATGAGAGTTATATCGACGAAGATAGTCTTTTAATTCTGTTATGTTCGAGAAGTTCATGAGAACGGGACGCGCGAGTTACCTAGTCTAATTGTAGTACATCGCTCCGGGACGATCGATCCCCCGAAAAGTGTCCATTCTAACCCTAACGAATTGGGTCTAGAATGCTATTGTAGTGATTTCAAATAAGTCCGATACACTCTCGATCGATAAAACCCTTATTCTATCTGGCATTGATATTCCCAATCTTAATTGAAATGACTATATCTCGAAAATTTACCGAGACAAGTCCAACTTAGACCAATCCTCGACTTCCAACGTGTTTCTCGCTCAAAATCCCGACAATCGATCGCCTCTTCCGAAAAGGCACGCATTGGATGGACCGCACATTTCAAGCGATAATCTCCAGTACAAAAAACACAGCGACTACAGGGAATCCGATGCACCTTTCTCAGTAGTACCCACGCTTCGGCAATGGCAAGAAAAAGGGCAGTAAAAAAGAATAAGAGAACGAGCCAGATAGCGATCGGACACAAAAGCGGTATTAGCCTTAACATAAATCTCGATTTTTGTCAATTAAGAAATAATTACAGTTTGCTCAGAAAGAAATTCCTGTCGGATTAGAGATCGCCAGAAACTTAAAATCTCTTGACTGACGCTGTAGGGGTGGGAATAGTGGAAAAAATAACGCCCTTTGGAACAACTCCAAATGCGATCGCCTGACTTTAACCAGGGTTGCCATCCCTGCAATAAATGCCGATCAATTACCGTATCGATATCTCCCCCACAGACTAACAGGGGTACGGGAACTGTCCCCGGGGGGAAATGGGCATTCTGATAGAGATTATGGGGAGAAAGGGACAATAATAAATCCTCTTCCAAGAGATAGCGATATTCTTGGGTTAAAGCGCAGGATTGATGACCAAAAAGATTGTGAACCGATTGATTGAGCAGAGTTTGACGAGAACAAGGCAGTAATTTTGATAGCACATAATAATGAGCTTGCCAATCGATCGCCGGATAGACTCCCACAGAGAGCAAAGTTAAGGATTTTACCCTTTCTGGATAACGACGCGCATACAGTAATCCTACTAATCCCCCCGTGCCGTGGCCGACTAAATGCAGCGGTCGATCGCATTGTTTCAGGTAATCTTGTAGTAATACCAAGGCAATATCAAGAGAAGCTGGCTCATCAAGAGATTGACAGTATTGCCAATCAGCGATCGCAACTTCCCGGGCTAAAAAATCCAACACCGGGCGATCGAAACGGCGAAAACTGGGGTTAACATTAATCCAAACTGCATCAGGTAATCGAGACATAATAATCAGGGAGATGGGGAGATGGGGAGATAGGGAGATGGGGAGATAGGGAGATGGGGAGATGGGAGAAAAAAGCTGTCTCCTGTCTCCTGTCTCCTGTCTCCTGATGGCCAACTAAACGCCAAATTCGCGCTTAAGTCCTGCGACCCAAGTTTTGATCCGTTGTTCAGTTAAATCGGATTGGTTGTCTTCATCCAGGGCTAAACCGACAAATTTGCCATTTTTTAAGGCTTTTGACTCGTTAAAATCGTAACCGTCTGTGGGCCAATAACCGACGGTTTTACCCCCTAGGGAGGCGATTTTTTCTTCCAGTATCCCCAGGGCATCCTGAAAGTTGTCCGAGTAACCGATTTGATCCCCCATCCCGAAATAAGCGACCTTTTTGGAGACGAAATCAATGTCATCCAATTCATCGTAAAAACCCTCCCAATCGCTTTGTAATTCGCCGATATTCCAGGTGGGACAACCGATAATCAGGGCATCGTAGGGGGCAAAATCCTCGGTAGATGCGGAGGAGATATCGTGTAATTCTACAATTGCCTCACCTCCAAATTCTTTCTGAATCATTTCCGCCACCGTTTCGGTTTTGCCGGTTTGCGTGCCAAAAAATAAGCCAATTTTTGCCATAAAATTTGTCCTTGTTGCGAAATAAGTGAGTTTAACTCTTAATTATCCTTGATAGGGAATAAAGCCCCTGATTACAGTTTTCTCCCTCTGAAACTGGCATTTCCTGCCGGCAAGAACTACAGTACCAATAAGAGCGAGAGCGTCCAATGTGATGCAGCAATTTGGTGTTACAACAGGCACAGTAAGGCATAAGGGACAGTTAGAAAGATTGATCAGCGGGGAAAATTAGGAAAATCGATAATTTATCCTAATCTTCCTTGAAAAAACTAGGCTTCTATCGCATTTAAGGCTTTTTCTACTCGTTTAAAGTCAAAACCCATCGCGCGTAAAGCGTGCCAGAGATGACCTTGTAAAAAGAAGAAAGCGAGGAAAAAGTGGGCATTAGCTAACCAACAGCGCGCCGTATGCACTCCAAAGGGCAATTTCACCGTGTCGGCAAAGTAGGGAGCAATTCCTAACTTCACTTCTAAAATTGGCCCGTAAAATTCGACTGGATAAGCGAGGGTATTTACCCCACAGAAATAGGCGGCCACGAAACCAGCTAGGGCAATTCCGCCCAAAGAATAGGATAAAATGGCTTCTCCAGAGAAAATCAGCACATTTCTCGCCCATTTGAGCGGGGGAACGATAATATGCCAGATACCGCCCCCAATTAACATTAAACCGACGTAGATATGACCACCGACTAAATCTTCGAGATTGTCCACAGTAGCGAAGTGGGTTTGATAGCCATAGATAACCCAAGGATCGAGGGTTGGTTCACTAACGACTCGGACAGCACCGATAGTTGCGTCGTATAATCCCCCCCAGTACATAGCTTTGGCCACTAATAATAATGCAGCTATACCTAAAAAGAGCAGGTGATGACCGAGAATAACTCCTAATTGTCGGGGTTCACTCCAATCGAAATGGAATTTTTTCCCCGGACCAGAGGAATCTTTCAGGGTTTCTGGGACTCTTAACAGGTGAAATAAGGCTCCTGCTCCCAAAACTGCCGAAGAAATCAGATGAATTGAGCCAATCACGAAAAAGGGATAGATATCGATGATTTGCCCCTTTTCTCCGACTCCAAAGCCTAAAGTGGCCAGGTGCGGCAGTAAAATTAAGCCCTGTTCTGCCATGGCTATATCGGGGCGATACTGGGAAATTTCAAATAAGGTGAAGGCTCCTGCCCAAAAAGCGATTAAAGCAGCTTGGGCAACGTGGGCAACGATAAATAAGCCTGATTTATCGGCAAAACGGGCATTTCCTGCCCACCAGTCGTACTCGATCTGAGGATTATCGTAGGTCTGCATGGCATCTTTTAACGAAAATAGAACCAAGCTTATTGATAATTATATGCAATAAGCTTTAAGTCTTAGTCTAGAATAATTCTCAATAAAGTCAAGTTAAGAATTGTTACAATTGCTCGACATCCTTTAATACATCAGTATTTTTAGCCTGGTCAGCCTTTGAAAATCAAGGCTTTTCAGCATGAATCTTGGATCGCAGCTAGAGTAATCTCCTCAGACAATTGAGAATAATTATTAATTAGTTTTGAACGAGGACTAGAGGATAATTAGCTTGTCATCACTTAAACAAGCCTATAATTAGGCATTAAAGAGCATATTTAAGCTTATTTATGCTCTTTATTTCATTTTTAACCTGAAATCTCTTTTTTATTCGATAAAATACCCGCTGGTGCCCCTCGCCTCCCTGTCGGTTGTGGTAAGCTGTACTGAATTTAAACTGCGTCAGAGTCTCTGAGCGCCCATTTATAGGGATTGCCGTCTCTGGAGGTTCCTTTCTCTCCCCTCCCCAGTTCTGAAAAGATATTTAATAGAGCCGTAGATTAATAACATTGTCGTTAAAGTTATGGCCATAATTAGGGGGGCGATTTTGGCTAACCAGAAAGCCACGAAGATTATCCCGATTCCGTTGGCGAGTAAGATGGGTAAACGTGGCACTATGCCATAGTCAATAATTTTTTCTGTGCTTGGCTGCAGTTGAATCTTGGCTAAACAATGGAACCAAATTTGACTAACTAGAACTATTAAAGCTCCCCATCCTATCCAGAGGGCAGCCACATAAAAGCCCGATAATTCTAAAACAATTGTACTAATTGTGACGATAAAAAAGCGATCGAGGCGAGGATCGCTGGTTTTTTGCTGAAATTGGGCAATTTCTCCCAGATCTACTGCTGCCATGCGGGCCTGTTCAAGACAGATCCCCAGGGTACCTAGGGCAAGAATGGCAGCGGATAGGTTTTCCGGTGAGAAGATTTGGGAGATTATGCCTAAACTAGCCGGAAAAAACAGTAAAAAAAGGATCGTTCGTCTCATCTATTCGGGGTGGGGTCGGATTAAGATCAGAAATGCCCTTGACTTGATCATTTCTGTAATGTCTTGTTTGCCTCCTTTTCAAAATGCTCTCCTTCTCACCCAAGCTTTAACCCATCGTTCCTATGTCAATGAACAGTCGGAATTGACGGAAAATAACGAGCGCCTAGAATTTTTGGGCGATGCGATTTTAGCTTTTTTGGTGGGCGAACTATTGTATCAAAAATATCCCGCCATGAACGAGGCAGAATTAACCCGTTTGCGGTCAAATTTGGTCAAAGAAGAACAATTAGCGCAATTGGGCCTTGAAATCGGCCTAGGGGAGTTAATGCGTTTGGGGAAGGGGGCAATTAAAGATCGGGGGCGATCGAATCCTACCCTATTAGCGGACACTTTTGAAGCGATAATTGGGGCTTATTATCTAGATTCGGGGTTAAATGCGGTTAAAAACTATCTGCACCAACTTTTTATCCCTGTAGCCTCTCATTTAGTCTCTCAACAATCGGAATCGCCATCTTTTATCGATGCCAAAAATCTCTTTCAACAGTGGGCGCTGGCCAATTTCGCCTCTAATCCAGAATATGCGATCGTTGATGTTACAGGACCGCCCCACGCTAGGGAATTTACTGCCGAAGTGCGGGTTAATCATCTTCTCTATGGTACAGGTAAAGGTAAACGGAAACAGGATGCCACCAAAGCGGCTGCCGAAGATGCCTTAAAGCGCTGTCAATTGCAAGGGTAAATAGGGCCAACCCTACTTACTTTAGAGGCCACCAATTAACTTTATCCCGGGTGGCACTGTACACTTCTTTTAAACCCTCGGCATCCAGTACCCGAATTAAATCCCCCGTCGATTCTGAGGCAATTAATCCCACGGTTTGCAATCCTTTTAATACCTGTTCGACGGTGCGTTGATTGAGTTGACAAGCGCGAGCAATCACATCGACGGATAAATCAAAAGTATAGATATTTTCGGCACTCGGTTGACTGCCTAATTCTCTTTCTTGATAGATTAAAGCTCTGAGTAAAGTGGCTACAGCTTGGGGTGGATAGCTACTGCAATTAAGCAAATGATACTCGAATTTTTGCTGTAATTCAAATAAAAAACAGTACCGTTGACGAAAACTTTCGTTATCGTTGTAAATCTTTTCTAGTGCCGATAAGGGAATTTTCAGGACGTGGGTAGTTTTATAGGATTCCACCAAACAGGGAAAGGCGCGACTGGCTAAACCATAACTAAAGGGTAAACTCCTCATACCAAAACAGCCGCCGGGGTAGGTAATGGCAATAATCCGGTCGAGGGGGGTGCTGCGGACGACGATTACACCCTCATTCAAAATCACATACAAAACATCTAGAAATTCATCGGGTAGAAAAGCCGTATAGACGGGACGATTGGAAAATAGCGTCTCTAACTTGAGATTGTCGGCATCGAGATACTGACTTAACCAAGCTTCCTCTAGTCCGCGAAAGAGAAAACTCTGGTTAATCAGTTGTTGTAGGAGGGGTGTTTTTTTGGCCTTGACGCTCTTGCCCATAGTCTCAAACCTAGATGTAGCACTGATTCCATCTTCTCACAGTTTCCCTTGTTATCACCTTATTCCCAATTTGTTTTATAAATGTATTGAAATTTTGTTTCCTGTGCTGTAGGATTAAACCAGACCTGAAAACAGATACAACCTCAGAGTAAATCTTAGGAGCGCCCCCGATGCAGTCATCCCAGTCTTGTTTATCCCTACTCGTGGCAACTGTCCTGACGGGGGGAACGCTGGTATCTTGCACCCCATCCCCCACCAATAGCGGCAATGACAGCCAAAAACCCGTGACTGTGACACTTGTTTCCTATGCTGTCACCCAAAGTGCCTACGAAAAAATCATTCCCAAATTTGTCGAGGAATGGCAACAAAAAACGGGGCAAAAGGTAACTTTTGAACAGAGTTATGGTGGCTCCGGTTCCCAAACTCGCGCCGTTATCGATGGTTTAGAAGCGGATGTGGTAGCGTTGGCTTTAGCTTTGGATACCAAGAAAATTGAGCAAGCGGGATTAATTCAACCCGGTTGGGAAAAAGAAGCTCCGAATGACTCTATTGTTCATAAGTCTGTGGTGGCTTTTGTTCCTCGTGATGCCAATATTAAAATTAATAAATGGTCAGATTTAGCCAAGGATAATATTAAAGTTATTACCGCTAATCCCAAAACTTCTGGCGGAGCGCGCTGGAATTTTCTCGCTCTCTGGGGTTCGGTGACGCAAGCGGGAGGCAGTGAACAAGCGGCGCAAACTTTTGTCGAAAAAGTGTTTAAAAATGCGCCAGTTTTACCTAGAGATGCTCGCGAATCTAGTGATGTATTTTTTAAACAAGGCCAGGGAAATGTGCTAATTAATTACGAAAATGAGATGATTCTCGCTAACCAAAAAGGTGAGAAGTTAGCTTACACTGTTCCCACCGATTACAACATTTCTATTGATAATCCCGTGGCGGTTGTTGATGCCAATGTGGATAAAAAAGGTACGAGAAAAGTGGCCGAGGCTTTTGTGCAGTTTTTATTTACTCCCGCAGCCCAAAGAGAATTTGCTCAGGTGGGGTTTCGTCCCGTTGAACCGACGGTATTTAAAGAGTTTGAGAGTAAATTTCCTCAGATAAAAAATCTCTTTACCGTGCAGGATTTAGGCGGTTGGGATAAGGTACAAAAGCAATTCTTTGATGAAGGAGCCTTGTTCGATAAAATTCTGACTAAAGCTGGTAAATCCTAAGGAGAAAAACCATGGATAATCAACCTCAATGGCAAACTATTAATCATCCCCAAAGTGACTTACATCTCGATCAATCAGGACTCGATCGCCCCACGTCCCGAAGAATAAAAATTCGGATTCCTAAACAATATATTAACGAGCCAATTATAGCACGTTTAGGGTCTTTTCCTGGTCTAAAAGTGAATATATTTTCCGCTTTGTTAGCTGCAAATAATAATCAAGATGGCTGGTTCGATCTACAACTACAAGGCAACTCCCAAGGGATAGAAAATGCCCTTTCCTATCTGGCAGATTTAGATGTAGAAGTTTGGTATGATTCAGCACAAGTTCTTGAAGAAGCGGACAATTGGTAATCTCTAGCAATAATTAACAATGGCTAACCCACAATTATCTTTATCTCCCAGTCAACCCCACAAAAAAGTTTCTATTCCTTGGGTAATTACCATTAGTTATCTAGTGGTTTTGTTGGTTTTACCGGCAGCGGCACTATTTGCTAAATCCCTAACTCTTGGTTTTGCCGAATTTTGGCGCATTGCCACTTTACCGATTTCTTTATCCGCTTACCAAGTCACTTTTTTGACTTCCTTAATCGCCGGATTAATTGACGGAGTTTTTGGCACTATTATCGCTTGGGTATTGGTGCGTTATCGATTCCCGGGTAAAAAAATTGTCGATGCTTGTGTGGATTTGCCCTTTGCTTTACCCACTTCTGTTGCCGGTTTAGTCCTAGCCACAGTTTACAGTGATAACGGTTGGCTCGGTCAATTTTTTGCCCCCTTTGGCATTAAGATATCCTTTACCATTTTAGGGGTTTTTGTGGCGATGTTATTTATCGCTTTACCCTTCATTGTCCGCACCTTACAGCCGGTTTTACAGGAAATGGAAAAAGAGGTAGAAGAAGCGGCTTTATCCCTCGGTGCTTCCTCTTGGCAAATCTTTTGGCGAGTTATTTTTCCCACAATACTACCCGCTATTTTAACAGGAGTTGCCCTCGGTTTTGCCAGAGCGATCGGTGAATATGGTTCCGTAGTTATTATCTCCTCTAATATTCCCTTTAAGGATTTAATTGCCCCGGTTTTAATCTTCCAAAGACTAGAGGAATATGATTACACGGGGGCAACAGTAATCGGCATGGTTTTATTACTGGTTTCTTTGTTCATGTTAGTAGTAATTAATTTCCTGCAGCAATGGGGGCAAAAATACAGAGTTAAGTAACAATTATTATCATTTAATGAGAGACAGAGTAAAAATGCAGAATCCAAAAGTATTAACTAAACCGAAAGAGTGGGATTACAAACCCCTACTAATTATCATCGCCCTTGTTTATCTGGCACTATTATTATTTATTCCGGCGGCGGCAGTATTTTACTATGCTTTTCGCAATGGATTCCAAGCTTTTTTAGAAGCGGCGGGAACTTCTGACTTTATCGAGGCTGTGAAATTAACAGTAATTATTGCCCTAATTACTGTACCTTTAAACACAATTTTTGGACTTTGTGCAGCCTGGGTAATTGCTCGCAATCAATTTCGGGGCAAAACTTTATTAATTAGTTTAATTGACTTACCTTTTGCCGTTTCTCCCGTGGTAGCCGGTTTAATGATTGTACTGCTCTATGGGCGCAATGGTTGGTTAGGTTCTTTCCTAGAATTTTTCGATATAAAAATACTTTTTGCTTTACCCGGAATGGTATTAGCAACTATATTTGTTACTATGCCTTTTGTCGCTAGAGAAGTTATCCCAGTCTTAGAAGAAATTGGCTTAGAACAAGAGGAAGCGGGGCGCACTTTAGGGGCAAGTGATTGGCAGATTTTCTGGCGCATAACTTTACCCAATATTCGTTGGGGATTGATGTACGGAGTGCTGTTAACTAATGCCCGGGCGATGGGAGAATTTGGGGCGGTTTCTGTGGTTTCTGGCAGTATTTTAGGGAGAACTGCCACCCTGCCAATTTTCGTAGAACAGGCCTATAAAAATTATCTCACTCCTGCCGCTTTTAGTGCGGCGGCTATTCTCGCCTTACTAGCGGGAGTTACTTTAATTATCAAAGAAATTCTCGAACGTAAAACCGCCCACAAAATTCACACTACCTAACTACAAAAAACCTAAAAACATGAGCGGGCGTTGGGTTTCATGCTTCAACCCAACCTACGTTCATCTTATATTTAATTCCACCCACCTACTTACTTAACTACAATTAACCCAAAAATATGAGTATTACCATCCACCAAGTTTCTAAACGTTTCGGCAATTTTCAAGCTTTAGATAATATAAGTTTAACCATTCCTGAAGGCAAATTAGTTGCCCTCCTCGGACCATCGGGATCGGGAAAATCCACCTTATTACGTTCAATTGCCGGATTAGAAAGTCCCGACAGTGGCGCGATTATCATTAACGGACAAGATACCACCCATGTGGATCCTAGACGGAGAAATATCGGCTTTGTTTTTCAACATTATGCCCTATTTAAACATTTAACTGTCCGTCAAAATATTGCTTTTGGTCTAGAAATTCGCCGGCAAAAATCGCCATTAATTAAGAAAAGAGTTGAGGAATTATTAGAATTAATTCAATTACAAGGATTAGGCGATCGCTATCCCGCCCAATTATCGGGAGGACAACGGCAGCGAGTAGCTTTAGCCCGCGCTTTAGCCATTCAACCGAATGTATTATTATTAGATGAACCCTTTGGAGCTTTAGATGCAAAAGTTAGAAAAGAATTAAGGGTATGGCTGAGAAATTTACACGAAGAAGTTCACGTTACCAGTGTTTTTGTTACCCACGATCAAGAGGAAGCAATGGAAGTAGCCGATACGATTGTCGTGATGAATCATGGTAAAATTGAACAGGTGGGTTCTCCCGCCGAAATTTACGATCATCCGGCCACACCTTTTGTGATGCAATTTATTGGGGAAGTGAATATCTTACCTAATCTAGCGGGATTAGGAAATGGGCATCATCAGGGTCATAATTCCACCGTTTTTATCCGTCCCCACGACCTGGAAATTATGGCCGAACAAGATGGGTTGAATAGTTGGGCAGTGGTAAAAAGAGTTATTCATTTAGGCTGGGAAATACAAGTAGAATTAATGTTAGCCGATGGGGAAATGGTGGTGGCTTATCTCAATCGTGAGGAGTACAAGCAATTACAGTTACAACCAGAACAAACAGTACATTTAAAACCGAGAAAAGCGACCTTACTCACTGATTTTGACAATAAAAGTGAGAAAGTTATCGATTACTCAATTTAAAAACTCTAGGTTTATTAAAGAGTTTTTCATAAAGCTATAAGTGACCTTCACCGCTGCCACTTTCTCAGCACTGATAGAGTTAGAGCAACTTCTTTACCTTTCTCCTCAATAAAATCTAGCAATTCCTTGACGGTGCTTTTATCTTCATCTACTTTGGTGTTAAGATTGACAGCCTTGAGGTCAAAGTTTTTGGCTTCGATTTCTTCACGGGTGACTGTCCAACTCCTCTCACTATCTTCTCGGTTGGGTAATAGTTCTAGAAACTCCTGAAAGTGATTCATCATCAGGGGTTTGCGCTTGGTAACTTTGACATCGGACAGGTCATAATACCAGATTTTTTCAGTGGGTTTGCCTTTAGTAAAAAAGAGGATGTTAGCTTTAACACCCCCACCGGCAGCCACAAAAGTCCCCGCGGGCAAACTAACGATACACCAGAGATTACAGTCGTTTAATAGTTTTCGTTTGCTCTGGACAAAAGCATTTTCATTGGTGCGAAATAACACCCCTTCATCTAGGACGATACCGCAGCGTCCCCCTCAGTTCGGCCGGGGTAGGAAATTGGCTGAGGGGCTGAGGGGCTGAAGTTATATTCGTCGTGCGATCGTATTCGACAAAAAGATGACCGTTACAGGAGTACACAAACGGTACATTTAACCCTTTGGCATAGCGTTTAACCTGTTCTAAGCCTTCAGTGGGGGGCGCATCATT
>Ga0082207_1001266_pt1 | contig 12242 bp, 13 predicted proteins | sample LakMenEpi10Aug09_FD_71540 | JGI IMG/M metagenome (GOLD analysis project Ga0082207, IMG submission 71540) | reverse complement strand
AAGGCCGCTGCACCTGGCCGGCGCACACCGGCGCAGGACTGCATGACCTCTTCGAACATCTTTACGTAGCGCTTGAAGTTGTCACCCTTGCGAAAGGGAAAGCCCGTGCCCACGAGGGATTCCGACAGTCGGGTTCGCTTGCTCACGCGCAGGCGGCGGTCGTTGAGGTAGGCACCGCGGCCTTTGGAGGCGTGGAAGAGGTCGTTGCGCGTGGGGTCATAGACGACGGCTTGTTGCAGCACCCCCCGGTGTGTCAACGCAATGCTCACGGCGTAGAACGGGAAGCCGTGAATGAAGTTGGTGGTGCCGTCCAGCGGGTCGATGATCCAGGTGTACTCGCTGTCCTGCGCACCATGCTCGCGACCGCTTTCCTCGGCCAGGATGCCGTGGTCAGGGTAGGCCTGCAACAGGGTTTCGATGATCGCGCGCTCAGCCGCCTGGTCAACCTCGGTCACGAAGTCGTTGGCCCCCTTGCTGCCGACCTTGAGCACCTCCACGTCCAGCGCGGCCCGGTTGATGATCGTGCCGGCCGTGCGCGCGGCCTTGACGGCGATGTTGAGCATGGGGTGCAGGGTTTGCTGCGACATGGCAAAGGTGTCCTCGGGCGCGCGTGGCGGTTGGGGCAGGGGGCTGGCGGGGAAAAGAGCGGGGTAGCTGCGCCGCCCGCAGGCGACAATGCAGCCAACCCGCCATTGTAGGGTGGCATCGGTAACGGGCGGTGCCTGTCCGGTGCCAGGCCCGCGGGACCTGCCATGTCCCCTCTGGATCCCCAACCCCGGTTCATCCTCGTCGATACCAGCCATCCCGGCAATGTCGGTGCGGCCGCCCGCGCCATCAAGGTCATGGGGTTCGGTGACCTGGTGCTCGTGCGCCCCCGATTCGCCGACGTGTTGTCGCGGGAAGAAACCGTGGCCATGGCCAGTGGAGCGGCCGACGTGCTGGTCCGCGCCCGCGTCGTGGTCCGTCTGGAGGATGCGCTGGAAGGCGTTCACCGGGTGTGCGCTACCGCCATGACACCCCGCGACTTCGGGCCGCCGGCCATGTCGCCCAGGGCCCATTTCGAGTCGCTGCGCGCTGACCCGTCAGGATCAGACTCTGGCGTCCCCGCGCCGCCGGATGGACACGGCGCACCGCGACTGGCTTTCGTGTTCGGTGGCGAACGCTACGGACTGTCCAACGAGGATGTGTACCGCGCGCACGTGTGCCTGAGCATTCCCACGCAAGCCGGATACGGATCTCTGAACCTCGCGCAGGCTGTGCAGTTGATCGCCTACGAGTACCGGCAGGCGCTGGGCGGCTTCGAAGTGCAGCCCCGCACCGCCGCCGACCGCTGGGCCGACGCCGCTGCAGTGGCCGGTGTGCTCCAGCATTGGCAGGCGGTACTGCAGGGCATCGGTTTTCTGGATCCCCAGGCGCCCAAGAAGCTGATGCCGCGCCTGCAGCAACTGCTCAACCGGTCGAACCTGACCCCGGAAGAGGTGCATATCCTGCGCGGGATCGCGCGGGCTGTCGAGCGCGCTGCCGATCTGGCGTCGACCCCAGACCCGCAGGATTGCCCACCCCGCACTACACTCGACTGATGTTTGCTCGCCTGCGTGAAGACATCGCCTGCATCCGCGAACGCGACCCGGCCGCGCGTTCGTCCTGGGAGGTGCTGACCTGCTACCCGGGCCTTCACGCTCTGGTCATGCACCGCTGGGCCCACGCTTGCTGGGGTGCGGGCTTCAAGTGGCTGGGTCGCTTCATCTCGCACCTGGCCCGCATGCTCACGGGCATCGAAATTCACCCGGGAGCCGTCATCGGGCGTCGCGTATTCATCGACCATGGCATGGGGGTGGTGGTCGGCGAGACGGCCGAAATCGGTGACGATTGCACCATCTACCAGGGCGTCACCCTGGGCGGCACCTCGCTCAGCCGAGGCGCCAAGCGCCACCCCACGCTGGGCGCAGGCGTGATCGTCGGGGCCAACTCCCAGGTGCTGGGCGGCTTCACCGTGGGCGATGGGGCCCGTATCGGCAGCAGTGCCGTGGTCGTCAAGCCGGTGCCCCCTGGCGCCACGGCGGTGGGCAACCCGGCGCGCATCATCCAGGCCGAGGCTGACACAGCTCGCGAAGAAGCCGCTGCGCGAATGGGCTTTTCCGCCTACGGTGTCACGCAGGGTGACGATCCGGTGTCGCAGGCCATGCGCAGCCTCATCGACAACGCCGCAGGCCACGAGCATCAGATCGCCCTGCTGTGGGCCGCCATCGAAAAGCTTGCCGCCCAGAACCGGCAGTTGCCGCTCGAGCCTTGTGTGCCGCAAGACGCCGCCAAGCAAGAGAACTTCGACGCCGAGGGACTGCGCCGCAAGGTGAATTGATCGCGGCCAGGCTTTCTTGCCGCTTTCCGCGGCGTGGTCAGCGGGTGCGAATGGCCGACTTCGGCCGAAAGGCCTTGCACACCTGCTCGTCGGTGTCGATGTAGGGCCCGCCAATCAGGTCCACGCAATAGGGCACGGCCGCGAAGATGCCGTGTACCGGTGGCTGCGCCTGAGGCAGCCCTTCCAGGGTCTCGGCGATCGACTTGGGCTGGCCCGGCAGGTTGATGATCAAGGCCTGGGCGCGAATCACCGCCACCTGGCGCGACAGAATCGCCGTGGGCACGAAGCGCAGGCTGATCTGCCGCATCTGCTCACCAAAGCCTGGCATTTCCTTGTCGGCCACGTCCAGTGTGGCCTCGGGCGTCACGTCTCGCCGTGCGGGGCCTGTGCCGCCGGTGGTCAGCACCAGATCGCACCCGAGCTCATCGACCAGCATGCGCAGCGTCGCCGCGATCACCTCACGTTCGTCGGGAATCAGCCGCGGCTCCCAGGCAATCGGGTTGCGCACCGCGCGCGACAGCCAATCCTGCAGCGCCGGCAGGCCCTTGTCTTCATAGACGCCACTGGAGGCGCGGTCGCTGATCGAAACGATGCCGATGCGCACCGGTTCCAAAGGAATCTGCTCACCCATGGGTCAAACCACCACGAAAGGCTTGATGAACTGAAACAGGTCGCGCCATGCGCGGCCGTGCCGCTGCTCGGGCGGCAAGGCGGCTTCCTTTCGGGCTGCACGGATCAGGCTTCGCAGCTGTTGGGCATCGGCGCCGGGGTGATCGGCCATGAAGCGCGTCAGGGCGCCATCATCACCCACCAGTTGCAGGCGCAGGGCCTCGGCCTGGTGCAGCGCCAGCGTCTGCCGTGCCGAGCCCAGCTGCGCCTCAGCCACCGCCTGGGCCAGCGGCTCGATGTCGGCCTGTCGCATGAGCTTGCCCACGTACTGGCGCTGCCGGCGCAAGCCCTCATGGCTGCGCGTGCGGCGCAGTTCGGCAATGGCGTCTCGCAGGCTCTCGTCCATGGGCAGCGCGGCCAACCGCTCTGGGGACATGGCTGCCAGCGCATCGCCCAGCGTCTGCATGTCGTGCGAGGCCTTTTTCAGCGCCGTTTTGCTCTGGCGCCCATCATCGTCCGCGCCATCATCGGCGGGCCGGGCACCATCCATGTCGTGGCCCGGATCGTGCACCTCGAAGTGCACCCGCCCAGGCGCGGCCATGGCCTGTCGGGGTTGACGGCGCTCAGGCTTGGCCTGTCCGCGCCCGAGGGCGGTCAGGGCAGCGGCGGCATCCAGGGCTTTTGATCGGCGGGCACACATAAGGGGTCGCTATGATAGTCCGATGCCTTCCACACACGACTCCACCGCCCCCGCGGACTTCAGCTTCACTTCGGCACAGTTTGAGCAGCTGGTCGATGACACCTTGGGTATCGCGCGCAAGCGCGGTGCAAGCGACGCGGCCGTGGCGGTCAGCGAAGGCATCGGTCTGTCGGTGTCGGTGCGCAAGGGTGATGTCGAAAACGTCGAGCGCAACCGAGACAAGTCCATCGGGGTCACCGTCTTCCTTGGGCAGCGACGCGGCAACGCCAGCACGTCGGATTTTTCCCTGAAGTCACTTGAACAAACGGTTCAGGCGGCCTACGACATTGCCCGCTATACCGCCGAGGACCCTGCAGCCGGTTTGCCTGACCCGAAGGATCTGGTGAGCCCCCGCCAGGCTCGGCGCGAATTGGACCTGCACCACCCTTGGCGCATCGACGCCGCCGCCGCCGCGGAAATCGCCCGCCAGGCCGAAGAGGCCGCGCTACAGACCGACCGCCGAATCACCAACAGTGAAGGGGCAGGCGTAAGCGCCCAGCAGGGCCACTTCTTTGCCGGCAACAGCCGGGGCTTCCGTGGGGGGTATGCCAGTTCCCGCCACTCGCTGTCGGTGGCGCCCATCGCGGGCAAGGGAAACGACATGCAGCGCGACTACTGGTACACCTCCGAGCGCGACCCTGCCGATCTGGCCCCGCCTGCGGCCGTCGGCCGCTATGCCGCCGAGCGCTCCCTGGCCCGCCTGAAGAGCCGCAAGATTGCCACCTGCGAAGTACCGGTCCTCTTCGAATCGCCCTTGGCCGCTGGACTGCTGGGCGCCTACGTTCAAGCCACCAGCGGCGGCGCGCTGTACCGCAAGGCCAGTTTCCTTCTCGACAGCTTGGGCCAGCAGGTCACGGCTGCCCACCTCAGCATCGAGGAAGACCCCTTTGTCCTCAAGGGAAAGGGCAGTGCACCCTTCGACGATGAGGGCGTGCGCACGCAGGCCCGCACCGTGCTGAAGGACGGCGTGGTGCAGACCTATTTCCTGTCCAGCTACTCGGCGCGCAAACTGGGGCTGCGCACCACCGGGCACGCCGGCGGTTCGCACAACCTGCGCCTGAGCAGCTCGCGCACCCAGCCAGCGGACGATCTGCCGGCCATGCTGCGCAAGCTCCACCGTGGCTTGTTCGTGGTGGAACTCATCGGGCAAGGGGTGAACTACGTCACCGGCGACTATTCCCGCGGCGCAGCGGGGTTTTGGGTGGAAAACGGCGAGATCGCCTACCCGGTGCACGAGATCACGATCGCCGGCCAACTGCAGCAGATGCTCAAGGGCATCGTGGCCGTGGGGGCCGACGAGTACACCACGGGCAGCAAGACGGTTGGCTCCATCCTCATTGAACGCATGAAGGTGGCCGGCGCCTGAGTCAACCCCGGCGCCTTCCCGGACGGGGTCGCTGCAGGGGGCAGCCCGCGATCGCGCGGCACCGCGATCCTGCGGCCCGCGGGGAGTTCCCTCGGGGAATCCCCTGCGCGTGCCCGATGGCTGGGACCCTAAACTGCGCGCTGCAGTTTTTTCATTTCCCTCACCCAAGGAGAAGACCTCATGGAACGTCGTTCCTTTGTGCAAGGTGCTGGCATTGCCGGCATCCTGGCTGCCGGTGCCGCCCCGGCGATCACGCACGCGCAGCAGAACCTGCGTTGGCGTCTGACCTCCAGTTTCCCCAAGGCCCTGGACACCTTGTTCGGGGTCAATGACATCTTCGCGGCCAAGGTTCGTGAACTCTCCGGTGGTCGTTTCGTCATCACCACCCACGCCCCCGGTGAACTGGTGCCCGCCTTCGGCACCATGGACGCCATCGAGAAGGGCACGGTTGAGATGGCCAACACGGCGCCGTATTACTACTTCGGCAAGGATGAGACCTTCGCCTTGGCCTGCGCGGTTCCCTTCGGCATGAACAGCCGCCAGCTCACCGCCTGGTACTTCGAAGGCAACGGCCTGAAGCTGATGCGCGATTTCTATCGCCAGTTCAACTGCGTGAATTTCCCCATGGGCAACACCGGCGCGCAGATGGGCGGCTGGTTCCGCAGGGAAATCAAGTCCCTGGCCGACTTCAAGGGCACCAAGTTCCGCGTGGGCGGTTTCGGTGGCCGCATCGTCGAGCGCATCGGAGGGGTGCCGCAGAACATCCCGGGCGGTGAAATCTACCAAGCACTGGAAAAGGGCACCATCGATGCGGCCGAGTGGGTCGGTCCCTACGATGACCTCAAGCTCGGCTTCGTCAAGGTTGCCCCGAACTACGCCTACCCCGGCTGGTGGGAAGGTGGCGCCATGCTCGAGTTGCACATCAACTCCAAGGCCTGGGATTCGCTGTCGCCCGAGTACAAGGCCATCGTCGAGTGCGCCTCGGCCTACTGCCACACCGACATGCAGGCCAAGTACGACGGCAAGAACGCCGTGGCGCTCAAGACACTGGTGGGGCAGGGTGCCAAGCTCTTCGCCTTCCCGCAAGACCTGATGGACGCCGCCTTCAGGGCCTCGCGCGAGCACTACGCAGAGCTCAGCGCCCGCAACGCGAACTGGAAGAAGGTCTACGAAGACTACTCGGCCTTCCAACGCGACGCCAACCTGTGGTTCCGCTTCACTGAGGCCACCTTCGACAACTTCATGCAGCGCCAGCGCATGTAAGTTCCGGCGGTTTCAGCCAACAAAAAGGCCTCGCGGTGCGAGGCCTTTTTCTTTGATCGACCGGGTATCGAGGCCCCGCCTGGGGCATCCCTTATCGACCCCTCACTGACGGCCCCTAACTTCCGGCCCGTCACTTCCGGCCCCTCACTTCTTCTTGGCGTCTTCCTTCACGGCCTCCAGAATGGCCTTCATCGGGTCATCGGCAGGCGGTTGCGCACTGCCGCCGGGCGCAGGGGCGGGCGCAAGGGGATCAAGGGTGCTACCGGGTGCCGCCGGCGGTGCAAGCGGGTCCAGCGGGTTGGGTACACCGGTGGGTGCTCCCATGCTGGGTGTCTCCAGGTTGAAGAGCTGCTCGAGCGCTTTGTCCGCGTCGACTTTCACCCCTTCGTCGATTCCGTCGGTCACCAACTTCGGGAAGGCGATCACCACCGCCACCATGATCAGCTGCAGGACGATGAAGGCGATCGAGCCCTTGTAGATCTGGGCGGTGGAAACCGCCGGAATCATCGCCTTGGTGATGCGGTCCCGGTAGTCCATCTTCGGCGCGACGCTGCGCAGGTAGAACAGCGCAAAGCCAAAGGGCGGCGTGAGGAACGAGGTCTGCAGGTTCATGGCGATCACCACGCCGAACCAGATCATGATCGCATCCACCGGCGTGCCAGGCGGGAACATCTCGGGCAGTATCTTCTCGGCCACCGGCGCCAGGATCGGGATCACGATGAAGGCGATCTCGAAGAAGTCAATGAAGCAGCCCAGGATGAACACCAGGACGTTCACCACGATCAGGAAGCCCAAGGCGCCGCCGGGCATGTCGTCGAAGAGGTGCTCCACCCAGATGTGGCCATCGGCCGCGTTGAAGGTGAAGGAGAAGACGGTCGAGCCGATCAGGATGAACAGCACGAAGGTGGACAAGCGGGCCGTGCTGTCCATGGCCTGGCGCAGAAGCGGGAAGTCCAGACGCTTGCGCATCAAGGCCATGATCAGCGCGCCCAGAGCGCCCATGGCGCCACCCTCGGTGGGCGTGGCCACACCCAGGAAGATGGTGCCCAGCACCAGGAAGATCAGGATCAGCGGTGGGATGAGCACGAAGGTGACTTGTTGCGCCAAGCGCGACAGCAGGCCCATGCCGGTGACCTTGTTGACGACGGCCAGCGTCAACGCCACCAGCGAAGCCACCGTCAGCGACATGATCAGCACCTCGTCGCCGCTGGCGGCCATGGTGCGACCGGTCCAGCTCTTCATCATGCCGTCGTGCACTTGCGCCCAACCCCAACCGGCGGCCGCGCACAGCGCCAACAACGCCACCAGCGACACATGACCCGATGCGCCGTTGTCCTCGCGGTAGATGCGCGCCTCAGGCGGCAGCGCCGGTACCCATGAAGGCTTGAAGACGGCCAGCGCCATCACGAACAGCAGGTACAGCCCCACCAGCAGCAGGCCGGGAATCAGGGCGCCCGAGTACATATCGCCCACCGATCGCCCCAACTGGTCAGCCAGCACGATCAGCACCAGGGACGGCGGTATGGCCTGGGCAAGCGTGCCCGATGCCGTGATGGTCCCCGTGGCCACTGTTCGGTTGTAGCCATAGCGCAGCATGATGGGCAGTGAGATCAGGCCCATGGAGATGACGGCCGCGGCCACCACGCCGGTGGTGGCCGCCAGCAGCGCGCCCACCAGGATCACGGCGATGGCGATACCCCCGCGCACCGGCCCGAACACCTGCCCCACCGTTTCCAACAGGTCCTCCGCCATCCCGGACTTCTCCAGAATGATGCCCATGAAGGTGAAGAAGGGGATGGCCAGCAGGGTGTCGTTCTGCATGATGCCGAACACGCGTTGCGGCAGGGCCTGGAACAGCGTGGGCGTGAACAGGTCAAGGCTCATGCCGATGTAGCCGAACAGCAGGCCCGTGGCCGCCAGGCCAAACGCCACCGGAATGCCGGTCAGCAAAAAGCACAGCAGCGCCAGGAACAGCAGCGGCACAAAGTTGGCAGTGATGAACTCAGCCATCAGTTCGCTCCGTTTCGCGTCTGCTTCTGTTGCAGCGCCAGTTCATGGGCCTCGGCTTCCTTGGCCAGTTCCTCGGCTAGGCGCTCTTCTTCGCTCTTTTCGCCCGTCGGTGTGAACGGCTCATCCAGCGCACCTTGCAGGTAGGCCACGCGCTTGATCAGTTCCGAGCTGGCCTGTGCCAGCAGGATCGCAAATCCCAGCGGCACCAGAAGCAGCACGGGCCACCGAATCAAGCCTCCGGCGTTCTGGCTCATCTCGCCACTCTTGAAGGCGCTCATGAACAACGGCCATCCCAGGTCGATCATGATGATGGACAGTGGAATGGTGAACACCACGATGCCCACCGCATCGATGATCGCGTTGGTTCGCTTGGAAAGCCGGCTGCTGATGAAGTCGATGCGCACGTGGGCGTTCTTGAGCATCACGTAGCCCACGCCCAGCATGAACACGGCGGCAAACAGGTACCACTGGATCTCAAGGAAGGCGTTCGAGCCGATGCTGAAGGCCTTACGCACAATGGCGTTGATGGCACTGATGAGCACCGAGGCCAACACCAACCACATGGTCACGCGGCCCACGCGTTCATTGATCGCGTCGATCGCACGCGACAAGGCAAGCAGGATGTTCAAGTCATCTCCAGGCAGTCCAGCAGCGGCTTGGTCGCGCGACTGTACCCGCGAAGGGCGGCTCCTGGGGTTCGGGTGATTGCGTACACAGCGCCGCCGCACCCTGCCGGGTAGCGCCTGAGGCCGTCAGAAACCGCCTGGGAAATGTGGGCTACCGATGTAGCCGACCGATATAGCCGACCGATGCGGGCGACCGATTACGACCGCGTGGCGGCCACGAACAGGCGGGTTGAGCGTGCGCCCGAGCGGCAGAAAGCCAGGATGGGGCGGGGCAGCTCGGCCAGGAGTTTCGCAAACGCCTCGATCTCCTCGGGCGACTGATAGCCACCCTGTACCGGCAGAAAGGCGTACTGCAGGCCCGCGGCCCGCGCGGCCGCCTCGATGGAGGCATTGGTGGGCTGCTCGGGGCCTTCTTCGTAGTCGGGCCGGTTGTTCACGACCGACTTGAAACCTTGCCGGGCAGCCTCGGCCATGGCCTCGGGCGTCAACTGCGGCGCCACGCACACATCGGGGGCCACGGCGTGAAGGGGCAGCAGGTCGTCGTCCATGGAGTCGTCCGGTTCGGCTAAGTTGGGGTAGAGGGGGTTAAGGGTGTCGGGCGCCGGGTCGAAGGAAGGAGCGTCAAGGGTTCAATGCCAGGGCATCAAGGGGCCAAGGATGCCTTGATCAGGGCCGACACCTGCGCCATGTCGGCTTTGCCGGCCAGGCGTTGCTTGGCGGCCCCCATGGCCTTGCCCATGTCGCCAGGCCCGGCCGCCCCGATCTCGGCCAACAGGGCCTTGACCTCAGCGGCCAGTTCCTCGGCTCCCAGGCGCGCCGGCAGGTAGGCCTGCAGCACGGCGACTTCTGCGCCTTCCTTGGCCACCAGGTCGGCTCGGCCCGCCTGCTCGAAGGCGGCAATCGAATCCCGCCGTTGCTTGATCAGCTTGTCCACCACGGCCACCACCGCCGCATCGTCCAAGGTGATGCGCTCATCCACTTCCTTTTGCTTGATGGCGGCCAGCAGCATGCGGATGGTGGACAGGCGATCGGCCTCCTTGGCCTTCATGGCCGACTTCATGTCGTCGGTGATCCGGTCTTTCAGACTGGCGGCAGAGGGTGTGCTCATTCGAGGGCTCCAAAGACAAGGCCCGCGGGCGCAAACGCCAAGCGGGCCTGGTCGCGTGGGCGAGTCGGGATCAGTACAGCTTCTTGGGCAGCTGCATGCTGCGCACACGCTTGTAGTGGCGCTTGACCGCCGCGGCCTTCTTGCGCTTGCGCTCAGCGGTGGGCTTCTCGTAGAACTCGCGGGCGCGAAGGTCGGTCAACAGGCCGAGCTTTTCGATGGTGCGCTTGAAGCGGCGCAGGGCCACGTCGAAGGGCTCGTTTTCTTTGACACGGATCGTGGTCATGGGGCGGGTAGGGGTCTTGGGTTGATCGGCGATTTGGTCACTCGGGTTCCGGGGGACTCGAGGCACACCTGCCGCAAGGGTTCGGTAAAGCCCATGAGTATATCAGGATTCCCGACTTGGGTGTGGCCGCTCGCCAAGCGGCTGGCGGTGGCCTCAAGCGTGGAGTGCCCGCCACAGCATGTAGGCCGCCAAGCCGTAGAGCAGCAGGGCGAACACCCGCTTGAGTTGCCTCACGTTCAGGGCATGCGCGGCGCGGGCGCCCCAGGGTGCCACGGCGACGCTTCCGGTGGCGATCACCGCCAGCGCCGGCAGGTACAGCACCCCGAAGGCGCCTGGCAGGGCGGGGGGCAGGTGCCAGCTGCCCAGCAAGTAGCCTGCCGTGTTGGCCAGTGCGATCGGAAACCCCAAGGCCGAGGCCGTGGCCACCACCTGGTGGATCGGCACATTGCACCAGGTCATGAAGGGGGCCGATGCGAATGCGCCACCGGCACCGACCAGGCCCGACAGCAATCCGATGCCCGTGCCTGCGGCTGACTGCCCCATCCACCCCGGCAGCGTTCTTGTGGGTTTGGGCTTGCGGTCCAACAGCATCTGCGTGGCTGAAAACGTCAGGAAGGCCACGAACAGCAGCACCAGGGCCTGGCCGCGGATCAAGGCAAAGATGCCCGCACCGGCCACCAAGCCGCCGGCCACGATGCCAGGGGCCATCCCGCGCACGATGTCCCAGCGCACCGCCCCACGCTTGTGGTGGGCGCGGACGCTGGAGATCGAGGTGAACAGGATGGTTGCCATCGACGTGGCGATGGCCATCTTGAAGGCCATGTCCGGTGGCACGCCACGGTTGCCCAGGATGACGGTGAGAAAGGGCACCATCAGCATGCCCCCGCCGATGCCCAGCAGGCCGGCCAGAAAGCCGATGCAGCCGCCCAACAGCAAGAGTTCAACGGCCAGCAGAAGGTCCATGGGGTCAGTGGGGGTGTCCGTCGCCAACCGCAGGCCGCATTCCTGAACCCAGGGGATTCAGGTGGGCGAGGTCAGTCGGGCATCGGGTTCATCTGACGCGAGACGCTCACACCAGCCCGACGATGTTCCAAGCCCGGGCTCCAGAGAGCATCGGTTCAAGGAAATAAAAACCTGCGCGAAGGCAACGGACGGCTGAAGTGTAAGCGCGGGGCCCAGGCTTGGGGCCTTGGCGCAGGCTTTGGAGTGGCCTTTGGATTGGCCTTTGGAGTGGCCTTTGGATTGGCCTACAGCAGGCGCCCATCGTCGGCCAGTACCTTGTCGAGCCGCCGCATCAGCTCCTCCACATGACCAGCCCCGTCGGCCCCGTCCCATTCGGACCTCGCGCCTGGCGCCTGGGCAGCCGCGCCCGGCGGCGAGGGTGAGGGAGGGGGTGAGGGCGATTGCGCCGCGGCCATCTCGCGCTCGGCCAAGCGATAGGCCAGGTTCAGCGCGGCCAGCACCGCCATGCGCTCGCGCGCCTTGACCTTGCCCGCGTCGCGGATGGCGCTCATCTCCCGATCCACCGTGGCCACGGCCTGAAGCAAAGCCTCTTGGCCATCCTCGGGGCAAGCCAGAAGATAGCTTTGGCCCAAGATCGTCACTTCTACCTGCTTCATTCGTCGCCTCCGCGCACGGCGTCTTCACTCAGGGGCACGGGCGCAGCGCTGGGGGCGGCCAATGCGGGAACCCGTGCGATCAGGGCGTCGAGCCGGGTGCGCGCCGTGCCCAGGCGTGCTCGAAGCGCATCGCGCTCGGCCGTGAGTTCTTGCACCTGTTGCTGCAGCAGTTCTTGGGTGCGCTGCAGCTCCTCGTGCCGCACCAGCAGATGCTCGACACGGCGAACCAGGTCTTCAAGCTTGGACATGACACGAAGGGC
>Ga0082207_1001265_pt1 | contig 12250 bp, 12 predicted proteins | sample LakMenEpi10Aug09_FD_71540 | JGI IMG/M metagenome (GOLD analysis project Ga0082207, IMG submission 71540) | reverse complement strand
GTTGCCATTTGCATTTGCTTGTGCAACATTTCATCTTCAGAATCCAGCAAGTTGCTGTCTTGATGCCACTGCACTGCTTCGTACGGAACACCGAGGCTACGGAAAACGTCGTGATAAAAATTGTGCTGACCAAGAAGTAGTTCATGCACATACTTCAAGAACATGCCGCTTTCAGCGCCTTGAATAATGCGGTGGTCGTATGTGCTGGTGATGGTAACTACCTTCGACACACCAAGGCGCGTTAACGAGCGTTCGTCGCTGCCCTGAAACTCTGCCGGGTAATCGATGCTGCCAACACCAACAATGACACCTTGACCTGGCATTAAACGCGGCACCGACTGCACGGTGCCGATAGTGCCTGGATTGGTGAGACTGACGTTTGCGCCTTGGAAGTCTTCAACGGTCAACTTGTTTGCGCGCACCTTGCGAATGATTTCGTCGTAGGCAAGCAAGAAACCTGCGAAGTCAAGCGCATCGGCATTACGCAACACCGGAACAACAAGCGTGCGCTGACCTTTGCCCTTATCCACGTCGACTGCAAGACCAATGTTGACGTTGTTGTGCCTTTGAATTTGCGGCTTACCATCAGCATCGGTGAGGTAGCCGTTCTTCATGTTTGGAACAGCGTCGGCGATAGCGCGAACAATGGCGTACCCAATGATGTGCGTGAAGCTAATTTTTGGCTGACCCGTGCGCGAGCGGTAGTTGTTCATGACCTTGCGGTTCACTTCCAACAACTTGGCTGGCACATTGCGGAAACTGGTTGCGGTTGGAACCGTGAGGCTCTTTTCCATATTCGTTGCAATAGCTGCCGACACTCCGCGCAACGGCTCTGGTTCGCCGTCGGGAATGATTTCCGACATGGCAATCTTCGGAGCAGGTGGCTCTACGCCTGGCGAGGTAACGACAGGCTGTGGCTTAGCAACTTCTTCGCGCAGCTCTGGCGGAAGCGCAGGACGAATGATTTCAGCAGTGCTGTCCGCTTTTGGCGTGCCAGCAGGCTTGAAGTCGCTAAAGAACTCTTTCCATGTATCGCCGACCGAGTTTGGGTCTTCGCGAAAACGCTCGTACATCTCTTCGACTAGCCACGAGTTGGCGCCGAAATCTTCGGGCTTTGAGCGATCAAGCATCGCTCTCATCGTACTCTGTGTCTTTCGACCACGACCATCGGGACTTCCCAAAAGGCTCGTAACATAAGGGCATGATTCGTTTTGCCAAGAATTCACTTGCCGTAGTTGCCGTCGCTATTGCTCTTTCAGCTTGCAGCGGTTCCACAGCTACCCCAGAAACTCTTCCCGCCACCGTTGACCTTGAAGTGCGAGCAGTAGCTGGACTGAAGTTTGACAAAACTGCTTACGAAGCAACTGCAGGTGACGTTGAAATTGGTTACGTAAACGATGACACCATTCGCCACACACTGATCGTGTTGCAAGGTGACACCAAAGTAGGAACCCTTGAACTGGCAGTAAACAAGCGTGGCGATATTGACACTGGCACCATCAATTTGCCAGCAGGTAACTACAGCGTGTTCTGCACCGTGCCTGGCCACCAAAACATGAAAGCCGATCTCACCGTTAAGTGAGACCGGCTTTCACAAGAAACCGTTAACGAGTTTCGAAAACTATCCGAGAATTACCTCGGAAAGAATCCACAACACCAACCACAAAATTCCGCTGGTGATGAGCGCGTTCTTATGGCTTTCGTAGATCCACAACATTTTGTTGCCGGCCTTGATGCCACCGAAGATTCCCAACGCATTCAATTGGAACAACGCAACGATTGCAGTTGAGATCATGAGGAACGTTGATGCATCAGATGATGATGCTTCTGCAAACACGCTGTAGAAGTGAGCAGCACCCACCATGAAGAACAACATGCTCACCGAGAAGATCATGTTCTGGCGTGATACGAGCAATGCTCGACGACCAGCGGTTGGTGCATCGGCATTTGCTTCGCCGCCTGCCAACACGTTTGCTGCGTTAGCAAGAACAACCTTCTGGTTCTTCCAGATGACCATCCACACGTTTGCTGCCATGAGTGTTCCAAGCAACATGCCGAGCGAAATTGCTGCGTTGTGGCCATTGCCTGCAGCGTTGCCGTTCATGAAGTCTTTCCAGTAACCAGGTTGACCAGTGATCAAGATTCCAGTTGCGAGTGTGGCAATTGCAGCCCAACGGAACCACCACAAAGCGCGACGTGCGATTTTGTCGATGGTGATGTTGCGAGCTTTGCCTTCATCGCCGTAAGCAGCGAGACCTGGCACTTGCACCAAGTTGAAGTAGTACAGCAAGCCGATCCAGGCAATACCCACAAGAATGTGGAGCCAGCGGAAGCCGAAGCTGAAAATGTAATCCTGCGAGAGCAGTTCCATGAATGTGATCCCCTTTTGGTATCGGTACAGCGTTGAATAGATGTTCTCCGCTTGGCTTCAAAACTAGCACTGCCCTTTGGCGGGCTGTGGCTACTAGTTTGTAGGCGTCATGGCTGCTGAATTTATATATACGTGTTACAAACTTGCCCGCTTCTACCCACCCGACCGCACGGTTCTAGAAGACATTTCACTGTCGTTCTACCCCGGCGCAAAGATTGGCGTCATTGGTTCGAACGGCAGCGGTAAGTCCAGCCTGTTGCGCATCATGGCTGGCGTTGACGACGGCTACACCGGCGAAGCGCGCCTGACCCCTGGGTTCACGGTTGGAATGCTTGAGCAGGAACCGAACCTTGACCCAAACAAAGATGTGCTTGGCAACGTGATGGACGGCGTTGCACCAATTCGCGATTTGCTCACGCGCTACGAAGAAGTAACCGCAATGTGGGGTGACCCCGATGCAGACTTCGACAAAGTTGGCGCACTGCAAGCCGACCTTGAAGCAAAAATTCAAGCAGCCGATGCATGGAGCTTGGAACGCAACGTAGAAATTGCAATGGACGCATTGCGTTGCCCACCAAACGATGCAGACGTAACCAAACTTTCTGGTGGTGAGCGTCGCCGTGTTGCATTGTGTCGTTTGTTGCTGAGCCGCCCCGACTTGTTGTTGCTGGACGAACCAACCAACCACTTAGACGCAGAAAGCGTTGACTGGTTGGAGCGCTTCTTGCAGGAATACCCAGGCACCGTTGTGGCAATTACCCACGACCGTTACTTCCTAGACAACGTGGCGAAATGGATTCTTGAACTAGACCGCGGTCGCGGCATTCCGTTTTCCGGCAACTACACCAGTTGGTTGGAACAGAAACAAGAACGACTTGGTAAAGAAGAAAAAGCAAACGACGCACGTAAGCGCACGTTGCAACGCGAACTTGAATGGGTGCGCATGGCGCCGAAGGCTCGTCAGTCGAAAGGTAAAGCGCGTCTTGCTGCATATGAGAAGTTGCATGCAGAAGCGCAAGCTTCCGATGGTGCCAGCGACAAGCTGGAAATCATGATTCCTGCTGGCCCGCGTTTGGGTGACACCGTTATTGAAGTGAAGAACTTGAGCAAAGGTTTCGGCGATCGCTTGCTGATTGAAGACCTGACGTTCTCGCTTCCACCTGCAGGCATTGTCGGCATTATCGGACCGAACGGTGCAGGTAAAACCACCTTGTTCCGCATGCTCACCGGTCAAGAAGCGCCAGGCTCTGGAACCATCACCATTGGCGACACCGTGCAATTGAGTTACGTGGACCAAAACCGCGACACGCTTGATGCCAACGCTTCGGTGTATCAAGAAATCACCGATGGTGCGGAAACACTGAAGATTGGTGGACGCGAAATTCACGGCCGTGCATACGTGTCGAGTTTCAACTTCAAAGGCAGCGATCAACAAAAGCTTGTTGGAGAGCTATCGGGTGGAGAACGCAACCGCGTGCACTTGGCCAAGTTGTTGAAGCACGCAGGAAACGTGTTGCTGCTGGACGAACCAACAAACGACCTGGACGTTGACACATTGCGCGCCTTGGAAACCGGCCTTGAGTCATTCCCTGGTTGCGTGGTGGTTATTTCGCACGACCGCTGGTTTCTCGACCGCATTGCCACACACGTGTTGGCTTTTGAAGGCGACAGCCAAGTTCGTTGGTATGAAGGTAACTTCAGCGACTACGAAGCATGGCGCAAGAAGGAACTGGGCGTTGCCGCAGACCAGCCACGTCGTATTAAGTACAAGCCACTCGCCCGCTAAGGAATTGGTATGAATACCGCACTTCGAGTTATTCGCATTTTGTGTGTAATCGTGTTCGTGAGCGGCATTGCCGGACTCATCATTTCTTCCATCGCTGGAAACAATGTTGGCGTGGTGACCACGATTGGATTGATCACTTCGATTGCCGCAGTGGTGTTGCTGACCGCTTCCACTGTTGCCAACCGTCAACGCATTGATGCCTTCAACGACGCACTTGCCGAACAAGTTGAAGGCCAAATTGGTGCGCTTGTTGCGAGTGGCGCAAAAGAAGACACACTTCGCAGGTTGGTACGCGACGCAATCAATCTTGGTCGTAGCGCTTCGTGAAGTTAACCGACGGCGAACTGGCACATTTCCTTGCCGAAGAAACCGGCAAACGTTTGATGGCAGTTCGTGAGCGCTTGTATAACGATGGCGCTTCAACGTGGTACGCAAAAGATGTTGGCGATGCTGCAGCGCAACGCTTCATTGACGAAACACTTGCCGAGCACCGACCCAACGATGCTGTGTTGTCGGAAGAAGCAGCAGATGATTCTGACCGCTTAACTGCAGACCGCGTGTGGATTATTGACCCACTTGATGGCACGCAGGAATACAGCGAATTTGATCGCGCCGACTGGGCCGTGCACATTGCGTTGTGGGAACGTAAAGATGCAGACGGCAAACCATCGGATGAAGGAAGCATTACGCAAGCAGCAGTTGCATTGCCTGCGTACAACATGACGTTGAGCACGCATCAGTTGCCAAAGACTCCTGAGCGTCATGAAGGCAAGCCGCGTTTGGTGGTGTCGCGGAACCGCGCAACACGTGAAGCGGTAATTGTTGCCGAGGCTTTGGACTGTGACGTGGCCCGCCTCGGTTCGGCCGGCGCCAAGACCATGGCCGTGGTGTTGGGCGAAGTGGACATTTACGTGCATGCAGGTGGCATGTACCAGTGGGACTCCGCAGCCCCAATTGCGGTGGCCGCAGCAGCCGGATTGTTCACCAGCCGTATTGACGGCACTCCTCTTGTATACAACCGGCGTGACGCGTGGCTCCCCGACCTGGTGGTTTGTCAACAACATCTCGCACAACAAGTCATTGATGCCCTTCGTGCGGGCAGACTTGGTGCGTGACATCCCCCGTTAGTTCAAGACCATCTGATTGCGCATGGGGCGCATTCGACGACGTTGCACCTTGGGTGCTCGACCCAAACAACATTTCATGGGAAAAACAAGCCATTGAATTGCGTGTGTCTGCGCAACGCGAAGTTCCTGTTTTAACCACACCAACGCGCATACCGCCCGTTGCTCGATTAGTCGTTGTGGTGTGGGTGCTGAGCAAAGCATTGCTTCCATGGTTAATCAAGAAGAAGTTGCGACCATTTGCAACACCAGAAGATTCTCGTGCATACATTTCTCTGCGCATGCGCAAGGCTGTTGAACGCCTTGGCTCTACCTACATCAAGCTTGGACAAATCATTTCGAGCGGCGAAGGCCTGTTCCCTGCAGAACTCGTAAATGAATTCAAATTGTGCCGCGACCAAGTTCCGGCCATTCCATTTGAGTCGGTGAAGAAGACCATTGAAAGCGAACTTGGCAAACCACTGACCGAAGTGTTTTCCTACATTGACACCACTGCACTTGCCGCTGCTTCAATTGCACAAGTTCACCTTGCAACATTGATTACTGGCGAAGAAGTTGTGGTGAAAGTACAACGCCCAACAGTTTCAAAGATGGTGCGCAAAGACCTTCGCGTAATGGCATGGCTTGCACCGCACCTTGTTGGTCGCATCAAAGTAAGCGCGCTTGCTAACCCACCAGCACTTGTTGAATTGTTCGCCGAAACCATTGTTGAAGAATTGGACTTCCGCATTGAGGCTTCCAACATGTTGGACGTTGCCAAGATGCTGTGCGAGTTAAATCAAGACCGCTACATCATTCCTCGCCCGCACCCAACGCTTGCAACACAGCGCGTGTTGGTGATGCAGCGCTTAAGTGGTTTCAAGTTTGACGATGTTGCTGGCATGAAAGATGCCGGCATCGATACTCATGCTGTTATTCGCACCGGAATGATTGCGTTCATGGAAGGCGCCATGATTTACGGCGTGTTCCACGGCGACTTGCACGGCGGAAACCTGTTCGTCATGCCAGACGGTCGCACTGCACTGCTCGACTTCGGCATTGTTGGTCGCCTCAGCGGCGCACGACGCATGGCGTTCCTGCGCTTGATGCTGAACGCCACAACAAACAATGTTGTTGGCCAAGTTGAAGCGTTGCGCGACCTTGGCGCACTGCCGATGGACACCGACATTCAGGCAGTGATTAAAGATTTGAACCTTGGCGACGCAGCCATTGACCCAACCACACTGTCGGGTGAAGAACTCGTGCAGGAAGTGCAGCGCATTGTGAAAGCCCTGATGGGTTACGGCGCACGCATGCCAAAAGAATTGATGCTGTACGTGAAGAACATGGTGTTCCTTGACGGTGCGATTGCCCGCCTTGCACCAGAGCTCGACATTTTGGCCGAGATCGCCTCTATCTCCATGCTGTTTGCCGAGCGTCATGGCGAGCGTCTTGGCCGCGAACTTGGCGTAGATCACACAGCTATTGAGATCAACCTAGACAGCGTGAAAACTGGCGTTTTGGGTGTTGATGCCTCGGTGAATTCGCTGACCTACCGCGACTTGCAAGCACGCCGCGAATTGATCCAAAAGCGAATGCGGGATCACGTCGGTCGTTGATCTAGTTTCGTGTCCCGTGAGGGCACGTTCATGAGACTTGTTGTTGCGCGATGCAGCGTGGTGTACGAAGGTCGTCTCGACACATCGTTGCCTGAAGCCACTCGCCTACTGCTGGTGAAAGCTGACGGCAGTATCTCTATTCATGCCGACGGTGGTGCATACAAACCGTTGAACTGGATGAACCCGCCGAACACCATTCGCGAACTTGACGACCGCTGGGTGGTGACCAACCCCAAGGGCGAAACGCTGACCATTCACTTGCATGAAGTGCACTCCGATTTCAGTCACGAACTTGGCGAAGACCCAGGCCTCACTAAAGATGGTGTTGAAGCCCACTTGCAGGTGCTGCTTGCCGAACTACCCGAGAGCATTGAGCCGGGCCTCACTCTGATTCGCCGTGAATACCCAACCGCCGTTGGACCAGTGGACTTGCTGTGTCGCGATGCCAATGGTCAAACGGTTGCTGTTGAAATTAAGCGTCGTGGCGAAATTGATGGCGTTGAACAACTGACTCGGTATATCGACTGCTTGCATGCCGACACTTCGTTAGGTGCGATTCGTGGAATCTTTGTTGCACAAACCATTAAGCCGCAGGCACGCGTGCTTGCAGAAAGCCGTGGCTTTGGTTGGTGTGAAGTTGACTACGACGAATTGCGTGGCAAAAAGAGCGACGAACTCCGTCTGTTCTAATTATTGATTCGCTGCGCCGCGAGGCGATACGCCTTCAAATCATCACGCTTATCAACTGAAATGACATACACAATTACTTGATCATCTATTACTTGGTACACCAATCGGTGGCCAGTTTTGTCGTTTTTGATTTTGTAACAATGTTGAAGGTCTCCATGCAATCGCGCGCTGTCTATACGCGGATTCTCAAGTCTCTTCTCTAATTTCTTTTTCAATAACAGACGAACGCTGTTATCAAGGTTCTGCCACTCTTTAAGTGCAGCAGAATGAAACTCGAGTTCGTAGGCCACTTACTACAACTCTTCAATTTTTACTTTTACTGCTTTTCCTTTTTCGGACATGCGCTTCTTCAGCTTTGGAGCGAGTTCCAAATCAAAAATGATGTCTGCAATTTTTTCGTACAGTTCTGGTGGAACTACATAAAACGATGGCTTGTTATTCGTTAAAACCGCAAACGGACGATTGCCGGCCTGCGCTACCGATTCGTTTGGATTCTTTTTGAATTCGGAAATGCTTGTGGTTACTTGAGTCATGATGGCTTCCATTGATCAACCTCCTTTCGCTCTAAATCTAGTGCGAAATTTGGCTCTACACCCAGTGGTCACCGAGATGCCTAAATGTGTGCCGGATTAGCCGACTAGGGCTTAGTTTTTCTTGAAAATCAGACCAGCGAGGCGAGGGTTTCAGCAAACGCATCAAGGAACTGCGCCAACTGATCATCCGTGTGCGGCAAACCAAGATTCACCATGCCGCGTGCTGCGATATACACACCGCGCTCCAGCAACCCAAAGAACAACAGCTCTTGCAACTGCGCATCGCGCTTCATCATGTCGTCGGCATTGTGTGGCGGTGCTGCAAGTGCATGAATCGACATCATTGATCCAAAGCCAGTAACGCTGACGGGTGCCCCACTCTTTGCTGCAACTGCTTGCAAGGCCTTACGGAATTCGTCACCACGAGATGTATGTGCAACAGCTACATCAGAGGTAAAGATTTCGCCTAACACCACACACCCCGCTGTCATTGACGTGAGGTTGTTATTGAAGGTTCCGCCGTGCGCAACCGGTGATGGCAACGCAGACTCGGGGCTGGTGTCAAACATGTCTAAGAACTTGGCCTTGCCGCCAAACGCGCCGAAGGAAAACCCGCCACCGATGTATTTGCCATAGGCAGATATATCGGCCTCGACCCCAAGCATGTCCATCATTCCGCGTGCGCCATGACGCGAGGTCATGACCTCGTCTGCAATGCACACCGCGCCAACACTGCGTGCTGCTTCGAACACGCTCGCAAGAAACTGCGCTGACGCAGGAATACACCCACCAGAACCCAACATTGGCTCGACCACTACTGCCGCAAGCGACTCACCATGTTCGTAAATTGCTGTGCGCGCTGCTTCTTCATCGTTGAATGGAGCCATCACAAAATCAAACGGCGCATTCCATGGCGCTGCGCCAGATGCGAAATAAAACACGCTTCCGTGATAACCGCCCTTGAACACGAGAATCTTTTTGCGACCGGTGGCAAGCACCGCTGTAGTCATCGCTAACAGGTTTGCTTCTGTGCCCGAATTGGTAAACCGCACGCGCTCAATGCCAAATCGATCGCACATCAATTTTGCAAGCGTTGCTTCGGCAGGATGAATTCCGCCAACACTGGCGTTTGTGCTGAGTGCTTCAAACGCTTTGTCCAACACTCTTCGTTCGCTATGACCAAGCAAACCTGCGGTGTAGTCGCCTAAGAAGTCGAGATACGTATGACCGTCTGCATCGGTCAGCGTTGCACCACTACCCGAAACAAACGTCAGCGGAAATGGTGCGTGCGTGAGAACCGAACGCGTTTGTCCACCTGGCAAATACTTTCGCGCTTCGTCGTAGTGACGACGACTATTTGGATTTCGATCAGCAAAGCTTCCATGCGCGCGACGAACAGCTTCGGTCGTCACCAGCAGTTACTTCTTTTGTGGTTGTGGCCAGGTGCCGTCGCGGCCGTCCATGCCTGCATTCAAACGCGCCTTCGCCATGAGCTCTTCCACAATTGGTCCAAGCGCAGTCGGGTCTTCCACTGGTGCATGTGTTGGACCACGATGCCAACCTTCGGCAATTGCCAACACTTGACCACTTGCTTCGAACACGCGACCGGTGATGTCTTTCGATTCAGTACTTGCCAACCACGTAACGATTGGTGCGATCCACTTCGGTGAACGCTGCTCGCGCTCTTCTTCGGTTTCTGGTGCAGGCCCCAAGTTTTCAGTCATGCGAGTAAGCGCAACTGGCGCAACTGCGTTCACTGTTACTCCGTAGCGAGCAAGTTCGAGTGAAGCAATGGTGGTGAATGCTGCAATGCCAGCCTTTGCTGCGCCGTAATTGGTTTGACCAACGTTGCCGTAAATTCCAGACACTGACGAGGTGTTGATGATGCGGCCGTCTACTGGATGACCAGCCTTATTGCGATCGCGCCAATATGCAGCTGCCATGCGTGAAGGAGCAAACGTGCCCTTCAAGTGCACTTTGATAACGGCGTCCCACTCTTCTTCGCTCATGTTGGCCATCATGCGGTCGCGCAAAATTCCTGCGTTGTTCACCACTGCATGCAAGTCGCCAAATGTTTCGACTGCGGTGTTGATGAGGCGCTCGGCGCCTGCCCACGTGGAAATGTCGTCGCCGTTGGCAACCGCACGGCCACCCATGGCCTCAATTTCGTTCACCACTTGCTGTGCTGGCGAGGTATCGCCACCACTGCCATCGACACCGGCACCCAAGTCGTTCACCACGACCAATGCACCATGCTTGGCAAGGCTTAAGGCATGTTCGCGACCAATACCGCGACCCGAACCAGTGACAACTACTACACGACCTTCACATAAGCGACTCATAACGACAAACCCTAGTCTCTACCCCGTGCCCGAAACTTTGTCGAACACCACTCCTGCATTGCAGTGCGATGTGGCAATTGTTGGCGCAGGGCCTGCAGGAATTGCTGCCGCTCTCACCCTGCGCAAGTCGGGTTACGACGTTGTGGTGGTGGACAAAGCAACGTTTCCTCGCGACAAGTGTTGTGGTGATGGTTTAACCACCGGCGCGTTGCGTGTTTTGGAAGAACTTGAGTTTGACCCAAACACCGTGCCCAGTTGGACCGTGTGTGAAGACGTGCGACTGCGTTCACCTGGCGGCCGCGAAATGCACATGCCGTTGCCACATGGCGCAGGACAATTTGCTGCGATTACTCCGCGCATTGAATTAGATAACGCATTAGTTGAACAAGCAAAGCACGCTGGCGTGAGTGTGCTTGAAGGACATGCATTTATTGCAATTGATAATTCATCACGCGACTTCGCAACCATTGAAGTAGAAAACATTGGAACCATTCGCGCAAAGTTTGTTATTGCTGCCGATGGCATGTGGTCGCCAGTACGTAAAGCACTTGGACTTTCGCAATCTGGTTACCTTGGCGAGTGGCACGCGTTTCGCCAGTACGCAACGAATGTGACTGGTACATCAAAAGATCGTTTGCATGTGTGGTTCGACAAAGACTTGCTACCTGGTTACGCATGGTCGTTCCCGTTGAAAGGCGGACGCGCCAATGTTGGCTTTGGCATTTTGCGCGGCGGAAAATATTCCGTTCAAGAAATGAAAGACCTGTGGCCAAACTTGTTACAGCGCCCACACATTCGTGAAGCACTTGGTGCAACTGCAGTAATGGAAGATCGCCACACGGCATGGCCAATTCCTGCACGCGTTACTACCGCAACGCTCAGTAGCGGTCGCGTCTTGTTTATTGGTGACGCAGCGTGCGTGACCGACACGTTGACGGGTGAAGGAATTGGACAGGCGTTGTTGTCGGGCCAACTTGCCGGCCAAGCCATTATTAAGACCGGCAATCGCGAAGCATCAATTGCTCGACGAAATTACGAAAAGCTCGTGAAGCAACATTTGTTTGCCGACCATCGCATGAGTGTGACTCTTGGCAAGATTCTGCAGAGCAGCATTGGCGCCAGAGGAGCACTTCGCCTTGCAAGCCTTACGCCATGGACACGACGCAACTTTGTGCGCTGGATGTTTGAAGACGAACCACGCGCCGCCGTATTCACTCCGCGCCGCTGGCATAAGGGCTTTTTGAAGCGTGACGGTGCCTTCAAGAACTACGGTTAGAGCCATGCGCACACGCTTAACCGACATGCTCGACATTGAATTTCCCATCATGCTTGCGGGCATGGGCGGCGTGTCGTATCACCGTTTGGTTGCAGCGGTTTCTGAGGCAGGCGGGCTTGGCACTTTGGGTGCAAGCACCATGCAGGCTGGTGAATTAGAAGATGAAATTGCAGGCGTAAAGAAGCTGACGAACAAAGCCTTTGGTGTGGACTTGCTGACCGCACTTCCCCACACGCTTGAACGCGATGTTGATTTGATTATTAAGAGTGGTGCGCGAGTGTTTGTTGCAGGCCTTGGTGTGCCGCGCGACATTATTGATCGCCTTCACAAAAATGGCGTGCTTGTTGGGTCGATGTGCGGAAAAGTTCGCCACGCAACTGCTGCGTATGAAAGCGGTTGCGACTTTGTGGTTGCGCAAGGCACCGAAGGTGGCGGACACACGGGCACTGTTGCAACGATGGCATTAGTTCCACAAGTTGTCGATGCAGTTGGCGACAAGATGGTGGGGGTAGCTGCCGGTGGATTGTTTG
>Ga0082207_1001263_pt1 | contig 12264 bp, 20 predicted proteins | sample LakMenEpi10Aug09_FD_71540 | JGI IMG/M metagenome (GOLD analysis project Ga0082207, IMG submission 71540) | reverse complement strand
TAGGGATGGGGACCGGCCACAGAACCAAGGATGTAGTGAGTGGTTTCGACATTCGTTACCCAGTCGCGAATCGCTTCCGAGGTGGCATCTTTCAGGGTTCCTGTCCCGGCGGCCACGGGTTGCACCGTCGCCCCAAGCAGTCTCATGCGGAAAACATTGAGTTCCTGGCGTTCCATGTCGTGAATTCCCATATAAATCACGCATTCTAGACCAAAACGAGCGCAAACCGTAGCGGTGGCCACGCCGTGCTGTCCTGCCCCAGTTTCGGCGATAATTCGCTTTTTACCCATGCGTTTGGCTAATAAAACCTGACCGAGGGCGTTATTAATCTTGTGGGCCCCAGTATGGTTTAAATCTTCCCGTTTCAGGTAAATTTGCGCCCCAGTACCGTCAGCTTTGGCATAATGGGCGGTGAGACGTTCGGCAAAATATAAGGGACTAGGTCTGCCGACGTAATCCTTGAGCAGTTGATTTAATTCTTCTTGAAAATCGGGGTCGTCTTTATACTGATTATAGGCCGTTTCTAGTTCACTTAAGGCTGGCATCAGGGTTTCCGGGACGTATTTGCCCCCGTAGCGTCCAAAACGCCCAAAAGCATCGGGATACTGGGTTGCTGTGCCGGCTGAGGCGGCATAAATCGGCGTGATAGTCATGTAAATCTTCGATGAGAGACTATGTCCATTATAAATCTAAGGGTTTAGTCTCTGGGTTAACCTCAGTTCGAGGGCAAATCAAAAGGTGAGCATTGCCCACCCTGTTACTGATTTTACAGCCAAATACTCACATCAACTTTTAACACCTGTCCTAATAGTAATAACCATTTTAATTGCGTCATCGGCCAGGGACAGGCAGCATCTATTGAATTGGACCGCAAAGAATTAGGAACTAGACGATCATGGAAGTAATAATAGTATAATTCCTGAGAGCGATCGAGGGATAATCCTAGCTTTAATTGTTGGCTAACTTCAATTAAACGGGTGATTAGGCGGGCATCCTCCTCCGCCGTTAAAGGATCACCATCGTGTAATAATTTCCCAAGAGATTGCCAGAGCAGACTTTCTAAGGTTTGACGCGCTTCGGGAATGTTTAATTGACAGTGTAAATGATTGGCTTCCTTAGCAATAGCCAATAATTGATCGAGATTATTCTCCGTTGCTTGCCGCTGCTCAAAATCTTTTTCTAGGGCATTAATCACCTGTAAACAACGGTGAGAAATGGCAATATCGGCCGCTACCTGTAACTCTTGAGGTACGGGCAGCTCATCCCGTTGGAAAGCCGCTAAAATGCCGTAATTATCCCGATAAACTTGGGTGTATAATTGATCCAGGCGTTTTTTAGTTTCGGCTGTCACCTTCTGCATAATCCGGTGTCTTTCATCGGCAAAAAGATGGGGTAAAGCAAAAAAGTTTTCTCCCAATCCACGCCCCATTTCTACGATCATGGTCGAGACACTGGCCTGTTGTAAAGATTCAAAGAGATGCTCCTTAAGATGGGTATAGATTAAGCGACCGTTAAAAGGTTGAATGCAGCAGTAAAAATCCCAACCTCCTAAATGTAGAACAGCAAAAACAAAATGTTCACTTTCTTGGGTAATTTCCGAGGTTAATTCCACCTGTCCCACTGCTAAAGTTAAAGACCCGATCGCTTGTTTTTGATAATCTAGTTGACGGGTATTGTAACAATAAATCCGATGATGACTGGGATAATTGGTAAATAGGGAACTAATAGCGTAATGGGCTGCCACCCGTTCCAAATCGACCCGCGCAGAAGTGACCAATTGTCGATAGACATCAGCCCCATCTTGATATAACTTAACGTTACTGGGGGCGAAAGCTAGACGACTGAGGAAATTCATTTCTAATTGAATTCCTGCCACTTCTCCAGCTAATTCCAGGGCCCGGCCAGCATATCTCAAAATTTGCGTACCTTCAGGTCGAGAAATTTCCTCAAAAAACCAGCCACAACTGGTAAACATCAATAAAGCCTGTCTTTGCATTTCTAACAAACGCAAAGCATCGATTTTCTCGCTTTTACTCAGGTTGCGACTTTGATGCAGGGCGAGGAAATGTTCGATCGCGTCTGGGGATCGATCTAAAATAACTGCAATGTAGTCATCCCTTGTCTGCCAAGGATCGCGGAAAAATTCCTGTCCCTGAATCTCATATACCTTAATTAACTCATCTCTGAGCCAATTTAGGGACTCCCGCAGGGGTTTTCGCCATTTTTGCTGGTAATTTCCCCCTCCCCCGCAACCACAGTCATCCTGCCAACGATCTACGCCATGGACGCAACTCCACGCAGTCACTGGTTTTAATTCCACTTCCCAAGTCGGGGGGCAAATACTGAGATAATGGGCGAAATTAGTGACTGTCCAGCCGTTTTTAGGGAAAGATTCCGTAAAAGCATAGCTAAGACATTTCTCTGTCCCCTGTTTGTGGTGGCCGAAGGTTTCCCCATCGGTAGCGACGCTGATTAACTGGGAAGGACGATGATCCCCTTTAATTGCCTGTCCCAGACGACCGACGAGAAAATCACTGCTGGCTAGGACATCATTAAAGCCCATATCGCGAGAAATTGGACCATCGTAGAAGAAAATATCCAGATAACGACCATCGGGGATGTAACAGCGATAGGGACGGGTGGGATCGATTTGACCTCCGGCCACCGCGTGCCATTGGGGATGGGGATCTTGGTCGCTAGGGAAAGGACGACAGCGCAGGGCCTGGGAAGGGGCTAAAATGGTGAATTTAATCCCTTCATCGATTAAAGCTGTCACTGTGGCTAAATCAATGGCTGTTTCCGCTAACCACATTCCTTCGGGATCGCGACCGAAACGGTGCTGAAAATCGGCTTTTCCCCAGCGAATTTGGGTGTATTTGTCCTGTTTGTTGGCTAGAGGCAGAATGATATGATTATAGACCTGGGCGATGGCGTTACCATGACCGTTTAAGCGTTGACAACTTTTTTGATCCGCTGTCAGGATGCGTTGGTAAACTTCGGGATCATGGGATTGCATCCATGACATGAGGGTGGCCCCAATGTTAAAGCTGAGATATTCGTAGTTATTAACTATTTTGATCACTTCCCCCCGGTCATTGTAAATGCGCGCAAAAGCATTGGCACGATAACACTCGTGATGGATGCGTTCATTCCAATTATGGAAGGGATGGGCGCTCGGTTGCCGTTCAATTCTGTCTAGATAGGGATTTTCTCGCGGTGGTTGGTAAAAATGTCCGTGAACCGTGATATAAACTCCGTGAGCGGTTTTCAGGGGATCGACCCCCGTATCGGTATAGGAATAAAAGGTTGTAGAAGGATGTTCAACAAGATAAGTCATAGAAATGCCTAGAAAATCGGTTTTTTTGAGCGAAAATAGCTGTAGAATGTAGCGACCTGATGTTTAAAAAAACTGAAAACCTTGCCGTTTTTCACGGACTCAGGCTCACAATACCATGTTTTGTGTTCCTAGCAAAGCTAGGGTTAACAATTCGCAACTTCTCTATACACGGCACTAAGTAATACTAAATCTTGTTACAAAATCTAGCTTTTCCCGGTAGGCTGTTGACTATCTAGGGCTGACTGACCATCCTTTGCCATCAGCGTTCTACCCTAGGAGAGATGCGATCGCTCTTACCCCTGCCCCAAAAGCGATCGCCATGCCCAAAAAATTGCTCCTCCCAAAAACGATCGCCCCTCCTTATCCCCAAAAAGTGATCGCCCTCTGCGTTCCTATCCCAAGCAATGGCAATTTTAAAGTTTAATCAACAAGATGACAGCGATTACATTGAGCCTAGTCATAATGAAATTTACAACTGATAATAATAATTTCTGTTTCTGTAATTTTATAAACTAAGCGATGTTCATCATTAATGCGTCTTGACCAATAACCCTTGAGTTGATGTTTTAAGGGTTCAGGTTTACCGATTCCAGAGAAGGGATGACGCAATATGTCGTCAATTAAATCAACGATTTTTTTATAGAGTTTTTTGTCTTCTATCGCCCATTCATTGAATTGTTTAAAAGCTTTCGGATCAAATACTATATTTTTCACGCCATTCTTTTACAGTAATTGTCACTAAGTTTTCTTTCTTTTCTATTCTGTCAATAGCTTCGGATAATTCACGCTGATTGGCTTCTGTTGAAAGAAGATATTCAGTTGTATCGGGTTCAGAATCAGATACTAAAATAATAATATCCACATCTGTTCCTTCTTCTAGTTCCGCAGAATAAAGCTCTATTTTTCCTTCTCTGCCAACAATTCCTTTCTGTTTAATCGCTCTAATCATGATTTTTTCTCTTAAGATGTCAAACAATTATGGCTATTATATCAAAATCAGCATGAGTTAGAACTGATGACAAGAAAAGCGATCGCCTCTCGTCATCACAAAAATCGCTATCTCCGAAGGATTGGCTCTCCCAATAATGATCGCCTCTTTACCATCTATAAAGCGATCGCCTTTGATCATCAATGTTTGTGACGAGTTACGCTGTGTTAACCCATCCTACGCGATCAGCGATCGCACTATCAGCCAATAGCGATCGCCTTTATCGAGAAGAAATAGCTACCTGCACATTCGGAGAAAAATTCTCGATTTTTCGAGAAGCATTAAGAATTTCAATCCCGATTACATTACCTGCTTGATCATAGTCAAGAATAACCCCCGGACTGATTGCCTCACTTTCTTCTACGGGTGTGTCATGCCAGGTAATTGTTAAAACGTCAACTTCAGCATCATATTTAGCTTTCATTTGATAGCTGCCTATATTTTCTAAGTTTACTGGTAACATATAGTGTAACAATTTTTTGAGGCTCAACTAAGTCATTAATGTAAATTCTCAGAAGATAAGTTTTATTGTTAATGGCGACAAACGTACCTTGATAAACTTTGAGTCCATCTTCTTCTAAAATTTGCTCAGGATTATTGAGGATGTCCTGCAATATTTTTCAAGAGATTTGGCGTTGAATAATTTTTTCTTCGGCATGGGGACTTAAAATAAAGTTCACGAGGATTTCGGAGTATTTTTTTGTAAGGGATTAGTAAAAATTATAAAGCAAATAATCGCACTGTAGGTCGGTTTGAACGAAGTGAAACCCAATAAATTAGGGTAAGACAAAAAGGCAATGTTGGGTTTCATCACCTCAACCCAACCTACAAGATCGGCGATCGCAATGATGACAATAAAAGCGATCACGGTTTTAAAGTTTAATCAACAAGATGGCGGCAATCGCACTTTCACAAGCCAAAACAATCGCAATTTCAAAAGCTACAGAGATCGGGGTTTTAAAGTTTAATTTTTGAAATCAATTACTCTATTTCCCAGTCTTCCAATTGTAGTTGTGGAATGCGTGAAAATTCTTTAGTATTATGTGTAACTAAGATCAAATTATTCGCTAAAGCAATAGCAGCAAAAAGCTTTTGCCCTTGAGATAAATAATACAGGCATTAGTATCTAGTAGATAAATCATCAAAATGGCTCTCTTTCTGCTTGTTCTGGCTGTGGATGTCTGATAAATGTTTCATCTTGGATACAACCATAAAAATCACTCAATTTTGTTGTTGTTTTTGTTGGTGATGCTGATTCATAAACAAGAATAATATCTAATTCCGTTCCTTCTGTTGTTTCGGGCAATTGAATTTGTAAAAGTCCATTTTTACCAATTAGCGATCGCACTCTCATACTTTGCATAACTATTTACCTCTGATAAGATGTTTCCATACTAAAGCAAAATCAGAATCAAAAATTCAACTAAATCTTTTTTGTCAATCTAGGAGATTTTAATGTACTTTAACTAAGCTCTAACAGACGATCTTCGTCAATTTTCGCAGTATTAAAGGTTTCTATCATAATACTAACTGGTTTAGCCACAGCGATCGCACTCAAAAGCCAAAGCGATCGCAGTTTTCAAGCTTAATCCACAAGATGATGGCGATCGCACTTTCAAAAGCCAAAGAGATCGCGGTTTTTAACGTTTAATCAACAAGATGACAGCGAAGCGATCGCACTTTCGTCAACCCAAACTGTGAAGCGATGATCGCTCTTTCAAAGGCCAAAATAATCACATTTAAAGGATTTTGCCTTAAGTTTTTTCATAGGAAGCAATAAAATCATCTCGTGAGATACCCGCTTGAGTGCAAATACTTCTTAATGTAGAGCTTTTAATTTGCTTGTGATTCGGTAAAGTTAAAGGTGTTGTTGTTCCATCTGAATTTTTTCTAATCATAGAAATATGCTCTTTTTCTCTAACAATTGAAAAACCAAATTTTTCAAGAACTTTAATCACTTTGGCTTTGGGAGCATCAACGGGAAATTTTGCCATTAGACCATTGCCTCTACAACAAAGGCTTCTAATACAGATGAGTCGCCTTCGAGAACTGATTCCCCAAAGGTTTCAACATGAAAAGCGATCGCCGATCGCACGTCATTAAGAGCATCTTCATAGGTATCACCTTCACCGACTACTACGCCTTGAATTCCCAATGGATAGGCAATATAACCATCAGAATGTTTTTCCACAATGATTTTAATGGATTTCATAAATTGTTGACAGTCTACAGGGATGTCTTGATCCTATCTCATTTCTATAGGACTTTGATAATGACACAGGCGATCGCGATTCCTAAAAAATTGACTCTCCCAAAATGATCGCACCTTCAACAGTCAAAGAGATCGCACTTTTAAAAGCCAAAGGATCGCAGTTTTAAGGTTTAATCAATAAGATAAAAATGAACGCAATTTCAAAAGCCAAACGATCGCACTTTTAAAGTTTCGTCAACAAGAAGGCGATCACATTGATGACGGATAATCAAGGTTGAGAGTTTTGGCGAAAACGCACTGTAAACTCAGGATATTTTTCTAAATCTTCAACCGAATCTACTGGAGGCATTTCAATCCAATTTCCTTCTTGATGTAATCTGTCTATATAAGCATAGAAGGCTTCTTGATCATTTCTGTGAGAAAGCGTATAATCTAGCAGTTCTTTTTGACTCATTTCTTGAAATTTGGTTTGACTCATGCAATGTACCTCCAATTTCCGTTTGGATAGATTTCAATGATGTTTTCCTCTCCTGCAAGGAAAAAAATATTTCCCGTGCGCTCATCTAGACGAACAATGTCAATAGGTAAATAAAGTCTAGTAAACCAACAACACAGGACATAACATCTTGTTTTTTGCTCTGATGTAGCTATAATTATAACTCCTTTGTTTTGTTAGTTTAAAAGATGATATCAATTGTAAAATAGGCGTGTTAAAAATGATGATATAAAAATTGAAAAAATCCCTTTTTGGCGATTGCATTAATAAACATCCCAAAAATCAGATGATTACGGTGAATAACAATTAATTTGGTGCGTTACATTTCATTAACGCACCCTACAAGATCAGCGATCGCACTTTAAAGTTCATTCCATTCATCAATCGTTATTTCACGAGACATAATATTTTCAACTTCCTTGATCATCATTTTCAATTGAGGCACAGAATATTCAGAATTAGAGGGTATCGTCAGACGATATTGTTGATAAATCATAAATTGATGTCTTGTACCTGATCTTGGTTGTTCAAAACCTAATTTTCTTAGTTTTTTGATAAAATCTCTTCTTTTACATGGATTTAAACGACTCACACTTTAGCACTCTTGATTAAGATCAATTCCAGTAATTACAGGTAAAATATGACCTAGTTTTAATCCCACTAAAATCCAATCTTCTAAAGTGGAGCGTAACTGTGTTTGGCATTCGGATAAGGTGTCACCAAAAGCAATTACTCCTTGACAGTTCGGAATTTTACCTACATAAGTGCCATCTTCTAGTTGTTCAATTTCTGATATAGCGATCGCTTCATGGATATAATCACTTAAAGCATAACGAACTAACATCTTATTATTGCTCCTTATAGAATGAATCTATCTAACGGTTATTGTAAACGATTTGTTGGGTTTCATGAACGTCAACCCACGCACTGATGACAATAAAAGCGATTGCGTTTTTAAAGTTTAATCAACAACAAGACGGCGATCGCACTACAAGATAGGTACTTGTATTGATATACGGCGAAACTCATTTAATTCTTTTTGAGATAGGGGGAGACAGTCCGAATCTGCTTCGGCGGCTTTATTAATGTCCTCCTCCGTCATTGCTTCAACTTTTTCCCAATCTGTCTTGCCATGACTAACATTTTTGGGATCAAGTTTAACTCTGGTAATATTGTCGTCGTTCATTCTTATTGGCTCTCCTTGCTGAAATAATACGATATCTGCCGTTTCTTTTGGTATAGACGACAAATAAAACTACTTGATTAACTATACCGATTACTTGGATTCTAGCTTCATCATAATCACGTTTATCTTCTCTTTCCAGACGGTTGGGGTCTAGAAAAATATTTTTTGCATCTTCAAAATCAATCTTATGCTTGATCAAGTTTGAAGCAGCTTTATTATTGTCCCATTCTATCTCCATTTTATCGAGATTTTATATCTAATTAATAACATTTTGGATTATACATGATCGCACTTTTAAACCTTAATCAATCAAGATGACGGAAATAGCACTTTCAACAGCCAAAACGATCGCCCTTCTAAATCTCATCAAAACGAGATCACCATTCCCCACAAATTGACTCTACCAAAATGCTCGCCCTTCTAAATCTCATCAAAACGGGATCGCCATTCCCCAAAAATTGACTCTCCCAAAATGCTCGCACTTTCAACAGTTACAGCGATCGCACTTTTAAAAGCAAAAATTGCACTTTCAAAAAGCAAAGCGATCGCACTTTTAAAAGCCAAAATCGCATTTTCAAAAACTAAAAAGATCGCAGTTTTAAAATTTACTCAACAAGAAGACTACAATTGTAGTTCAATCCCATTGACCCAAATTTCATACTCGCTTATATCAATTTCATCATTCCAAATGATTCCACTACCTGATGGATCTAGTTGAAAATTTTTAAAGAAAGCATAGTTTTTAAGCGGGGAAAACATTGTTTTTTCCAGTAGCTTTTCACAGTTATATTTTCTAGCTTGATGATTAGAAAAATGCACCAATAAAGTGTAATTTTCAATGATTTTGGCTGATATTATTTTGGGGTAAAGCATTATTTTATTTCAAAGGTGGTAATTTATTAAATTCTTGAGTATTCCACATTTTCAATAATTCTGGTTGATAGATTGTTGCCCATTCTACAACCATTTTTGTGGCTCTATTGGGTAAGTCGCCTTCGATGATTTCTAAGGTTTCTAGGTTAAATAGGGCGTTATAGTCTCCATAAATCGCATGAAAATGGGGAGGTGGATGATCGGCAAAAAAGAGTTTAATGATAATTCCGTAAAATCGAGTAATTTCTGGCATAAATCTATTTTTAGAGGTCTTTCTTTATGACAAGAATATTGTAACAAAGATTATTGGGTTTCGTTGCTTAATCTAAATCTACAGATGGGTGATCGCACTTTCAAAAACCAAAGCGATCGCATTTTTAAAGTTTAATCAACAAGATAAAGGCGATCGCACTATGAAGACGGCAATACAAAATCGCCCCTTGCCCTTGAATAAAAAGATAAAAGGTTCTTCGTTACTTGGTATGGTTCGATAGGGGGGCATAAATCGACTAAATCCTTATCTGGTAAGAGACTTAATTGATTAGTTCGCTCTAGATCAAAAACAATTGACAAAAATCGCTAAATGCCTTTCTATATAAGGGTTCCATCCCTTATAACCCCCGTCCATTGCATAACACAAACCGAAGAGCCAGATAAAAGGCGATCACCCTATAGTAATTGGATAAGTTCTTCTACACTTAAATCAACATCTCGGAGGATAGCGCGTAGGGTTCCTTTCGCCAATTCTGGATGATCTGGTACAACGACCTGAGCAAAGGGGTTATCTCTCCTTAAAATGACGTGACTACTTTCTCTTCGTTTAAGATAAAAGCCAACTTTTTGTAGAGCTTTTACACAGTTTTTACCTGAAATACTGGGAAGTTTACTCATACAAGAACCAGAAAAGTTTCAAAAGTGTCTTCTGGAATAGGTAAACCATCCTCTTCTAAGGCTGTAATGTAACCCGAAATGGCTTCCCTAATATTAATGAGTGCTATTTCCTTGGTTTCTCCTTGGCTAACGCATCCTCTCAGGCTTGGACATTCAGCAATCCAGTAGCCATCTTCGTCTTTATAGGTAATGACTTGTCTCATCGGTTTTTGAGTGGTTAAAAGTTAGAGTTAGATAGAGGTATTCTAACAAAAATGGCTGGGCCATAGCGATCGCCCTTCTAAATCTCATCAAAACGGGATCACCATTTCCCGAAAAATTGACTCTCCCAAAACGATCGCCCTTCTAAATCTCGTCAAAACGGGATCGCCATTTCCCAAAAATTGACTCTCCCAAAGCGATCGCATTAATAAACATCCCAAAAATCAGATAATTACGGTGAATAACAATCAATTTGGTGCGTTAATGAAATGTAACTCACCTTATTTATTATTTATGGACTCCCACCATACTTTTAAATCGCTTTCATTAATCCTTTTTTTTAGATATTCAACTTGCTCTAAATAACTAAAATTTTTCATTTCTTTAGCGATTTTTTCTTGACTATATTGTTTAAAAGCAAAACTGTCAAAACCTTTTTTAATTGTCGTTGATTTCATCAATTGTTACCTCCAAAGGAGAAATAATAGTTAAAATCCCATAGCCATTGAGTAGATTAATTTGATTATATCCTTTCATTTTATCCAAACGAACAATATGCTTAAAATTCCATGAAATAATTGCATCTGCCCTAGCAACGGTAGCTGCTGCCACATGAGTTGCATCGTTAATGGATTTTGACGTAACGACACCCCCATTAATATAATCATCCCTTAATTGTAAAATTTCCGAGGTTATATTAACAACTTCTATGACACTTTGAGGAATAGATAATAAAATATTTTTAACTGCTTGAGGTGCATCAATTAATTCATTAATAATAATTTCGCTAATTAGTAAAATAAATTTTTCTTGCTTAATTAATTCTATTAAATTATTTGACTCTACCGAAAATTCATCGTCTAAGCACCCTCCAATAACTGATGTATCGATATAAATTCTAAGTTTCTTCATCTGATTGTGATCAGCTTAAAATAATAATACAAGACTTTTCTCCGAAAGATCAATATAACATATTTTTCGGTACGACGGCTCATGTGTTTGAGTGCGCTCGCGGATCTTGTAGTGAAAAATCAGATAATTACGGTGAATAACAATCAATTTGGTGCGTTACATTTCATTAACGCACCCTACAAGATCGGCGATCGCACTCTCCCAAAACGAGCGCACTCCCAAAAATGATCGCACTTTCAAAAGCCAAAGCGATCGCGTTTTAAATTTTGAGTTTATGTAAGGAGATCGCACTTTCAAAAGCCAAAACGATCGCATTTTTAAAGTTTAATCAACAAGATAAAGGCGATCGCACTTAAATTTGTTATGATGATTGTGTCAGAGGCTATTTATTGACGAGATTCTATTTTTAATAGGTACAAGATAGTCTTTCTTATCCTTTGGAGAAAGAATTTTATCGCCACTTTCTACTATCTTTTTAATATCGTTTAGATTATTTTTAAAAGTTTCGTTATTGACTTTTGCAAGCAAAAACAGTGTATTAGTAATTCCAAAATAATTATTTTGGTCTTTATTGTAATTATTAATTAATTCTTTTACCAGATAAGAATCATTATTTCTCCATTGTGCGGAAGCAAGAATATCGGTTGCATTCCTACGAGTAATTTGATTTTTAGAATAGATATTAGATGTTAAATTTATAAGGCTATTTTTTTCCTCATTGCTTAGTGTTTGCAATACCTGGGCTGCTTTTTGACTCGTATCAGATGAACCCTGTGCTTTAATCTCTTCGAGTGCTCTTCGACCGCTTTGATCTTGGGTGCTAGAGATTAATCTAATTGCAAGTCGCTCTTGTCCTACCGCAACAAAAGTTGAATAAGCGAATTCGCGCTCTTGCGGATTTTTGGATATGAGTAAAGGACGAAATTTATCTAGGATAGCGATTTCATTTAGTTGTAACTGTCTAAAATTGTAGATGTTAGTAAAAATCGCTCCAATTCCTGTGATTAAAAGACCTATTAGCAAGGGAGTGATAGCAGTGATTTTATCCCAAATATCTTTCTTTTTGTTTTCTTCGTTTGGCATGAAGGAACTCCAAGTTACTAAAAAGTTTTATGAAAAGACTGTGTTTTTGACTAATTGTCGAGTTACTGCGATCCCTTTCTCTTAT
>Ga0082207_1001259_pt1 | contig 12287 bp, 11 predicted proteins | sample LakMenEpi10Aug09_FD_71540 | JGI IMG/M metagenome (GOLD analysis project Ga0082207, IMG submission 71540) | reverse complement strand
AGAACCTTACCCAGTACGGGAGAGTTTTTCGATCGGGATCGTAAACTTGATTCTTCTACCAACCATTCACGATTTGGATCGAAAAGAGTGAGACAAGCGATCTCGCCGCTGGCGATAGTGGCATTTGGTAAGGCGAAAATCTTTCTGGGGTTGCAGGCGATCAAGGCAATGATCTTATCTAAAGGAAGATCAGGCATAGCCGTTCGAACGATCGCAAAAGTTGTTTCCAGACCGATCATGCCATTGGAAGCTTGTTCGAACTCGCAAACTTTTCGGTCGGGTTCGTGCGGGAAATGATGCGACGCGAGGCAATCAATGACTCCATCGTGAATAGCATGTATGAGTGCTTGCCGATCCGATTGTGTTCGAAAGGGAGGATTTGATTTCAGGAGTGTATTGTAGCCCATCATGTCTTCCTCCGAGAACATCAGGTGATGGGCCGTGACTGAACAAGTAAGTCCGGCTTGTTCTTTTTTCCCATTCCGGATGCAATCGACCGTTGCCGCGCTGCTGATGCCTGTTAAGTGGAGGTTCGAATCCGTGTATTTATTTAGTACGATATCGCGGTTGGCTTGAATCGATTCACTGATGTCGGGTCGGCCGGGCAGACCGATCTGTGTGGAGGTGATTCCCTCGTGCATTAAGCCTTGTGGCTGAATGCTGCGATCGTCAGGCAGTTGTATGATCGGGGCTTGTATGGCCTTAACATACTGTAGCGCTTTCAATAGCAGACCGGCAGCTTGAATGCTTTTTGTTCCATCACTGAACGCTACGGCACCGGAACGATGCATATCATATAGCTCGGCCAGTTCTTTACCCTCAGTAGACTTTGTGATTGCTCCGATAGGATGTATTTGTACCGGGTTGTTGCGAGCGGATTGTTTGAGGTATTCTACACCAGATTTATCATCTGTTACAGGCGTATTATTGGGCACCAGAAAAACATCGGTGTATCCACCGGCCAATGCAGCTTTGGAGCCGGACTCGATCGTTTCTTTTTCTTCGTATCCCGGTTCACCGAAGTGTGCGAAAATATCTACCCAACCTGGAGAGACATGCAGGTCATCGGCTTCTATGATCTTGTCGGCTGTTACGGAAAGGGAAGGGGCAATTTGGTCGATTCGGCCGTTGTGGACCAGGAGGTCCATTCGTTGACCATTCAGGGGATTTCCCGGTTCAATGATCCGGGCATTTTTAATGAGGAGTTTCACTAAAGAGCGAAGATAAGCAACCTTGTTGGTAATGGGAAATTGAGGTTTTCTGCCTACATTTACCACCCCTTTTCTAGTTCGGGACGTAGCGCAGCCCGGTAGCGCACTTGCATGGGGTGCAAGGGGTCGCTAGTTCGAATCTAGTCGTCCCGACGAAGGCTCCTGGTCATCCAGGGGCTTTTTTATTTACATACCCCTTGAAGCCTTGATGCATCGAAGTCAATCCGTTATGAATCGATATTTTCGCGACATGACACCCGCTCGGCATGAAAAATTGACCCGTGTGCTTGCCAAACGACAAGCCGACCTGACCGTGGTGCTCGAAAACGTATTCGACCCCCATAATATTTCGGCTGTGATGCGTACCTGCGATGCCGTGGGTGTGCAGGAGATCTTTATACTGAACACCAAGATTCCCCGTCACAAAAAGTTCGGGGCCAGAAGCTCATCCAGCGCTGCCAAGTGGCTAACGGTACACCAATTCGAAGATGCCGAGGCTTGTTTCTCGGAGATCAAACGTCGATATGAGCGTATTCTAACCACACATTTGGGCGAATCCTCTGTCGGGTTATATAAATTAGATCTCACCCGACCCACAGCGCTTGTTTTCGGAAATGAGCATAGTGGCGTTAGTGATGAAATTCGGGCGCTGGCAGATGGAAATTTTCTGATCCCGCAGGTAGGGATCATTCAGTCGCTCAATATCAGTGTGGCCTGTGCAGTAACCTTGTACGAAGCATTCCGACAAAAGGAGCAGGCCGGTCATTATGATCGTCAAGATCTGGATTCGGCGTTTAAGCAAAACGTTTGGAACACATGGTCTGTCAATAATGATTCGGATTAAGCCGAATCGACCATCTCTGCTTTTCGCTCTTCAACCCGTTGTAAAAGTGATTGAATACTAACATTCAGTTCAAATCCGATCAGCAGAAAAAGTGAATTCACAAAGATCAGGATCATGATGATCAGTACCGTACTGATCGATCCATAGAGTTGATTGTAGTTGGCAAATTGAGCGACCCACCAGGAAAAGGCAAGTGTCATCAAGATCATCAGCCCGGTAGCTAGGATGGATCCGGGGTTGACCAATCTCCATTTTTTTTGGACGGATGGTGCATATTTGTAGATGATCGAAATACACAAGAAATAAAGTAGCACGATCACGATCCAACGAAAATTATCGATCAATCGAATTAAGGTGCTGTCGGTAATTCCCAGCCATCGCAAGACGGCTTCGCGGGCAACAAGCAGTAGTACGGAGCCGATCACAAACAGATATAATAGCATGGTGATTTTGAGAGCTACGGAACGATTTTGCCATCCCTTTCGTTTGGTGAATCCGGCATAGTTCTGATCGAAGGATCGCATGATGCCCATCATGGCATTGGAGGAGAAAAAGAGGGAGAGCAGGACACCGATCGATAATAAGCCGCTGCGCGGACGGTTGATAAAATCACTCAAAAATCCAATGAGTACTGAATTGTCTTTTTCGCCCGGGATCACATCGCGTATCAGGCTGTATAATTCTTCTTGGAAGGCTTGAGTGATCGGGAAGAATGGAATGAGTGTGAACAGAAAGATGATCGCGGGCGGGATGGCCATCACGAAATTGAAGGCAATGGCTGATGCGCGTTCGGTCATGCCAATGGCTTTTACTTGCCCGAAAAAAAACTCTACCACGTCGTAAATCGGAATACTTCGGAAACCCGGAAGGGAATGCGCCTTACTCCAACGCAGTATACCCTGAATGGGTTTACTCTGATAGAGTCGGTGTGTAAAGGTCTGAAAGATGTTCATGCACGTTATCGGATGTTTCGGCGCGTCAATTCATCTTGATAGCGCTTGGCATTTTTAAGGTGTTCGGAATAGTCTCTTGCGAAAACGGATGTGCCATCAAATCGGTGACTGGCAACAAAATATAGGTAATCGGTTTGAGGTGCATTCAGTACGGCCTCCAATGAAGCAATGGAGGGCAGGCAGATCGGTCCGGGTGGCAAACCATTCACCAAGTAGGTATTGTAGGGCGATTGATGGCGTAGGTGTACAACTGTAACTCGCTTGGCACTCAGATCACCGGAAGCATATTTAGCCGTAGGGTCTGCTTGCAGCCGCATGCCTATACGAAGTCGGTTGAGGTAGGTGCTGGCGATCAGCCCCCGATCAGGGGCATGCTGTGTTTCTTCCTCAACGATCGAGGCTAATATGCTAACTTCTGTAGGTTCCAGTCCGATCTGTTTGGCCTTTTGTTTTTTTGTTGAGTCCCAAAAACGATCCCAGCTTCTGTTGAGGACTTGTAGTACCTGTCGGGGTGACTCGGTCCAGTAGATCTCATAGGAGAGTGGCATCATGCGAGTCAATACATTAAAATGATTAAGCCCGAGGTCACGCAGGGAGTCATCGGCCTGCAGAAAAGCTGACCATTGTGCGGAATCAGCCAGTGTATAATTGAATCGATGCATTTTAGCAGCAAACTGCTCGATCGTGCGGATGCGGACACGCTCGTTGCCAATGATCAGATTAAGGGGTGTTTGCCGGCTGCCGTGAAATCGCCTGATCAATTGAACAAGATTCTCATTTGGTTGAATTCGATAGGACCCGGGTTTTACGTGCCTTAAACCCGTCAAGGTCGCGGCACTTCGAAAGTCGAATGAGTTTTTTAGGATGTTTTTTTCATGGAGCAGATCACAGAATTCAGCGACTTCTAACGTGTCTTTGATGAAGATGCGCTCCGCTTTTTTGTTGATCGTTTGAGGGCGAAACAGCACAAAAATGACAATCAGAATAAAGAAAATAAGGATGGCTATCCAGATTCGAAGGCGCATGATTCAATTTAAATGAAAAACCCCGACTAGTCGGGGTTAAAGGAGGTGATTGAAGTTAAAATTATTTACCACCTGGAGTGGGTGTAGCAGGGGCAGGTACGGGAGCAGGTGGCTGCGTCGCTGGCTGCGTAGCAGGCTTTGGTGCAGGGATGCCTGTACCGGTAGCCTGGTTCAGACGATCTTCTACGCCAGTGCTGGCGTTCTTAGGCATGAATACCACAGAAACGATACAGAGTACGGCGATCAGTCCGCCAAAGATCCAGGTACCTTTTTCGAGTACGTCGGTGGTCTGTTTTACGCCCATGAACTGGTTACTGAAACCGGCGATGTTGCCGGATAATCCGCCACCTTTTGGATTTTGGATCAGTACGATAAGGCCCAGGATGACAGAGGCCAGGATGATCAGAATAACAAATAGTAAGGTCATGATACTGTTTTTAACGAGTCGATCTTGGTCGCAAAATAAGCGCTTTTGGCGGGATCGAGCAAACTCAATTTCTCATAGATACGAATGGCCTTTTGACGCTCGCCCTGTTTGATCCAAACCTCGGCCATGGCCTCCGTCCATACTTGCTTCTCGTCCAGCGAGTGATGTGCCAGCTCGGCGACCTGTTTTTCCTTTTCAACCGGGATCTGCCGGGTCACTTCTGCCAGTGGCAGGCGTTTCATGACTTTCAGCCAGTCTGTAAAGCTTTTCAGTTGCTGCCCGAACCGGTCCGCAGTATTTTCCAAGGAGGGGGGCTTCACCCCTTGAGAGGCGAAATAATCGATGGTGTGATAGGGTTCAAAGACCAGTGGTTCATTATTAATGGTCGATTCTGCCCCCTGAATTGCTTGGTATTGGATCTGCCCGATGGCATTTGGGAAGTACAAAGCGATCTGTTTTTTTCGCGTTTCTTCATCAACCGCAGCAGTTACCTGCAAGGCGCCGCAATAGGGAAACTTTTCTACCAACTGCTCAGCCGGCAAGGGCAATACATTTTGAAATTGTTTGATCAATGCTTCCATGCACAGTATTGATTTACCATTTGGAGAAAATACGGTTGAAGATCTCGTCGGTCAGCGTTCGGATCATTTCATCGCCTAACGCATTTTCTGCCTGCTGGAAAGATAGGTTACTTCGGAATTCGAAGCTTCTGCTGATGTCGTAACGGTCTGTTTTATTGGCTTTCAGGTCGTTGATCGTGATGTTCAGTCCGACCGTTAAGCGGTTTGTTGCTACTTGTTGTCCGCTGATGGCTGAAGTGGAAAAAGCATATTGTGTGATGGTGCCGCTGATCTCCCAGTCGGCCTGTGCATTGGTTTGTGTAAGACGGGTTTGTCCGATGATCTTCTGTCGGAGTTTATCGGTCAGCCGTGGACTCAATTGTGGGTTTACATAACTAGCTCTGTTCTCAATGAAGTTCACCTTCACAGTTTTGATGCTGTCCGGTACGGAGGCATCATTAAGTTTGTATATACCACATCCGGCCGGAATGCCGCTTAATAGAAACGACAAGAATCCGGTTAACAGCAGTAGGGGAATGACTTTATTTCTCACTCTTCGATGTTGTATTCTTTGAGTTTTCGATACAGGGTTCGCTCACTGATGCCCAGGTCTGCCGCCGCATCTTTCCGTTTGCTTTTATGTTTTTTCAGCGCCTTCAGGATCAACTCTTTTTCTTTATCCAGAATATTCAAACTCTCTTCTACCTCCACGTGGGCATCTAAGGCAGTAGGCACATTGACCGGCATCGAGGGCGTTTGTACGGTAGGTCTGCTGACGGTGACGGCACCGGTTGTATCCGGGCTCCATTCCATATTCTGCAATTCATTGATGAACTGTGGATGTTGAGCCGCTATTTCAGGATTTTGAATGAGATCCAAAAACAATCGTTTCAATTCCGTGACATCCTTTTTCATATCAAAGAAGAGCTTGTATAAGATCTCCCGTTCATTGGCAAACTCAGAGGAGCTGCTGGCTGCGGAGGCCAGCACGGGCATGCGATTACTCGTTAGCGGGGGTAGGAACTGTTGCAGGGTGGCCCCACTGATTCGCTTGTCCTTTGCCAGCACGGAGATCTGCTCCGCTATATTTTTCAATTCGCGCACGTTACCCGGCCAGGGATATTCATTCAACACACGCTGTGCTTCTTCGTCCAATTGGATCGAGGCGGTCTTGTATTTGTTTGCGAAATCCGCTGCAAATTTTCGGAAGAGCAGGTGGATATCCTCTGCTCGGTCACGCAAGGCCGGTACTCGGATGGGAACGGTATTCAAACGGTAATAAAGATCCTCCCTGAATTTGCCTTCTTGGACTCGCTCCAACAGATCGCGGTTGGTGGCGGCCACGACTCGCACGTCGGTACGCTGTACTTTGGAAGAACCTACCCGAATGTATTCGCCGGTTTCCAACACGCGCAGCAAACGGGCTTGTGTTCCCAAGGGAAGTTCACCCACTTCATCCAAGAAAATGGTGCCACCGTTGACCGTCTCGAAGTATCCTTTTCGCGATTCGACCGCACCGGTGAAAGATCCTTTTTCGTGTCCGAACAACTCGGAATCGATGGTTCCTTCCGGGATCGCGCCACAGTTCACAGCAATGAAAGGATTGTGTTTGCGGGCCGACAGGTGATGAATGATCTGAGAGAAGACTTCTTTACCCACACCGCTTTCTCCATTGATGAGCACAGTTAGATCAGTTGCCGAAACTTGTTCAGCCACTTGCAGGGCAAAATTCAGCGCCGGTGCATTACCGATGATCCCGAACCTATTTTTGATCGATTGTAAATCGGCCATAATTTATATTGTTGGAACGATGTTTCCCAGCAGGGTGGCCTGGGAACATTGTTCCACTTTTACATGTACATAATCGCCTGGCTTGAGCCCTTCCATCGTTTTGGGAAATATGATGACTTTGTTTTGACTGCTTCTTCCCATCCAAGCATTTTCGTCACGTTTACTATTCCCTTCGATCAATACTTCAAACTCTTTTCCAATATCTTTTTTATTGCTAGCCAGTGATAATTCATTTTGTAAAAGAACGATCTGCTGTAATCGTTCTTTTTTGACGGATTCGGGTATGTCATCGGCATAACGACGTTGCGCCAACGTCCCAGGTCGTTCACTGTAAAAGAACATATAACTGAAGTCGTATCGACTGAACCGCATGATGTCCAAGGTCTCTTGATGGTCTTCTTCCGTCTCTGTGCAGAAACCCGAAATGATATCCGAAGTGATGCTACAATCTGGCAGGATTTCCCAAATGCGTTCCACCTTTGCCTTGTACCATTCGCGGGTATAAGTGCGATTCATAAGTTGCAAGACGCGGGTAGAACCACTTTGTACCGGCAGGTGAATGTACCGGCAGATGTTCTTATTACGGGCCATGGTGTGCAAGACCTCATCTGTGATGTCTTTTGGATGCGACGTTGAAAAACGTACACGCAGTAAGGGGGAGATCTGTGCCACTTGCTCAAGGAGTTGAGCGAAATTTACAGCGTCACCACCGGTTTCCGGTGTGAAGTGATAGGAATCAACGTTCTGTCCGAGAAGCGTTACTTCCCTATATCCCTGCTCGAACAGGTCTTTACACTCCATCAGAATGGAACGATCATCTCGACTCCGTTCACGTCCCCGTGTGAAAGGCACCACACAGAAGGAACACATGTTATTACATCCGCGCATGATGCTGACATAAGCACTCACCCCATTGCTGTCAATGCGAACAGGGGAGATGTCCGCATAGGTTTCATCTCGGCTTAGTAAAACATTTACGGCTTTTTGACCTGTACCAGCCTCCTCGATCAATTGGGGAAGAGTCCGATAGGCATCGGGCCCCACCACGAGGTCTACTAATTTCTCTTCTTCCAGTAGCTTTGATTTCAGTCGCTCAGCCATACAGCCCAATACACCGATCAATAAACCTTTTTGTTTTTTTTTGAGTTTTTTAAACTCCGTCAACCGCTTACGTACTGTTTGTTCGGCCTTCTCCCGGATCGAGCAAGTATTCAATAAGATCAGATTCGCCTTTTCTACATCTCGCGTGGCCCCAAATCCCTTTTCCTGAAGAATGGATGCCACCACTTCGCTGTCGGCAAAATTCATTTGGCAACCATAACTTTCTATGTAGAAATGTCGGCTGTATTGATTCGGGTCTTCCGCAAAAGGAGCGAATGCTTCTCCTTGACGGGCTTCATCATGTGTCTTTTCGAGGGTAAGCATGGGGAGCGTATCGAGCTGCAAATATACTGAAAATCAGGCTTTGGTGACAACCTGTCAGTCTTCATAAATGCATTGATTAACAGTTGATTGTGACAATATTTTAAATGCTCTGCGAGTAATCGTTATTTTGAACGTCCAATCATGGTGTACAATCTCTGGGTACGTAGGATCCTTTTTTTTGTGGGAATTTTATTTGCACAGGCTGTCCTTGCTCAAGAGAAGGATGGTGTTGTACAGGGACTTGTGCGTGATTCAACCGAGAAGCCTCTTTCCGGCGCTACCATCAAGCTTTTTTCAAAGGGTGATTCGGTGGCCCGAAAAACCATACAAACATCTTCTTCCGGTGTGTTCAGTTTCGGGGGACTGTCTGACGGCAAATATCAGATATTGATCACGGCTGTCGGATATCGCTCTCAACGCATTGATAGCATAGAGATCGGAGTTGAGCGTCGCTCTTATACATTCGATGAGATCCGGTTGGGTTTGGGTCGTTCTGCCGAGCTGGAGGCAGTAGTGATCGTGGCAGACCGCTTATTGATCCAATCAAAAGATGGGAACATCAGTTTTTTGGCAGGTGATTCTCCATTAGCCGCCGGCGCCAATGCCTCGGAACTGATGACACAGGTTCCGCTGATAAATAAAGACCCGGACGGTAAATTGACAGTACGCGGCAAAGAACCCAAGATCCTCATCGACGATAAGCCGGTTGAATTGAACATGCAACAATTACAAGACCTGCTGGAGTCGATGCCAGGTAGTTCCATTGAGAAAATTGAGGTCATGACCAATCCGCCTCCTCAATTTGCACAAGAATCAGCCGTCATCAATATCGTTACCCGTAAAGGACGTGTGGGTAAATCTGGACGCGTGTCGATATCAGGCGGAACCCGAGGAGAATGGTCTGCCAGCGGACAATTCACCTACCGAAAGGACCAGCTCTCACTTCAAGCCAATATCGGTTTTAACGAAAATCGCTTCGCCGGCGACGGCTACTCAAACCGACAAAACATCTATGCCGATTCAACCAATCAGTTCAATACCCAAACCGGTTACGTGAATCTGGCAAAAAGACCCTCAGCGCGTATATCGCTGGATTATGAATGGAAAAAGAAGCATTCGATCAATTGGGTGTGGCAGTACAACGACAATCGATTCGATAACAATAACAGTACATATTTCAGCAACATCAATCGGTTGGGGGATAAATGGCGGTTCAGCCGACGTGCTGTCAGCGCACAGGGAGCCAACCAATCACTGTCCCAAACCTTCACGTATACCTGGCGGCCTCGACCAGGCGAAACGCTTCGGATCATTGCACAGACTTCTGCATCCGACAATTCGAATCTTCGACGCTTCGAGCAGAATTTTCTTTTTAATAATGGAGCTCCAACCGGTCAGGATTCTACTCAATACCAAGATAATTATACTCGGGTATTGGGATGGAGCGCACGGATGAATTACGATAAAATGTTAGTGCCTAAGAAAACATATCTCTCCGCCGGCGTTTTCTATATCCAATCGCTCAACTGGGTAGACGTGGTTGCTCAATACCTGAAAATGCCTGAAGGTCAGTTGGCTGACCTGCCAGCATTGGATCAGGATTTTGATTTCCGTCAAAATATTCAGCAATACCGCGCCTCCGTTAAGCATCTTTTCACCGAGCGTTTCAGTTTGTTGACGGGAATTCTTTATGAGCATACGCTGATCCGTTTCAAACTGATCAAAGAGGGGTTGATCCGAGAGAATCAATATGGAAACTGGCTCCCTTTTGTGACCTTGAACAGATCTTGGAATGAGAAATACAACCTGACACTTTCTTACAAGCAAGCGATCCGTCGCCCGGGTTTGGGTGAATTGAATCCCACCGTTGATTTCTCTGACCCATACAACACTCGGTTCGGGAATCCGGAATTATCGCCCTCCATTGCGCATAATTTCGATCTAGTTGGTGGATGGAATCGTTCGGGTCGGTTCCTGAATATCGGTCTGGGTTACAACATTGTGGAAGATGTCTTCAGCCAGGTAAGAACCCTGAAAGAAGCCGGAAGAACGGAGTTGAGCTGGGAGAATATCAGCGACAGAAAGGAGTGGGAGGCCAGTATGTGGTCGGGGTGGACCTTCTTCAAAAAATGGAAACTAAACGCCAGTACCAGTTATACCTACAATTTGTATGGCGTCTTCGATCGGACGGTTCGTCGATTCAGGAACGGCGGATCATTCACCTCCACACTGGGCACCAGTTATTTGCCGACCGATCGGCTGACTTTCACCGGTCAATTCAATTTGAACCGTTTTGCTACCCCACAAGGATTTGCCAGGTGGAACATGAGTTTGAACCTGGGATCTCAAGTTAAACTGCTGAAGAAACGCATGACCATCTCATTGAATGCGATTGATCCGGTGACGGATCAGAGGAGATATACCTTCACGTACGGACCGAATTTTTCATTGGAAAATTTCAGTCGAACCCGAACGCGGAATTACCGATTGTCCCTGGCTTGGTTGATCCAGCCGAAGCCAAAGCCACCGATCAAGACGGCTCGCTGATCGCGAGGGAAGGCATACGCTTGGCGAGCCATGATCGCCCGGCCGGAAGTATCCATTCCTGTTTCAATTCTTGCAAGGTGTTTACCAGATTATTGAAGTAGAGCGTAGCCGGACCAATAAATCCATGATCGATGGCATACGTCAACTGGGAAAGTGGTAGTAATTGGATCTTGTCTTTGATCAAAAAAGCCAACGTAGTCCGATCCATCAATTGCACCCCATAATCCTTTTCCACAGCTTGTATGAACCGTACCGAGGAGTCTGTGCTGCAACCGCTAACAGTGGTGAGGGTTTCATCCGCGATCAGAATAATGAATTGTCCGAAAAACAAATAAGCGGCGGCCTTCACATTAGCTCCATGGCTGGTCCATTCCTCCGCAAATCGTCCCAACTCCTGTTCCAATTGCAGGGCTTCCGAAATGGAGAAGACGCGGTTCGATTGATAGATCCATACTCTGGAACGATCGGAAAGAGTGGGATCAATCAGGTGTTGAAAATCCAGGTTCATAGCGTCTGATTGAGTGATGCCTCTACCAGTTCAGCAATGTCAAGTACCTGCACGTCCGACTCGCGCTCAGCCAGTTTGACTCCATCGCTCATCATCGTATTGCAAAATGGGCAGGCAGCTGCAATGATATTGGCCTTGGTGTCAAGCGCTTCTTGCGTTCGATCGATGTTTATGCGTGTTTGGCCGGGCTCTTCCTCTTTGAACATCTGTGCACCGCCGGCGCCGCAACAACTTCCTTTCGATCGGCAGCGTTTCATTTCTACCAGTTCCAGATCCAGCGCTTCGAGAACTTTTCGTGGGGCTTCATATATGTTATTGGCTCTGCCGAGATAGCAGCTGTCGTGGTACGTGATGCGTTTCCCTTTGAACGCGCCGCCTTCTTGAAGTTTGATCCGCCCTTCATCGATCAATTGCTGTATAAAAACGGTGTGGTGGATCACGTCATAGTTTCCGCCGAGGGCGGGATACTCATTTTTCAAGGTGTTGAAACAATGCGGACAGGCCGTAACGATCTTTTTGATGTTATAGCCATTCAAGATCTGGATATTCTGATAGGCCATCATCTGAAATAGAAACTCATTACCGGCTCTGCGGACGGGGTCACCTGTGCACATTTCTTCCTTTCCCAATACGGCGAAGGGGATATCTAGTTTCTGCAAGATGCGGGCAAAGGCCTGTGTGATTCGTTGGGCCCGTTGATCGAAACTGCCTGAGCAGCCCACCCAGAACAATACCTCCGGTTCTTTCCCTTCTGCGGCCCAGTCGGCCATGGTTTTGATAGGTGGAAGCGACATTGCTTTTGGCTTTTATGAGTTCAAAAATAAACTAATTCAGGCGCCTCCGATGAACCCGTGTTATTTTTGCATATGCCGATTCGTAAACCAGGTTGGATGCATTGGGAAAAATGGCCCTTCAAGCTGATCTATTTCCCGTTAACCCCGGTTTGGCTTTGGTATTGTTTACGCAGTCGATCCTTCTGGTGGTTCAGCTCTTCCA
>Ga0082207_1001258_pt1 | contig 12293 bp, 12 predicted proteins | sample LakMenEpi10Aug09_FD_71540 | JGI IMG/M metagenome (GOLD analysis project Ga0082207, IMG submission 71540) | reverse complement strand
CTAGGGAATACTTAATAATAAAATAAAATAATTGCTCAATAGATTATCAACGGAAAAAAGAGCGAATAATAGTAAAAGTTTCGCTCTTTCTTCTGCTAGAATTTAGAAAATGAAAACCCCCTGCTTTGAGAGCAGTAAAATTATCTTCATGAAGATAAGACAGACTAGGAAATTCAGCACACAAACCCACAAATTCTTGATCCTCTTGTGACCAAGTAACTCTATATGTATAGTGGTTGTGATTAACCATTTTCCGATTCCTCAGTTTCTTCAATTGCTGCTAATTTTTCGATAGCGAAGCGCTCCGTAGGAATCGCATCCAAAACTTGTCTAACTTGATAGCGCTTTGCCTTTCCTTTGTCGTTTTGGATGTTGACTCGCGGATCTCCACCCCAGGGCATCTTGTAGACACAGTGGCTTGTCCCTTGCCATCTGGGTTCTCCAAAATAATGAGTGCAAACCTTTACTAAATCAGTAAAGTTTACGTTCTGAGGATTATTTTTGAGTTCAGCAAGGATTTTTTTATTTGTGTCATCTTCAGGTTTCCTTTTGTATATAAAATCCATGTCAATGTCAATGAAGTAAAATCTAAGTGATTTTACTCAGTATTAACAATGCACGAATATAGAAACCTTAAGCTCTGTTCCCAGTCAAGGTGGATAAATGCTGATCATAAGAAATTGAACTTTAGATAGAATGCCATAATGTTGATAGCTCAATTATAGGATCAATATTGGTACTATGTCAACTCTTTTTTGATGCTAAGTGTAAATATAGCGGAACTGTTACCAGGGGCAAGGCCAGTAGTTGTAGGTTGGGTTAAGAAAACCCAAAATCTTTATAATGTTATTGCGTTGGGTTGTGATGCAGCTTAACCTAACCTACGAATATAATAAAAGATTAAAACTATATATTTTAATCCTTCGCCCAAAATTTAACATATTTTGGGCTATTTTTATCAGGCTTTTCTTAAAATTCAACACTTCTGGTAAAAACCGTATTAGCAAGACATACCGAAAATCATAGATCAGAAGGAACAGAAAAGGAGTTAATTTTTGATTGTGAAAGAAATAGTTATTTAGTAGTTCATGTAGGATGGGAAAATAATGAAAGGGCTTATGGGACAATTATTCATGTAGATATTAGAGATGGAAAAATCTGGATTCAGAGAGATTTTACTGAGGAAGGTGTAGCTAGTGAGTTGGTAGAATTAGGAGTACCAAAAACCGATATAGTTTTAGGGTTTAAATCTCCTTTTGTGAGAGAATTTACTGGTTTTGCAGTAGGTTAGTTGTAGGTTGGGTTGAGGAATGAGACCCAACATCTTTATCTATTACACAGACATAAACGGTAATTTTAATAAACTGATTACATTAAACTCTCTAGTTTTTTCTGGTAAACCAAATTGGATTGTTTCTGGTTGTGGTGGATAATAACGAGATTGAAAAATCAGATCCCATATAGTTAATAAACTGCTGTAATTACTATTTAAATATTTTGTTAATTGACAATGATGAGCGCGATGATAATTAGGTGTAACAATAATATAACTCAGAAATTTATCTATTTTGAAAGGTAAAGCAAAATTACTATGATGAAAAACTAATGATACAGCAAATAAAGATTCATATAATATCCAAGCATTTTGTGTAATTCCCAATAAATAAATTAACCCAAATTTGGGGATATTAGCAAAAACTACTTCTACTGTATGAAAGCGGTAAGCTGTGGATATATTCATCCATCTATCTGTATGATGAACTTTATGAAAACGCCAAGCAAAACCCCAAGCATGGATTAATCTATGCCACGTATACATATACAAATCCAGCACTAAAAAAGAGAGAATAAAGTGTAACCAGGGGAAATTTATATCATCAAGAAATCCTGGAGATAAAGTTGGTTTCCAGATATAATTTAATATTAAAATAACTGTGAGGTTAATCACCAAAGAATTTATTAAACCCAAAATTAAATTGTGAATAACCCTTTTAATGGGAGTTTGATGATATTGAAAAAAAGGAACTAAGGTTTCTAATATTCCAAATATAACAATACTACTGATAACAGCCAGAGATTTATATTCCATTTTGTTTTATGTCCTGATAATTCTGGCATAGATAGGTTAATTTTTTCTCGTCATTCATGAATTTTACCCTGAATATTTTCCTTAGTTATTCACTCGAACTTTTATGATTATAACCCTTTCTGAAATTATTGTTCCCAAGTTAAGAAAATTTTGTTAAAAATCCCAATAATTGCTTAGTTTTTGGTGTAAGTAGGGTCTTACGATAAGCGTCTGCGGCTTTTTTAATTGCTTCTGCTTGGGTGGGGTAAGGATGAATTACACTACTAAGTTTACTCAATCCGATTTGATGGACCATAGCTGTAGTAATTTCCGAAATCATCTCACCAGCATGATTAGTAACTATGGTTGCACCCAAGATTTGATCTGATCCTTTTTTGTGATGAATCTTTAAAAAACCAGATTCTTCATGATCAGCGATCGCTCGATCTATGCGAGTATAAGGTATCTTAATAGTTTCTATCTCTATACCCAATTTCTCTCCATCATTTTCATACATCCCTACATGAGCAATTTCCGGGCTAGTATATGTCACCCAAGGCATAACTAAACTACTGAGTTTAGATCGTCCCCAACCAAAGGGCGAAAATAGAGTATTTTTTATTACAATTCGTGCCGCCGCATCTGCCGCATGGGTAAATTTCCAATTCATGCAGATATCACCAGCGGCGTAAATTTTGGGATTTGTAGTTTGCAAATAATCATTTACTTTTACACCCAAAGTTTGATCATATTCTACACCTGCTGCTGCTAAATTCAAATTTTCGACATTCGGCGCACGTCCCGCACCAACTAATATTTCATCAACTGTAATCGAATCTCGTTCACTATTTACAGAAAAATATAGCCGTTTTCCTTCTGTAACTGTCACCACTTCTTCTAATTGACAATTTAATACTAAACGAATACCTTCATCAATTAAAACTTTTTGCAAAATTTCCGCAGCTTCTCTATCTTCCTGATTTAAAATACGTGAACCACGATGAAATAATGTCACCTCACAACCCAACCTCTGAAAGGTTTGAGCTAATTCACATCCGACAGGACCGCCACCAATTATTGCTAATTTTTCTGGTTTTTGAGTCAGAGAAAAAACAGTTTCATTAGTTAAATAACCGGCTGTTTCAATTCCTCTAATCTTCGGTTTTATAGCCTTAGCACCCGTAGCAATAACAGCTTTTTTAAATTTCAAGTTTTGATTAGCAACTTCTATAGTATTATTACTTATAAATTTACCATTACCTAAAAAAACATCAATTCCTAAACTTTTAAATCTTTCTACAGAATCATGATAACTAATACTTGCTCGAATGCGCCGCATTCTACCCATAACTGTGGCAAAATCTACATCAAATTGTTGAGAAACATTAATCCCTAAATCCTTGGCTTTTCTTATTTCTTCTACCACACGGGAAGAACGAATTAAGCATTTAGAAGGTATACAACCAAAATTTAAACAATCTCCTCCCATGAGATTTTTTTCAATTAATGCTACTTTCAAACCTATATCTAAACCCGCAGCACCCGCAGCTACAACTAAACCCGCAGTTCCTCCACCAATTACTACCAAATCATAAAAATCAGCCGCTTGGGGATTAATCCAATTATCTGGGTGAACATTTTTGAGGAGTTTTTGATTATATTCATCTATGGGACGAATTGTTACTCTTGGAAATTCTGAAGTTGACATTAGTATTACCTCTGAAAATTTACGTATAAAGATGAAAAATAGAATATTATTCTAAATTTCCTCTTCTAAAGCTTTTTTAGCTATCTTAGTTACATAAACAGTAACCGCAATTGTAGATATCAAACCAATAATTTGAATTAACCAGTGGAAAATCATATTATCAGGTTGATTTTTATTACCAATTAAAGCTAAATCTCCTGCTAAATATCCAAGATAAACATACATAATTGTTCCCGGAATCATCCCAAATGAAGCTAAAGAATAGTCTTTCAAGGAAACATTAGTAAGTCCTAAAGCGTAGTTTAATAAATTGAAGGGAAATAAAGGAGAAAGTCGAATTAAAAAGATAATTTTTAATCCTTCTTTGCTAACTGCTTGATCAATATTGGTAAATTTTTTGTAACTAGATATTTTTTCTTTTACCCAACCTCTAGCTAAATAACGTCCTACCAAAAATGCAGCTATAGCACCTAAAGTAGCACCAACAAACACATATAAAGAACCCCAAATTACCCCAAAAATTACCCCAGCGCCTAAAGTAAGAATTGCGGCTGGTAAAAAAGCTAAAGTAGCTATAATATAGATACCAATAAATACTATTCCTCCCAAAGAACCAAGACTATTAATCCATTGTAAGGTATTTTGTAAAAATGCGAAAAAACTCGGAGAAGATGCTTTAATAGATTCCTGTGCTAAAGTCAAATCTATTTCTGATAAAAATGTCATAAGCATAAAATTTATTTACAATTTTGGAGAAGAGTACCAATTACGAATTTGATTTGGGGAAATACCTAATAAATAAGCAATGATAATAATTTGATTCCCAAGAGTAGTTTGCAAAATTCCTTTTTTTAACCATCTGCGCGGTGAAGTAATTACGGGTGTTGGTAATAGATAAATTTTTCCCAGAGTTTTTAATTTTCTCATGAGTTCAAAGTCTTCCATAATTGGTATTTGTGGAAAATTACCAACTTGCTGAAATACATCTTTAGTGATAAAAATACCTTGATCACCATAGGGCATTTGCCAAAGATTACATCTCCATTTTACCCCAAATTCGACCAAACGCAACCCCCAATGAGGTGAATTTATTTGTAAAGTAAATGCACCAGCCACAATTCCTGGTTTTGCTAAGGTTGTGCGAATCATCTGATCAAAATTAGTCGGTAAACGAGTATCCGCATGGAGAAACAGGAGAATTTCCCCACTAGCAGCCATAGCGCCTATATTCATTTGATTAGCACGTCCGGGAGGAGAAATAATCACCTTAATATTCAACGATTTAGCTATTAATAATGTTTCATCTTCTGAACCACCGTCAACAACTATTATTTCTATATTTGTGCTGGATTTTGTGCTATTAATTGCAGATTGAATATTATCCGCTTCATTGAGAGTGGGAATAATAATAGAAATTAAGCTGTTATTAATTTGGGGAATGATAATTTCTGTTGTCATGGTAATTAAGGATGTTTTTCAAAATTATCCAAAACTCCACTACGAATCATCATTTGTGGCCAAATTAATAGAAAAAATCCCATCCAAATTAATAAAGGAATAGCTACTAGAATTGTCAACCAAATAATTTTAAATATTAGCCAACTACCGCTAATTAATGTGACAGTAGTAAGCACAATTGACCAAGGTTGACACCACCAAGGTTTATATTTCCAAGGACTAATTATTTGTTGTTCAGGCATATTTGTATTAAAAGCTTAATGTTTATAGCTACTTTTTGATCATGTACACAAATTATTATATCATCAGTTGGTTTAATTTCGCTATGGTTAAATATAATAGTGTTTAGTTGCAAATTCTTTAATAATCACTTATTAGTAAATTTGATTACTTTTATGAGTTTTTCAAGAGTTCTCAATAGACGGCAAAGTATATTATAATATTGTTACATATTTGTTAAGAAAGGTTACACGACTCTTAACAAAAGGAAATAATGTTTATGGTTATCCCCCATGAGAAGAATACACCACATCAGGTTGTTATCGTTGGTGGTGGGTTTGGTGGATTGTATGCAGCTAAGGCTCTTGCTAATGCAAAGGTAAATGTTACCCTCATTGATAAACGTAATTTTCACCTATTTCAGCCGCTTTTATATCAAGTTGCTACAGGGACGCTATCACCTTCTGATATTTCCGCACCATTGCGATCTGTATTCAGCAAAAGTAAGAATACAAAGGTATTATTAGGAGAAGTAAGTAATATTGATCCCAAAGCCCAACAAGTTATTTTAGGTGATCAAGTAGTCCCCTATGATACATTAATTCTGGCTACAGGTGCTAACCATTCCTATTTTGGTAAGGATAACTGGAAAGAAGTTGCTCCAGGTTTGAAAACTGTGGAAGACGCTATAGAAATGCGTCGGCGGATATTTTCAGCATTTGAAGCTGCAGAAAAAGAAAGTGATTCGGTAAAACGTCAGGCTTTGTTGACTTTTGTGATTGTGGGAGGCGGTCCGACTGGTGTAGAATTGGCGGGGGCAATTGCGGAATTAGCATACCAAACTCTCAAGGAAGATTTTCGCAATATTGACACTGCAGAAACGAAAATTTTACTATTACAAGGGGGCGATCGCATTCTCCCACACATTGCGCCAGAATTATCGAAAGTAGCAGCAGCATCTTTACAAAAATTGGGTGTGTTTATTCGCACTCAAACCAGAGTCACAAATATTGAAAATGACATTGTTACCTTTAAGCAAAACGGAGAATTCACAGAAATCCCCTCAAAAACTATTCTCTGGGCTGCGGGTGTACAAGGTTCAGCTTTGGGGAAAATTCTCGCAGAACGTACAGATGTAGAATGCGATTTTTCTGCCAGAGTAATTGTAGAACCTGACTTGACTATCAAAGATTATAAAAACATTTTTGTAATTGGAGATCTAGCCAATTTCTCCCATCAACATGGTAAACCTTTACCCGGTGTTGCTCCCGTAGCTAAACAACAAGGAGAGTATGTAGGTAAACTGATTCAAAAACGGCTACAAGGTCAAACTTTACCAGAATTTAAATATAATGATGTGGGTAGTTTGGCAATGATTGGACAGAATTTAGCCGTTGTTGATTTAGGCTTTATCAAACTTACAGGTTTCATTGCTTGGGTATTTTGGTTAGTAATTCACATCTACTTCTTGATTGAATTTGACACTAAATTAGTAGTAGTAATTCAATGGGCATGGAATTATATTACTCGTAATCGTCGATCTCGATTAATTACAGGTAAAGAAGCTTTTTTAGACCCCAAAACTGTTGTATAATAGCCGGATTTAGGCTGGTGCTTATCACCAAATCTGATTCCCACTATAGCAATTTTATTAGATTCCCAACTTCTTAAATAAGTCGGGAATCTGGTTTTTCATAACTCATTGAGGAGTGGTATATAACTGTTTTACTAAATGCACCAATTCCGGTAAAATTAACTTTTCCATACCCAGTCGCACAGCATTACTAGAACCAGGAAGAGAAAAAATAATTTTACCTTGATAAACACCAGCGACAGCGCGGGAAGCCATAGCGCGTGAACCAATTTCTTGGTAACTTAAAAACCGAAATAATTCCCCAAATCCTGGTAAAGTCTTTTCTAATAACTTTTCCAAGGTGTCATAAGTGGTATCTCTGGGAGCAATTCCCGTTCCCCCATTAAAAATTACAGCATTGATATGAGCATCTTGAGCCAAAATTTCCATCTGGTCTGTAATTTCTCTTGACTCATCTTTGATGATATGATACAATACTACAATGTGATTGTCAGCTAAAAGTAGTTCTTTAATTAATTGACCACTTTTATCTGTATCTGGGGAACGGGTATCACTAATGGTAATCACCGCACAATTTACAGGAACTTTCTGTGTATCTGGATGTGGTTGAAATTCCATGGATATTTTAAATTTCAGCCAATAACAACTGACAATGGATCACTGACCACTGACCAATTAAGATTTACTTAATCCTAGTCCATTTTCTTCAGCATAGCGATTCATAAACCGCATAAACCTGTCCCATTCTTCTTGAGACTGCATCACATAAACTGCTTCTAGTGATTCTGGTTTACCGTTGACAAATTTACCCTGAACATTACGAATAACTATTTCCCCTTCTTCGTCAATCAAATAAAGTCCAGTAGGTTCGATTTTACCGTCTTGTGCCAATATATCAGGATTTGTGAAGGTAAATGTTGCTGTACCACTATCACCCACTTTCGCTCTTGTCAACCGCACGTCTGGAACTACTGTTTCTTCAACATCTCTAGCAAACTGAATTTTCGCCATGATAGGTAAATCTAAAGTTTTGTGATCATTTTTTAGTATTCTCTCATCATAAAGCAATTTTGTAGCAGGTATTTTACCAATGGTCATTAAATCTAGTTCACAATTTCGACATCAACGCCGTTTATTGGCTACAGCCTTGATCATTGTAGTTGGTATAATCATTATTCTCAATAGCCATTCTAGCCTAGCTACACCTGTCACCAAAACTAAAAACGTCATTCTAATGATTGGGGATGGTATGGGCTGGGAAATGGCTCACGCTGGGGCTATAGAGAAAGGATATAATTACAGTTCTGGTCGGGGGGAAGGACTGAGTTTTCAAACTCTGGATAATTACGCTCTCGCTACCACCTATGGTACTACTATTGCCCCTGGTAATGGGGTTTTCAGCACAAATAATTCCGCATTATCTGGTTCTAATCCGATTACAGGCGCTAGTCCCATTTTACCAGGGTTTAAATTCCAACCCAAATTTAATCCCGGAAATACACCATCTGGGGGAGAAAAAAATCTTAATTCCCATGCGGTCGGTAATTTAGTGGGTTATGATCCCCAACGGGGAGGGATAAATCCTTGGACACATGGTAATGATCCCGAATATATTAAGTATAGTTATCCTGATTCTGCTAATACAGCAACTACTTTGTATACGGGAGTAAAAAGCTATAATAACGCTATTTCCGTTGATATTTTTGAAAAACCCTTAGAAACCATTCTCAAAACTGCGGCTGATCATGGTAAATCTACTGGAATTGTCACATCTGTTCCTGTAGATCATGCTACACCAGGAGCAGCAGCGGCTAATGTTAATCGTCGGAATAAATATGATGGTGATTATCCGACCTTAGATAATATTCTCCAGCAGGAACTTCGCATATATCAACCAACGGTAATTTTAGGTGGTGGTCATCCGCTTACGGGTGCTAATAGTCAATCTTTACCTACGGGTGTAGAACCTCCGACTAAATTTGAATATATCACAAAAACGACTTATACAGAGTTGAGTAAGAATCCCAATCAAAACCGTTATAACTACACATTTTTAGAACGGGGAAAAGATGCGGCTGAAAAATTAGCGCTGACTGCAGCTAAATTAGATCCAAATATGGGCGATCGCCTGTTAGGATTATATGGAGCTAGGGGACAAGAGGGAAATCTCCCTGTAAGCACGGCCAATGGAGATTATAGTAATACAGGTTTGAGTATTTTTTCCCTGTTTAGTTCTCAAGGAAAAAACCCGGATACAGTTCGGCCTTTACTTCCTGGAGAAACCGATAAATCTTTTATTGCGAAAGAAATTAATGAAAATCCCACACTCAATGATTTAACCAAAGCAGCTTTAGAAGTTTTATCGAAAGATAAAGATGGATTTTGGTTAATGGTAGAAGGTGGTGATATTGATTGGGCTGCCCATGATGATAATCTAGATAATATGATTGGGACAGTGTTGGATTTTGACAAAGCTGTAAAAACGACAATTGACTGGATTAAAAATAATGGTGGTTGGGAAAATAATCTACTGATTGTCACTGCTGACCATGATCATTATCTCACTTTAAATCCTAACTTTTCTGAATTACTCAAAGAAAAAGGTATAGAAACTTTAACCGCTGAATCCGATTCTATAAAAGCCGGTCATTTTTGGGGTTCTAATCCTCAGATTAAATATGGTTGGGGAAATCATAGTAATCGTCCAGTTCCCGTTTATTATCAAGGTAAAGGTTCAGAAGTTTTAACTAATTCTGTGGGTAAGGGTTTTCGGCTTTATGGTTATGATATTCCTGGTACTGGGGGTTTAGTAGATCAAATTCACATTTATCAGACTCAACGAAAAGCATTATAATTTAATTGAGGATTTAATTTAGGAATTTAGATCCCTGACTTCTTGGAAAAGTCGGGAATCTGTGCGTCTTTATTTATAGAAATAAGCTTTATAAGAATTATTCTAGAGTCCAATCTTCAATGCTTAAATTAGGAACTTTGATAAAATCTTTGTAATTTTGAGTCACTACAATTGCTTGATTAACTAAAGCTATTGCAGCTATTCTTAAATCTTGTGAACCGCTGTTAATTTTTTGCTGTCGTAATTTTTGATAAGACTCACAAGCTGCTTGATTAAACTCCAATAAATTTACACTACAGAAGAAATTTTGAGTCAGTTTTAAATTTCGATGTGCAGATGCTAATCCTTGTAGATTTTTATTGCTATTACATTTATTAATAATAGCTAATCTACCTTTTAATTGTTCCTCAAGCGTGATAGTTGTTACAAATATGCTGGAGTTACCAACTGCTCTAATACGTTGAATAATTTGATTATTTTCATATTGCAAAAGAGTCACGGTATTAGTATCAAGAATATAGATGCTCACGCTGCATGATTCTCCTCTATAGAAGCTTCTTCCGTAACCATTTCTTCATCTAATTTACGCCGATTTATAGCTATTTCTTCGACAAATTCATCAAAAAATGGATCATGTTTGAACATACCAGCAAATTTGACTAAAGGGTTAGATTCTTCCACAATTTCTTGAGGTATTTCTATTCCTAAACCAAAGCATAGTCGCAATGTTACCCACCACAAGTAAGAGAAAATAGGACTAAAGAATTCATTATCATTAATTAAACCATGAGCCATGCGATTTCTTAAATTTGACCCGGATTTCTCTATTAATAAACCCTGAAGCTCAAAAAGCGTGTCTTCATCAAAAATTGAAGTAATTTGTGGATATTTACTAGGGAAAAGAGTTGTATTTAAATTGTTTTCTTGTTGAATACCATTATTTTTGTTGTCAATTCCAGAAGTTATCGCTCCTCGATTCGAGAGTAGATAACGAACGGAGTTTTCAATTTGTGGAATTAAGATATGAGTAGAAGTAATAAAATCTCCGATTAATCCAGCATAAAGACCTTTTGCAAATAAATTTTCTCTTCCTGATGGGACAAAAGGGTTATTTGAAACTAGTGGAAGTAAGTCGGATTCTTTTATTTTGTGGTCTTCTGATTTTTGTATTATGTGTTCCGAAATAATTTGTTTTCTAGCTGGTTCAATAAAAGCCAGAGCATAAATTTTTTGATATCTAGCAGCTTCTTCCTGGTTATTAGAGCTTTGATGTGCTACAACCTTACCCATCTCATTTATTTTTTCTTCTGGAAAAAGCCCAGATAATCCATTTTCCTCTACGGTTTGAGATGAAACCGAAACTTGACGTGGAATTACAAAACGAGCCAGACCTGATATTGCTTCTAGAAATTCTTTGCCTTTAACGTTTGATATCACAACTTCCATTTCTTTTTGACTAAGATTCAACTCAGAAGAAATTACTATCAACTCATTAGATGACTTCTGCTGATACTCAAGAAGACGTTTGTGAATTTCTTCTAATTTAGTGTTTATCTCTCCTTTCTCCTCACATTGGCTTTTTAATCTTTCAAATGCTTCAAAAGCTTTCTTTAAATCTTGTGATGCTTTGAAGTAAGAGGTTGGATGTTTATTTAAAGAATCTTCAGCTTCCTTCCTGTAAGTTTCAGCAGTATACATTCTTGCTGTATGTGCCTTTTCTACATTTTTTCCAATGTGATGCCATTCTGCCGTAATTCCCCAGTACCTTCTTGCTCCATGCCAATCATGATCTAATTCTGCCTGTTTTGCCCATTCTTCAGCAATAACTGCATATTTAATGGGATCAAAGAGTTGCCGTTCTTGGAGTTTCTTTTCTTGCAAAAGCTCCATAAGATTTGTTGATACACCCCAAGGATCTTTTCCGTTGCTATCATTAATAATTGCTTCTATACGTGCAACAATTTTCTTGACTTTATCGTTAGCATTTATACTCAGTCCTAGTCGAAGCGCCCGTTCAATCTTGGCTAGGCGGAATAACATTATAGGATTTTCTAAGTCTATGGTAATTTCTAAGTAGGCATCAATTGCTTTCTTAGCCATATCAATGTTACCGAGCCTGAGCCAGAGAATGTCAGCAATTCGTGCTTTAAGTTCTGGATCTGAAACTTCATCTAAAATCTCAGCCAGAAAGTTTAAGTGTTCATCTGTGAGGTGCTGAAAAATTTCAGGAAAAGATTTTTTTGTTGCACTTGGCTCGATTTCATCACTACTCACATCTACTAATATTTGAAATACGGCTTGGTTTTTAATATTTCCTGTCTGTTTTGCATTTTGGAGTTTTGAAAAAAAGGCTAAAGAGTAGCTAAAACAATCCTGGCCACTGCTATTAAGT
>Ga0082207_1001253_pt1 | contig 12317 bp, 8 predicted proteins | sample LakMenEpi10Aug09_FD_71540 | JGI IMG/M metagenome (GOLD analysis project Ga0082207, IMG submission 71540) | reverse complement strand
AATTATCCGTACTCAACGCGGCACCTGCATCGTCGAGGGGGACGAATTCGCAACTGACGAATTCGCAACGGGTAGGTAGCAACTTCGCCTCACCTGCTCTTCAGCCCGAAGATCTCATCTTTGAGCAACTCTCAAGGCCGATTGATATCAACATCATGAATGCAACTTTCTCGGAGGCTATCGCGACAGTGCTCGGCGACATTCCCTTTGAGTTGTCCCTTACTGCCTCAGAGCTTGAAACGCGAAGAGCGAACGGTTTGGGTCCCATAGAGGAGGTTCGTGTAACCTATCGTGGTGGTGGTACTCGACAGCAGATACTGCAACAGATTCTACAAGCCAAATCGCTCGGTTACATCGTTCATCCATCCTGGATCGAGCTTGCAAGCCAAGAGGGGTGTATTGCTCGCCCGTCGGTACGAACGTACAACCTTTCTTACATTACCGACGACGAAACCGAAGTGCTTGGATTGGTCGAATCACTGCGAACGATGCTTCGTATGGAGGATGGCTCTTCGCCTGAGCTGAACTTACATGGTGCGGTATTGTTGGTCCGAGGGACCGAGCTGATCCATGAGCGATTGATCGTTTTGCTGGCAGCTTGGAAAGAGAATCTGGAAAATTCAAATATCCCTGCTTCGATTGGCGATGGAATCGAACGAAGATGAGTCACCCCAGTTTGAAACACAGAGCCACCCTTGTTTGAAACACAGAGGCACCCCAGTTTGAAACACAGAGGCACAGAGTGCACGGAGAGGGATTCGGGTGCAGTATCGTGCTCGTGCTCCTGCTCGTGCTCGGTTAACGAGATCCGTTGTTTTCCTTCATAGACAGGTCGTGTGTTGAATGAAAATAAGTCCAATGCAGGTTGCTTTCGGTTACGAGCACGATCGCCGTTTCACTGAGCACGAGCAAGACGCCGCAAAACCGATTCAAATCAATTCCAGCTACTAAAATTCCAGAAGAACCTAATCAATAAGTAAGCGTCGATAGGAAGAATATCGAGAGAAAGAAAAGGAGATTGCATCATGGCAGCAAGACGGTGGATCAAGACTTTAGGGTTCGTCATCGCAGGGTTGGGAATCGTGAATCTGGTAGGCTTCGTAGCCTTTTGGTATGGGACAGGCATCGGACCAAAACGGCTTCATCCCCCTGAATCGATCGATGCGTATTCGCCCCCAATGCAACGGACGCCGGTAACTCAGGTCAATGCCCAGGTCATCAAGCCAAAGGGATTACCATTACCAGAATGGTCACAAAACACAGAATATGCACCGGTAAACAGAAATTCTGCAAATCCATGGTACCAAGAGGTTCGGAACGCTAATGGACAGGTTGTATATCGTCCCATGCCATATGTTCCATTAGGTAGCGGCATGGGCGGAGGAACGATGCCTGTGGCTTCTTGGGCTAAACCTCAAGGAGGTGAACCTGCTTGGTTGATACGTGGCCGGAAGAAGATAGCGGCCGAAGAGAAAATTCGAGACTTGTTGGGGAATTCGATCTCGTTCGACCTACAAGAGATCACGCTTTTCGAAGCTCTCGACGCGATCAGAGAGGAGATTGGATCCCAACAAAGCATCAATCTTCTGTTCGCCGCAAAAGAGTTACAAGACTTGCAAGTCAAAGAGGAGCTTGCCGATAAGCGATTGAACTTGAAGGCTGAGGGAAGCACGCGCGAAATTCTGCGCCGCGTGCTGACCCCATTTCACCTAGACTATGTCATCCATGCTGATGGGATCGAGATTGTTGGGGACGCATCCGAAGCGTTATCCATCCGGACCTATAACCTCTCTCATTTGGTGAGCAATAGCCAAGAGGTCGAGAAGATCACTGAAGTGCTTGAAGCGACGGTACGGCCCGGGAAATGGGACGGCGGTCAAACTGCCGTTTCCAAGTCGATCGGGCCCGTACTGGTGGTCGCGGCAAAGGAACTGCTCCACGATGAGATTGAGGACACGCTTGCGAAACTCGAGTCGATGGGGCTTCGCAATGATTTGTCGATGCCATTCGCATTGCCTGGAAGCATGCCGGGAGGTGGCATGATGGGAGGTGGCATGATGGGAGGTGGCATGGGATCCGGAGGAATCAAGCCACCACCCGGAGGAAACAAGCCAGCACCAGGAGTCATTTTGCCGTATCCCAATACCTCTGCGATACCTGGTATAGCTCCTGCGAACCCTGCGCTAGATACAACCCGTGACCAGACAGAACTTTATCGAAAGGGTTTGGCCCCCGCACCTAATCTAAATCTCCCTGGAATGGCCCCTGCAGCATTTGGTGGCTATGTGCCTCAAAGCAACACTGCACCTCAGGTAACTTCGGGAGAGCCGGATTTGAGAGACCCGAATGATCTGGAATTGCCTAATGCGGAAGTTCCATCCGGGGTGGAACCGGAATCGTATTAGGACCTTTGGAAACACAGAGGCCCTTTGGAAACACAGAGACACGAAGGCACGGAGAAAAGAGGGACGAGGAATAGCGGTTTTAAGAGGGGGGGAGTGCTCGGGGAGTGGAAGCGAAGCGGTTTGAGGGCGTGACGGTAAGTTCGCTCTGCTTTCAACCTCTCACATCTTCTCTTCTCCTTCTTGCATCCCCTCCACTGCACATCTTTGGCTCTGTGCCTCTGTGCCTCTGTGTTTCAAAAAAGAACCACAAAGCACCTAAAACAACTTGAGCCGCGCCGACGTCGCGCAACGATACCGCCACAGAGCGCAGTTCGGGCCACTCTAGCCTAAAACCTCCCGAACCACGCGACCCGAGACATCCGTCAACCGATAATCACGACCCGCATGACGATACGTCAGTCGCTCATGATCCAACCCCACACAATGCAACATCGTCGCGTGCAGATCGTGTGTATGGACCCCACCCTCGTCCACCTCGATCCCGTACTCGTCGCTCTTGCCATGGACAACCCCTCCGCGGACTCCTCCTCCGGCCATCCACGAGGAAAACACCAAGTTATGATGCTCACGCCCAGGATGATCCGCCGTCTGATGGAACGGCGTTCGCCCAAACTCCGTCGTCCAGACCACCAACGTCCGCTCAAGCATCCCTCGGGCCTTCAGGTCGCTGAGCAACCCGCATATCGGCTGGTCGATCATCTTGGCCAACCGCTCATGGTCCTGCATGTTCCCATGCGAATCCCAATTCTCGCCGCTGTTCGAACCGGTATCGATCAACTCAATGAACCTTACCCCACGCTCGGCCAATCGACGCGCGACCAAACACTGCCACCCAAATCCCTTGGTCTGCCCCGCCTCCAACCCGTACATCTTGAGCGTCGACTCCGACTCGGTCGATAAATCAAATGCCTCTGGAGCTTGTCGCTGCATCCCAAAAGCGGTCTGAAAACTCCGCATCCGCGCCTCGAGCATCGGATCCAACGGACTCGATTCGACGCTCTTGGTATTGAACTTGCCAAGCAACTCTAACTCCAACGACTGCTGAGCCGGACTGCTGGCACGCGGCTTAAGATGCTCCAAAGGCTCATCTCCGGGAATCACATGCGTTCCCTGATGGCACCCAGGCAGAAAATCGCTCCCCCAAGTCTGGGCTCCCGCGTAAGGAGCATGCGGCGCTAACACCACAAACGAGGGCAAATTCTCGTTGACGGTCCCTAGCCCATAACTGACCCATGCACCATGGCTAGGTCTGGCAAACTGCGCCGATCCAGTATGCGCCGCCAAGGTCCCCTTGTCATGCCCGTCGCTCTCGCAATGCATCGCATTGAACACGCACAGGTCATCGACCCGTGTTGCTAACTTGGGAAACAAGTCGCTGACCCATGTCCCACTTTGCCCGTACTGCGAAAACGTCCAACGTGGCTTGATCAAGTACCGATCGAACGCTCCTGGCTTGTTGAGCCAACGCGATGCGGTCACCTTCTTGCCATGGTCCTGATACAACTTGGGCTTGTAATCCCAAGTATCGACATGCGATACGCCACCGGTCGAGTAAATGAAAATAATCCGATCGGCGCTGGCTGCATGATGCCCTGCCCTGGCCGACAAAGGATCGCTTGAGCCGGCCCCGATTCCCCTCAACCCATCGCTTTGGGCTAGCATGCTGGCCAAAGCGATCTGGCCAACGCCTCGACCACTTGCCCTGATCCACTCGCGTCGGCTTAAGCTCTTGAATTCGTTGCGTTTCATAGATACCACCACCGGATTAATCGATGTACAAAAAGGAATTGCTGGTCATCAGAACCCTGCATAATGCCCCCCAAGCCTTGAGCTCTCCGTCGCTCGACTCGCGCTGGGCATAGGCCTCCAAAAACTCCAAACACTGCGCCTGCTCTTCTTGACTCGCAGGCCGTCCGAGCGTGATCTCATAAACCAATTGCAAACGCGCCGTGACATCCAAAGTCGTACGGATGCATCGCTTCGAGAGCGACTCGGAAGCTTGATGGACCAAAGGCGAATTCATCAGATACAGCGTCTGCGTCGGTGTCGTCGTGGCCTGACGCTGATCGACGCTCAAGTTCGGATCGGCACCATCGAAGAGCCCCAAATAAGGATGCTTGCGGTTGCGCTGTTGCATCAAATAAACACTTCGATGCGCCGAATCATAGACGGCATGAAACGGGTTGTGGATCGTAAAAGCCCAGGTATCGACCGACGGAAACGGATGCTCCTTGGGAACCCCTCGATCGAGCAACCCGCTGACGCTCAAAATCGAATCCCGCAAGGTCTCGGCATCCATCGGACGCTTGACGCTGCGCCACAACCAACGGTTTGAAGGGTCGAGCTGCCGACCCTTGCTCACCCGATCGGTGTCCTCTTGAGCGTCGACCTGGCTCGTCAAATGGTAAGTCCTCGATAAGACGATCCAACGATGCAACTGACGCACGTCCCAGCCACTCTCGATGAAACGCTGGGCCAAGTAATCGAGCAACTCAGGATGCGATGGGGCCTGACCCCGGACTCCAAAGTCGCTCGTCGTTGGCACTAAACCTTGTCCAAAGTGCCAATGCCAAACCCGGTTGACAAAAACTCTCGCTGCAAGCGGATTCTTCGGATCGCTCAACCAGTAAGCCAACTCGCGCCGACCGCTCTCGTTATGGTCCCGGGGAACCACTTGCCCTCCCAAAACCGAAAGGAACCTACGGGGCACCTCGTCGGAGGTTTTGCTCGGCTCGCCTCGCAACTGGATCCTCGCATCGGTGGGCTTGGCTTCACTGACCCCATAAGCCACCCCATAGAGGACCTCGGCCGCGATGGCCGCCCGCTGGGCCTGGAGTTCCTTGACCTGCTTATCGAGACTGGCAAAGCGTTCCTGGCTCGCAGGGCTCCTTGAGGGACGCTCAAGAGCCGGCGAACCGAACGCCCCAAAAGGCTCGGTATGTATCCCTAGGTTATCGAGATCTCGGGCCAATACTCCATCGCCGATATGACCAAAACCATCGCAGATGAACGTATCGGCCTGGCGATCCCAAGTCGCACTGACCGGAGTCTTGGAGATCGACGCTTCAAACTCATCCCCATAGAGACCGCCTGACCAAGTCATATCGCTCGGATCGAGCTTCAATTGCAAGTGGTACCATTTGCCCACTTCCAAAGCCGAGACCACCTTCCACTCCCCTGCGTTTTTGATCGCAAAGGCGTCCTTGGAAATGCTGCACTCCAGAGCGATCGATTCGATCACGCCTCGGCCAAGGTACAATCGACATGAGCCTTGCGTCGACTCAGGGACCCGAAAGTCGAGCGCAAAGTAAAGCGGACGATCGGTCAACGTAAGCTTGCGATCCAAGACGTAACGAACACCCTCAAAAGGGGTCCCAGCCCCGACCCGCACCCCGCGCGTCCCTTGTCCAAACACATGCGCATAGGGACTTTGCGATTCGGACGAAACCACATTCGGACCAGCCGACAACCAAGCCTTCGTCGGGGGTTTACCGACCTCCTGAGCCTCCAAGTCCAGATCGATTCCACCGGCGTGGTAACTCGGATCCAACTCCATGCGTTCGGCTCGTGCTCGCTCGATCCCCTCATCGATCGAGCGCAATCGATCGGTCCTGCTCTGCTCTAATTGAGCGACTTGCTCGGGAGGAACCAAGGCTGGAAAATTCGCAGGACGCTTTTGCTCCTCTCCCCCTGGGAAGGCCCATAACGTGCTTTGCATGATCCCGTACAGAGCGTAGTAATCCTGCACCGTGATCGGATCGTACTTGTGGTCATGACAGCGCGCACAGCCGATCGAAAGCCCCAGAAAGGACCTGCCGATCGAATCGATCGCGTCGGCAAAATCCAGATGCTGAAAATCCGCGTTCGGCGCGTATCCATACCTTTTGCCAACCGCCAAAAAGCCGGTCGCTGTGACCAGGTCCGCGTAAGTCTCCAAACGCGCCGGTGCTTCTGCTGCGTCGGACGACCCGGCCAAGTCCTTGGCAAACAGATCGCCAGCGATCTGCTCGCGCACGAATTGATCCCAAGGCTTATTTTGATGGATCGATCGGATCACCCAGTCACGGTACCGGTACGCTTCACGGACCGGATAGTCAGCCCCATCCCCAGCCGTGTCCGAATACCGAGCCACATCGAGCCAATGGCGTCCGTAACGCTCGGCATGCTCGTAGGATTCAAGCAACCGGTCGACCAACCGCGCGTCGGCTTGCGGGGACTCGTCTGCTAGGTACTCTTGAATCTGCTCAGGGGTCGGCACAAGCCCCGTTAAATCCAATGTCACACGGCGAATCCACTCCCGTTTGCTAGCGGTCGATACCGGTTCGAGCCCCTGGGCTTCAAGCCCAGCGACGACGAACCGATCGATCGGATTCCATACCCATCGATCGTGCACTACCTCAGGGGGCTCGTGCGATCCGAGCGGTTGAAAGGACCACCACGATCGGACCTCCTCGGCACGCATCCCACCGATCCGCTCGGCCGACCTGCGAGGATCGAAAGCGCCCTGCATGACCCAAGCCTCCAGGTCCCGGATCTGCGACTCGGTCAACGACAAACCGCTATCGGCCGGCGGCATCGGACTGTGCCCCTGATCGCGCCTGACGGCTCGGATGAGCAAACTCTCCTTGGGATTCCCCGGAACGATCGCCGGTCCGGAATCCCCCCCGGTCTTCCAGCCATCGGCCGAATCCAAAACCAAACCACCGCTGGACTTTTGCGTCGATAGCGAATGGCAAACCTCGCAGTGGTCGACCAAAATCGGCCGGATGCGGGCTTCGAAAAAATCACTCGGTGTCTCCTGCCCTTTTGCGATTGGGCTGAGTCCTCCCACCACCAGAGGGACCAAGCAGCAGGAGGCTCGAAAGAACCGACAAAACAGATCGCACATGGAGTGATACCTAGGGTTCCAAAACCGGGGATGCCGTAATGGCCAGTTGTAAATAGCCAGTTGTAAGGAAATTCAGTATAGATCGATTGTCCCCAATCGATCCTCCGCAGTGTCACAGCGTAGATCCTCCAATATACTCCAGCCGCCACGAATTGCCGCCATGGCATCAAAGCCTCCTTGCACGCGACCTTGGAAAAACCTCCGATCGCGAACCTAAGCCCAATCGTTACAGATTGCCTAATGCGAAGCCCCCCAGCTTGCCGATGTGCTTCGGTACAACCGGGGGTAGGCGATGAGCGGGCTGGAAAACGCAAAGAAAAACGGGGATATCCCCCGGCGATCCCTCAGGAGCTACCGGCGGATCTTGAAGCTCGTTGGACTTTGCATCCTAGCTTTCCTCGGGGCATTCCTCGGGTGCGGCTTTGGACCCCGTTCGCTGGTCCAAACCCGACTTCAGTACAACGAAGCGGTCAAGACGACTTCCGAGGAGCAATTCCTCCTGAACATCGTCCGACTGCGCTACACGAACACCCCGAGCAGCTTGGCGATCTCCAACATCGCCGACCAGCAGGAGCTTGCTTCGGATTTGCAAGCGATCCCGTTTTTCTTGGCCGGCGCCGCCGATGGGTTCCGATCCCAGGCCCTGCCCCAAGCCTCCTTGTCTCGGGCCTCTCGCCCGACACTCAGCTACACCCCTTTGGATGACGAGGAGTACACGCGACGGCTCTTTACCCCTATCTCCCTGAACGGAGCATTTTATCTCTCGCGAACCACTTGGCCGATCGCGACGGTTTTTCGACTCTACTTGGAAAATCTCAACTGGATCTCCAACGCCGAGACCGCAAGTGGCCCGACTCCCAAATGCGCTCCGGACTACGCCCAGTTCCTCGAGGGGATCCATGCTCTCCAGGAATTGCAAGACGCACAACTCGTTCAATTGTTCATCGATCCGCAGGAGGAGATTGTCGCGGGCCCTTTTCCAGACCCGCCCAATGCTCCGGACCTTGCGATCAAAGCCGTCGAAATGCAACTTGAGGTCCGCAAGGAATCCGAAGGTTTCTGCCTGATCCGAAAAACGAATCAGCCGATGCTAGCGATCGATCCGAGTGCGAAGCTCAATCCCGCATGGGATACCTTCTGTCGGTGCTTCCATGTCGACCCCGAGTCCAGCAACCTGAAGATCACAACCGAGGAATTGCCCCCATTTTCCGACGAGAATGGCCCAAGGCTCGAACTGCTCGATCTTGAAACCCGCTCGCTTCTGCAAGCCCTCTTCTTTGTTTCGCACGGGATCGATGTTCCGAGCGAGCATGTCCTCGATGGCAAAGTCCCAATGACATGCAACCCCGACGGAACCCCGTTCGATTGGCGACAGGTCATGGACGGACTCTTCCGCGTTCACTGCGTGAAATCGAAGAAGCGACCCGAGGGAGCCTATGTGGCCGTCCGCTACGAAGACCACTGGTATTACATCGATCATCGAGACCGAGATACGAAGGCAACGTTCGCCTTGCTCCTGGAGGTCTCACGGCTGGAGTTGCAGTCGTACGAATCGGACGCTCCTCTCCTGACGATCCCCTTGGGCCGCTACGGCCAAGTCCGAAAGTAAACCCAGGTCACAGTTACAGGGGTCTCAGTTACAGGGGGCTCAGTCAACCGGAGCGTCAGTGCGCGATCAGGCTCCTTGCGAGCGTTGAGAGTTGGCGCATGCTATCGCAGTGAGCCGAGAACTGCATCCTGCGACGCAGCGATTCGCTCAAGGACCTACCTCCGACGACCAGCATCGTCCCCTGGGGTAAACCATGCGAGAAAGGCTCAAAACGCTCGAGGAAGGCCTCTTCGGACTCGACATGCGAGACACTCAACCAAAAGATCTTCGGACGATACTTCTCAATCGCAGAAGCCATGGAAGAAAAGGGAACTCCGGAGCCCAAGCTGATCGTGCGCCAGCCGGCTTCGCGAAAAATCATCTCGATGAGTTGGTTGGCGACTTGATAATTGTCCCCCTCACACGTCCCCCCCATCGCAAGGGGAGCGTCACTTCCCGGATCGAGGATCAAACGACGCAGCTCATGGATCAACCGGATGGAAATCTCACATCCGCGACGTTCCTGATAGACATCCGCTCTTCCGCAAGCCCACAGTTGGCCGATGGTTCGAAACGTAGGAGCCATCAAATCGTCAGCCACGCTGGCCATGTTTCCATGGATCGCATACCAAGAACTGATCACCTTGCGACACTGCGTCTCGTCGCCGGCTAATAAAGCCCTTTCGAACTGAGACTGCAGGAACGAGGCGTTGGCGATCGAGGGATCCTCTCCAGCGCGTTCGGCCTGCAAGCTCAACTCTTCGACCGCATCCCGAGCGATTTGACGGGAATCATCCAACCGCGAAGCGTCCTGGCGAGGATCGCTCAGCCCAATCGCAGACGGATCGACGATCCGGCGATTGGTCGACTCGAGAAACTCCATGAGGTGTTCGAGGGGAATCCGACGATGACCTCCATAGGTTCGATCCGTTCGGATCACGCCGCGATCGCACCAGCGCTTCACCGAAGACTCGCTGACTTGAAGTGCCTGGGCCACCTGCTTAGGACTGAAATTGTGCTCCAAATTCATCGTCGTAACACGGCCTAGACCGTGTGACCTTTCCTTTCGAGCCCCGCCTCAGCGAAGTCTCTTAATCCAAACTCGAACATCGAATCGAACCTCGGAACATCCATACGACTCTTCTCTACCGAATCTATCCCCTACAAATTTCCATGTACTACTGTCCAGCGTTGTCAATCGATAGGCCTGCGTTTTGCACGGCCTATCGATCATCAATAACCCCCAAATTTCCCTCGGGCTCTGGCTCAATCGAGCCAATCTCGATCAAAATCGTTCATCGATTCGTTCAACAACCCGTTCGCTAGCGTCCCGAAGGCCGATCAGAACGGTCGTTTTGAACGTATCCAAGGAACTCGCCAACGAGAAAAACGTTCAGGTCGGTCAAGCCAACTTAGATCGCTCAAGAGCCTTGCGACCCATTCTTCATCGACTCTCACTGACCAATCGGATGGGGAATTGTAGCGTCCCCCTAGGAAAAACCTCTAGCAATATCGAGAAACTTGGGTTTTTCCTCCCTCTTTTTTAATTTGGGGCATTACCGGAAAAATCGTTCACAGCATGTTGCTACGCCCCCAAAAGAACGATATAAACATCTCGAATGAACGATTTGAACGAATTTAGTTATCGCTCGGCCGACGTTTCGGTCAAAGAAGCATCCTCCGCATCCTCAAAAGTTCATCCCGAAAGTCGATGAAAGGTTTTATGATGGCCAAGCTGCTCGAAAAAACAGCCCCCAAGAAGTCCAAAATCACCGCCGCCACCCCAACGGCCTCGGCTGCAAAGCTCACCAAAAAGAAACCTGCGACGAACCCAACAGAGCAAAACCTGCTTGGTGAAAAAAGCGCGTCTGCTGCCAAGACTCCTGCTCCGACCAAGTCGTCCGGGTTGCCCAAGACCTTCCGGACCAAAGAACTCGAAGCCTCCTTTGTCCACTACTGCCAATTGATCTGCCCTGAGACCAAAACGCCAGTAGAAACGGCACTGAGCGTCAAGTCGCTCCTGGCCAACGAAATCGACTTCATGGGCAACGTCGATTTCTCGACTCCAGATCTCGAGGCGAGTCTCTTTGCCGACAAACGCCTCCTGCCAATTTCCTCCGACGAACTGCGCCGGGTCAAAACCCCAGACCTGCCAGCCCACTTGGCTCGCCTATGCGAAACCAAACTCCTGACGCCAGAGGAAGAGGTCGAGACGTTCCGACGCATGAACTTTTTGCGGTTCAAAGCCAACGAACTACGCTTGGAACTCAAATCCCAGACCCAGATCCAAAATGAGAAATCCCGCACCACCAAGTCCGTTGTCGAAAAGAATCGAGCCACCAACGGATGGACCGTCCGCCGCATCGAATCGCTCCTCCGGGCCGCCGATTGGTACCGCGATCGGCTCGTCAAGTCGAACATGCGTCTGGTGATCTCCATCGTCAAGAAGTTCGTCAACAGCCACAACGCATTCGATGATCTATTGAGCGATGGAATCGTCGCCCTGATGCGAGCCGTCGATAAATTCGACGTCGCTCTAGGTTTCCGGTTCAGCACCTACGCAACTCAGGTCGTCCGCCGCAACTCCTATCGCCGTGTGATGGAAAACCAAAAGGAACGACAACGCATCACCCTGAGCGTCCACGATTCTGGGGTCGACATCAGCGACGAACATCGCGCCTCTGGAATGAGTGAAATCCGCTGGGAAGCTTTGCGAGGAAGACTCTCGAACATGCTCGATCGCCTCGACCGGCGAGAAAAACTGATCGTTCGGGCTCGATTCTCCCTCGGCGGACACCGCCGAGTCCAAACCCTTCAGAAACTCGCCGATCGACTCGGTGTCTCCAAAGAACGAATCCGCCAACTCGAAAAACGCGCCCTCGATAAACTCCGCGACATGGCCGATGTCTCTCCGATTCCCGAATCGGACCTCTAAGCCATAACGCAACCGCATGCTCTTCGAACACTCCAGCGAATTTTCCTGTCCAGTCGACCGGCTCTTCGGGTACCACGAACAAGCCGGTGCAATCAACCGGCTCATTCCCCCTTGGGAACCTGCTAGCGTTGTATCGAGCAACGATTCACTCCAAGTCGGTTCGCTCGTCTCGGTCAGTAACAAAATCGGCCCGATCTCCCAAATCTGGAAAGCCGAACACACGCAATACATCCACGACGAACTCTTCGTCGATGAGCTTAAGTCTGGCCCTTTCGCAAAGTGGAAACACGAGCATCGTTTCGTTCCGATCCGCGATTCGGCCTCGAAACTCACCGATCGTATCGACTTCCAACTCCACGGTGCTCCATTGAGCAACGTGCTCAAAGGCTGGGTCGATTCCAAGCTGACGGCCATGTTCCGCTTCAGGCATCGTATCACAGCCGACGACCTGATGTTCTCCGAACTGCTGCCAACGGCACAGCGCCAACTTCGGATCGGGGT
>Ga0082207_1001252_pt1 | contig 12321 bp, 12 predicted proteins | sample LakMenEpi10Aug09_FD_71540 | JGI IMG/M metagenome (GOLD analysis project Ga0082207, IMG submission 71540) | reverse complement strand
CCTGAGCCAACCTCAACTCTCAGCCTCCTCGCCTTCGGCACACTAGGCGCCGCCTCAACCCTCAAACGTAAACTAAAGTCATCCAAATCCTCAGAAAAGGGAACCACGAAAGTCTCCTAAAAACCATCAATGAAAAACTTGCGATCGCTCCTTCATTCAATCACTTGAAGGGGCTTATTTTTACCATCTTTTTTAATCTTAAAAAAATCTCAGTGACCTTAGAAAAGGGCAGGAAACTCGGCTGGATTGATAATTGGAATCCCTTGATAAGTATCGATAATTAAAAAATCACTTTTTTTGCGATCATAACTCGTGGTTAAATTAATCTGATGTTCGCGTTAAGGCTATTTTGAGACTTCCTCAACGAGGGAATAATGGTTCCAGCCAACGACAGAATAAGGGTTTCAGCTTATCTCGAACTCACGTTAATTAGTCATCCCAATCTGAATTCCCAGAAAATAAAGTTAATCTAAACAATTGCCTGACTTAAAGAATCTTGATTCTGGCTTTTTTGTAAGAGTTGAATGGGTTGATGAGTAACCAGAGAATAGAGAACATCAGGGTCAGAAACGTTGAATCCTGTAATAACTGGACTTCCCCCATACATAAATACTAAAAAATTAACAAAACCCTTATGGAGCTTCTCAGAAAAAATTGAAAAGAGACTACTGGGTACATTTTTTACTTGAAAATGGCTGTACCGTTGACTGTATCTGGAGTGGAGCGATGACCTAGAGTTCGCTGTCTAGCGATCGCTAACTTGATTGTAACAGATAGTGTCATCAATCTCTAGAGTCAGCGATTCCTTCTGTAGCCATGTTTAGATAGCTAGTACATTTACACTAGAGAAGTTCGGTTATATCAAAGAATTTTAGTTATCTTTTGACAAAAATTAGATAAATTGGCTTTTTTATCTAAAAACTCTAGTAATTCAGCTAGAGATTTTTGAGGATTTTTATATTTCTTGACTTGCCTATTTAGACTGAATTTAATTTCTTCGGGATATTCATCGAACAAATTACTTAAAAAAGTATCAGGAGATTGAGCCTTTATACCCCAAATTTCTAAAGCTGACAGTGAAAAGTCGGTAATATTGTTAGTTAAAATTAGATTAGCTTTAGCCATAACAGCAGTTGCTAAAACATGACGGTCTTTTAAGTCGTTTGTCATTAACTCAATTAAACCAGATGGCACTTCAACCATGGCTTCGGGAAAAGCTGCTTTCATTGTCTCCACTAAATTAAGGGCTTTTATTGAAGTTATATTATATCGATTAATCAGATTGCGGGTTGTTTCTTCTAAAATTAATTTCGACCAGTAAGGCGAGTATAAACCTTGCCAAGCAATTGATAATAAAGTATCGCGTAAATACTGAGGAATAAGAACACAAGCATCTAAAACAACCCTAGGCTCTGCTGTCATCTAGGTTTAATTTCTCATCTTTTCTGTATAGTCCTTCCGCTTCAGTCATGGCTACAAGGTTATTTAAAATTTGTTCTCTTTCTCGATATTTTTTTTCTTTATATATTAGCAAATCTTCTCGTTTTATTCGTCGATCACTGCCTACATTAGTCGATAAAATTTGCCCCTGTTCTAGTAATTTTATTAGATAAGAGTTAGAAACATTTAACAAATTAGCCGCTTCTTCTATAGTTAAATCCTGATGGGTAACATTTAACTGAATTACCTGTCCCGATGCTAAGGCAGCTACACTGTAACGAAGTACCATTAAAACCGATTCGGGAATATAGACATTTTCTCCCTGTTCAGTGACGAGTCTCGTCGGTATTTCTCTATTAAGCAGCTGATTTAATTGGGTTATTTGTTCAGTTTCTTCGGGTTCGACAAGAAAATGAGTTGGGTCAAAATTAGAATATTTACTCATATCAGAGAATGACTCCACGCATTTATATTATTTCACCTCATTTTAACATATCAATCTGACAGGGGGACAAGAACCCTGAACCATGAGATCACATTTTATTATTTTTTCCACTTCCATCTAAAAATTGAGAAAAAAGCCAAACCCTCTATTACACCATAAAAAAATTATGCAAGAGGTCTAGTCTTCTACTTTTTTTGAAAATACTTTTCAGAGTATTCTTTTTTCAAGGATTCAACATCAAGTTTATGGAAAACCAATAGTTCCTGCATCTTGGAGTCACTAATTTCAGTGAGAGAATAGTCTTTAAACTCCTTGAAAAAGGACTTGACCCCATCTCTCAAGGAGTTAAGTTTTCCTTTTCTCATGATTTCAACTTCATGGGTAAAACTTCCTTGTTTTGAAACATTTTTTGTTGGAATGATGAGAATTCGCTTTACTTTATCTGTCTTATATTCTTGTTCAAACCATGCACAGTGATTATTCATTTGTCCAGTTTCAGTTTTAGTTATCTCACTGCGTGAATCCTCGACTTCGCTCTTACATTCAAACATGAAATATTCATCAGTTGAGACACACCAAAGATTGTCAGAGCCTTTTTTAAACTCCTTATCCGGTCTTTGACTTAAAAAACCGATCGCGTGGCCTAAATCTTGAAGTGCTTTTTCAAATTTTTCTGAAGGCTGTCCAAAACTTAAATTTTCAAGTATGTCATTTACATACATTGAAAGCTCTTGATAATTTTCATGCGAAGAAATCCAAGCTTGAATTCGTTTTATTCTATTTTCGCTTATATAGCTTAATTTCTTATAATTAATACCTTCTCTAGGTTTCAGAAGCTGAGAATTATTTTTGAAAGCACTTTTTTGAACATGATTAGAATCTACCTTGCTGATCTTATACTGGAATCGAGCAAGGGTCTGCAAATACCAACCCTTCTCTGCTTGATCTTCAGTACAGTACAAGTCAATTATGGTTCTTCGGTTTGTGTTATGCAATGGACGGGAGTTATAAGGGGTGAAACCCTTATATAGAAAGACATTGCTTCGATTTTTGCCAATTGTTTTCAATCTAGAACGAGCTAATCAATTAAGTCCCTTGCCAGATAAGGATTTAGCCGATTTCTGCCCCCTGATCGAACCATACCAAGTAACGAAGAACCAAATATTCTCGCCCATGCCGATTTACAGATCGCATCCACGGCGATTCAATCTAATCTAGAACTGGTTACGGGTAATATTCAACATTTCGCCCGTGTAGAAGCTTTACGGATTAATTACACTCTCGTCCACGCCAGGGCATCTTCAGAAAATGTTCAGAGTTGAGGCAACTTCGGCATCAACCATGGCAGCTGGATCGCAAATATAGGATAACTTTCCCAAAAATCAGCGATAAAAACCTTTTTTACCGATCTAGCCCGGCTCTAACGCCTGGGAAGGGAAAAATCCTCAATTGAGCCGAAATTAGCTTAATCAAAAAATGTGCTATAATCAGAATGTAAGCACAAGGGGCCGTAACGGTTTCGACAGGTTAGCGAAAGCTCCCCCGTGATACAGGTCGAGAGTGAGTCTCCTCTCGTAAATCAAAGGCTCAAACAAAAAGTAAATGCGAACAACATCGTTCCTTTCGCTCGTAAAGCCGCTCCTGTAGCTGCCTAATAGTCTCTAATCGACTCGAGCATTCATAGTTTGACTCCGTTAAGGACTATGGATAAACCCCCAACGGATGCCACGTTTAACTTTCTCTAGTTAGTTAACCGTCTAAGCTTTAACTAGAGCATCCCACTGTCCGGGATAAGTGACAGTCCCCGTTTCGAGGGTAATCGAAACTAAACCTGTGAATGAACGGACAGTCAATACCTAATTTGGACAGCAGTTCGACTCTGCTCGGCTCCATTGATTACTTGAATGAGAAACCTTCTCTCCCGCATGGACGGGGTACAAACACCGATTATTCCCGTGGTCGGTCAGTTAATTAAAGCGAACCCTGGCACTATTTCCCTAGGTCAAGGGGTTGTTTCCTATGATCCACCCCGGGAGGCGATCGAATCTCTATCTTTATTCTTAGCTAATCCCAAAAATCATCAATATCAATCTGTGGCGGGAATTCCCCCCTTATTAGCAGTAATTCGGCAAAAACTAGCCGAAGATAATCGGGTAGAAATCAGCGATAAACAGGCAATTTTTGTGACGGCGGGCAGTAATATGGCTTTTATGAATGCCATTTTAGCCATTACTTCTCCGGGGGATGAAATTATTCTCAACACTCCCTTTTATTTCAATCATGAAATGGCCATAAAAATGGCTAATTGTCAAGTGATTTTGGTCGCCACAGACAAAAATTATCAATTGCGTCCAGCCGCCATTGAAGAGGCAATCACGGAAAAAACTAAGGCAGTGGTGACGATTTCTCCTAATAATCCCACGGGAGTAGTTTATCCAGAAAATACCCTAAGAGAAGTCAATCGAATTTGTCAAAAAAAGGGCATCTATCACATTCACGATGAGGCTTACGAGTATTTTACCTATAACCATGCCCAGCACTTTTCCCCGGCGGCAATTGTTGGTAGTGAATCCTGGACTATTTCCCTGTTTAGTCTCTCAAAAGCCTACGGTTTTGCCAGTTGGCGCATTGGTTATATGGTAGTACCAGAAGATTTATCTGAGGCGATTAATAAGATTCAGGATACTATTTTAATCTGTCCGCCGGTGGTTTCGCAATACGCAGCACTAGGGGCGTTGCAGGTGGGTAAAAGCTATCCTTTAGAACAGTTAAAAACCATCAGTCAAGTTAGAGAAATTTGCCTGAATGCTCTAGAATCAATCGGCGATATCTGTGATGTTGCCACTGCGGAAGGTGCTTTTTATTTCTTCCTGAAAATTCCCACAGACAAGAATGATTTTCAGTTAGTTAAAAGCTTAATTGAGCAGCAGCGGGTGGCGGTGTTACCCGGTTCAACTTTTGGTATAACAGAAGGCTGTTATTTGCGTCTTGCCTACGGTGCTTTATCTCCAGAAACGGCTTTAGCGGCAGTAGAAAGATTGGTAAAGGGATTGCGTTATTTTAGTCAATAATTTTCAAGAATAAATACTGGCTTTCTTTCTTGGTTTTTACTTTACTACAACCTTTGGGCTATTCTGAGTTTAGCCGAACGAGAACGGGGATTTTTAGCTTGTTCTTCTCGGCTGGGGATAATCGGCTTTTTCGTGATAATTTTCAACGAATTATCTTCGCGAAAGCCATACTTGATCAGACGGTCTTCTAGACTATGAAAACTGATCATAGCGATAATTCCCCCGGATTTTAGCCAGTGGGGGGCTTGATTTAACAATTGTTGGAGAGAATCTAATTCTTGATTAACAGCGATGCGTAGGGATTGAAAAACCCGCGTTGCCGGATGAATACGTCCATAACGGTAACTAGCGGGGACAGAACTAGCGATGACAGCCGCTAATTCCGTGGTGGTAGTAAAGGGACGTTTTTGGACGATCGAGCGAGCAATCGGACGAGATAAACGTTCTTCTCCGTATTGATAAAAAAGATCCGCTAATTCTTTTTCCTGCCAATGGTTAATAATATCAGCTGCCGTCAGGGATTGACAGCGATCCATCCGCATATCTAAGGCTGCCGTGTGGCGAAAACTAAAGCCGCGCTCGCTCTGATCGAATTGGGGAGAACTGACTCCTAAATCGGCGATAATGCCATCAAAACTGCTATTTTGTCCATTATAATCGGCGAAGTTGCCCCACCAGAGGGTTAAACGGCTATCTAGATAGGGGGCGAGACTAATTTTAGCGGCTTCTAGGGCGCTTTGATCGCGATCGATGGCGGTTACTATTGTTTCGGGATGGGTTTCTAAAATCAAGCGGCTGTGTCCACCACCGCCTAGGGTAAGATCGAGATAATGCCCCCCGGGTTGAATATTTAAGCCGGCGATTAATTCTTGACTCAAAACGGAAATATGGGGAAAATCTTGATTCATCTGTGCTGATAACTTCCTAAAAATGGCGATTTAACCTAAAAATAACTGATAGGCCCGGTTTTGACTTTCATCCCAATAGCGATAACCGAGAGTATCGAGAAAAGCTTGCCATTGATTCATTTCGTCGGGGGGGACTTGTATGCCGACGACGATGCGCCCGTAATCGGCTCCGTTATTGCGATAATGGAAAACGCTGATATTCCAGTGGGGACTCATGGAGGCGACAAATTTCATTAAAGCCCCCGGTCGTTCGGGAAACTCGAAGCGATAAAATAATTCATGATCGGCTAAATGCGATCGCCCTCCTACCATGTGGCGCAGATGCAATTTAGTCAATTCATCATCGCTGATATCGAGGGTTTTAAAGCCGCAAGCTTCAAAACTCTCAGCTAATTTCTTGGCATCGCTGCGATTTTCGATCTGGGCGCCGACAAAAATATGTGCTTCTTTTTCATCGGCAATGCGATAACTAAATTCGGTTAAATTGCGTTTGCCGACACATTCGCAAAAACGCCGTAAACTGCCGGGTTGTTCGGGAATAGTCACAGCATACAACGCCTCGCGCCGTTCCCCTAATTCTGCCCTTTCCGCCACAAACCGCAGACGATCAAAGTTCATATTCGCCCCACAAGCCACAGCAACGAGGGTTTTATCCTCAATTCCTTCTCTTTCTACATAAGCTTTCGCTCCTGCTACCGCTAACGCCCCCGCAGGTTCTAAAATCGAGCGTGTATCTTGAAAAACATCCTTAATCGCCGCACAGATATCATCCGTATCCACCAGGATAATCTCGTCCACATACTGCTGACAGAGACGAAAAGTCTCCTCTCCCACCTCGCGCACCGCCACCCCGTCGGCAAATAATCCCACTTGGGACAAACGCAGCCGATAACCGGCTTTTAGGGATTGATTCATCGCGTCTGAGTCCACAGGTTCCACCCCGATAATTTTAATTTCTGGGCGTAAACGCTTGACATAGGCTGCAATACCTGATATTAGCCCACCGCCACCAATAGCGACGAAAATCGCCTCGATCGGTTGCTGATATTGTCGTAAAATTTCCATACCGATCGTACCCTGGCCGGCGATTACCTCCGGATCATCGAAGGGATGGATAAAAGTTAAGCCTTTTTCCTGTTCTAACTGCCGCGCGTAGGTGTAGGCATCATCGTAGGTGTCACCGTGCAGGACGACAATCCCGCCCCGGGCTTTTACCGCGTCGATTTTGACTTGCGGAGTGGTGACAGGCATAACGATAATCGCTTGGGTTCCCAATTGCCGCGCCCCCAAAGCGACTCCCTGGGCATGATTTCCCGCCGAAGCAGCAATTACACCTTTTTGTAACAAATCCCTTGACAAATGCGCCATTTTGTTGTATGCGCCGCGCAGTTTAAAAGAGAAAACCGACTGCATATCCTCGCGCTTGAGTAAAAGCTGATTGTGCAAGCGTTGGGAGAGATTGGGGGCAAGTTCTAAGGGGGTTTCTTGGGCGACATCGTAAACGCGTGCGGTGAGGATTTGAACTAGGTAATCGCAGTACATTATTCTTTTTTGGCGGTGAGGATTCGCAAGTCAGGCTAGGATCCAGAATAGATCATCGTCAGTCCGGTTAGCAATTAAAGAGCCGTCTGCTTTTTAGCCATCAGCAATTATTGTAGGTTGGGTTGACGCAAGGAAACCCAACCAAGAGTAACCTTTGGGGTGGTTGGGTTGCGCTTTTTCCAGCGAATTGAGCCATTTTCGCCCCAGTATTGTTGCGCTCAACCCAACCTACGCCGCTACTATCCTGACCTGCAAATTGGGGATATTCGTGCATGTCTACGATACGCTATCGCACTGATAGTTTCTGAAGACATTAAACTCGTATCGGCTTAATTATAAAGCACTAATTTTAACTATACCGCCCAATCTTCCTTCAATTTCTAATTTGTATTCTTCCAATAACCCCATACCAATTAACAACTCTGTCTCTGACGCATTAATTTCCTCTCTTCGGATTTGTCCATCCCAAATTACTGAGCCAGCATACATTTCAAACATTGTTAGACTGCCATCACCGAGAATAGCATCTTGTCAACCTCGAAGAGTTAGTCCTAACTCATTGATGATCGCTCTTGATAGCATTAAATCACCTGTGTAAACTGTATCAATAACTGCTTTTACACTTTTGATATTTTTATAATCCCCTAGAACTGCAATCTGAATAATTGCCTCACGATTAGCATTGACGTTACCTATAATCATTGAAATAAATTTGCCCCAATCAAACCGACTCGATGAACTGCTCGATGTCCGATTCTTACGAACCAAATTTGAGCATCTGGTAATTGGGCTAAAAGTTGATCGGAAGCTGTGAGGCTGTCTTTTGCCACTCCAAAAGCCCCTGTTTCGATATCTATGGCTACAATCTTCCCATGATTGCCTTCCTCGACTTGGGGGCGCACCTGAGATTGATAAATCTCATTACCACGTCGAGCGAATTCTTCTTTGCTGTAGCGGAGTTGATTAACTGTCATTGGCCTGACCCCGTTGCAACTTTTGCCCCTCCATTTTAACCTAAACATTGGCAATCTTCGCTAACATTCCCCAACTGGGCCCACAAGGGCGGCATCGCACTTAGACTCACAGTTTCAATCAATGTGCATGGTGCGTTCCCCAAAATCGATCGCTGGAGCAGTAGAAGTTGCATTAGGGAACGCACCCTACGGCTGGGGCGGGGAGAATCCCCCGCCGTCCACGTGCAAGCGGTTGTTAACCCCGCTCATTTTGGGACGCAAATTTTATTTTGGATGCCACAATTCCAGTAATTCGGATACCAATTTTTGAAGTTCAACGACTTCTTTTTCCAAGTTTTGCGATTGATAACCGTGAACTAACTGATTCCTAACAGTGAGTAGTTCTGTGGTTTTATCAAATTGCTCGATAGAAAGTTCACCTTGTGAGTATAGATGCCTTATTAGGGATGATGTTGGGAAACGCTCTATTGGGATTGAAGCTTGTTCTGCTTGTTTACGCATCATGGCTTCAAATATTCCCCAAAACGCTAAGAATGCCCCTTCAATTTCGCCAAGAGAAAGGAGCTTTTCCGCTTTTTCTTTTCTGGTAAATATTTGTTCCCACGAAAGTAAAAGTTTTTCACTTTTTTGCTCTGATTCATTAAGAGAAATATCATCTCCCGTAACCAGCAAAAAGCGCCAACCGTTGTGCTGGGCGATAGTTTCAGCAAGTTCACGAAACTTATCTACTGATACACGGTTGGCGTTGCTCTTTATTTCGATAATATAGCCGTCATTTTCAGATTTCATTGCCAGAAGGTCAGGGCGATATGGATCTAAGTTAAAAGGCAGAGTTTGCCCTTGAGGTTCAATAAAAACCCTATAGCCTTCTTTCTCATACCTTTGAGCGACTCTTCTCATAAGGGCATCGTGAATTTCTTTTGGGCTATTCATATCAAATAATTCTCCAGTGGCTGAGCGTCGGTTATCCTGACATAAACGCATTCTGTACCTGATAATATGCCATCAACAAGTAACACGGGGTGCTTTGCTATATCAAACACACCTGTTAGTGGACGCCGGTGAGATTCTACATCGGATATTAATAAATCGTCATCATAAATTGCCCCAACAAGAGCGTCCTGAATGGGCTTGATAATATTATCAACATCTACAGGATCATCATCGCAAAGGTAAATCAAAGTTAAATGCAACTCGTTGCCGCTATGGGGAGCGCCTGACCAGTCTTTGCAGGCTTCAGCACAGACAAAATTTTTCCATGATTGGAGATTCTTTCGGTTTTTTGTCTGCAAAGAAACTGGGCGTTTAGGTATTAGGAACTCAAACCACATTGAAACTCCAACGTTATTTTAAATACAAAGAAGGGGCTAACTACATATTATAGGTCAACTTTTTGCATAACACTCTCCAGAGTAACGATAGGGGTCAACTTCCTGCATATCACCCCGTCATACAACATATATACTCATTTGTCAATAGGTAGTAATATTTAATCTACTTATACTTCGGGTTTTGGTCTGAAAATGGGCGATCAATAGAGCAGCAATTATTCTAGGTTGGGTTGACCCAAGGAAACCCAACAAAGAGTAACCTTTGGGGTGGTTGGGTTTCGCTTTTTCCAGCGAATTGAGCTATTTTCGCGCCAGTATTGTTTCGCTCAACCCAACCTACGAGGCTAAAGATAGAAAACTGCTGCCATTCAGGGGTAGGACGAAAGCCAGCTAACGTCAGAGTTGAGCGGCAATCAACCGACTCGAACTCAGCACCAATATCTCCTAATTGTCCGCTCCAACGCCGTTTTGGGCTGCTGATTCTACGGCGCAACTAATTCTGCTCTCTAATACAAAAGGTTTATTCACAAACCAAAACCTCAAGCTTTGACTAATTCTAGGAATGCAATATTGCCGTTGTCTTCAAAGAAAGTCCGTTTGTTCGCTATCTCTAAAGCTGAAATCTCTTTAGCTACATCCGCTAACTGACTTTCAGTACGATAAATGAGCTGCCACTGCATAAATGTTTCCATGTATCCAACTTCTCGATGATCGGGAATAAAATTAGCGACCAGTAGTTTTCCTCCTGGTCGCAGCATATCAAACATTATCTTAGTCAATCGTGTAGCAAATGGTTGTGATAAGTAGTCGTACAGCCCTGCTGCATAAACTAAATCTAGATTCTCAAAGGATTGCTTTTGTCGAACTAACGTTGTCACTGAACCTCGAATCGTCTGAATAGAACCATTGTCAAACTCACGATCAATGACCTCAAGCGATAGAGGATCTTGGTCAAAGGCAACAAGCTGACCAATGCTTCCTTCTTGAACTGCTACAGATTCTTTGGCTTCTCGCAAGTGTCCACAAGCAATAGAGAGAATCCGAGTTGGGTGTGTTGCCTCAGACGCAACATCATCGATCGTTCTGGCTAACACATCCTTCCTCGCTTTGACACTGCTAGATATGGGACTATTCACACGATGTTCAAGAATTTCTCTACCAAGGGTCGCTAGATTTTGGGATGGCTGCTTGAACCCGTAGATAAAATCGAGTAATTCTGCATCTCCAGCATAGCCTCGTGGCTTGCTGAAAGAGTGGTAAGTAAACGGACACTGATGAATCAGTTGGGTTACGGGATGACCGAGAAATGTGGTCTGGGCAAAATCTCTCCACTCGGTGGCAGGATAACGATTCTTGATCTCCCTCATACCAAGAATGACGTGATCCATACCCGCTTTGGCATTGCCAGAAAGTAGCATGGCTTGTGCATCATCCATCAAAGCATATCCTGCGGCTTGGATTGAATTAGTATCAAGTTGCATGAGTGATTGTGATGTGTGAACTTAATCTGGACAACATTCCGAAACCTTGAACACCTACAGATAACTTAAGTGAACTGCCTCAACCGAGATTTGAAGCAGCGCAACTACATATTATACGGAAACTTTCTATATAACACTCTCTGGGGTAACGATATGGGTCAACTTTCTGTATATCACCCCATGATACAACATATATACTAATTTGTCAATAGGTAGTAATATTTAATCTGCTTATACTTCGAGTTTTGGTCTGAAAATGGGCGCTCAATCCCACATTCCGCACCCTCAACTGTCACATAATACTAAATCCGTTGAGTAACGCACAGAAAACGGGTTTCTCGGAGAAACCCGTTTTCTGCTCATGCACTCATGCAAAAAGGGAGAATAAATAATCAGTCTTTAATAACCGGATTTAGGATTATTTAACCTTTAATCAAGGCTATCACCGGGCAACCAATCTTCTATCACCTGCGCGATAGTATAGGGACAAAACTCTGGAAAAATGCTAAGGACTAAACCTGTTTGTCTGGCGGCTTCTCGACGCGCTCTGGTATATTCCTTGTCCAAAATTTGCGCGGGATAACTGCGTAAACTGGGACTATCCTCTAATTTACGACGAATTTGCGATCGCCCATCATTGATGGAATCCAGCCAACTATCGGAGCGCCTTTGGGGTTGATATTGCCACTTGAGGAGATGAATCAAAATTCGCTCCATTTGAGAACCGATCGCACTGCGTTCACTTTTCCCCAAATCCTCGATTTCCTCGATTAAATGCTCCCAGTCAATGGCATCCCAGCGTTGTTCCCGCAAAAGTTGAGCCGTATCCCGGGCCCAAAGAATTAAATCGCAATCGTAGGTGGTTGGCATAACCGGTTCCCCGTTTTTCAAGCTTTTCTGGTGGTATTGTGGGGCTAATTCTGTTAAGTTAACGATCCAGCGTTTTCTTATTGACATCCTCACCGCCGTAAACGGACGGTGATTCCCAAACCTCACGATTTAGGTTTCTGCTTCTTTCCCTTGCGGGGTTCCGCACCTGCCTTAACAGATTTACTCTGTTCTGGTCTTATGGTCGCTCTACAGACTGACACCGCAAGTCCTGCGGCCAAAATGTTTTTACTAGCGTTAA
>Ga0082207_1001251_pt1 | contig 12324 bp, 10 predicted proteins | sample LakMenEpi10Aug09_FD_71540 | JGI IMG/M metagenome (GOLD analysis project Ga0082207, IMG submission 71540) | reverse complement strand
AGTAACAACAATTGCTGGTGGCATAAATATGGGTGCTTATGATTTAGCAATTGCAGGCGGTGTTGAACATATGGGAAATCACCCAATGGGTGATGGCATGGATCCAAATCCAAGATACTTAGCCGAGCGAATCGTTGAAACTGATGCGCTGCAAATGGGCGCAACAGCTGAAAGATTACATGACAAGTTTCCACACCTAACTAAAGATCGAGCAGATAAATACGCTCTTGCCTCCCAGCAAAAAACTGCTGCAGCTTATGCTGCAAATAAGATTCAACCTGATCTAATTCCAGTTGCAACTAGAACTGTTGAGTTAGGTTGGGGTGTTGCAACAGTTGATGAACCACCTAGGCCACAAACAACATTAGAAGCATTAGGCGCACTTAAGACACCATTTCGCGCAGCTGGTCGAGTAACGGCTGGAAATGCTGCTGGTTTAAATGATGGCGCAACAGCTGCAATTTTGGCATCAGAGAGTAAAGCGAAAGAATTAAATCTGCCAATTAAAGCAAAGTTAGTTTCATTTGCATTTGCTGGAGTTGAGCCAGAAATTATGGGATACGGCCCAGTACCTAGCACGATTAAAGCACTTAAAAAAGCTGGTTTAGATATTTCAGATATTGGTTTATTTGAAGTAAATGAGGCATTTGCAATTCAGGTACTTTCATTTCTAGATCATTTTGGAATTGCCGATGATGATAAGCGAGTAAATATCTATGGCGGCGCAATTGCAGTTGGGCACCCACTTGCTTCATCTGGAGTTAGATTAATTCTTAACCTAGCAAACGCCTTTACTGATCACCCAGAGGTTAGATATGGCATTACAACAATGTGTATCGGTCTTGGTATGGGTGGCACAATCATCTGGGAAAATCCAAACTATAAGGGTGATAAGTAGTGGCTGAAGCATTAGCGGGCGCCCCTGATGAGGTAGTAACAAATGCAATACTGCGAATGGTTTCATTGAGCCCATTTGGTCATACTGGTGAATTAGCTTTAATTACCTTAGATAACGGGGCAGATCATAATCGCCCAAATACATTTGGTCCGGCTTCCCTTAATTCACTTTCAGCTGCGATAGATCAAGCTGAGAAATCAGATGCAGTTGCAATTGCAGTAACTGGTAAGCCGTTTATATTTGCAGCAGGTGCTGATCTATCAGGAGTTGGCTCCGTTAGTGATAAATCAGTTGCTACCGCCTTTGGCGAGCTTGGTCATGAAGTTTTTCTAAAACTATATGAAAGTAAGAAACCAACCTTTGCATTTATTAATGGTTTAGCTTTAGGAGGCGGCCTTGAAGTTGGTCTTAACTCTCATTACCGAACTCTGGCTTCAACTGCCTTTATTGGCCTACCAGAGTGTTTCCTTGGATTAGTTCCTGGATGGGGTGGGGCAACACTGCTACCAAAACTTATTGGTCCAGAAAATGCGGTTCAGGTAATTATATTAAATGCTTTAAATAACAACACCATGTTAAAAGCTAAGGATGCGCTTTCACTCGGCGTAGTTGATGCTGTTTATGAACCAGCTGATTTTCTTGAACATTCAGTTAAGTTTGCAGCAGATATTTTAAGTGGGAAAAAGAAAATTGACCGTAAAGATTTTAGTAAAGATAGCGCAGGTTTTGAGAAAGCTATCGCCACCGGAAAAGCTGCAGTTGCTAAAAAATATAGCGGCGCACAAATACCTTCTCCCCTTGCCGCTCTTGAATTAATTAAAGCTGCGCAAACAAACACGGTAAGAGATGGATATGCAGCTGAAACAAAGGTGTTATCAGATTTAGTAATGAGTGATGGCCTGCGGGCTTCACTTTATTCCTTTAACTTAATTCAAAAGAAACGTAAAAAAGTTGAGGGTGCTCCTAAACCTGCTCTTGCTCGTAAAATTACCAAAGTTGGAGTTGTTGGTGCTGGTCTTATGGCCTCCCAACTTGCCCTACTTATGCTGCGTAATTTAAAAGTTCCAGTAGTAATTACTGATTTAGATCAGGAGCGAGTTGATAAGGGTTTAGCTTGGATAAAAAATGAGATCCAAAAGTTAGTTGATAAGAAAAGATTAAATCCTGAGGCAGCTACTCGCTTACTAGGTAATATCTCTGGCTCAGTTGATCAAAAGGTATTTGCTAACGCAGATTTTGTTCTTGAGGCAATATTTGAAGAGCTATCTCTAAAGCAAAAGCTTTTTAAAGATCTAGAAGCGATTATTACGCCAGAGTGTATTTTGGCAACAAACACCTCATCCCTTTCAGTTGAAGCAATGAGTGAGGGACTTAAGAATCCAGAAAGAGTTGTTGGCTTTCACTTCTTTAATCCAGTAGCAGTAATGCCTCTGCTTGAAGTTGCTAGAACATCTAAAACAGATGATGCAACTGTTGCAACTGCAATAAATATTGGTAAAGATCTAAAGAAAACTATGGTTATTGTTAAAGATGCACCTGCATTTGTAGTTAATCGCCTACTAACTAGGTTTATGGGCGAAGTTACTGATGCAATGGATGAAGGAACTGCCTATGAGGTGGCAGATGCTGCGATGGCTCCCCTAGGTTTTCCAATGTCCTCACTTGAATTACTTGGCTTGGTAGGACCAGGAGTTGCGCTGCATGTTTCTCAAACTCTAAATAAGAATTTAGGAGTTCGCTACAAAGTTTCACCAACAATGCAACGCTTTGTTAAAGAAGGTGTTAAAACTTTCTATGTTAAAAATGAGCAAGGTGTTAACACCGTAAACCCTGCAGCACTTGCACTACTTGAAAAAGGTGAGAAGGCTTCAACGGCAGAGCAAGTTAGAAGGCGAGCATTAGAGGCGATAGCAACTGAAGCAAAGATGATGCTTGATGAAGGTGTTGTTTCAACACCACAAGAGATTGATATTTGTATGTTACTTGGCTCAGGTTGGCCAATGCATTTAGGCGGAATACTTCCTTATTTAGATCGTGAAGGAATTAGCGAAGCGGTTTGCGGTGCTCGTTTTCATCCAAAGGGAGTGGCATCTCTTCCTTAGTATCTACTGAAAACTCATCACTGCTCCATGTAACAAGTGATCTTGTAATATTTTGAACAGTAATTCCTAGATCCTCTAAAATTTGCGCTCTCTTAGCATGTTCTAAAAATTCTAATGGTACGCCAATTGAATGAACCGGCACATTAAGTCCAGATTCTCTAAATAACTCAGAGATTGTGCTGGCAATACCACCATGCTTTATGCCATCTTCAATTACTACGACTTTCTTATAACGTTGTGCCATTGTTACTAAAGATTTTGGTAATGGTTTAACCCATCTTGGATCAATTACAGTAACGCCTACTCCTTCTCGATATGCCTGTGCTGCAGCATCAACTGCAACTTGGGCAAAAGCTCCAATGCTTACTAATAAAATATCAGCGCTCTCTCCTCGATATAAAACATCAATGCCATCTCTTCTTTCAAATGCAGGAATATCTGGATTTACGGCGCCCTTTGGAAATCTAATTAGAGTTGGTGCATTACTTATATCTAACGCTTCTCGAAGTGTTTCTCGAACTCGCTCACCATCACGGGGGGCTGCAACATGTAATGTTGGCACAATTCCAGTAAGTGCTAGATCCCAAATACCGTTATGTGAAGGTCCATCATCTCCGGTAATACCTGCTCGATCTAATACAAATGTCACACCTGCTTTATGAAGAGCCACATCTAATAAAAGTTGATCAAATGCTCTATTTAAAAATGTTGAATAGACAGCTACTACTGGATGAAGGCCTGCATATGCCATACCTGCAGCAGCAGTTGTTGCATGTTGTTCAGCAATTCCAACATCAAAGGTTCTATCTGGATAAGCTTTTTCAAATTTATCGAGGCCAGTTGGTCCCATCATGGCTGCGGTAATAGCAACGACATCACTACGTTTTGCACCGATCTTTACTAATTCATCTGAAAATACACTTGTCCAACTTTGGCCAGCTTTACTAAGTGGTTGTCCGGTCTCAGCATCAACTACACCAACTGCATGAAATTTCTCAGCCTCATCATTAACTGCTGGAGCATGTCCTCTACCTTTTTCGGTAATAACATGAACTAGTACTGGCCCACCAAAATCTTTAGCTGATAATAATGCTCGCTCAATCGCAGAGATATCATGGCCATCAACTGGTCCAAAATACTTTATTCCTAAATCCTCAAACATTCCTTGTGGTGCAACAATATCTTTAATACCTTTTTTCATCCCGTGTAGGGTTTCATAAATTGGTTGACCTACTACCGGTGTTTTTTCTAAAACACCTTTACCCCAATCTAAAAACTTCTCATAGCCACGAGTTGTGCGAAGAGTTGATAAATATGTAGCAAGGCCGCCAATTGTTGGCGAATAGGATCTTTCGTTATCATTTACAACAATTACTAATTTTTCTTTTTTATTTGCAGCTATGTTATTAAGTGCTTCCCAACTCATACCACCTGTTAAAGCGCCATCACCGACTACACAAATTACAGTTCTATCATGCTGATTTGTTAACGCAAATCCTTTTGCAATTCCATCACTCCAAGAAAGTGCGGTTGAAGCATGTGAATTCTCAACAACATCATGCTCACTCTCACTACGATTTGGATAACCAGCTATTCCACCGCGTTGACGCAGCTTTTCAAATCCAGCTATTCGCCCCGTTAATAACTTATGAACATAACTTTGATGGCCTGTATCAAAGACAATTACATCCTTTGGTGATTGAAAAATTCTATGTAGTGCGATTGTTAACTCAACAACACCAAGGTTTGGCCCTAAGTGACCGCCAGATTTTGATACCTGCTCAATTAAAAAAGATCTAATCTCAGTAGATAATTGATCTAATTGCGTATTTGATAAGCCTTTTAGATCAGCCGGTGATTTAATCTCTGAGAGCATGGTGATAGTTTAAAGCCTGATACTTATTAAAGCGATCTATTTACTCAAAAGTGAGCGTAATACATACTGCATGATTCCACCGTGGCGATAGTAATCTGCCTCACCTGGGGTATCGATACGTAGGCTAACTTTAAAGCTCTTATCCCCCGCTGTGACTGTCACCTCTTTTGGCGTTTGTCCATTATTTAATTCTTCTACGCCAGTGATTGAGAAAATCTCACTGCCATCTAATCCAAGTGAGGAAGCATTATCACCATTTAAATATTGCAATGGCAATACGCCCATGCCAATTAAATTAGATCGGTGAATTCTTTCAAATGATTCTGCAATCACTGCTCTAACACCTAGTAGCGCAGTTCCTTTTGCAGCCCAATCTCGGGATGATCCAGAGCCGTACTCTTTTCCTGCCAAAATTACTAATGGAATATTTTCTGCAATGTATGCCCGAGAAGCATCATAGATTGTTGTCTGCTCCCCATTTGCTAAGAAGTTTTTAGTAAATCCACCTTCAACTCCGTCAAGTAAAAGATTTTTAAGACGAATATTGGCAAAAGTACCTCTAATCATTACCTCATGATTTCCACGCCTTGATCCATAAGAGTTAAAATCTGCTCTATCAATATTATGTTCAGCTAAATACTTTCCAGCTGGTGAATCAACTTTAATGTTTCCAGCAGGAGATATGTGATCAGTTGTTACTGAATCCCCTAATACTGCAAGTACACGCGCACCTGAAATATTTGTTACTGGTTTTGGATTCCGTGGCATGGCATCAAAGTAAGGCGGCTTTCTAACATATGTTGAAGCACTATCCCATTCAAAAGTATTACCTGTTGGCGTATCGAGTGATTTCCACCTTTTATCGCCATCAAAAACTGAGGCATAATCTTTTGTAAACATATCTGAGGAGATTGAAGATGTGATCACGGAATCAATCTCAGCTGTTGTTGGCCAAATATCTTTTAAAAATACAGGTTTGCCATCGCTACCTACACCAATCGGATCATTTTCAAAATCATGATCCATCGTGCCAGTTAATGCGTAAGCAACTACAAGTGGTGGTGATGCCAAGTAATTCATCTTTACATCAGGTGAAATTCTTCCTTCAAAGTTACGGTTTCCAGATAGAACTGCAGAGACTGCTAGGTCATTCTCATTAATTGCTTTGCTAATCTCCAGCGGCAGTGGACCTGAGTTACCAATGCAGGTAACGCAGCCATAGCCAACAAGGTTAAATCCAAGCTTTTCCATATATGGAGTAAGTCCAGATCGGTCATAGTAATCAGTAACAACTTTAGAACCTGGTGCTAATGTGGTTTTGACCCAAGGTTTACTAGTTAATCCTTTTTCAACCGCTTTTTTTGCAAGTAGTGCAGCGCCAATCATTACCGATGGGTTAGAGGTATTGGTACATGAAGTAATTGAAGCGATCACGACATCGCCATTTGTAACAGTAGTTGGCTTGCCATTTACCTTCACATCAATCTTATTTCTTGTGGTTTTATCACTGAAGTAAGTTGGCGCAATTTTTTCATAAGAACTCTTAGCATCACTTAATGAAATCCGATCCTGTGGTCGTTTAGGACCTGCAATTGATGGCACAACTTTTGCAAGATCGAGTTCAAGCTTTTCAGAAAATCTTGGTTCAGCTTTTGGATCATGCCAGAGGCTATTAAATTTTGCATATTTTTCTACAAGTTCTAATTGGTCATTAGTACGACCAGTAAATTTTAGATAGCGAATTGTTTCTTCATCTATTGGAAAAATGGCGCAAGTAGATCCGTACTCTGGTGACATATTTCCGATCGTCGCTCGATTAGCCATCGGTAGCGCACTAACTCCTGGTCCATAAAATTCTACAAACTTTCCAACTACGCCATGCTTTCTAAGCATTTGGGTAATTGTTAAAACCAGATCAGTTGCCGTTGTTCCTACCGGTAGTTGGCCATTTAATTTAAATCCGACAACTTTTGGTATTAACATTGAAACCGGTTGGCCAAGTAGAGCTGCTTCAGCCTCTATGCCACCAACTCCCCAACCAAGGACACCTAAACCATTAACCATTGTGGTGTGAGAATCTGTACCTACTACGGTGTCAGGATATGCGCGAAGTTTTCCATCAACTTCTCGACTCATTACTACTCGTGCTAAATATTCAATATTTACTTGATGGACAATGCCAGTTCCAGGTGGAACAACTTTAAACTCATCAAAAGCAGTTTGTCCCCAACGCAGGAAGCGATACCGCTCTTTATTGCGCTGATACTCAATATCAACATTTTTTTCAAACGCATCTTTAGTTCCAAATAGATCTGCAATAACTGAGTGATCAATTACCAATTCAGCAGGGGAAAGTGGATTAACTTTTGCAGGGTCTCCACCTAGATCAGCGATCGCTTCTCGCATTGTGGCAAGATCAACAATGCATGGCACGCCAGTAAAGTCCTGCATAATAACTCGAGCTGGCGTAAATTGAATTTCAGTGTCTGGCTCAGCTTTTGGATCCCAGGCTGCTAATTTCTTTATCTGCTCTGCAGTTATATTTGCACCATCTTCGGTGCGCAGTAAGTTTTCTAATAAAACTTTTAAGCTAAATGGAAGATCGACCGCTTCTTTAAAGCTAGTGAGATCAAATACTTCATAACTTTTACCTGCGACTTCAAGTGTGGTTTTGGCCTTAAATGAGTTCTTACTCAACGCCCCACACCTCTTTCCACCTGCTAATACGCTAATCCTATCTCTTTACTGGTGAAAATCCAGCCACGCACTCAATGTGCTGAGTCATCGGAAAAAGATCATAGGCAGATATGTGATCCAACTTATAGCCCGCGTCGATTAAAGTTTTTGAATCTCTTGCAAGAGCAGCTGGATCGCAAGCAACATAAACAATTTTTCTTGGCTTTAATTTTATCAATTGCTTAATTACTACCTCACCAGCACCAGTTCTAGGTGGATCAAGTAAAACTAAATCTGCTCGCTTAACTATTGGCAATTGTTGTGCAACTAATCCTTGAAGTATTTTAACATTACTCTTATTTAGAAATACTTTTCGAGCATCTGCTACTGCACTCTTATCACTTTCAATTAGAGTTATGAAACCTTGCTCACCAAGCTCCTTTAATATTGCTGCTGCAAAAAAACCAACACCTGAATATAGATCACAGACATGATCATTACTTTTAACACCAAGTTCGGCAAGGGCAGCTTTAACTAATGTTACTGGAGCTGATTTATGACTTTGCCAAAACGCCTCAGGTGAAATTTTAAATGAATTGCCACCAACTTGCTCAACAATTTGAGTTGGCCCACTAATGCTTCGACCAGATCTCATAACTGAAACTTCACTTGTGCTCGAAACTGCTACCTCAACTCTGGCATCTGATTTCCAGTTTCGAGCAGCTAATTCACTCACATTCATTCGTTCATCTGCAATTAAACACTGAGAGATTTCAACTACTTCATTACTTCTAGCACCAAAAAATCCTATTTTTCCATTTGGAGAAACTGCAAAATCCATTCGAGTTCGCCAGTGCAATCCATTACTAGGTTCAACTTCAATCACCTCTAGATTAAATCCGAGTGAAGGCAAATCTATTTTTCCAATTCGCATAAACTGCTCTTTTATAATCTCAGCCTTTAATTTCCGCTGCGTTAGCAAATCAATGTGCTGAAAGTCGCAGCCACCACACTTTCCGGCATACTGACAAGGTGCACTAACTCGTGCAGGAGCAGCTGTTAATACTTCAATAACATCAGCATGAGCAATCTTTGAACTGACTGCTGTTATTTTAATTTTTACTAACTCATTAGTTATTCCATGGCGAACAAAAATAACTTGTCCGTTATGGCGCGCAACAAAATGTCCACCATGTGCGACGGGGCCAATGACCAGCTCGATGACCTGCCCAACTTCTAACCGCTCTTGAGCGTTCAATTCCATAGGAGTGAGCCTATGGGTGTAAGTTGTGCTTTGTGCATGTAGTAATTATGGGTTGTGGGCGCGTTGGATCCACCCTAGCCGTAGATCTTGAAAAAGCTGGTCACACCGTTGCGGTAATTGATCAAAATCGAGAAGCATTCCGCAGGTTAGGCGCTGACTTTAATGGTCGCACTATTGCAGGAGTTGGCTTTGATCGAGACACTCTGCTGGAAGCTGGCATCGAAAAAGCTGATGCATTTGCCGCTGTTTCAAATGGTGATAACTCAAATATATTAGCTGCAAGAGTTGCTAGAGAAAATTTTGGCGTTAAAAATGTAGTTGCTCGTATTTATGATCCGGGTAGAGCCGAAATTTATCAGCGCCTTGGTATTCCAACTGTTGCAACAGTGCTTTGGACAACTGATCAGATTATGCGTCGACTAGCTCCAGATGGAACTAAATCAGAGTGGCGCGATGCTTCTGGAACAGTTGTATTAGTTGAAGTTAGCCTTCATAAAAGTTGGTATGGTGAAGCATTTTCACTAATTGAAAAAAATACCTCAGCCAGAGTCGCCTTCATAACAAGATTAGGTGAAGCTTTATTGCCTGATGAACACACTGTTTTACAAGAAGGAGATCTAGTTCATTTATTAATTGAAGAAAAAAAGGTCTCAGCAGTGGAAAAAACTTTAGCAGCGGCAATTAAGGTCAACTAATGAGAGTTGCAATTGCAGGAGCTGGAAATGTTGGTAGAGCTATCGCGCGTGAGTTGCTAGGAAATGGCCATCAAGTTTTACTAATCGATAAAGACCCAAAAGCCTTAAAACTGGAATCAGTCCCAAATGCAGAATGGTTACTTGCAGATGCCTGTGAAATTGCTGCACTAGATCAAGCCAAATTAGATGGCTGTCAGGTATTAGTAGCTGCAACTGGTGATGACAAAGTTAATTTAGTCGCTTCACTGCTTGGAAAAACTGAGTATGGCGTTCCAAGAGTTGTCGCTCGGGTAAATCATCCAAAAAATGAGTGGATGTTTGATTCTTCTTGGGGAGTAGATGTTTCAGTATCTACACCTCAAATTATTTCTGCTTTAGTTGAAGAAGCGGTCAGTATTGGCGATGTTGTTAGATTATTTTCATTCCGAAAGGGTGAAGCAAACTTGGTTGAAATTACTTTGCCAGATACCGCATCTTGCTGTGGCAAAACTGTTGGTGAAGTTGAACTACCTGAAAATGCCGCACTTGCTGCAATCGTTCGCGATTCTCATGTAATCACACCTAAAGATCATGATGTTTTTACAGCAGGTGATGAGCTTTTATTTGTAGCATCTTCAGCTGCTGAGGAAAAATTAAAGTCCTGCTTTATTTAAACTACTTTAGTAGTCGGTGTCTTTCTTAAGATTTGCCATGTACCCCAGGCGGTTGCAAGAAATAATGGATAACCCATAAAGATTCGGGCGGTTCCAAGAGCGTTGACATTTCCACTCTTATAAAGCGGGTATTGAATAATTAATCTGGCAGCAAACATTGCAACCCAAAGCCAACCAGCATTTATATAAGCTCTAAGTCGAGCTGGATCTTTTCGCCACATTAAGTTCTCACCCAGAATTGGCCCGAGCATTAAACCTAAGATTGGCCACTTTGCTAAATTTGTTAGCGCATATAAAAGCCCGTAGCCAGCATTTATATACAAACCAGGTAAATAAAAGTCAGCAGCATTACCACTTCGCTTTGAAAATAGAGCACAAATTGCAACTCCTACCAAGCCTGAAAATGCGTGCTGAATAGTCTCTCGCTTTACTAATCTAAGAATTGTTAAAACAATTGAAAGCGTTACTGCTGCCCAAATTGCAGCATTTATGTTTCTGCCAGATACGTTAAAAACTATTAGAAAAAGTAGCGCCGGTAATCCTGAATCAATTAATCCGCGCTTGCCGCCGAGTGCTGAAACAACCTTATCTTTATCCTCGTTATTTCCCTGATAACTCATGAACCAGTTGATCCAAACCCGCCACTTGATCTATCTGAGCCAGGTAAATCACTAACTTCAACAAAATCTGCTCGCTCAACTTTTTGGATAACTAATTGCGCAATTCGATCACCTTTTTTAAATGAGACAGGTTGTGTTAAATCGTGATTAATTAAAATAACTTGTAATTCACCGCGGTATCCAGCATCAACGGTGCCTGGCGTATTAACCATAGAAATTCCATGCTTAATTGCAAGTCCAGATCTTGGGTGTACTAAGGCAACATAGCCATTTGGTAGAGCAATGCTTATGCCAGTTGGAACCAGCATCCGCTCCCCTGGATTAATTGTGAAATCAATTCGAGTGGCCAAATCTGCTCCAGCATCGCCCGCCTTTGCATATGAAGGCAGTGGCACAGTTGGATCTAAGCGCTTAATTAAGATTTTAGTCATGGGTTTATGTCGAAATCTGGGTCAACAAATGCCATTAACTCTGGATGCTGCGTTAGATGATCTTTATATTGCTCAGTAAGATTTTTAATAAAGTGCTCCATTGGTACTGAAATAAATAACGCTGCTGCTTTTACGGCTATTTCACCGGTAGGTGAATCTAACCTTCCTTCTGCTTGAGTATAGATCTTTCGACCTGCTTGTCCAGTAATTCTGGCATCAATATAAAGTGTTCGACCCATTGGCACAGGTAATAAGAAATCGGTTTCTAATCTGCCAGTCACTGCAGGAGTTCTGATTAGCCACATCAATTTTCCTAATGCTTCATCAAAAGCTAGCGATAACAATCCGCCATGAGCAAGACCTGGAGCACCTTGATGATTTTCAGTTACCGTAAAATTCCCAGTCAAATCTAAATTTTCACCAGCAATAGCTGTGAAGTGCAGACCTGTTATATGTAACTCACCACAACCAAAGCAGTGACCGAAGTGAGATGGAATTTGTGATTTAGCTGCGGGCGCTTTTGGATGTCGTTTTGGCATAACCGCATCAGGTGGGGCGACGGTACTGGCAACTCTGGTCATTGGCAGAGCGTATCCTTTATCTCATGGCAAGATCTAATTCTAAATCTGAGTTCGCTGAGCGAATTAATTGGCCGATCTGGCTTTGGCTATTTATCGCCATGATGCTCGCCTCACTTTACCTGACCATCTGGGCACCATTTAATACTATGACTGCGGTAATTATTTGCCTGCTCACTACTTTCGCTATTATCTATAGCAGCCAAAAAACACGATTAGATATAGTGGTAATTAATAATTGGCTGTATGTTGGAAACGCTAAAATTGAAATTAAGTATGTTAAAAAAGCAACTGCACTAAACAAAAATACTTACCTTAAGTTACGTGGTGTGCAGGCAGATCCAGCCTGTTTTAATGCAACTAGGTTTTGGGTATCTACCGGTGTTAAGGTTGAAATTATTGATAAATCAGATCCAACTCCATATTGGTTAATCTCTAGCCGTAAAGGGAAAGCGTTAGCTGATTGTCTTAATTAATCGCAATCCCGGCATACCGCTTTAGGGCCCTCGCCGCGAACTCGTTGATTAACAT
>Ga0082207_1001250_pt1 | contig 12331 bp, 10 predicted proteins | sample LakMenEpi10Aug09_FD_71540 | JGI IMG/M metagenome (GOLD analysis project Ga0082207, IMG submission 71540) | reverse complement strand
GGATTTTGACGCCAATTAAGGAGTATTTCTTCCTGCTCGGAAGTAACGAGTCCTTTCCCGATTGCTCGCTCGATCAGGGCCGGATAGTTTGATAGGGTGACCAATCTCACACCCGCCTGTTCAAAAGCTGCATCTGCTTGGGGGAATCCGTAGGTGAATATGGCCACCATTCCAGCCACCCGTACGCCGGCCTTAACTAACACATCCACCACCTGCAGAGAGCTTTTGCCGGTTGAAATCAGGTCTTCAACGATCAGTACGGATTGCCCGGCTTGCAGGTCACCCTCTATTTGATTACCCAAGCCATGCTCTTTGGGTTTGGGTCGAACGTAGCAAAAGGGGAGCTTCAACTGATCTGCAGCCATAGCCCCCCAGGGGATTCCTGCAGTTGCCACTCCGGCGATGACGTCCACATCAGGAAACTGTTCAAAAATCACATTGGCCAACTCACTTTTAATGAAGTCTCGCTCATGCGGATGGGCCAATACTTTTCGGTTGTCGCAGTAAATGGGACTTTTCCAGCCACTGGCCCATGTGAAAGGCTGGTCAGGACTTAATTTTACGGCGCGGACTTGAAGTAGTTTATCCGCGATCACAGATGCATTTTTCATACTCAAATGTATCGGAATTCAAATCTGATTATGCCAATCTTTATCCACCATGGACAAACCTGCCTCTCAATCACTGTTTGTAAGGAATTGAGAGATGAGTCCAACGAAACAGACATCATTGAAGCCATCAAAAACCTAAAGCAACATGGTAGCCCATTGATAGAGTTGAAGGCTATGGATGAAGGAATACTGCTCGGAAAAATCCGTTCGATGTTCCACTGGATCGAGGCGGCGGGAGGTGTACTGCGTGACCAACAAGGATGTTTTTTACTTATTCACCGACGCGGTTACTGGGACCTTCCCAAGGGCAAGATTGATGCCGGAGAGAACCCACTACAGGCCGCAGGCAGAGAAATTGAGGAGGAAACCGGCATAGGAGCTCTGCAACTAGAGGCTCAACTGACTCCAACCCATCATATTTATTTGATTGACAAAAACTGGGCCCTAAAAAAAACGCATTGGTTTCTCTTTGAGGCAGATGCTGCCCAACCTATCACTCTGCAAAGGGAAGAAGATATTGAAGACGCCCAATGGATGCCAACCAGTAACATCAGAACGATTGAAGAACAAATTTACCCTTCGCTCCTACCCCTCTTAAAAAGCGTTATAGTTTGATCGAATGGGCAACCCGTTCCGGTAAAAACGGTGAAGCATCTCCGCCGTTACGAAGAATGTCCCTTACAATTGTTGATGCCACAGATGTGTATTTGGGCTCCCCGGTAAGAAAGATGGTCTCAATGGTGCGATCCAAGGTTCGATTCGCGTCGGCGATTGTCTTTTCATACTCGAAATCGCTTACATATCGAATGCCCCGGAGGATGAATTTAGCCCCTATCAACTTACAATACTCAACGGTGAGTCCTTCATAAACTGCCCCCTCTACCCGCGAATCGTGTGCATATAGTTCATTGATCCAATTCAAGCGCTGTTCGGGCGTGAACATGGGCGCCTTGGATGAATTCAAGCCGATGCCCACTATGATCTTATCAAATAAGGGAAGGGCGCGATCGATGATATCTACGTGACCCAGTGTCACGGGGTCGAATGTTCCGGGGAATAAACAGATACGGCTCATTATTTAAAACTACGCATTATTGCGATTGGACAGCAGATAAAGGGCCGCCATACGGACAGCAACCCCATTTTCCACTTGTTGCAATATGATGGATTGGTGCGAATCAGCCACATCACTGTCAAGTTCGACTCCTCTGTTAATTGGCCCTGGATGCATCACTGTGATCGGTTTCGACAAACTGTCCAGAAGCCGACGGTTAATACCATAATGCAACCGATACTCGCGTAAAGAGGAGAACAAGACCTGATTTTGGCGTTCAAGCTGTATCCGTAATACATTGGCTACTTCACACCACTCCAGGGTTTCTTTCAGATCATAGCTTACCGTAACGTTCAACGCGGCCTGAATGTGTTTTGGAATAAGCGTGGGCGGTCCGCATACCACCACCTGCGCCCCCATCTTATTTAAGAGGTGTATATTACTCTGTGCCACCCGGCTGTGTAGAATATCTCCGATTATAGCCACCTTTCGCCCCTTCAACGAGCCGAATTTCTCTGTGATCGAGAATGCATCCAGTAAGGCTTGAGTGGGATGTTCATTGATGCCATCTCCGGCGTTTATGATTGCTGCCGGAATATGCTTTGCCAAAAAATGAGGAGCACCCGTAGCACTGTGTCGGATAACGACCATATCAACCTTCATCGACAAAATGTTGTTGACTGTATCCAACAAGGTTTCTCCTTTAGCTGCCGAAGAACTGGAGGCGGCAAAATTCAAGGTGTCAGCACTTAATCGCTTTTGAGCTAACTCAAAAGAGAATCGAGTACGAGTTGAATTTTCGTAAAAGAGGTTGACAATGGTAACGTCGCGTAAGGAGGGCACTTTCTTGACCGGCCGTTGCAGAACTTCTTTGAATTGTTCGGCAGTCGACAGAATAAGGGAAATATCGTCGGGGGTCAGTTCTTTGATGCCCAGGAGGTGGCGGGTGGATAGTTGCATCAAAGGACAAAATTAGAATAAATTCAGGAATCGCGTAAAATCAGATTATGTCCTCCCCCTTCCGCTGCGACCAACTTAAGTTTTTGCCCCTTTTCAGTAGGCACGGTAAGTCCCACATAATCAGCCTGTATTGGAAATTGTCGATGTTCTTTTCGATCTGCCAGAACAAGCAATTCTACGCGACCGGGACGGCCATAATCGAGCAAAACATCCAATGCCGCCTTGATCGTACGTCCGGTATAAAGCACATCATCGATTAGAATCACATTTTTATCCTCAATGGAGAAAGGAATATTCATCCTGTCAGGAGCGAGCACCGACGTTCGGAAGTCATCCCGATAAAAGGTGATATCCAACAGCCCGAGTTCCAATTCTTTCAAGCCCGCTTGCTTTTTGATCTCTCGGACAAGATCCCAACCCAACACAACACCACCCTGTTGCACGCCCACCAACACGGTATTTTCTAACCCAGGATGTTTCATCAACAGTGTACCCGCCAGAGAAACAACTGCTTCGAGATAGTCGGTGTTATGGAGAATAGTCTTCATGCTGATTCGCACAATTTACTGCTCGTTCAGGAAAGTGTAACGATAATCCGTTGGTGGATTGAAGGTTTCCTTTAGGGTACGGGGACTCAACCACCGAAGCAGATTCAGCATAGAACCTGCCTTATCGTTCGTACCGCTTGCCCGGGCCCCGCCGAAAGGTTGCTGCCCTACCACGGCCCCAGTTGGTTTGTCGTTGATATAGAAATTACCGGCAGCATTACGCAGACGGGTGGTAGCTCGTTCGATCGCGTCTCGGTCTTGAGCTAGAATGGAACCAGTCAACGCATAAGGGGATGTAGAATCAACCAGATCCATAGCTTTTTCGAATTGTCCGGCCGGATACACATAGATGGTCAGCACCGGTCCAAATATCTCCTCACACATGGCCTGTGATTTAGGATTCTTTGTCACTATCACCGTAGGTTGTATGAAAAAGCCTGTCTTCTTGTCGCACTTACCACCTACCAAGATCTCTGAGCGCGGATCTTTTTTTGCGGAATCGATATATCGCTTGATGTTGTCAAAACTTTTCTCATCGATCACGGCGTTGATGAAGTTTCTGAAATCCTCCACTGAACCCATACTGAAACTCTTAACCCCGGCGATCAACTTTTTCTTTACCTCTTCCGCGATATTCGACGGAATATAAGCTCTTGACGCGGCTGAACATTTTTGTCCTTGGTATTCAAAAGCACCACGCAATAAAGCAGTAGCCACCACATCTGCATCAGCTGATGAATGGGCCAATACAAAATCCTTACCACCGGTTTCTCCTACGATTCGGGGATAGGACTTGTACTTTGGTATATTCTTACCGATGGTTTCCCACATCTGATTGAAAACACCTGTAGATCCTGTAAAATGTACCCCTGCAAATTCAGGATGAGAGAAACAAACGTTTCCTACAGTCGGACCACTGACATAGATGAGATTAATGACCCCATCCGGCAACCCTGCTTCTTTCAGGATCCGCATGAACAACTGCGCTGAGTAAACTTGAGTATAAGCGCATTTCCACACAACAACATTCCCGCAAAGAGCTGCTGAGGTTGGCAGGTTTCCGCCGATAGCTGTAAAATTGAAAGGCGTAACGGCCAACACAAATCCCTCCAGCGGGCGATATTCCATCCGGTTGTGTATACCCGGACTACTGATGGGTTGTTGAGTATAGATCTGAGATAAAAAATGAACATTAAAGCGAAGGAAGTCTATCAATTCACAAGCAGCATCGATCTCTTCTTGAAAAGCGTTTTTACTTTGAGCCAGCATGGTCGCCGCGTTGATGTATGGACGATATTTCGTAGCCAACAAATCAGCGGCTTTCAAGAAAATATGTGCCCTTTGCTCCCAAGGCATAGCTGACCAGGATGTACGAGCCTCCAATGCAGCATCGACGGCTAGCTTAACATGTTTTTCCTCGCCCATGTGAAATTGTCCAAGCAAATGACCATGTTCATGTGGAGGGCGTATGTCCGATAACTTACCTGTTCTTACTTCCTTACCACCGATGTACATAGGAACATCCACTCGCTCGGACTTCAGTTCCTTGAGCGCCTTTTTTAAATTCAATTTTTCGATTGAACCGGGTGCATAATTCAATACAGGCTCATTGGCAGGAAGTGGGTATGAAAAGGTTCCGTACATATGCTTGAAATTGTAGGATTAGTTTGTTTCAGATTCTTTTTCGGTCATCAAGTAGGCTTTAATAAAACCATCCAGTTCACCATCCATCACAGGTTGAACATTTCCGGTTTCAAAGTCAGTACGATGATCCTTGATCATTTTATAGGGATGAAAAACGTAAGAACGGATCTGACTCCCCCACTCGATCTTCTTTTTCTTGGAATTCGCCGCATCTTTCATCTCATTGCGTTTCCGCAGTTCTTCCTCATACAAACGACTTTTCAGCATTTGCATGGCTTTTTCCCGGTTTCCTAATTGGGTGCGCTCGGTTTGACATACGACCACCATGCCCGTTGGTAAGTGGGTCAACATAACTTTTGTCTCCACCTTGTTGACATTCTGGCCACCGGCACCTCCACTTCGAGCGGTTTCCATCTTCACATCGGCATCTTTGATCTCGATGTTGATCGTATCATCCACGAGGGGATAAACAAATATGGAACTGAAAGAGGTATGTCTGCGGGCATTGCTATCGAAAGGGGATATTCGAACCAAACGGTGTACACCGCTCTCCGATTTCAGGAAACCATAGGCAAACGGTCCTTCGAATTGTAGCGTGGCAGTTTTGATTCCAGCGCCATCACCCCAGACCCAGTCCAACTCAGTCACTTTCCAGCCTTGACGTTCTCCGTACATACGGTACATACGGGCTAGGATCTCTGACCAATCCTGGCTCTCGGTTCCACCGGCACCCGAATTGATCTGAAGTACGGCGGGAAGCTCGTCCTCCGGTTCATTGAGCGTTGCCTTGAATTCAGCATCCTCGATCTGGTTCAAGGCTTTGTCATAAGCTTCCTGCGTTTCAGCTTCGGTAGCATCACCAGATTTCCAGAATTCAAAAAGCACGGCAAAGTCTTCCACGGTTGTTTCCGTGGTCTCAAAGAGACTGACCCAAAATTCGTTGAGCTTGGTATTCTTGAGGATCTCTGTAGCACGCTTGTTGTCGTCCCAGAAACCCGGGCTTAGAGAAAGCTGCTTATCCTGTGCGATTTTATATAGTCGGTTCTCGACGTCAAAGAAACCTCCTTATCCCGGTAACGCGGGACCGCATATCCTGTAATTTTTCGATTGTCATGACGCAAAGATAACCGCAAAAGAGAGAAAAATGCTACAAGCCGATAAGCCGGATTCTGTCGAGGGTCATCATTGATCTGTCCCGATAGTTACCCAACGGGCTCAAGCTGCCTACCCTGTACCTCGGACGAGCCGCCCTCAATCGGTACTATACATGGCATTTCAGCATGCAAGGTTTACCCGAAGATCTGGTCACCCAAACCCTCCGTGGGCTCTTACCCCACGTTTTCACCTTTGCCGGACGGTTTCCCGTACGGTAGTCATTTTCTGTGGCACTGTCTGTTTCCGCTTTCACGGAACCCGGCTCTTCACCGGTGCATAGCTCTGTGCTGTCCGGACTTTCCTACCCCACTGGAAGCGCGGGATCGATGACCTGGCTTGTAGCCCTGCAAATTTACGGAAGAATCAGTCCCCCCCTCACTTTACAGCCAACCGGCTATGTCGATACCCGTATAGAAAATAGATCAAGAGTCCGCCTGCCATCCAACACAAAAACCAGATCCAGCTGATCGCCGGAATCTCGATCATCAGATACATGCAGGATAGCACACCCATGATGGGGATTAATGAATATCGACGCACGAAAGTGAGAATAGTAAGAAGGGTGCCGATGGCTACATAAATCAGGAATAAATACTGAACCAGCGTTACGGAAGACCCTTGGCCACCCAAGATCAATTCTAGAATAGTTGCCAATCGTTCCCTAAATAAGAAGATCAACAAACCAAATAGTACTGGGATGATCCACTTACCATTTATGTACGGCAAGGAGAACTTACCAGGCTCAGGCTTTACCCTCGGAAGAAGTAGCACACCTGCAGAAACCAGTACGAAAGCAAACAATGTACCGATACTGGTGAGATCCGTTACTAAGCCGCTGCGAATGAGCATAGCACCTAACCCGATGAAAATCCCTGTCACGATCGTTGCAAAGGCTGGCGTTTGATAACGGGGATGTACTTGTTGAAACTTTTTTGGCAATAACCCATCCCGGCTCATACTCATCCAGATGCGTGGCTGACCGATCTGAAAGACAAGTAACACAGACGTAGTGGCAATGATCGCACTCACCGAAATGATCTTCTCGATCCAGGGTGCACGTTTCTCGAAGACAAATGCCAAGGGATCATTAACTCCCTCGAATCGATCATATCGTTCCATACCGGTCAATACCAAGGCGATTAGAATGTAAAGCACCGTACAGATCAGTAGCGAATAGATCATACCACGCGGCATATCACGCTTTGGATTTTTACACTCTTCCGCCGTTGTTGAAATGGCGTCAAAGCCGATATAGGCATAGAAAACAGCAGATACCCCTTTCAAAACCCCCTCGAATCCATTGGGTAAAAACGGCTGCCAGTTATTGGTATCGACAAAAAAGGCGCCTGCAATGATGACAAAAAGAATGACCCCGATCTTGAATATGACCATGGCATTCGCTGATTGCTTACTCTCCTTGATACCGATATAGGAAAGCCAAGTCACCAATAAAACAATACAGAGTGCCGGTAAATTGAAGAAAATTTTATAGCCCATGAGTGAAGGAGCTTGCTCATAAGAGGCCACCGCATATTTATAAGACTCCCATTTTAATGGATCGACGGCAGCAGACGCTGTATCCGTTAATGCTTTAGATGATTCCAGATAGGCGGCCGTGGCAGTTTCCGGGTCGATTAAAAGCCACCCGGGTAGGTGAATATTAAAGATGTGAACCAGTAAGTTATTGAAGTACCCACTCCACGAAATGGCCACCACCATATTTCCGATGGCATACTCAAGTATCAACGCCCAACCGATGATCCAGGCAACAAGCTCCCCAAATGTTACATAAGAGTACGTATACGCACTACCCGCAACCGGTACACGGCTGGCAAACTCCGCATAGCATAGCGCTGAAAAGCCACAGGTGATTGCGGTTAATATGAATAGGATAGTGATACCCGGCCCCCCGTTGTAAGCAGCACCCCCGATGGTAGAGAAAATCCCGGCACCGATGACTGCGGCTATTCCAAGAAACGTTAGATCTCTCACGCCTAAGATCCGATGCAATCCCTGACCACTTTTTTGTTGTTCGTCGTATTGTGACTGAATGGATTCGATCGATTTTTTTCGAAAAAGATTAGATAACATCAGAGATAATTTATTGCTCTCGCTGGATCAGGTATTGAGCCAGTTCGATCAGTGGTTGTTTGCGGTTGTTTAACACAGCTATATCATCCAAGGCCTGTAGAGACTCTTGCAAAAAACGCTGCTTCAATGATATGGCCCAGGCATCTACGCCGGTTTGCTTGTACAAATTCAAGACCTGTTGCACTTTATCGGCTGGATTACTGTTCAACAATTCATCTAATTGGTTTCGTTGCTGACTATTGGCTGTCTCAAGCGCATGAATAAGCAGGAAGGTTTTCTTATTTGCCAAGATGTCGCCCCCTACTTGTTTGCCAAATTTTTCAGGATCACCAAAGGCATCCAAATAGTCATCTTGTACCTGAAAAGCCAGGCCAAGTTTTCTTCCGAATTCATAGATCTTTTCTTGGTTGCGTTGGGTAGCGCCTCCTAACATGGCGCCCGTTTGCAAACTGGCGGCTAGAAGAACGGATGTCTTCAATTCGATCATGCGTAGATACTGATCGAGGCTAACTTGATCCTGCGACTCAAAATCCATATCAAGTTGTTGCCCCTCACAAACCTCTCTGGCCGTCTGATTGAATAGATGCAAAACCGGAGATAAACGAGGGGACCCGATTTTATTCAAGTATTCATGTGCGCGGATCAGCATCACATCCCCGGCGAGAATGGCGGTATTTACGCCATGTTGTGCATGAACGGTCGGAAGACCCCGACGAAGCGGGGCCTGATCCATAATGTCGTCGTGAATGAGGGTGAAATTGTGAAACAGTTCAACCGCGATCGCGAGTTGCCAGGTCTCCTCCGTGATTTCCTCAAAGAGTTCATTTCCCATCAGACATAGTACAGGACGGATCCGTTTACCGCCTAATTGCAGAAATGAACGATTCGGATCGTACAATGACCGGGGTTCCGCGGGAAAGTGATCGGCAGAAAATCGTTGCGCGAACAACTTAGATAAGTCCTCAAATGAGTGCATGCGACAAAATAAACATCATTTGCGGGTTTTCGGCTTTCGGACATTCGTTTTTTTCGCAGATGCATCTAGATCAGATACCCATTCATAGTCGAGTTGACGTTTGGCCAAATTAGCGGCCACAACCCGGATCTTCACTTTATCTCCCATACTGAAGCGAATACCGGTACGCATACCCAGTAAGCAATAATCCGATTCCACATGCCTGAAATCATCCCATTCGAAAAGTGACTGAGCCGATACCAATCCTTCACATTTGTGTTCAACTGTTTCGACCCAGAAACCAAAACTTGCCACCCCACTGATCACACCATCGAATTCCTGACCTAAAAACTGCTGCATGTAACGTACTTGCAAATACTTGTTGGATGCACGCTCCGCCTCCATCGCGCCTCGTTCCCGTTCACTGCAGTGCAAACATTTATCAGCCATCTTCTTATCGATCTGTACTGTTTTCTGCAAGGCTGAAAACAATTGACGATGCACCAGTACATCCGGATATCGACGGATTGGAGAGGTAAAATGGCAATAATGTTCAAAACCCAGTCCGTAATGCCCGATATTTTCAGTGGTGTACTTAGCCTTAGCCATCGTACGTATGCCCAATTGCTCCAGCACATGCTGCTCGGGCCTACCCTGCACATCTTGTAGCAATTGATTGAAGGAGTCGGTAATAGATTCAGGTGAAGTAATATCGAAACGATGACCGAATTTTTTTGCGAATGCGACGAAGGGCAACAACTTCTCCCGATCCGGGTCATCGTGTGTTCTGTATGGGAACAAGAGGGGCGATTCCTTTACGCGTATTTTACCTAGGTATTCTGCTACTGCCCGGTTGGCCAGTAGCATATATTCTTCGATCAACTGATGTGCCTCTTTACTCTCTTTGATGGTGATCCCCAAAGGCATCCCCTGCTCGTCCAGCTGAAACCGCACCTCTTGTGATGAAAAATTTATAGCCCCATTTGCAAACCGTTGTGCCCGTAATTGTCTGGCCATTCGGTTCAGCAATAGAATCTCCTTGGAATGGTCTCCCTCGCCCGTTTCAATGATCTGTTGAGCTTCTTCGTAAGTGAACCGTCGATCTGAATGAATAACCGTTTTCCCGAACCAGGTTTTTCGGCAGGCGCCCGTGTCAGTATGCATTTCAAATACGGCCGAAAAAGTAAGTTTATCTTCTTTAGGGCGAAGTGAGCACAAGACATTGGAAAGATGTTCAGGCAACATCGGCAATACACGATCCGGGAGGTATACGGAGGTTGCCCGCGCATAGGCATCCTCATCAAGAGCGGTCCCTGCCTCTAGGTAATGACTAACGTCCGCAATATGTACCCCAACCTCCACCCACACGTCGTCAAGGTAGCGAAGCGATAAGGCATCATCAAAATCCCTGGCATTAAAGGGGTCGATAGTAATAGTCCAAGTGTCCCTAAAATCATTTCTGCTGTCGATTTCGGCCGCTGTGATGGTTTCCGAAATGCGGGCCGCTTCTTCCAAGGCCTCGTCTGAAAATTCCAAGGGGAACCCGGCATCTAGCAGCATGTTCTTCATGGCAATTTCCTGTGGCTCTTCATTTGTAAGCACCGTCATCACTTCCCCGGTTGGCCGGCCAATTGCCTCTTTATCCCATTCAAGTAAACGCACCAGCACACGGTCACCCGAAACGGCACCGTTTAATTTGGAGGCAGGAATGAAAAGATCCGGCATGGGTTTATCATACTCGGGGAGAAAAAACATTCCTTTTTTACCGGCTTCCAGTTCACCGATGAACTCGGTTCGTCTACGTTTCAGGATTCGACGTATCGTTCCTTGCATTCGTCTTCCGGTTGAACGCATCTGCTTAACCCCCACTTCCACTTGATCACCATGCAAAGCTGTATTAAAGTCCCCCGGACGAATCAAAATATCCAAGTCCATGCCCATTACCCGCACATAGCCAACGCCGGAGCGTGTGATCTCTAAAGATCCCTTTAAAATATTGGGAAGCGATCGAACCTGCTTTGCTTGTTTGACACGCTTATTGTTTTTCCGGCCCATGTAGCATTGTTGTTTGTTCCTGAATAGAACGATGCAGGAGTCGTTGAAATACACGCTCCTCATCAAAAAGAAAACGATGTTGATAGTCGGTTACATACACGGGGAGGTCCTGCATCTCCCGGGCAAAAGACTGTAAACGAACGGCATCTTTTGCCGTGGTCAAGATCCACGCATCCGGATTATTCATTCGTCGGTACTGGTCTCTGATCTCGCGTATATCCTCTATATTGAAAAGATGATGATCCGGGAATGGTATGAATTGATAACTCGAAGCCTCGCGCTCCATCCACTCTTTGAGAGGGGCCGGATTGGCGATACCTGTTATCAGCAACACCTCTTGTTTTTCCGGTGATCTGGAATATTGAGGCCTATGCCATTGGCATGGCAGCTCCATCTCCATAGTTGTAAAGAAAATTTCCTGACCGGGTTGAGGCTTGATCTCCTTTTTAATACTCGCCGCTTCTGATTCAGATAACTGCGAGGGGCATTTGGTTACCACGATCACATCGGCTCTATTATAGCTACGCCTTTCATCTCGAAGATCCCCGGTCGGGAGAAAAAAATCGCGCGTGAATAAATTGGTATAATCCGTGAGCAGCACTTGAAAACCCGGTCGTACAGATCGGTGTTGGTGCGCATCATCCAACAGAATACAACGAGTATTGGGCCGATCCTGTAAAATCTGTGGAATGGCTAATAAACGTTTCTCGCCTACAGCAACAGTCAGGGTTGGAAAACGCTGGTATAGCAACAATGCTTCATCTCCGATCTCAGAGACGGTTGAATCCGGCTTGGCCAATCGATAGCCACGGGACCGACGCTTATATCCCCGGCTGAGAACAGCAAGCGAATCGGCTTCGCCTAAACTGGATACCAAGTATTGGATAAAAGGTGATTTGCCGGTACCTCCCACAGCCAAATTACCTACACTGATCAGTGGCAAACCGAAAGAAACAGAAGTCAAGATTTTTTTGTCGAAGAGCCAGTTTCGAAACCGGATAACCATACCGTATAGTACTGCGACCGGAAAGAGCAGCACACGAAAGGAACGTAAAAAAATACGGGGGAATAGCATACGCGTATTCCAAAGTTACTGATTCGGCCCGGCGTTAGGTGCATCCGTCAATTTCGTATCTGATTCGGGTGCCAGAAAGGTGGTGAAAAGTGTCGTTCCATAGTGCCTGACAGCGCTGTAACCGGGGAAGTTCTCGTACTGGTTGCGGGGGGTATGTTCCAAAATAAAGCGCCCGCCGGGCAG
>Ga0082207_1001248_pt1 | contig 12350 bp, 10 predicted proteins | sample LakMenEpi10Aug09_FD_71540 | JGI IMG/M metagenome (GOLD analysis project Ga0082207, IMG submission 71540) | reverse complement strand
AAGATTCGGGCAAAAGCTTGTGTGATTCGTTGGGCCCGTTGATCGAAACTGCCTGAGCAGCCCACCCAAAACAATACTTCCGGTTCTTTCCCTTCTGCGGCCCAGTCGGCCATGGTTTTAATAGGTGGGAGCGACATTGCTTTTGGCTTTTATTAGTTCAAAAATAAACTAATTCAGGCGCCTCCGATGAACCCGTGTTATTTTTGCGTATGCCGATTCGTAAACCAGGTTGGATGCATTGGGAAAAATGGCCCTTCAAGCTGATCTATTTCCCTCTAACCCCGGTTTGGCTTTGGTATTGTTTACGCAGTCGATCATTCTGGTGGTTCAGCTCTTCCAATCCCACGATCACCTTCGGGGGGATGGAAGGAGAGGGGAAGCGGGAGATGTACGACCAATTGCCGGCTGATACCTATCCCAAAACCATTTATGTTGATCCGAAGTTGCCTGAATCGGAGCTGATCGAGCAGGTTCTTCAAGCGGGATTCAGTTATCCGTTTGTGGTGAAGCCCGATGTGGGGATGAAGGGACTTTGGTTCGAGCGCATCGACGGACCCGATCAATTGATCCGTTACCACAAAGCCGTTCCGGTCGAATATGTGATCCAAGAATGGGTCGATTGGCCCATTGAACTCAGCGTTTTTTATTATCGGCACCCGGAAGCCCCACAGGGACGAATCACCGGATTCATCCACAAAACCTTGTTGCAGGTGCAAGGGGATGGGCAATCGACGCTAATAGAACTCATCCGTAATCACCCCAAGGCCTCTGGCCGGATCGAGGAGCTTTCCCGTATTCACGCCAATCGGTTTGAAGAGGTGATTCCAGCCGAAGAGGTGTATCTGTTATCCTATGCCGCCAATCACAACCGGGGTGCTTTCTTTTATAATTTATCGGATCGGATACATGATGGCATGCTCCAGCGGTTCGATGCCTGGAGCAAGCATACGAGTTTTTATTACGGGCGTTATGACCTGAAGGTTCGATCGATCGACGAATTCTGTTCGGGTGGCGCCTGCTCGATATTGGAATTCAACGGATGCGGGGCCGAGCCCAATCATATTTACGACTGTGGTATGGGATTGTTTGAGGCATACGGAGTCATCCTACAACATTGGAAAGCCCTTTTTGAAATCAGTCGTTATAATCATCAGCGCGGACATCGTCATTGGGGCTTTTGGAAAGGGTTGAAATTCTTGCGGGAATCTGGACGACATTTTCAACAGCTCGAAGCTGCCCAACGTCCGACGTTGTAACTTTATCCGATGCCTCGTTTTTTAAAAGTATTTCTGGCCGGACTTATCGTGAGTTTTTTGGGGTCATTGCCATTGGGCACAACCAACGTGGCGGCCATGCAGCTATCGATCGACAGAGGCATGTTGGCAGCCATTTACTTTTCCATCGGATCCCTGACTGTTGAATTGATCTATGTTCGATTGTCGTTGTTTGCAGTTGATTGGCTGCATCGGAACAAAACAGTCATGCGTTATCTCAATGCGATAACCTTATTGATTCTGTTATTATTGACTTATGAGAGCTTTCAGTCGGCGCTTCACCCGGCCAAAGCATCACCCATTGCTATCAGTCAAGTGCTACCCCCGCTTTTCTTCGGCATGTTTCTATGTTCCATCAGTACGGCACAAATTCCTTTTTGGCTTGGATGGTCTACTATCTTGATGGAGAAGAAAATCCTTTATCCGAACGGCGGCACCTATTGGGAGTACTTATTGGGTATCGGCATTGGCACTTTTCTGGCCAACGGCATCTTTATTTACGGGGGACAATTAGCCGGTAAGGGATTTCAGAACAACCCATCCCTTCTGCATTGGGTGATCGGTAGTTTTTATTTGGGAACTGCTATTTGGCAAGTATGGAGAATGATTCGCTCTTCTCGGTTGAATCAGCAAAAAGATGCAGGTTGATTAATTTCCTGACTTCGTCCACACATCTCTATCATCCGGCGCAAATTTCCACGGCGCAAAGTTATTCTCCACGTTTCCGAACATGCCTGTCCATTCAGCGGGTGCATTGCTTTCTTCCATGACCAGGTAGCGACGCATTTGTAAAATGATATCCATCGGATTGATGCTGACGGGACATTCCTCAACACAGGCCTGACAAGTTGTACAAGCCCTCAATTCTTCAACACTGATATAATCGTGCAGCAATGATTTTCCATCATTTTCTCGTTGATCGATCGGCAGTTTGGCCAGGTCTTCCATGCGATCGCGGGTGCGCATCATGATGCGTCGGGGCGACAAGAGCTTACCGGTTTGCTGGGCCGGGCAAGCAGCCGAACATCGGCCACACTCCGTACAACTGAACGCATCCAGTAGATTTTTCTGCCCCAGATCCTGCACATCTTTTACGCCGAACCTTCCCGGTGGCGGTACTGTGCCCGCGTTGTTTGCAGCAGCCGGATCCATGGCCAGCAACACTTCTTGCTGAATGGAAGGCATATTGGTCATCTTCCCTTTGGGTTCGAGTGGTGCATAGTATGCATTCGGGAAGGCAAATAAAATATGCAGGTGCTTGGAGTATGGCAGGTAATTCAAGAAAGCTATGATGCCGATGATATGAAGCCACCAGCAACTGCGTTCGAGTAAAACCAGCGAATTGTCGCTCATTCCATTCAACAGCGGATGTAGATAGGAGGAGATCGTAAACGGACCAGTGGTTGCTTCTGCATAATGTCCGACGTTTCTGGATTGAAGTAAGGTGTCGGAGGCATTCATGAACAGAAAAAGACTCATCAAAACGATTTCAGTTACCAAAATCAAGTTTGCATCACTGGCAGGCCATCCTTTTAGGTCGGCAGAACGCAAGCGAGCAATGTTCATTCCATTTCTGCGGACAAAAAAGAAAACGCAGGCGATCAGTACACCGAGAGCCAGCCATTCAAAACTGTTGATCAGGATCGGGTAAAGATCACCCAATGGTTTTAGGAATAGACGATGTGCACCAGTGATCCCGTCCAGTACGATCTCCAGTACCTCTATATTAATGATAATGAAGCCAACGTAAATGATCAAGTGCAGCAAAGCAACGGGTACATTTCGAAACATTTTTTGTTGACCCAGTGCCAGGCGAAATACTTGCGCCCATCTTCGTCCGGGTTGATCGGTGGGTAGGTCGGGGCGTCCTTTCGAAATCGAATCTAGGATGCTTCGAATGCGTTTGGCGAATAAATAGGAGCCAGCGCCAAGCAACAGCAGAAAAACAAGTTGAGCGATCCAGGTCATAGGTTGGTCAGTATAGTAAAACGAAATTAAGGATTAGAAGTACAGGGGGCGTAGCTTCCATTTTCCAGCTTGGTATTCCAGCGTGGGAAGCGGGCATTTGAATGCATTCAGGGTGAAAAGAACCACACGCATCCATTTCTTTTTGGTGGGGATTTTTGTGAAATCAATATCCGGCGACAGATACCATTGTCTTTGTCGGGGTATATCGCTTCTGTCGAAGATCGTATTCCCATTTGCGTCTTTTTTGACGTTCGATTCACCTCCCCATAAACCGGAGGCCCCGGTGCCAACGGCCAGACAGAGCCAAGGCGGGAGATTCGTGTTTTTGAAAAAGGAGCCGATGCGGAAACTGGCCCAATAGGTTTGTGCGTTGTAATCTTTCAGCATGCGGGTCGACCATCTTTCCCCGAAAAGTTCGATGCTTCGTTGCTGCAGATCCGGCTCGCTGTATCGGGTAGGATGAAAGGAAAATTTGATCTGTATGCGTTGTTCATCCCAAGCCAATTCTTGTCCGATAAGTAAAGCACTACCCATCAAATTAGCTCCGACATCGCCCCAGCTCCAGCCCCAATCGGCACTTCTTCCATCCATGTATTCGATCAGCGTTTGAAAAGCAGTACCGGCCAAACCTCCGATCCAAATACGCGTTTTTTTGGAGGCCCCAGCCCATCGGAACAACTCCATGCTGGTTTTCCCCTGTATATAGGTTCCATAAATGTGCCCGAACTTATCCATTTGCTTCCACTCCTCCCAGTCATTGAATACATGCCATTCCCGCTTGGGGTATTGACTATACCAGGTTTGATTCAAGGCGACAAAGGCACCACCATAAGCAGCTGCCTGTATAGAACTTGCCCAGATCATTCGGTTTTTGTGTGTAGTCGTGTCTGTAAAAGTGGAGTCCGATAAAGTGGAATCAAACGCTTGCCCGGCCAAAAGACACGGCAGTAAGAGACATGCGATAAATATATAGCGGGGCATGCCCTAAAGGTATTCAATCAGGTTCGCAAGGCTTATTGGATTTGGTTATTTTCGGGCAAATTTCAAGTATGAACGAGCTGATACAGAAGCGGGTTGAGTTGTGGTTATCAGATCAATTTGATGCGCAAACCCGCGAGGAAGTAAAACAGTTACAGCAAATCGACCCTGCTGCGTTGGCGGACGCTTTTTACAGAACCTTGGAGTTCGGCACCGGCGGATTGCGGGGGTTGATGGGAGCGGGTACCAACCGTATGAATAAATACACCGTGGGAATGGCCACGCAGGGATATGCGAATTATTTGAACCAGTGTTTTCCAGATGGCGTAAAGGTTGCCATTGCTCATGATAGCCGAAACAACAGCCGATTCTTTGCGGAAACGGCCGCGCAGGTTTTTGCGGCTAATGGCATTGAGGTGTATCTGTTCGCCGACATGCGTCCGACCCCGGAGCTTTCATTTGCCATCCGCCAGCTGGGTTGCCAGGGCGGAGTGGTCTGCACCGCTTCACACAATCCAAAAGAATACAACGGATATAAAGCTTATTGGGATGACGGCTCACAACTGGTGCCTCCGCATGATAAGAATGTGATTCTTGAAGTGGAAAAGATCGAAAACGTCAACGATGTGAAATGGTCGGGCGGGGAAGATCGCATTCATGCACTCGGTTCGGAGATGGATCATGCCTACATCAACATGGTCAAGGGACTAAGCATCTATCCGGATATCATCCAACAACAATCCGATCTCAAAATCGTGTATACGCCGATCCACGGAACCGGGATCAAGTTGGTGCCGGATGTATTGAAAGCATTCGGTTTCAATAATGTGCACATCGTTTCGGAACAGGCCATTCCCGATGGAAATTTTCCGACGGTTGAATATCCGAATCCGGAAGAATCAGAGGCTATGAGTTACGGCTTGAAGCTCGCCAAGGATTTGGATGCGGATATCCTCTGTGGAACCGACCCCGATGCCGACCGCTTGGCCATCGGGGTACGCAACGACAAAGGGGAGTGGGTGTTGATGAATGGAAACCAAACCGCGGTATTGGCATTTAATTATCTCATTGAAGCGCGGAAGAGCAAAGGGATCGCCCAACCAAATGACATGGTGATCACTACGATTGTGACGACGCCGATGATCGATGTGATCGCTAAAAAAAATCAGGTCGGATGTTATCGGGTACTGACCGGTTTTAAATGGATCGCCGATCTGATTCGCCAAAAAGAAGGGGAGGAGAATTACATCATCGGGGGAGAAGAAAGCTTTGGTTTGATGATCGGAGATAAGATCCGCGATAAAGATGGTGTTAGTGCCGTCGCGTTACTATGTGAAATGGCGGCTGTAGAACGATCCAAAGGAAGGAGTTTGTACCAGAAGCTGATCGACTTGTACGTAGAGTATGGACTTTATAAAGAAAAGCTCATCTCCATCACCAAGAAAGGAATGGATGGTCAAGCACAGATCGCAGCCATGATGAATGGTTACAGGGAAGCTTCTCCGGCTCAGATCAATGGAGTGGAGGTGCTTCGGACCTATGATTATCAACTGCAGCAATGTAAAGATCTGCGAAGTGGTGTCAGTACGCCCTTATCCCTTCCTGCATCAAACGTATTGATCTTTGAACTGGCAGATGGTAGTCTCATCGCTGCCCGACCAAGCGGTACGGAGCCAAAGATCAAATTTTACTTCAGTGTACACGCTGAGCTGCCACAGGCTTCGGATCATGATGCAGTTGATGCCCTTCTGGAGGAGCGCATTCAGGGAATTATCGAGGACATGAAATTGAACGGATAAGCAATGCGCAGACCAACAGAGGATACGCTTCGACATCAAGGGTTGAGAAATAAATTGATCGCTCAGTTGGAAGCCAAGGGAATCAAGGACCCGCAGGTTTTAACAGCTATGGGAAAAGTGCCCCGTCATTTTTTTCTGGATATCGGTTTTGATGAACTGGCCTATACCGATCGATCATTCCCGATTGAGGCTGGTCAAACCATTTCTCATCCATATACAGTTGCCTATCAGACGGAGTTGTTGCAAGTAAGCAAATGGAGTAAGGTATTGGAAGTGGGTACAGGAAGTGGATACCAGGCTGCGGTGCTGGCGGAGATGGGGGCACAGGTGTTCACCATTGAGCGGCAATCAGAGTTATTTGAGCAGCGAAAGAAATTCAAATGGCTGATGGAAACCTATCGACTCATCAAGTTTTTTTATGGGGATGGCTATGCCGGTCAGCCTACGTTCGCTCCCTTTGATCGTATCTTGATCACTGCCGGCGCGCCCGCCGTCCCGGAGGGGTTGATTCCACAACTTAAAGTCGGTGGCGTATTGGTTGTTCCGGTAGGAGAGGGTGATGCACAGCGGATGCACCGCATCGTACGGGTCTCAGCATCTGAAATAAAACAGGATGTATTCGATGAATTCAGCTTCGTGCCGATGCTGAAGGGAAAGTCCTGACCGCTGGTACATTCCTTTTCTTAACTTGTGGGTCATAATTTTTCTATGCGATACTTCCTTGCCATTCTTTTTTCGGCCATAACGGCCGGTTTGATTTTCCTACTTGATCGTCCACTCGGCGCCTTGCCGCCCCTTGGCCCATTACTCGGACCGCAGCATGGATTTTGGCAGAATGCGGAATCAAAAGACCATGACTTCGGTGGATCTTTATCACTTGCCGGATTGAAAGGCAAAGTGGACGTTCAACTGGACGATCGATTGGTCCCGCATGTATTCGCAGAAAATGATGAAGATCTCTACTTTGTACAAGGATACTTGCATGCACGTTTCAGGTTATTTCAGATCGATCTGCAAACCCGAGCCGCGGAAGGACGGGCCAGTGAGTTCGCTGGTGATAAGGCCATCCGATTCGATCGGGAACAACGCCGGTTGGGTATGCGGTTCGCGGCAGAGAATGCATTGGCAGAAGTTGAAAAAGATCCGGAATCTAAATTGGTTTTTGATGCCTATACACGAGGCGTTAATGCCTACATTGACGGACTGACACAAGCCGAGTTGCCATTGGAATATAAATTGTTAGGTGTACAGCCAGAGCGCTGGAGCAATATTCGCTCGGCGCTGCTGCTGAAAATGATGGCCCGCAATCTCTCCAGCGGTACCGAGATCGATCTGTCTTTGACTAATGCCAAATCTGTCTTTTTGCCCGATGAATTGAAAAAATTATATCCGCAGGTGCATGATTCACTCATGCCGATCATTCCGGCCGGTACCCCATTTGCCGAACCCGGTATCACGCCGGTTCGCCCGGCTAGTGCAGACTCCATTCTTTTTGGTAAGGGCGGATTGGAGCCGGTATTATCTGGGGAAAAACATGCACCGGACCCCAGTAATGGCAGCAATAACTGGGTATTGGCAGGATCCAAGACAAGTTCCGGAGCACCGATACTTTGTAACGATCCGCATCTGGAATTATCTCTTCCTTCTATTTGGTATGAGATGCAATTGCAGGGGCCAAACAGCAATGTGTATGGTGTCAGTTTACCCGGCTCTCCTTATGTCATTATTGGTTTCAATGACAGCATTGCTTGGGGAGTTACGAACTCACAACGCGATGTAAAAGATTACTACCGGATCAAATTCAAAGATGATTCCCGCACGGAATACTGGTTCGATGGACAGTGGCGTAAGTCCAAGATCCGTATCGAAGCGATTGAGGTAAAAGGTAAAGGGACGATCTATGATACGGTTGCCTACACGATCATGGGCCCTGTTATGTTCGATGCCTCTTTTACAGATACGTTGGCTAAAGGAGAAAACCTGGCTGTACGTTGGACGGGCCATGACGCCAGCAATGAGGGAAGAACGTTCTACCAGTTGAATCGCGCTAAAAATTATGATGAGTATGAAGCCGCGATCCAGCATTTTGCTTGTCCGGGTCAGAATTTCGTATTCGCATCCAAAACGGGCGACATTGCTATTTGGCAGCAAGGAAAATTTCCGGCACGATGGCCCGATCAGGGACTTTATATTATGCCCGGGGAGGATAGCACCTTTTTCTGGCAGGGCTACATACCGTATGCAGAGAATCCGCATGCTAAGAATCCGGAGCGTGGTTTTTTAGAAAGTGCCAATCAGCGGCCGGTTGATGGCACATATCCATATTTCGTTCCGGGTCGGTACATAACGCCTCGTGGGGTGACTATCGAGAAGAAGCTTATGGCGATGAACAGCGTGACGGTTCAGGACGTTATGGATCTTCATTCCGATTATTTTAATTCGCTTGCGGAGGACGTTCGGCCGATCTTGTTGAAATATGTAGACCGAGCTGCGCTCAGCGCAACGGAGCGGCGCTACCTGAATCTGTTTGAGCAATGGGATCTGTTGGCTTCACCAGATTCAAAAGGTCAAACCATTTATGAGTGCTGGTTCGATAGTTTACAATCCGCCATTTGGAAGGATGACCTGGATAGGGTCTATCCATCCGCTCCTTGGCCGGAGGAACAAACCACCATGGAATGGCTGGCTCGGGATTCCACATACATGCCATTTATAGATGATCGAAGAACTGATCAAATTGAAACCCTGACTGAGCTTGTTACGAACTCGCTGAAAACAGCTTCAGTTGTATTGCAAAAGCATGAACGAGAGGGGAAGCTGAACTGGAGTCTGTTTAAAGAGCCTTCCGTTAATCACCTGTTGCGGGATGCATTGCCCTCTTTTGCGAGGAAAAAGCTGCCGGTTGGCGGAAATGGAAACATTGTGAATGCGATCACTAAAAGTCATGGTCCGAGTTGGCGGATGGTTGTACACTTGACTACGTCAACGGAAGCCTATGGTATCTACCCCGGCGGACAGAACGGAAATCCCGGTAGCCGGTTTTATGACGATTATATTGACACCTGGGTACAGGGTAAATACAATAAACTCCATTTGATGCGTCGGGGCGAAGAAAGTGCTGCTCGCTGGACTCTTACGTTGAAACCTCTTTAATTTACTCCCATGAAAAGTTTGATCGCTGTTCTTTCTACTGCTATACTGAGTTTTGTTGCAGGCATATTTTTCCCTTGGTGGACAGTAGCCTTAGCCGCTGGATTGGTCGCCCTGCTGATGCCACAGAAATCATTCATCAGTTTTCTCTGTGGATTTGGTGGCGTGTTCATGCTTTGGCTGGGTCTTACGATCTGGATCGATCGTTCTAACGATGGACTTTTATCAGCTCGTATGGCACAGGTGTTGCCAGTTGGCGGAAACGTTGTGTATTTGCATCTCTTGACCGCCTTTGTGGGGGGATTGATCGGTGGATTGGCGGCTTTATCGGGTAAGCATCTTCGAAGTATTTTCAGTTCGGTGGTATCGTAACTAAGTTATCTTTGCCTTGGTTTAGAATTTTGCCCAACCTGCCATTGGGATTCTGGACACGGAATTAAAATTCAAATGCATGGCCCCCTTACACAATCGGGTATCCAGAAAGGAGCTGAAAGAAAAGCTGCTGGCTGACCCTACCCCCCGCACAACAATTTCGTTTTATCGATATTTCCGGATCGACGATCCCGTCGCCTTTCGGGATGATCTATATAAACGCTTTCAGTCGATCGGGGGGCTGGGTCGAATTTATGTTGCAGAAGAGGGAATAAATGCCCAGATCAGTTTGCCAACGGAAAATTTACCTGCTTTTCGATCACAGTTAGATTCGATAAACGGGTTGCAGCAACTGAGATTGAATGTAGCGGTTCAGGATGATGGAAAATCGTTTTTTGTATTGGACATAAAGGTTCGCTCAAAAATTGTAGCAGACGGAATCGAGGATCCCAATTTTGAGGTAGACCAAAACGGAAAATATCTTTCTGCTGATGCCTTCAATGAATTGGCGAACGATCCGGATACGGTGATCGTTGACATGCGGAATTACTATGAATATGAAGTGGGTCGGTTCAAGGGAGCTATTGAAGTTCCTTCAGACAGATTTCGGGATCAATTGCCGATGGCCGTTTCCATGCTGGAGGAGAACAAAGAGAAGAATATTGTGATGTATTGTACCGGTGGGATCCGTTGTGAGAAAGCATCTGCGTTCATGTTGCACCACGGCTTCAAAAATGTTTATCATTTAGAGGGCGGTATCATTCACTATGTAAACCAGGTTCGGGAGATGGGCTTGCCGAACCTTTTCATTGGGAAGAACTTTGTTTTCGATGAACGGCTGGGTGAGCGGATCACAGACGATGTTTTGGCGCATTGTCATATTTGTGGGAAGGCTGCTGATACGCATGTGAACTGCCTGAATGATGCCTGCCATTTGTTGTTCATTCAATGTGATGAATGCAAGGCTACGCTGGATGGATGCTGTTCCACGGTGTGTAAAACGCAAAAGCAATTACCGGAGGAGGAGCGAAAGAAAATACGCCAGGGGGTAGACAATGGTCACCATATTTTCAATAAGTCCAGGCAGCGGCTGGGTCAATTATCAGCCTCGGGCAGATCGGATACGGCTCAGTGACTCGTTGATTTTTTCCAGGACCATTTCTTCGTTCATCGGTTCGGGCTGAAAGGGCTTTCCGATCAATCGCTCATATAGTTCGATGTATCGGTTCGAGATGGTTTGTATCCATTCATCTGTCATCTCCGGTACGGTTTGGCCCTCTTTGCCCATGAAGTCATTCTCGATCAACCATTCCCGTACAAATTCTTTGCTAAGTTGTTTTTGTTTCTCTCCTTTGATCTGTCGATCCTCGAACCCTTCAGTATAGAAGAAACGTGAACTATCGGGCGTATGTACTTCATCCATCAGCGTGATCTTGCCATCAAGTAGACCAAACTCATATTTGGTATCAGCCAGGATCAGACCTTGTGCTGCAGCCAATTGTTTGCCTCGGTCAAAAAGGTTCAAGGCATAGGTGCATAGTTGATCCCATTGTTCGGGTGTGGCCAAGCCTCTTTTCAGGATTTCTTCGGCGCTGATGTCTTCATCGTGGCCAACTGCTGCTTTTGTGCTCGGGGTGATCAGGGGAGTTGGGAAGAAATCATTTTCTCGTAAGCCCTCGGGCAGGGATACTCCGCACAACGTTCGAAGGCCTGATTGGTAAGTACGCCAGGCATGTCCGGTCAAATTACCTCGAACGACCATTTCAATTGCGAAGGGATGGCATTTATACCCAACTGATACCTGTGGCGCCGGGGATTCGATCAGCCAGTTTGGGCAAATGGACTGAGTGGCCCCAAGCATGTAGGTAGCTATTTGATTGAGAACCTGTCCTTTATAGGGGATGGGGCGGGGTAGGATCACGTCGAAGGCCGAGATCCGGTCACTGGCCAGCATGACAAGCAGGTTGCTACCGATCGAATAAACATCTCTGACTTTGCCCCGGTAAAAACCGGTTTGGTCAGGCAGTTGAAATGACGACATGAGGCCGAAGTTAGTACCCTCCCAAAACGCTCCCAATCGATTGGGGATCAAGATTTCAACATCTTCTCCTTTCCCATGAAAATAAAATTTCCCCAATACCCCCACAATCCCTAATTTTCAGCCAAATTTCAAAAACCAAAACTCCCGTTTTATGAGAATGAGCTACCGTTATTTAGCTTCATTGGTCGTTACGGTACTTTTTTCTGTTCTGGCTAATGCTCAGGCAGTTACCGTATCCGGAACCGTGCGAAACAGTTCCTCCAAAGAAGTTGTTCCGGCTGTTTCTGTGACCGTGAAAGGAACCAGTCAGGGTACATACACCAATTCAGATGGGGGCTTCAGCCTGAAAGTGGCCAAATTGCCCGTAACCCTGGTGTTCAGTTCGATTGGTTTCGAGGATCAGGAGGTTACTGTGAACAGTGCAGCAAGTCCGGTCAGCGTAGACTTTAAAGCCAGCACCAAGTTGGGTCAGGAAGTTGTTGTTGCTGCCACTCGTACAGCAACACGAATTCTCGAATCACCCGTAACCGTTGAGCGCCTGAGCAACACAGCTCTTCGCGCCGTAGCGGCTCCTAACTACTATGAGGCCATCGGTAACCTGAAAGGTGTCGATGTGCACACGGCCAGCTTGACCTTCCGCACCATTACCACACGTGGTTTTGTAAGCAGCGGTAATACCCGTTTGAACCAATTGATCGATGGAATGGACATTCAGGCACCCGGATTGAACTTCGCTGTAGGTAGCGTTGCGGGTCCGGTTGATCTGGA
>Ga0082207_1001247_pt1 | contig 12353 bp, 8 predicted proteins | sample LakMenEpi10Aug09_FD_71540 | JGI IMG/M metagenome (GOLD analysis project Ga0082207, IMG submission 71540) | reverse complement strand
CGCCCTACACGCCGGCCCTGATCGACGCCGCGTTGGAGACGGCCCGCCGCGAAAACTTCGCCTGCCACCGGGGGGTCTACGTGGCCGTCACCGGCCCGAACCTGGAGACGCGGGCCGAGTATCGCTTTCTGCGTGGGATCGGCGCCGACGTCGTCGGCATGTCGACGGTGCCGGAGGTGATCGTGGCGGTGCATGCGGGCCTCGAGGTGCTTGGCATCTCGGTGATCACCGACATGTGCCTGCCCGACCACCTCGAGGTGGCCACGGTGGAAAACATTCTCGCCGTCGCCCGTGGGGCCGAGCCGAAATTGCGGGCCCTGATCACGGCCGCGGTCCGGTCCCGCCGCGGCATCGTCTGAACCCGGCAGCCCGGCGGTTCATCCCCGGCTCTCCACCGAGGGAGTGGTAGCCGAGAACACCGATTCCCAAGGCGGTTCCCACCACCACCGCCGAGAGGCCCGGAAAGCCGATAACTCGCATGGAAGAATCAGTGCGGCGGCAGCAGCGGGTCGATTCGGTGCTCAAACATGCCGACCATCGTACCGGCCTCTTTCGCCCTACGAATCAGCATCGCGGTGCTTGGCGTTCAACCGTTCGAGCACCTTTGCCGCGACGCAAAAGCCACACACGCCCAGCACGACCGGAATGGTGTCGGCGAGCATCGGGACTGCCAGAATCTCCGGCCCCGACCCGAAACCGAGTCCATCTGTTCCAAAAATCCTGCATGCGGCGGTGCGGTACGCGGCCGTAAGCGACATCGAGGCGGCCACCACGCCGTACCAGAATGACGGGAGCCGCAACCACCTGACGAGCCATGCGAACAGGAATCCGCCCACCGCGCTGCACGCCCATTCAATCACGTAAAACATCCGAAAAGCCACGCTCGCCATGACCGCTTCACGCGACAGCCCGGCCAAGTCGGGCGGGAAAAAACACTGGCTCGCGTAGCACGACGAGAAGAACCCACAGGCGATGATGTAGGTCACGGAGGGCGGGCCGAGAACAAGGTAGAGCGGCGCCCAGCGGCGGAGGTGACGGGAGAGTCTCGAAAGAAAATCGGTCCTCAATGCCAGCCGTGCGAACACGACGGCCGTGGCAGCCGCCAACACGACCACGACTCCGAACAACGTTTCGTTGACCGGGACGCTGATGGACGTCACGGCGGCCGCCGCATTCTCAGGATTTGCCATCTGGCCTGCTCCTCAGGTGCAGGACGGTGGCGGTGGCGACGATCGCGACGAGCACGGCAGTGCGCGGCATGTTCAACCGAGGCGGACCGCCTCGAACGGCACCGAGCGGGCCGTCGACGATCAGCCACGTGGCAAGGACATATTCCAGCACGAGGACGAACCCCAGCACCGTACACACACCGAGTCTGGCAAACATAGGTTCGTCCCGTTCCTCAACGTCATTCTCGGCCCGTTACCGCTCCGTCCATCACGGTGTTCTTCAGTTACGGCTGCCTCGAGCCGGTGTCTTGCATCGCTCGAGCACGTCGATTGCCATGGTCGTCGCACGCCGATAGTCACCGGGCGAGAGTCTCGCGGACGCCAAAGGCTGGATCAAGATCAAGAGCGGTCCGCCCCGGCGTCATCCTCGCGCGTCCGGGGGGCCTTTCGACGCCCTGTTCAAGCCGGACGTCGTGGCCGGCGTGGAAGGCGCGCTGCATGAGACGATCCTTCTCCCGCAGGCCGACGGGAAGGTGTGGCTGCCGCGGCCGCAGTGATCGCCCCCTGTCTGCGGGGGCCGAAACGAGGTAGGGTGATGCTGCTCTCGGACGGTCTTGACCTCGCGCTGCCCGTGGCCACCGATGTCAGACGCCTTCTTCACCCGCCCGGTCATCAACTCGCCCTCGACGCTGCCGAAACCCAAGACGGCCCGGCCTACGAACCCATGTCGTTGATCAACGAGGTGCGCAGTCTCCTGAGCCGCTGGCGCGACAGCCTCGGTCCGACGCAGTGGTGCGTAACGCCCGAGACGGTCCGCCTGCTCGCCCCGCCCTGCCCCTTCAGGTGGCCCTCCCGCATGGTTTCGCTGGCCGATCGGCTAGGATTCGCTCGATGCCCCTCTCCATTCGCTACGTCCGTTCGCTCGACGAGGTGATCGAGCGGGCTGCCGAGTTCCTCTCCCGCCCGGTCGATCTCTTCGCCCGGCAGCGGATCGTGGTGCCGACGGCGGGGGCGAAGGCCTGGCTGACGGCCGAGCTCGCGAAGCGGCTGGGGGCGAGCACGGGGCCCGACGGCACGCCGGCCGGGGATGGGATCGTCGCGGCCGTCGAGTTTTCCTACCCGGGCACGATCTCGTCGCTGATCTCGGAAGACGTGCGGCCCGACGTGGATCCATGGGACGTCGATCATCTCACGTTTACCATTTTGTCCGTGCTCGTGGGCGATCCGGCCTTCGACCAGGTCATCGAGCGATTCGGCGGGCCGCTGCTGGCGGCCCGCCGAATTGCGGACCGCTTCGACCATTACCACTTCCGCCGGCCTGGCATGATCCTGGAGTGGGAAAACGGGCGTGCCAGCCTGAGTCCCGAAGCCGATGAGCACGGGGACCGCGTGGCGAAGCTCCTCACGGCCCGCGACCGGTGGCAGTTCGACCTCTGGCGAAAGGTGCGGACCGCGATCGGCGAGAAGAGCCCGCCGGCTCGGGAGCAGGAGGCGCAGGGGCCGGCGCCCGAGGCCGTGCTCGTGGCCGGTCTGCAGGGGCTTTCGCTCCACCAGATCAGGCTCGTCGAACGGCTGGCGGGGATGCCGGCGAAGGATGACAAACCCTGCGTGGTGGAGGTGCTGCTCGTGCACCCCGCGCCGGCGCTGCGGGCGGCGTGGGCCGGAACCGCCCCGCCCGTCTCCAGAGACAAGTCCACGGTGCCGCGGCGGAGTCCCCCCGAGCCGACGCCCGGCGTCGATTCCCTCGTCGATGCCTGGCTGCGGGGCACCCGCGAATCCCAGTGGCTGCTCGCCTCCCAGGGGTTCTCTCCCGAGCATCTCGAAGCCGCGGCCGACGCCCCGCCGGCTGCCGACGCCCCGCTGCTCGCCCGGCTCAAGCAGACGGTCGCCACGGGCCAGGCGCCGAGCGAGACCGGCGCCGCGGCGTTTTCTTCGCGCGACCAGTCGGTGCGCATCCATCGCTGCCACGACCTCGGCCGCCAGGCGGAGGTGCTTCACGACGCGATCCTCCACGCCTTCCGGGAGATTCCCAATCTCGCCCCCCACGAGGTCGTGATCCTCAGCCCGCAGATCGCGACCCTCGCCCCGCACCTGGAAGCGGTCTTCAACCGCGAGGTCGCCGGCGACCGGCAGGACGGCAGCCGGGCCATGCTGCATCTGCCGCTGCTCGTGGCCGACCGCGGCATCCGCGAGGTAAGCCGCGGGGCCGAACTGCTGGCGGCCCTGATCGAGCTGCTCGACTCCCGCTGCTCGGTCGATGGGATGCTGGCGGTGGCCGCCCACCCACTCGTGCTCGCCCACTTCGGCCTCGACGAAAAGAACCTCGAGGTCTGGCACCGGTGCATCGAGCGGACGAAGATCCGCTGGGGCCTCGACGCCGCCCGCCGCGGGCGGGCCGGTCTCGATCAGCCAGAGCTCACGGCCCATACCTGGCGGCTGGGCCTGGAACGAACGCTGCTCGGAGCCGTGATGCCCGACGGTGCCCCGGCGACCGCCCTCGGCGGCGTGGTGCCGCTGCGGGAGGTGGCGGCGGCCGACATCGCGTCGCTCGCGCCGCTGGTGACGATCTTCGGCATCATCGACGATCTCGATCGGGCGGTCGTCGAGCGGCAGCCGGTGGGCCGGTGGTGCGATCTGCTCGAGCAGGCCCTCGGGCAGCTGGCCGGAGCGGAGAGCGACGAGCTGGCCGTGCCGCTGCGGGAGCTCGACCGGCTGCGGCAGGCGGCCGCGGCCGCCAAGGGAAACGCGCCCGCGGCCGTGGCCGTGCCTTGGCACGATCTCAAGACGATCCTCTCCGCCACGCTGACGGCGCCGGTGGGCCGGCAGCCGCTGCGCACCGGCGCGATCACGGCCACCTCGCTGATCCCGCTGCGGGGCGTGCCGTTTCGGGTGGTCTGCCTGGCCGGCTACGACGACGAAGCCGTCGCCCCGCGGGAGGGTGACAGCGACGACCTCGCCGATCGCCAGCAGCTGCTCGGCGACCGGGATCGCGGGCTCGAGGTCCGCCGCGAGCTGCTCGACTGCCTGCTGGCCGCGAGCGATCGCCTCGTCGTCACCTGCACCGGCATGGACGTGAAGAACAGCAAGACCCTGCCGCTGGTGACGCCACTGGCGGAGTTCACCGACTTCGTCGGACGGCACGGCGTGCCGACCTTCGAGCATGCCGGCGAGCGGCTGAGTGCGATCGAGATCGTTCATCCCCGCCATGCCTGCAGCCGCGGCAACTTCGTGGCCGGCGAGCACGGCTTGCTCGAGGCCGCCGAACCCTGGAGCCACGATGCGGCGGCCCTGGCCGCGGCCCGGGCGCTCGGCCGGGAGCCCGACCCGCGGGCCGCGACGGCGGCAGCTCCCGTGGCCCCGGCCCTTTCCGAGGTGATCGACCTCGAGTCCCTCGCCGAGTTCATGCACGATCCGCTCTGGCCCTACGTCCGCAAGACGCTCGGCATCAATCCCTGGCGGGCAGACGACCTCGCGACTCCCGCCACGCTGCCGCTGGAGCTCGAAAGGTTCGAGAAGGGTCGGCTCCGCGACGACTACATCCAGCAGCTGCTCGCGACCGCGGACGGTGCGGCATTGGCCAAGGCCTGGGCGGCCGCCGTGACCACCAATGGCGATGTCCCCGTCCTCGGCTTTGGCCAGGCTGCGGTCGCGGAGATCACGCAGTTTGCGGCGGCGCTCCTCGCACTGGCTGAGGACGAAGGTGTGCCTCTCGACGGCGGGCAGCACGCCGACATCGCGCTGGCGATCGAGGGCGTCACGCTCACCGGCAGGATCGAGCGGTGCCATCCGGATGCCGATCGCGTCGAGACGATCGTCCTCGTGCGGCCGGATGCGATCCAGACCGAAGCCCGGGGGTTTCTGGTCGCCAAGGCTCTGGCCGGGCTCCAGCTCCTCGCCCTGCGTTCGGCCGGCCATGCCGCGCGGGCCTTGATCTTGAGCCAATACGGGGACTGGCGTCCGACCGCCGGCGCGGAGCGGCCTCCCGCCGCCGACGTCGTCCAGATGCGGCAGGTCCGGCTCGCCGACGCGATCGACCAGGCCCTGGCAGGACAGATGCTGCGCGACCTCGGCAGGCTCTACCTGCAGGCCGCCCGCGAGCCGCGCGGGCTGTTCAAAGACACCGCCAAACACCTCCCGGTCGACCGCGATGCGGCCCTCGAAGCCTTCACGAAGTTCACGGCGGGCGATGGCTACGCGACCAGCCACGAGGCGGTCGTGTACGGAGGCCAGCCGGAGTTCAGCGATGTGTTCGACGACGCCGACCCTGAACGGTGGCGGCCCACCGTCGACTTCTACCGACGATTCCTGGCGCTCACCAACGTCTCATACGACCGCACCCGACGGGCTTACGTCTATGCCGCCGCTCCCCCTTGACCTCCTCGCCGACGACTTTCCACACGGCCTCGTCGTGGAGGCGAGTGCCGGCACGGGAAAGACCTATTCGGTGGCGGCGATCGTCACGATCGAGCTCGCCGAGCGGGACGATCTCCGGATCGGACAGATCCTGATCACGACCTTCACCCGCAACGCGGCCGCAGAACTCCGCGACCGGGTGCGGAAGCGGCTCGTCGAGACGGCCGACAGGCTGCGCCGCAAGGCCGAGCCGGGGGACGACAAGGTGGTCGTGCGGCTCCGGCGGCAGGGTGACGCCGCAGTCGCCGACTGCGTCCGGCGACTCGAGCGGGCCCTCGTCGAGTTCGACACGGCCACGATCACGACGATCCACGGCGTCTGTAGCCGCGTCCTCCGGCTGGCGGGCCTGGAGGCCGGCGGGCTGAGCGACGCCGACGATACCGACCGCATCGTCACCGAGGCGGTCAACGACCTCGTGGTCGGGCATTCCACGCCGGCCCACCGCTGGGACGAGAAGAAGGTCGCGCAGGTCGTCAGGGCGCTGCGGCAAGACCCGTTCCTCGAGGCCTGGATCGATCCGGCGCTCGACGACTCCGCCCGGCGGCTGCTCGAGCCCTTCCGGCCACACCTGAGCGGCTGCGTGCGGCGGATTCAGGCGGCGATGACCGTCGCCCCGAGCTACAACGACCTGCTCCGCATCGCCTGCGAACTGGTCCGCGACGAGGCCCGGGCCGACCTGCTCGAGGCCCTCGCGGCCCGCTTCAGATTGGCGATCGTGGACGAAGCCCAGGACACCGACCAGCTGCAGTGGGAGTTTTTCAACCGGCTGTTTCCCGGCGGTGACGGCCGGCGGCTGATCAGCGTGGGCGACCCCAAACAGGCGATCTACGGGTTTCGTGGGGCCGACGTGCGGGCCTACATGCGGCAGGCGAAGCAAACCGGCACGACCGACCGCACGCTCGTCGTCAATTACCGGGCGGATCAGCCGGTGCTCGACGGTCTCAACGCCGCCTTTGCCGGCCGGGAGTTCGGGTCGGGGATCGGCTACCGGCACGTCGATGCGCCGCGCCATCGCCAGGCGGCCCGCATCCGGGAGATGCCGGGCAGCATCGAGTTTCTCGACCTCGGCGAGGCCGGCAGCCGGGGGGCCCTCGCCAGGCCGGTGCTAGGCAAGGTGATCGAGCTGCTCGACGACGCCCGCATCGCCGACAAGGACGATCCTGCCGGACCGGGGCGGACCGTCGGGCCGCAGGACATCTGCGTGCTCGTCCGCTCCGGAAGCGTCGGCCAGGTCGTCCAGCAGACACTCGGGCGGGCGGGCATTCCGGCGGTGACTGGCGGCACGTCGAGCGTGATGGCCAGCAGCATGGCCCTCGATATCCGCTCGCTCCTCGAGGCGCTGGAGCGGCCCAGCGACCTCGGGCGGGTGCGGCGGGTGGCGGCGACGAGGTTTTTCGGCCATTCGCTGGCCGCGGTCGGATCGCTCGCCGCCGCCTCGAGCCGTGAGATTCAGGACGTTCAGGACCGGCTCCTGGGCTACGTGACGATCCTCGCGAAACACGGGATCGCGGCCCTCGGGGCCGCGATCGAGGCCGACGAGGCGGTGATGACGCGGATCGCCCAGGGCCGGCACGGCGAACGGAACGTCACCGATTTCCTCCACGTGATCGAGGTCATGGACGGCTCGGGCCCGGGCACGGGCTGTGCGGCGAAGCGGGCCCTCGAGGTCTTCAGCCGGCTGGCGAACATCGACGAGAAGCACGAGCTGGTCGCCCGGCGGGTGGAGAGCGACGCCGACGCCGTCAGGATCTACACGATCCACGCGGCCAAGGGGCTCGAGTTTCCCTGTGTGATCGTGGCCGATCTGTGGAAGGAGAGATCGAGCGGCGGATCTCCCGCCGTCTTCTACGACGATGACGGCAAACGCAAGCTCAATCTCGGCTTCGCGCTCGGCAAGGAGTCTGCCCATGCCAAGAGCCGGAAAGAGGCTGCCGAGATCGAGGAGGCCAAGCGGCTCCTCTACGTGGCCGCCACCCGCGCCCAGCACTACCTGGCCCTGATCGTCGGGCGGCAAAAAGGAACCAAAACGGATCCGGCGCCGCTTTCGATCCTCCAGCAGACGATGACCCTGCCGGAACCGATGACCCGGCCGAATGGCCGCTCGACGTTGCAGCGCCGGCTTGCCAAGGACGCCGCCGACGGTGCCCCGCTCGCCGTGGCCGCGCCCCCGAAGGTCGAGCGCACCTACCGCCGCATGTCGTTCACGGGGATTGCCGCTGCGCGGGGCCACGGCCGTGACCGGCCGTTCGACCCCGAGGGGGGTGGCTACGACGAGCTGGAGGCGGGCGGCGGCGAGTCTCCGCCCGCGGCTCCCGAGCCGCCCGGTCAGCGGCGGGACGTGATCGACCTGCCCGCCGGGGTGGCCGTGGGCCGGATCGTTCACGAGATCTTCGAGCACGTCGATCCGACCAGGCGGCCCCTCGCCGACGAGGTGCGGAAGGTGGTCGTGGAGCGGGCCACATCGGGCCGGCTGAAAGACCGCCACGACGAGCTCGTGACGGTCGTCACCGAGACCCTCGAGACGCCGCTCGGCGGCCCATTCGGGCCGCTCACGCTCGATGCGATCGGCCCCCGGGACCGGCGCTCGGAGCTGACCTTCGACATGGGACTGGCCGCGCTCGGTGCCGGCATCAAGGCACGAGCGATCGGTGAACTCTTGCTCGACACGCTTCCGGAGTCGGACATCCTGCGCGACTACGCGAAGCTGCTCGCCGGGCCGGCCTTCGACGTGCCGGTCGGTGGCCTGCTGACCGGCTCGATCGACGCCCTGCTCCGTCTGCCCGGGAGCACCCGCGGGCAGCCGCGGCTCCTGATCACCGACTACAAGAGCAACAAGCTTCACAGGAACGACGCTGCCGATCCGCTGGCGGCCTATGCCCCGGAGCGGCTGATGGCCGCGATGGCCGAGCACCACTATCCGCTTCAGGCACTGCTCTACGGCACGGCCGTCTATCGGATGCTCCGCTGGCGGTTGCCGGAGGCGGATCCCGATGAGTGCATCGCGGGCGTGGCCTACGCCTTCATCCGCGGGATGAAGGGCCGCGCGACCCCGACCGACCCCCGCGGCCACCGCTCCGGTGTGTTCGCCTGGCAGGCGCCCCGCGGACTCTGGCGGCGACTCAGCGATCTGCTCATCATGCCCGCGCCCGCAGGAGCGTGCCGATGAAGGCCCCCGAGAGTCTCAATCCCTACCGGGCCGCCGGTGTCATCGGCCGCGACGACATCGCCGCGGCGACGCTGCTCGTGGAGATGGCTGGCCGTGACGCGGCGATCGAGCCGGAGCCGCTCGCGTGGCTGGGCTTCTGCCTGGCCCTGCGGACCGTGCGTGATGGTCACACGTGCGTCGATTTCGACGCGATCGAGGCCTGGCGTGGGGAGATCGATCCCGAGATGCCGAGATGCCCTCCCTGGCCGACCGACGCTGCCGCCTGGACGGCCGCCCTCGGAAACGCCACACACCTCGTCGGCAGGCCGGGCGAACGCCGGCCCTTCATCCTCGACGGCCACCGCCTCTACCTGGCTCGGGCCCATGCGGAGGAGGCGTCGATCGGCGTGGCGATCGAGGCCCGCGCGGCAGCCGGCACGATCAGGATCCTGCTCGGCGGCCCAGGCACCGGGAAGACGACCAAGGTGGCCCAGGACCTGGTCCAGCTGCTCCAAGACGCCGACCGCGTCGGCGACGAACCCACCGTCGCCTTGGCCGCTCCGACGGGCAAGGCGGCGGCCCGGATGGCCGAGGCCATCCAGAAGGCATGCTCCAGCGCAGCCGTCAAGGCATCGCGCGAGGTGAAGGAACGCATCCTCCGGCTCAAGCCCACCACCGTCCACAAGCTCCTCGGCTACCAGCCCAGCCGCGGCGACTGCTATCGGTATCACGCCGGTGAACGCCTCCCGTTCAAGCGCGTGATCGTGGACGAGGCCTCGATGCTTTCGAGCAGCCTCCTGCACCACCTGCTGGCGGCGGTCCGTGACGACGCGACCATCATGCTCGTGGGCGACCCCGATCAGCTGGCGAGCGTGGACGCCGGCACGGCACTCGGCGACATCGCCCTGTTCGGCCGTGCGGAGCACGCGGGCACGCCCCTCCACGGCTGCATCGCGACCCTCACGGAATGCCACCGCACCGAGTCCGAGAAGATCCTCGAACTCGCCCACGCCATTCGCGCGGGACAGCAGCAGCGGGCGATGGCAACGCTCACGGCGGACCACGACGCGGTCACATGGGTCGATCCGGCGGACTCCAGGCAGCTGGCGGATCTCACGAATCTCGTCGTGCACCACGCCACACGGCTCCGCGGACTCGCCCGCGGCACCGACGTCAAGGCCGTGCTCGCCGCGCAGTCCGAGCTCCAGGTGCTCTGTGCCCATCGCGAGGGGCCGATGAGCGTGGCCGGCTGGAACAGGCGCATCGAGAAGCAGCTCGACATCCGCCCGGGATTCCCCTGGTACACCGGCCGGCCGGTGATGGTCACCCGCAACAGCCCGTCGCTGCGGCTGGCCAACGGCGACGTCGGGGTGGTGATGTCCGGCGGCGGCACCCGGGTGGCCGCCTTCGGGATCATCGACGCGGAAGGCCGGCCACTCGAGCTGCCGGTCTCCCGGCTGGAAGACATCGACACCGTCCATGCGGTCACGATCCACAAAAGCCAGGGCTCCGAGTATGGCCACGCCGTGGTCGTGCTGCCGGACCGGCCCAGTCGGATCCTGACCAGGGAGCTGCTCTACACGGGCGTCACACGGGCCCGGAAGCGGGTGACCGTGGTCGGCTCCCGGGAAGTGCTCGAGGCCGCCATCCAGACGCCGATCCGCCGGGCCACGGGCCTGGCGAACCGGCTGGGAGGTGGCCATGCTCGATGACTCCCTCGGCACTCACCGCGGCGCGGACGGCCCGCCGGTCTTCCGGCCGGTGCGGAGGCTGACTGACGAGTTCGTTCGTTTCCCCCGCCACAGCGATTGACTCCCCATGATCACCTTCATCCATTCGGCCGACTGGCAGCTCGGCAAGCCGTTTTCCCGGGTCGCCGACGACGAGAAGCGGTCCCGGCTGCGGCAGGAGCGGATCGCCGCCATCAGGCGGATCGGCGACGTCGTCCGCGGGCACAACGCCGCCTTCGTCGTCGTCGCCGGCGACGTCTTCGATTCCAACAGTCCCACGAACGCCACCGTGTCGGACGCGTGCGAGGCCATCAGATCGATCGGCGTGCCCGTCTACGTCATCCCGGGCAACCATGACCATGGCGGGCCGGGGACCGTCTGGTCGCAATCCTTCTTCCTGCGGGAACGCGCGGACCGGGCTCCGAACCTTCGTGTGCTGCTCGACCCGGAGCCCGTCGCCGAAGCCGGGTATGTCCTCTTCCCCTGCCCGCTCGGCCACCGGCAGAGCGGCGCGGATCCTTGTGCGTGGATCAGGGGCTACGACTTCTCCGCCCTCGACGATCGGCCCCGGATCGTGCTCGCCCATGGCAGCACGCTGAACTTCAAGCAGGAGAGCGACGAAGAGGATGGCGGCCGGCAGGCGAACCTGATCGAACTCGACCGCCTGCCTCTGTCGCAGCTCGACTTCATCGCGCTCGGCGACTGGCACGGCATGGTGCAGGCGGGCGACAAGGCCTCGTACTCCGGCAGTCACGAGACCGACCGCTTCCCGAAAGACGGTCAGACGACCGGCCAGGTGCTGGTCGTGCAGGCGGCCCGTGGGTCGATGCCCGTCGTGCAGCCCAGGCAGACCGGCCGCACCCGCTGGTTTGCACATGCGGAGACGTTCGCCACCGACGCCGGCCCGGCGGCGCTCAAGGACGCCCTCAACCAACGCGTCGGCGACGCCGACCGCGGGCTTTCGCTGCTCAAGCTCTCACTGGCCGGCAGCCTGGGACTCGCCGGCCATGCAGAGCTCGCGCGGATTCTGGAAAGCTGGCAGTCGGGGCTGCTCGACCTGCGGCTCGACAACGCGGTGGCGGTCGCCCCGACGGCCGACGAGATCGACGCCCTCACCAACACGCTGGGCAATCCCCTGATCATGCACGTGGCCCGCGAGTTGCAGCGGCAGATCGAGGGCGGCGGCGCTGACGCGTCGATCGCCGGCACGGCCATCGCCCTGCTTCACGAGTTCGTTCACGGAGACGATGCCCGATGAGACTGCTCTCCGTCAGGGTCAAGAACGTCCGCATGCACGAGGACCGCACGGTCGAGTTCGACCGGGAGCGCACCGTCGTCGCCGGCCCGAACGAGTCGGGCAAGAGCACGCTCGTGGACGCGATCGAGCGGGTCCTCTGCTATCCGCATCGCTCCACCGCCGACAACCTCGAGGGGTTCAAGCCCCGGGCCGGCGGCGGGGCCCCCGAGGTGACGCTCACGTTCGAGCGACACGGCCGGACCTATGAAATCCACAAGGTTTTCAAGGGTCCGCAGTCGCTGGCGCGGCTCACCGATGAGGACGGTCTCACCCTCACGGGCGACGAGGCCGAGGAGCGGCTCCGCGGCCTGCTGGGGTTTGGTGAAACCCAGCTCCGCAGCCCGTTTTACGGATGGTCGCACCTCTGGGCCCGCCAGGGTGCGGCGGGCCAGGATCCCACGGACGGTGCCGCCCTCGGTGCGGCCGCAAAGGAACTCGACGCTCGGCTCAAGCGGATGACGGGAACGGTACCGACCGAGTCGAGGAAAGACACGGCCACGTGTGACCGAATCATGGCGGAGCACAATGCCACGTTCACGCCGACGGGCATGCTGAGAAACAACTCCCCACTCGGCGCGGCCCGGGCCGAACTGGCGGCC
>Ga0082207_1001244_pt1 | contig 12379 bp, 6 predicted proteins | sample LakMenEpi10Aug09_FD_71540 | JGI IMG/M metagenome (GOLD analysis project Ga0082207, IMG submission 71540) | reverse complement strand
GTCTCCATAGGTCAGTCTCCCGGATCCAGGCTTTTTGCTAAATTCGCGTCTCTGGATCCTCAGACCTTGCCGGAATCAGGATCCAATTTAGAGCCGAAAAACCACCGGTCCTCGTGTTGTTGTGCAGGTACCGGCAGGGGCGTACCTAGGATTTTGCCGGGGGGATGCACATTTTTGGCTGACCTAGCCCCCCCCCCTGATCTGGATCCGGAACCGGATCCGCATCAAGATTTCGAGCTGGATCCGTATTGTTGTCTAATTTATAATTATGTTGAGGTAAACAAACTTGCATTTTTTTCTTGTTGCCCACATGGCCGGTGGGGGATGCACAGGGGGGGGAGGGGGGGATTGTGCATCCCCCCTGGGTACGCCCCTGGGTACCGGTATATCTAGGTGCTTAGCGGCGGCGCTGCTCTCTACCCGTCAGTCATTGGCTCATCCATCTGCTTTGCAAGTACATTTAAGAACTCATTCTGGGAGAAACCGTACAGCTGCGCGCAGTGTTACAAGTCTTTTGCCCAGTCATCTGCGTTGCAACGACATTTAAGAATTCATTCTGGGGAGAAACCTTACAGCTGCTAACAGTGACTTTGAACACTGGGAGCATCTGTAAGGTTTCTCCCCATAATGAAATCTTAAATCTACTTGCAAACCAGATGACTGTGTAAAATGATTTTGAACAATGGGAGCTGCTGTGAGGTTTCTCCCCAGGCCAGAATGAATTCCTAAATGTGCTTCCAACGTAGATAATTGAGCAAATGACCTTATACACCGGTAGCAGCTGTAAGGTTTCTCTCCAGAATGAATTCTTACAGTAAATGTCTTTGCATCTTACCTAAGCGGGCAAATGTCTTTAAACCCTGGAAGCAGCTGTATAAATTAACAAAGAACATGTGACTGAAAAAAAGTTGTTAATGCGCCTGTTTGCACAAGATTGTTCTCACATATTGCTGCATTTCTAGATTGGCAAACAACTTAGCGAACTGGGTATCAAAAGGCTTCTCTCTAGTGTAAAATCTTGAATGTATCGGCAAAACATCTGACCAGAAAAATGGCTTTGAACAATGTGAGCAATGTTTGCAATTGTTCGGTTCCAGCATTGGCCATCTTGAATAAATGCGCAAGCGAAACCTCTGTTACAACTTACAACAATGTATCATGACGATCAGATTGCGAATGAATGCAGCCAGTTAATTGAATGTTTTCAGAGTTCAGTCGAGAATAGACCAAGAAAGCGAAGAAAGCTTCATATTGCACATACAGCCTGGCCACCTGACATTTGTGATGTAACAGAAAATGTCAAACAAAACTCGAAGGTAAATCTTTGCTTGCTTGTTGGCGCACTCCCTGCAAATCTTCCCAGCCAACGCTGCGATTACTTTGACATTAAGGGATGCTGGCAAACAATGGAGCAAAGACGAATTGAAGTTCTCCTGCATCAAGGGCGATGTGGAAAGAATTCTCAGCGCAAATTATGACAGCTTTCGAAATTGCTGATTTTTTTGACAGCGGCCCTTTTCACGCTCCGAACATTCGGTGCGGAAATTAATTGACGCGTTAGGGGGAAGGTCTTGTTTGATCCGCATCGCTTTTTGTCAAACAAATCGCCATTTTTTCTAAATTTGGCAAAGGTGTGGTACCTGTTCGGATTCAATACTGTACCTATAGGGTTTAGATGGCGTGATCAATGCGTTGCTATATTATTATAGAAAACAAATGTTCTTTTTGTGTACTGAGCAGTGTTCTATAATTGCTCTTTTTTGTTCTTTCAGAAAGTCAGTCAGGAAGTCTGTCAGGAAGTCAGTCAGAAGTGCAGTTATTTACCAAAGGGTTGTCCCGGCCCTATCAAGAGAATCGGTCAGGAAGACATCCTTAATGCCCTACAACGGGTCAAAATATCTTTAAGCAGCCTCCAGACACACCTCAGTTCTCAAACAAAAGCTTGTCGCTTTTGTACGACTATAACTTTGAAAGAGGTCCACCATAGGGGCAAAATCGCCAAAGTCATCAGCTGGGTAAATGACACAGGTAGATAAAATAAGCATTTTTTATTTTAAAGGAACAATACATAAATGTATCACATGTCCATGTCCCTAAAATTTATATATTATTACTGTCTTTCCCTTATTAAAATCCTCATTGGTACTTTACTACTCAGATGTTATTTTCTAGATTCAGAAGAGTTGAATACCCAACCGCTCCCACCTCCGACCCTAGCACAGTATGACTCTTGCAAGGTGATTATGATAAATAGGTTGTTTTCAGCGCATAGGTAAAGCATCTAAAGGATTGGCCTGTTCTTAGGAACAAGAATTAAACACTGTGTACCATAATATAATTGTGGAAAATGTTTCATATTTATTTTCCTTAAATGGACTGCGTCACCAAAAAAAACCGATTTTTTTGCTCTGATTTTTGCTTATTTATTTTTCAAAAAAAGGCAACACCTGTCTTGGAAGTAAATTATTCCAAAATTATTCTAGTATTTCAACTACTGTACATAATCAACATTTATGCCAAAACACCCCATCTTGGAATGCAATTATTTTATCAGTCAGCCCTGAAAAAGAGCCCGATTTTGTAAACCTGTCAACTTTCCACTTTACCCTCGATCTCCACAATGCCAGACAGAAGCTGTATTACCTGTGATCTTTCCCACACCCCCGTCATTTGTCGTTACCATCTCTACCTTTAAACAAATACGGGCTCAGTGAGTTTCCATTTAAAGGTTCCTGTTAAAGCCGCCGAAGGAGGGAGCGACGATAATCAACGTGTCCAGGCATGGAAGAAGAAAAAATCAAGACTACAAGTATCTGAAGTTTGAACTATCAAGACTATAGGCGTACATACTGTAGCTTGTTTCAACTATCAACTAATCCCCATCCTCCATCTAATTATACGTTCATATTGAGTAAATTATTTTTTATTTTGTGCTTTGTGCCAGTCATAATATTACACAACTAGTACTTTTTTGAACACTCATGCATCTGCTGCATCATACTAATTGATATCAAATGGGACCAGATTCTATTGGAAGCTTTGGCAGGCCTCTTCTTGTACCGTGCGTGTAGGAATTGGAAAGACAGCTGCAGGAAGTAAATGAAGAATTCGCTGACAAGAATGCTGATCTGCACCGAAAGCATGAGGAATTATTTGAAGCGAAGAGCCATCATCGAATTAATGAATTTAAGGATAACATTCCGACAAAAATTATATCACTACAGCCACCTTTAATGATGCCAACTTCGTCAATCCGAAAGGAGATCCTGAAGCAAAAGGAGGAAGAGGTGGGCAGGCTCAGGAGTGAGAACACCGCCCTTAGCATCGAGGTGGGCATGCTCAAGAAGAAGTTACACGAGACAGAGAGCTCTTTCAGGTGTGATTTCTTGCTTTTTTTAAAATGCGTTTGTGGAAAAATCTGGATTCCAGTCCAAAGAATGGAAACAATCTGGATCAGATAGCTAGGATCAAATTTGAGAGAACGTAGGAACAGTTGCTGATACAGATCTTGGGACTAGGGTCTTAGGATCCTGGACGGGAAAAATTTGGACCCAAGGCTAATGTTAGTTGAATTTTACCGGTGCGTTGTACAGTATTGCATGCAAAGAAAGATACATATTATATTTTACAAAGCACAGTAAAAGGAATGATATGAACAGAGTTTACAAATGGCCCTCCATATATCTTTTCTGTTGTATAATTAGTAATTACTGGAAATTATCAGGGAGAGTGTGAATAATTGGACGACCACCAATCAGGGTCTGAAAGAAAAGGCGGAGAATTGCCGACAGGCAGAGAAGATGGCTGTGGACAAGCTCAATGTAAGGTTCTTACTTTGATTCAGTATGACACAATTTTTGTTGTTGCTATTCTCTTTTATTTTCCTTCCTCTAGATGCTTTCCACAACGGTCGAAACTATGAAGGAAGAACTAAGGACAATGGAGGAAAAACTCCAAAGGGCAAAATCCCGGCAGGCTGGTCGTGTCCGGCAGCTACTCACTGTGAGTAGCCAGCACAGGTGAAAATTGATGATTGGTAGAAGGGGTGCACTGCTTGTAACAGCTTTATGATACCAAACCAGAAATTGACAATATCTGATTCACTTTCTTTCAAAACTTATTGTCGGTATTGTTCCGGTTTTGTATTCATTTTAACCGGATCCTGATACAGCAATTTAGGGTTTTGATGGCCAAAAAAAGGGAAATATTTTTGGCTGAAACTGAAATTTATGTGAGATTTCAATTTTCCTATCCCTAGACCTCCATAAGGGACTCCAAGCTTTTAGATCACGAAGGCAAGCAATTCAAGATGAATTTTTATAATTTTTTTCTGTTTTTCCCTTGCAGCCCTTAAATGTTTTGGCCTATAAGAAAAAATTTGGGTTGACACTGACAGCCAGTGGTATAACAATTCAATACTGTTGATATTTCTTCAAGCTATTCATGCTGAACTTTGAAACAAATCTGTTCTGTTTTCATCCTGTGAGAGGCTTAAAACTGAATGGGGTATGAAAAAGCCGGGTAACTTGCAAGCCATTTGCTCATCGCTATTGATTCTTTACCGCGACTCCATATATCGGCAGGAATAGTCGCACTATTTGAAAATATTTATGATAAACAACTGATTCTTAACGATTCTTCTAATGGCAGAAAGAGGGTTGGCTGAGTAATTTTAGGCCTCTCAAATGGGTCTGTAAGGGAGACGTACCGAATGTTACCGGAACTACTTTCATTCAACCCACCTCTTTTCTGATTGGTCAACAGTTTTTACCTTCAAAACACTTTAAAGCATGAAATTGACAAAAAGTTCTGTATTTATGCTTATGGGCCTTTTTTCGTACTCGATCCAAATACGGATTGCTAATATGGATCCGCAACCACTAACCTTTCAGGAAAGTGGTGCCAGAGAAGTGCAATACTCCTGAAAAGATTAAAGGACTGGAAAAGGTGCCAAGACACAAAGGTAAAAATTACTGTATAAGTCCTGATTGCAATTAAAACCGGTAATAAGTACACCACCCATAGCATTTTAATGATTATACTAAGGTTATATGTACAGTACTTTATTTTCTGTTTGTCAGGTGAAAATGATCAAACCTGTAGCAAGCCTGCTGCAATTCGTAAGTCACCGAGGCCTGCTGCCAGAGAAGCCGCAGAAACTTTGAAGAGAGGTTTGTTCTTTTTTAAATAAGGAAAATTTCGTTTATGGATTTTTAAATGGCTTTTACAGTACATATATTGGAAGACTGGGCTGTATTCGTGCAACTGATCCGGATCCGGTCCAAATATCAAAGATCTGGAACACTGACTTTCACATTTAATTTGCAATCTATTTCAAATTTTTGTAGAAACGCTGCTGTCTGTACAAACTGTTCTCAGAAGCCCTGACGACCGCAATCTTGGCCTGGAGGAGACACAATTGACCGGCTTGGTAGGAGTATGTATAGTCAATCAAATGTAAAAGTATAATCAATGTTTTCTTGAGGGATTACTGCAAAAATTTTATTGCATAGATATACATTTTTTCAAAATTAACCTTGCAATATCTGACTAAATTTTGTTAATGCTGCAATGAATTTGTAGAAGCTTACAATTTGAGAACAAATCCTACATGTGAAGATTTTGCTTTAAATTCAATCGCAGCAAGCACCTTTGTATAAGTTACAAAACTCTTCACAAGATATGGATTGGGGCTGAAAAATTGTAATTACAATATTTTAATATTTTAGGGACGTGGAGTTATCACTACTAAATGGTTTAAAAAGGGCCATGCAGTTGTCGAATATAAAGGTAAAAGTGTAAAATAATATTTTCTTAAAGGGACAGTGTCGTGAGATTTTCAAATTTAGGATTATCCCCGTGAACCAGTTTCTCAAAAGCTCCTGAGTATACCATTGGGGCCATTTCAATTTTTTTCGGAAAACAGAAATTCGTGAAGATATTCACAGGTGCGCCAACGGTGTCATTGATACTTGTGGCAAATGGAAAAATCATCAATCAGAAAAATTATCATTATTTATAAATTTCAGCAGTAGAGTTAACATCCCTTTAAATTTTTTCCTTCAAGCTCACCGTAGGATGTCAGAAGTTGACTCTGATATTGTCCCCATTATTTGGCGGCCCTCGGGTGTCGTTGATAGCAAGTCAAGGTTCGCCACCACTATCATCTCTGCTTATCTTCGAAAAAAACCGCAATTCGCCTTATAACAATTTCATTATGACGATTATGAAAAAAGTGATATGCGCCAAAACCCCACTGTACCGTTAAGTTAAAATATTTTTATGCTTCTGAATCCAGACGCCAGTCAACAGGAGAGTGTGTCTCTATCAGTTGCAAATTTGTGTAGAAGTGTTAAAACATTTTATTGCTTTTTTAAGGATACATACATCTATCAACTTTTATAATTTAGGCGAGGTCATCTCCGAGACCCTAGTCAAAAAACGGTAAGCTTTACTGATTGATTCACAGAAAAACATAATTAAAGTGGATAGGATAGTCAAATATATAGTCGATCTGCACAGCTCTAGGGATAGTCAATGATTTATGAATGAAGTCTGAAGGCTGTGTTGCGGATCCGGGATCTTTATTCCGGATCCTGATGTTTACCCGGATCTCGGATCCCGAATCCAAAAACAGCAAAAACAGAGAAGGAACAAATAAGTTAAGACTTTTGGCAAAAAGTCGTACTTAAAGCTTGGATTAATTCAAACTCAGCAATTGTACAAGGTTTTAAAGCAATCCGCGTGCGGCTAAGGGAGCGCGGGAGTCACAACTCCGACGACTGGAGTAAAAGCTTACCAATCTGCCTCATTTTTCCGCAGGGAGAAGAAGTACCAGAAAGCAGGTCTGCGTTGCTACATGCTGCAAGTAAAGGGGCATTCTTTCCGGTAAGGATTTCGAAAAAACACTATTGTGAGACTTTACCAAGGTCATTTCCATTTCATTTCATTGGTCACCACTATTAAGAAAAATTACAAAAAATTATTTATAAACACTTTTTAGGATAGACGCAACAGCAGAAACGGGAAGATTAGGCAGTAGTTAGTATGGTCCAGCGATTTTGAAACGTCATTGTATGGGCAGAGTGTTTCCAGCAGAGCCCAAGTTTGTAAACAAGTAATTGCATCAATTCCAAGCCTGCAAAATTGATCCATTGAACTGGAATGAATGAAGTGTTTACCTTGGAAACCGATTGCTTTGACAATTAAAACGTGTACCCTCTACATCATAGACCAACCGGACACCACATCAATAGTAAAACGGTCCGATCATCAATGCTCCACAGATCAACTGCTCCACACGTCATAACCATTACCTTCGTAACTACAGCTCAGTTAAAAATTTAAAGGTAGTTGGAAATGAGAAATAATGGGGGCCGGGAAGAAGACAAACACAAATGTTATAGGTAATGGTCTCGAGGTTTACTTACAAATTACAATTTGAACACGTAGTTTTGGTATCAAACTCATATTCCTATTTCGCTCTCTCGAGCAAAATGCATAGAAGTTTATTTCTTAATAAGGATACGGAAAACTGCTTCCTTCTGTTGAAGCAATGACGCATAGAAATTCTCTGTGTCAATGGCGATGCGGATAGAATTCGCATCGCAAATTCAAATTATAAACAGTTTGGGATTTGCGGTTTTTTTCTTGGTTCAGACCGTATCTCTTTTCACGCTCCGAACATTCGGTGTGTTAATTAATTGACGCGTTATAACTTATAAGAAGGAAAGTGTTGTTTGTCTTTAAAGAGTACATAGACTGTGAGAAGAATGTGAGAAGAATGTTTGATTTCGTTTGGTATTGTTGTAAGTGTTGGAAGTAAATGAAATTAGGTTACCAGTTTTATTAAAATCACTGGACCACCATTAGGAAGACTGGTTAATCACAGCCGAAAAAACCCCAACTTGACACACAAGGTGATTATTATAGGTTTATTTAACTAAAAAAATCCTTAGTTGTTTTGTTCTTTTATGAAAAAACTGCATTACTGCTTTGCGTATTTTTAGGTCGTGAAGCACGAAGGGGAATACAAAGTTCTGCTTATAGCAAAAAGAGACATCAACATAGGAAATTTTTCGGATCCGGAGCGTATAGATCTGCAATTATTATACTTGCCTGGTTCTGGATTCTTTTTGGCATAGAAAATCTGGATTCAGGAGCAATGATATTTGGGTAAAAATTTCAAAAATTAAATCCGTGATAAACATCCTGGATCCGCGACACTGAACGCAGGTATATTTGTTTGTGAACGCATAATCCGACTAGGCATTGATCCGTATCCACATTGAGGTAGCCCCTGGATCCGGATCTGGATCCGCAGGTAAAATGCTTGATTCAAATCTGCAAGAAAACCAATGAGGATTCGAAAAATACTAAGTTCCTAGGAGAGGAGTTAAGGTACAATTATGGAGATAAAAGGCCACAAGTGGTGAACAGTTTACCGTGGCTTCAGGAATAGCAGGTAATAATTTCAAACCACAGGTGTTGACGTGTACAAAAAAGTACATGGTTATGATGGTCCTTTGGTACATATTCGTTTTACCCGGGAACCATTCCTCTTTGCTTTGCGATTGATAAATAACTTACTTAACTAACCTTTTATGCCACTGTAGAGGACATAATGCACTTTACAAAACGGGCTGATATTTTTTCAAATACGGCAAAAAATATTTTAATTCGTTGTAAACTAATTATGTATCTTCGGTCGAACCCATCCCGATGGAAAGTACATTTAAAGCCGGCTCTTCGGTGAAAGAGGCAGGTTTGCTATTTTCGTCTGAAGGCACAAGTATTGGGTAAACCATGACTAAGTTTATTATTTATTATAGGCGGCATGCAGCAATTCCTCCAGGGCGTCTTCGGTCTCTCCAAGCCAACGCCAACGATCTATTAGATCAGCGGATCCAAATCCGGGACCAGGATCTGTTGAAAGACCAGCACCAAGGGTCCAAGAGACTACAGCAGCTTTTGTATGATGTATTGAAATTTGTTACGTTTCCGTTTGAATTATTAATCCTGTTTTCAGACGGAAGAAATAAAATGGCTGATGACGAATCCTACCTTGACGCTCTAATGGATGCTTTAGATGAAGACGAAAACGACGACGTTTTATGTGCATCAACTGATAATGGAGATGTCCAGCACAGCGTGATGAACGACGAAGATTGTCATCGCCTTGCTCCGTCAGCTGATATGCAGGAGTGGTGTCCCAGTCTCGTCCACCAAGACTCTACCAGATTTATTCAGGTTATGAAATAACCTATCAGGGTGGATTTTTCCTTTGTTTTAGGTAGTTAAAGGTGCCGGTACTGACTTATTTTTTTCCTTATTTCTTTTTGTAAACTTGATTTGTTGTAGTTATTTCTCATGGCATTCACTTTTGTCATTAGGACGGAAGCCTGGTGGATCAGGGGTCCAAATACTCGACGGAGATGAAAAAGCGATTGGCACATGCACCGCCATCCCCTCTTGGCTCCCGGACACCAAGTCCCGGCCACGTGGGCCAGTTAAAGAACAATGGCACCAGGTCCGGTTTCGTGAACAAACCAGGGGAAAAAATTACTTTCACGGGGAAAGCGGAAAAGGCAGGGACACATTTTTTTAACACACACATATTTTACAGTATGTACGGTATTGAAAGCATTGATTTTATTTATCTCTAGTAGACGAGAAAGATTTTAGAATGTGTCCTTTCTGTTAAAGAAGTCTCCGGGCCTTGAAAAGGTTATGCTAGTAGAACATTCTGGCCTCAGGATATGCAGGTCAGGGAAAACCTTTTATTGATAAGTAGTGAGACAGGAGCTCTAGGAAAGTATAATAATTATTTTTTATTTACCTCACATACAGTATACAGATTCAAAACACATGGCCGTTTACACTAATGTTAAATATTCCGTGTAAAAGCACCCCGTTAGGAATATATATCTTGTTTATGTTTGCTGATATGAAACAGGACGGCCTCATTATTGATTCTGTATACGTACCAACCAGACAATAAGCATTTAACGTTTTTTCTTAAGCCATTACCTTCGTCTCTTTCTCATGTAATGCGCAATGGTGCATTAGAGTCCATTTACCAATGGATTGTCTTGTTCTGTCAGAGCTCAGGTGAGCCAACTGCAGATGGACCAGGCCATGCATGGAAGACCGTTGATCAACATCTTCCAGCTGGAAGAGAGCATCATGAGGTAGTATCTTGTTCAAGGTCGCATTTTGCGGAATCCAAAATGGTCTAAAACGCAAAAAATGTCCGTCTAAGGTATTATCAGGGAGGCAGGTTTTTAAGGTACTGTTCAAGCTGTTGTCCTTTCTTTGAAGTGAATGACAAGTTCAGGTTTCTTTCAGGAAAGAAATGGGCGGAGACTGGGTCACAATGGGTGTGCTCTACTACAAGGCGCAACCCAAGAGCAAGAAATCAGGAAACAGTTTTTCCGTCTGGAAGCTAACAGATCTCAGGCATTCATTTAAATTAAAAGTACTACATGGTACAGTACCACACTCGGTCGCATATTCGCATAGGTATTCATTTTTGATTTAAACTTCTACAGTTTTATCGGGCTGTAGTTACGCCATTAGTAACTTAAAAGTTTGTTCTTCTTCTTCCTTTGCCCAGATAGACAAAATATTATTTGTACTGTTGATTAAACAAAAAACTCCACGCGCCTCGCTTTTAAATGCGACCTATCGAATGAGCGGATGAGCCTATTTTTGGTCTGTACAGTTGTAAGGTGCTCGAGTTGTAAGACCAAATTAAAATATTGTTTTAGGGGCGACATCAAGACCATTTCCCTTTTACTCTTTGGCAGAGCACACAAGGGAAGTTGAGACTAGCTTTTAAAATGATATTTCATTTTTTAAAAATTAAGCTGGTTGGGCGATGGTCCGATGGGTTTCATGAAAGCTTTTGTTTGTTTGAACCAGCCAATGTCAGTGTTGTGGATCTGGATCTGGATCAGGATCCACATTCGAGGGACAAGCCGGATCCAGATCCGGATCCTTGTGTCATTGTTGTGGATCTGGATCTGGATCAGGTTCTACATTCGAGGGACAAGCCGGATCCAGATCCAGATCCGGATCCGTATCACCGTGATTCGGATTCGTAAAACTGTTTTGTACATAATACAAGTCTTTTCAATGAGGTTGAGGTCGTCGGTTAACAAAAGCTAGTATTCTCCGCTTAATCTCAATAGGAACACTGTAAGACAGCCCTGAACAAGGTGGTGGTCATCTTCAGCCCGAAGGTGATGAAGGATCGACAGCACAAGGTAACGCCGTTTTGTTCGACTATTATTAAACTTAGTTTTACCGAATTTTGCAGAATTACATTTGCATCGACTCCGCTCTCACATACGGTATACCATATGGAGATAATAAAAAAAATTAGGCATAACTACAAATTTTACCCCAACATAGAACTTTTTTAAGACCCCTAGACCCTTTTATCTCATTATGTGTTCAAAGGAGAAGATCGTGTTGTCTATTGACCATCCGGACAAGCTTCTAGAGATTGGCGACAGCTACGACATCGGAAAGTGCAAATTCGTTAAGCCGGGCGGCAGCAACTGCACAAACATCGTCAACAAGAATGTCGTTGACTTCTGCACCTCTCACTTGAAACGAGCGTACAACAATGCCAGCAACAAGCGGGCCGCTCATCAAAGCTCCTTCAGGTAGGTACCGTCCACCCCCAACCCCACCACACCATTTTCCTCAAGCAGATATGCATACAGTTTGGGAAGCTTGACATGTTTTGTAAAAGAATATAAATAAAAATAATAATAATAATAATACTATTTATTTACAATTACAATTTAGAATTTGAGAATATACAGCTTGTGTAAAACGTTATGTTAATTTTCTTCATATTTTTTGACGTATCCTCCTAGTGCAAAGCACTAACATTCTGATTCAAGGTTTATTGATATAATTTCTTCACCATTTAAGGCGAGGCAGCCATGACACTGCAGACATTTCTCGGAAGCTAAGCACGCAGAAGATTGCGCTCAGACCCGAGGTTTAAGTTTTTTTTTATCCATGGAAAACTTTTCACGATATATGAAAGAAAGAAAGGAAGAAAGAAAGAAAGAAAGAATGAAAGAAAGAAAGAAAGAAAGAAAGAAAGAAAGAAAGAAAGAAAGAAAGAAAGAAAGAAAGAAAGAAAGAAAGAAAGAAAGAAAGAAAGAAAGAAAGAAAGAAAGAAAGAAAGAAAGAAAGAAAGACAGAAAGAAAGAAAGAAAGAAAGAAAGAAAGAAAGAAAGAAAGAAAGAAAGAAAGAAAGAAAGAAGGAAAGAAAGAAAGAAAGAAAGAAAGAAAGAAAGAAAGAAAGAAAGAAAGAAAGAAAGAAAGAAAGAAAGAGAGTCGTGTATTTGACAAGTAA